>ENA-UOIY01000191-UOIY01000191.1-human-gut-metagenome-genome-assembly--contig:-P114-NODE-191-length-105139-cov-94.626394_pt1 | contig 105139 bp, 93 predicted proteins | sample MGYA00242335_ERZ723882 | MGnify/ENA metagenome assembly ERZ723882 | reverse complement strand
CACCCCACTTGTTAGATAGTATATCATACTGTCTAACAAATGGGGTGCAGTTCAAAACCGCTGCCGGTTTTCTCCGTTTTTTTAATATGCAGTTAGCAATCAGATTCGCAGCAGCCGCTTGGCGTTTCCGCCGAGGATGGCCGCTTTTTCCTCATCCGAGAGGGGAAGTGCGCGGATATGCCGCAGCTCGGTCTGCGGGTCTGCCCACGGGCTGTCTGTGCCGAACAGGACGCGCTCTGCGCCGAACGTGCGGACGAGGTTCACGAACGCTTCATCAGAAAGCCATTGGGGATCGTCCTCCGCTGCGTCCGCCGGACGGAGCGAGAAGGCCGTGTCCAGCAGAGCCGGGGTATCCGCAAGTAGCTCCGGAACTTCTTCCCAGCAGCACCAGCCACCCATATGCGCCAGCACCAGCGTTACGGGGCCGACCTCTTGAAGCGCGTTTCTCGCCTTTTCCGGCGTACAGCACCGGCAGCCGGGGAAGCCGATGTCAAAGCCCGCGTGCGTCACAACGATCAGCCCAAGCGCGCCTGCACGCTCTAAAATGCGCAGGTACTTCGGATCGTCCAGATCGGTCTGCTGATAGGCCGGGTGAAGCTTGATCCCGCGCATATTCCGTGCCGCAATGCGGTCAAGCTCCTGCTTCCAGTCCTCATAATCGGGGTGGATGCAGGCGAAGGAAAACATATTGGTGACAAACGCGTGCTCATTGTGCGCGGCGGCTGCATCGTTGATATGATGCACTTGCTCCGGCTTCGTGGCGACCGGGAGAATGATCGAACGGTCAACGCCTGCCGCCCGTTCTGCCAGCAGCAGGCCGCCCGCCGTACCGCTGGAATACGCGGGAATATTTGCCCTGTCGGACAGGCGCGCAACGGCCGAGGCCGCGATCTGATCCGGGAATGTGTGCGTGTGGAAGTCGATAATCATGGGAAACCTCTCTGTCTGAAAATCGGTCGATACGTTCAGGGTGCGTCTGTGTGCCAGCGGAACCGAGATTCCGTGCCGTGCAGCAGACGGCTGATATTTTCCCGATGTGCCCAGATCACGAGCGCCGCGATGAGAAGCGACAGCACGAACACCGTCCAATTCCCCGGACAGAAGATCAGTGTTGTGACCGGGAAGCTGACTGCACCCGATACAGATCCGAGCGAGACATACCGCGTTGTGAGCCACAGCAGCGCAAACAGTCCCCAGCCGACCGCCGCAATGCGCCAGTCCAGCAGCAGCAGGAGCGTGCCGCTGCAAAGAATGCCCTTGCCGCCCTTAAAGGAATAGAACGCAGGGAAAATGTGTCCAATTACGCAGAACAGGGCGGAAAAATACTCGCCCTCCAGCCGGAGTCCCAGATACGCGTCGAATACAGCCGAGCCGAGCTTTACTGCGACAAATGCCTTGAGCATATCGACCAGTATGACGCAGATCGCGAATTTTTTGCCGTATACGCGGTAGAAATTGGTCAGCCCCGCGTTGTGGCTGCCGTGCCTGCGAATGTCATCCCTGTAAAACAGGAACGACGTGATGATTGCGCCGTTGCAGCAACCCGCCAGATAAGCCCCAGCCGCGACACAGATCATCAGTGCGGTAGAAGCAAACGTCAATTCGTGCATGAAACGCCTCCAAAGAACAGATACCGGTATTTTACCGGATTAAAAGCCGCGATGCAAGCGAAAAATGGGCGATTCAGACAGGATCGGGAAAATGTACGAAAGAGGCCGCTGCTTCGGCAGCGGCCCTATCAGAATTCACGGTTATTTTGCAGCGGTGAAGTTGACGGCAATCGCCGTGCCCTTGCCGGGATCGCTCTTGAGCTCGATCTTCGCGCCGTGGTACTGCGCGGCGTGCTTGACAATGGAGAGGCCAAGACCAGTGCCGCCAACCTCCTTGGAGTGGCTCTTATCGACGCGGTAGAAGCGCTCAAACACGCGGCTCTGGTCAGCGTAGGGAATGCCGATGCCGGTATCCACGACGGAAAGCGTGGTCGTCGGTCCATTCTGCCAGACAGAAACAGCGACATTGCCACCCGGAACGTTATACTTGATCGCGTTGTCGCAGAGGTTATAGACCATTTCCTGTAAAAGCTGCTCGACACCCTGAATTACGGCGTGCTGCCCGGAGAGACTGAGCGTGATATTCTGCCGCTGCGCGACGGGGCGGAGGCTCTCGATCACGCCGCCCGCCAGCACATACAGGTCGACCGGCGTTTTTGCGAAGTTTGCCGTGCCCTCGTCCAGCCGGGAAAGCTGGATGATGTCGTCGACCAGATCGATCAGACGGCGGGATTCCCGGTAAATGTCACCGGAGAATTCCTGCATCTTTTCCTTCGGGACCATCCCCTCCTTCATAAGCTCGGCAAAGCCGGTGATGGAGGTCAGCGGCGTTTTCAGCTCATGCGAAACATTGGCCGAGAATTCGCGGCGCAGCGCCTCACGCTGTTCGCGCTCGGTCACGTCCATGAAGATCACGATCGCGCCCGTCACACGGCTGCCGGTAATGACCGGATTGGCATACAGCTGCCACGTGCCGCCGCCGAAGGAAAGCTCCTCGTCGCCGCGCGTCCCATCCAGCGCAGCATCGACCAGCGTCAGAAGCTCACCGGAGCAGACGGCCTGATGCAGATTTTCAGGCTTCGGCGTCCCGTCAATCCCCAGCAGACGCAGTGCGCTGCGGTTGCTGGAAAGAATGTTGCACTTATCGTCGACGATCAGAAAGCCCTCGCGCATATTCTCCGTGATCGCGTCAAACTCGCGCTGCCGCGTTGACAGCTCACTCAGCTGCGTGCGGATGGTGCGGTTCTGCTCCTGCAGGCGGGAGATCAGCGGCTGAAGCTCCGGATAGGTCGGCGTGGCGTTCGGATTATCGGGATTGATGGCGTTGATGGGCCGGACAATCTGCTTGGCCAGCCGCATGGCAAGCAGTCCGCACAGCACCAGCACCAGCACAACAATCCACAAAGACGGCTGCACCAGCATCAGCGCCATGGCCGCTACGCTCGTCTGCTTTCCGGCCACGCGGAGAACCGTCCCGTCCTTCAGCAGACGCGCGTAATAGTTGTTCTTTTCCAGAATCGTGGAGGAATAGCGGTCAGACCGTCCGCTTCCCGTCTCGAAGGCCCCCTGCACCTCCGGGCGCTGAAGGTGATTCTCCATCGTATCGGCGTCCGCCATATTGTCATAGAGCACAGAGCCGTCCGGCGCGATCCATGTGATGCGCTCGTCAGACTGCATCGCGGCGAGATACTCTTCGCCGCCGCAGATCTGCATCCCCTCCGCAATGTGCTCGGCTTCGACCTCCAGAATGTCATATGCCTGCGCCTGATAGTTCGAGTACATAATGAAGAAAAAGAGCAAAATACAGGCAAGCAGAACGGTAAACCCGATCAAAAACGCGTTTCGAAATATCTTGGCCGTCACAGATCCTCACCTCCGATCTTATAGCCGATGCCGCGCACCGTCTCGATATAGCTGCCCGCTTCGCCGAGCTTGACGCGCAGCGTTCGGATATGCACGTCCAGCGTCCGGTTTTCCCGTTCGGACTCAAAGCCCCAGACGCGGTCCATCAGCGTTGCGCGCGTCAATACGATGCCCTTGTTGCGCAGCAGCAGGCACAAAAGCTCAAATTCCTTGTTGGTCAGCATCACGTCCTTGCCGCCGACCTTGACCTCGTGGCGGTCAGGGGAGACGAACAGCAGGCCGAGCGAAAAATCGCCGCTCGTCTGCGCAGGCTCTGCTCGGCGCAGGACTGCGCGGATGCGCGCGATCAGCTCCAGCATGGAAAACGGCTTGGAAACAAAGTCGTCCGCGCCGTGGTCAAGTCCGATCACGCGGTCGTATTCCGAATTTTTCGCCGTCAGCATAATGATGGGCAGGCGTTTGGTCGCAGGCCGCGCGCGCAGCTTTTTCAGGATGGACAGGCCATCTTCTTCCGGCAGCATGATATCGAGCAGCACCAGCTCCGGAAGCTCTGTGTCCATAGCCCGCCAGAATTCCGAAGGAAGCGCAAAGCCCTTTGCCTGAAAGCCCTGGCTGTCCAGTCCGTAGAGCACAAGCTTGCGGATGGAATCGTCGTCTTCCAGTAAATAGATCATCTGAACCACTCCTTTTGCGAATACGATAAAGCAGAAATGTAAAATCGTCGTTCCTCTTTATGTTAAGTTTACGTGAAATGTAAAGAAAAAGCAAGATTTAACATGAATTTAAGATAAAAGATACATAACATTTAATCTTCGTAATTTAACATACAATTAACAAACAGAGAGGATGTTATGCGTGGGTATTTCGAATGTGATCTCGCTGCTGAGCGGCATCGCGCTGTTTTTGTTCGGCATGGCCCTGATGGGGGACGGACTGAAGCAGGTCGCGGGTAATAAACTGGAGCTGATTCTGTACCGGCTGACCGGCAATCCCATCAAGGGCTTTCTGCTGGGCGCCGGCGTAACGGCGGTGATCCAGTCCTCGTCCGCCACATCGGTCATGATCGTCGGCTTTGTCAACTCCGGTATGATGAAGGTGCGGCAGGCCATTTCCATCGTGCTGGGCGCGATCCTCGGTACGTCCATCACGGGCTGGATCATCTGTCTTTCCGACATCGGCTCGACCGGAGGCTGGCTCGACCTGTTCTCCACGGCGACGCTCACGGGCGTGATCTCGGTCATCGGCATCGTTCTGCGTATGGCGGCAAAGGACCCGGCCAAAAAGCACATCGGCGATATCCTGATGGGCTTCGCGGTCCTGATGTTCGGTATGTCCACAATGTCCGCCGCCGTTTCGCCGCTGCGCGAGGACCCGACCTTTATCCGCATCCTGACGTCCTTCTCCAATCCGTTCCTCGGCATCCTCTTTGGTACGCTGTTTACCTGCGTGCTGCAGTCCGCGTCTGCCGCAGTCGGCATTTTGCAGGCGCTCGCGTCGACCGGCATCATTGATTTTTCCATAGCGCTTCCCATCATCATGGGCATTGCCATCGGCGCGGCCATGCCGGTGCTGCTGTCCGCCATCGGCGCGTCTGTCGACGGCAAACGGACGGCCATGGTTTATCTGGTCGCCGAGGTCACGGGCGTGATCCTCTTTGCGGCGATTTATTATACGCTTGACGCGCTGATCCGCTTCCCGTTTGCCGACCGTATCATGACCAGCGTATCCATTGCGTTTGTCAATACGGTGTTCCGTTTCATCAAGGTCGTCGCGCTGCTGCCGTTTACAAAGCAGATCGAAAAGACCGTCAACTTCCTGGTGCGCGACAAGCCGCAGCAGAAGGAGGTCGAGCCGGAGGCCATGCGGCTTGAAGAACGCTTCATCCAGCATCCCGCGCTCGCCATCGAGCAGAGCCGCCTGACCATCAACGCCATGGCCGAGGAGGCCAAGCGGAATTTTGTCGAGGCAGTTGCGCTGCTGCATGGTTATTCCGACGAGCGGTTCAAGCTGGTTGAGGATTTGGAGAACTCTGTAGACCGGTATGAGGACAAACTCGGCACCTATCTCGTCAAGGTCACCGAGCGAGAAATGACAGTCAAGCAGAACGCAGAAGTATCCAAATTCCTGCATACGATCTCTGATTTCGAGCGTATTTCCGACCACGCCCTGAATATTGCCGAGGCTGCGAAGGAGCTGCACGAAAAGAACCTGTCCTTCTCCGAGGCGGCGGCGCACGAGTTGGAGGTCATGGAGGCCGCTCTGACAGAGATTCTGTCCACGGCGATCCGCTCGTTCGTCAATAACGATCTGCAGCTTGCCGCCCGCGTCGAGCCGCTTGAAGAGCTGATCGACAATCTCTGCGACGAGATGAAGCTCCACCATGTCGACCGCCTGCAAAAGGGACTCTGCACACTTGGACAGGGCTTTGTGTTCAACGATCTTCTGACAAACTATGAGCGCGTCGCAGATCACTGCTCCAACATCGCGGTCGCTCTGATCGAGCTGGAGTCGGATTCGTTCGATACGCACGAGTATCTGAACAGCCTCAAGGAGCTCAAATCCGATATGTACGAGCGGTATTATGAAGAATACCGCCGGATCTATCAATTATAATCCAAACGGCAGGGGAGTCCCTGCCGTTTTTTCGGGGGAGGGAATGCCCAATATGCTGACCGGACGATTTGCGCCCAGCCCCAGCGGCAGGATGCACCTTGGGAATGTGTTTTCCGCGCTGCTGGCCTGGCTTTCCGTGCGAAGCCGGAACGGGCGGATGCTGCTGCGCATTGAGGATCTGGACCCGGATCGGTGCAGGCCGGACTATATTGAAACGCTCAAGCGCGATCTGGACTGGCTCGGCCTTGACTGGGACGAGGAACAGACGCCGCAGTCCATGCGGGCAGACGCCTATCATGCGGAATTTGAACGGCTGCGTGCGCTCGGGCTGGTCTATCCGTGCTATTGCTCCCGCGCCGAGCTGCACGCGGCCTCCGCGCCGCACGCGTCAGACGGCAATGTGATCTATGCTGGAACCTGCAGGAGCCTGACAGAGGCAGAGCGCACGGCGAAAATAAGGAAGCCCGCGTGGCGCGTGATTGTGCCGGATACAGTCATAACCGTACAGGACGGCCTGCAGGGCGCGTATTCCGAGAACCTCGCGCGGGACTGCGGCGACTTTATCATCCGCCGCTCCGACGGCGTATACGCCTATCAGCTTGCGGTCGTGACCGACGACGCTGCGGGCGGCGTTACAGAGGTCGTCCGGGGCCGCGATCTGCTAAGCTCCGTGCCGCGCCAGATGTGGCTGCAAAAGACGCTCGGGTTCCCAACGCCTGCGTATTATCATGTCCCGCTTCTGCTTGCGCCGGACGGACGGCGGCTGAGCAAGCGGGAAAAATCGCTGGACCTCGGAGCGCTGCGGGAGCGCTGCACGCCGGAGCAGCTGGTCGGAACGCTTGCGTTCCTTGCAGGCCTTCAGCCCGAACCTGCGCCTGCTGCACCTGCCGCGCTGGTATCTGGATTTGCGTGGAAAAACGTCCAATCCGACAATGTCGTAATTCATTCCGAATTCGGATGCGATATATCATAAATGGTATAAGCTAATTCGTAACATGGAATGTATCGGTATTTTTTTATCGATTTTCTTGTTTACAACAGAATGGAAGATGTGGTATACTGAGTGTGTTGGATTATCAGAACGAACAAGAAATTACTGATGATTTGAAGGGATGAACAAGTTATGTACAAAATCGTGCGCAAGAAGGAACTGAACGCTGCCGTCACGTATATGGAGATCGAAGCTCCGTTCGTTGCCCGCAAGGCAAAGGCTGGTCAGTTCATCATTTTCCGTGTCGACGAGAAATCAGAGCGCGTTCCGCTGACGATCGCGGGCTATGACCGCGAAAAGGGAACGGTTGCGATCATCTTCCAGAAGGTCGGCCTGTCCACTGAGATGCTCGGCAGTCTGAACGAGGGTGACTATATTCAGGACTTCGTCGGCCCGCTTGGCAAGCCGACGGACGTGGAGGGCAAAAAGCGCGTGTGCGTTGTCGGCGGCGGTGTCGGCTGTGCAATCGCATATCCGTCCGCAAAGGCGTTTAAAGAGGCTGGCGTCGAAACCGATGTGATCGTCGGCTTCCGCAACAAGGACATCGTCATTCTTGAAGACGAGTTCAAGCAGGCCTGCGACCATCTGTACCTCATGACCGACGACGGCTCCTACGGCGAACACGGCTTCGTGACCGTCAAGCTGCAGCAGCTGCTTGAGTCCGGTATCCAGTATGACGAGGTCCTCGCCATCGGCCCGATCCCGATGATGAAGTTTGTCTCCAAGACGACCGAGCCGTTCGGCGTCAAGACCGTCGTTTCGCTGAACCCGATCATGGTCGACGGAACCGGTATGTGCGGCGGCTGCCGCGTCACGGTCGGCGGCGAGGTGAAGTTCGCCTGTGTCGACGGCCCGGATTTTGACGGCCACAAGGTCGATTATGACGAGCTCATGAGCCGCAACAGCGTCTACCGCGAGAGAGAAGCAGAAGAGCGCAAGACCCATATCTGCCGCATCCAGAAGATGGGCGAAGAGCTCATCAAGTAAGGGGAGGGAATCATCATGGCTAATATGCAGGCTACCAAGACTCCGATGCCGGAGCAGGACCCGAACGTCCGCAATAAGAATTTCAAGGAAGTCACGCTGGGTTATACCGCTGAGATGGCCATCAACGAGGCCAAGCGCTGCCTGCAGTGCAAGAAGCCGCACTGTGTCGAGGGCTGCCCGGTCAATATTCATATTCCCGAATTTATCCATGAGGTCGCCGAGGGCAACTTCGAAAAGGCCTATGAGATCATCACCGATACCAATGCGCTGCCCGCCCTTTCCGGCCGTGTCTGTCCGCAGGAGACGCAGTGCGAATCCAAGTGCGTCCGCGGCAACAAGGGCGAGCCGGTTGCAATCGGCCGTCTGGAGCGCTTTGTCGCCGACTGGTACCGCGAGAACATCAACGCCATGCCGAAAAAGGCTGAGTCCAACGGCATCAAGGTCGCTGTCGTCGGCTCCGGCCCGTCCGGCCTGACCTGCGCGTCGCTGCTTGCCAAGAAGGGCTATGCGGTGTCCCTGTTTGAGGCGCTGCACACTGCCGGCGGCGTTCTGGTCTACGGCATTCCGGAGTTCCGTCTGCCGAAGGCTATTGTCGCCAATGAGGTCGAAAAACTGAAGGCACAGGGCGTCGAGGTCATGACCGATATGGTCATCGGCAAGGTTCTGGCCATCGACGAGCTGTTTGAGATGGGCTTTAAGGCTGTGTTTATCGGCTCGGGCGCAGGTCTTCCGATGTTCATGCACATCCCCGGCGAGTCTCTCAAGGGCGTCTGCTCGGCAAATGAATACCTGACCCGCATCAACCTGATGAAGGCCTATCTCGAAGAGAGCGACACGCCGATCCTGCACTCCAAGGCAGCGGCAATTGTCGGCGGCGGCAACGTCGCGATGGATGCCGCCCGCTGTGCAAAGCGTATGGGTACCGATAAGGTGTACATCGTCTACCGCCGCGGCGAGGCCGAAATGCCCGCCAGACTGGAAGAGCAGCACCACGCGAAGGAAGAGGGCATCGAGTTCCTGACGCTCACCAACCCGACCGAGATCCTCGGCGGTGAGGATGGCCGTGTGTGCGGCATGAAGTGCATCAAGATGGAGCTTGGCGAACCTGACGCGTCCGGCCGCCGCCGCCCGATCCCCATTGAGGGCAGCGAATTCGTACTGGATGTCGATATGGTCATCATGTCCCTCGGCACATCTCCGAACCCGCTGATCCGCTCCACCACGCCGGGCCTCGAAACGAACAAAAAGGGCGGCATCATCGTCGACGAGAACGAAATGTCCACCCGTGAAAACGTCTTCGCAGGCGGCGACGCCGTTACCGGCGCTGCGACCGTCATTCTGGCCATGGGCGCAGGCAAAAAGGCTGCGGAAGCCATCGACCGCAAGCTGCAGGGCAAATAAGCTGTTTAACGGCTGATAGTCCCGGTTACAATTTCCATAAACGCAGAAGCTCCGGCAGCGTTTGCTGCCGGAGCTTTTCAAATGATGGAGGGTCTTATGAAGGTCAAGGATTGTATGTCCAGAAATGTCGTCAGCGTCGGTGCACAGGAGCCGGTTTCCGTTGCAGCGCGGCTCATGAGCCGGTATAACCTCGGCGTTCTGCCGGTTCAGGGGGAAAATGGGCGGCTCTGCGGGGTTCTGACAGATCGCGACGTTGTGCTGCGCTGCGTCGCGGCAGGAAAACCGGCAGAGCAGATGCGTGTGAGCGAGGTCATGTCCGCAGGCGTTTTATCTGTTGAGGCAGGGGAGGATGCGGCAAAGGCCGCGCGCCTCATGTCCCGCGCGCAGCTGCGCAGACTGCCGGTCACGCAGAATGGAAAGCTGACCGGCATGATCTCCGTTGCGGATTTTGCGCGGCGCGGCAATTTTGGCATGGAAACAGCGCAGTGCATGGAAGCCATTTGCAGCCCGGTCGTGCATCTGGATTAAAAATGCGCGCTGCGTATGCAGCGCGCACCAAAATCAATATTCCACTTCCTGATTGGCCGGTGTTTCCAGCAGCTCCGGGTTTTCCAGCAGCTTCTTGAGCAGTCGGATGGTCTTGGAGTAATAATAGCCGTCTGCCAGACGCTCATCAATGGTGAGGCCCAGATCGAGCATTTCACGCATTTCAATCGTGCCGTCCTCGTGATAGACCGGACGCTTCGACTTTTCGCCGATGATGCAGAACACGGAGCAGGTGCCCCAGTTCGTCAGATGATGATAGCCGCAGTTGAGCTTAATGGAGCCAAGATTGGAGATCACACATGTCGTATAATACGGGTCTGTCTCAATGATGCTGGCGGGTATCCAGCCGTGGATATCCAGACGCGTCAGGATCCAGACCAGGAACTTGCCAAGGAAGCGCGGCATATGGTTGAAGAAATCCATGTTGTCGGTCGAGGAATCGACCTTATGGACATCCTTGCAGTCAAGGATCTGATGGCGCAGATCCTCGTGGATGGACTCGACGTTGGATTCGTCCTTCGCGTGAATAACGGCCAGCGCCTCCGCCGCCTCGTCCGCAAACTGCTTCTTTACAACGAAGGACATGGATACCTCATTGCGCTGATAGAAGTTCTTGTTGGCAATGAACCGGTTCATCTTCGGGCGCAGCGTGATCGTCTTGACGAGTCCTGCCACGATAATATGGAACATGGTGTAGGGGAACTCTGTCTCCGACTCGTTTTTCTTTTTGAGATACGCGTTCATATTGGTGAGGTCGATCGTTTCTCTGATATAGGCCTCGTTGTCGCAGCGGTTCGGGTAGATCAGCGGCGTAATAAAGTGCATACCGTCCAGATCGCGCAGCAGCACACCGTCCTTCCGGTCGCCCCAGCGACGTTTTTTCTTTTCCATTGAAATCACACACCTTAATTAACGGAAATCCGCCAAGAATGTCTATAAGATACCAGACAGCGGCATAAAATGCAAGCCTGAACCACAAAATACAGGTCAAATCACGGAAAATGTACACATCTGTTTTTCTCACATGGGCACTTGTCAGGAATCAAGAATTGAAGTTGTGAAAAATTCACAAAAGAAAACTCGAAATTTGGGGCATTTTTCATATTTCAGCACTTGACATCGCTAAAGTATGTGGGTATAATGAGGCCATCATTTCAAGGAGGTGCGCACCATGATGCAGTTCACGGCAAAGCAGAATACCGCTTGTTCCGATGCGTCCCGCTGCGCACCGGCTACCTGCTGTGCAGCATCCGCCCGCACGGCTGATTCTGCCGCAGTCTGCAAGGACACTGCCATTCTGGCAGTGTCCTTTTCTATTTCCATTCTGGTGCTTGTATCTATTTGCATTCGCGTTTTCCCCATTATCGGCCTGTTGGTACTTCTGGTACTGGCATGGGGCCTTGTAAACGGAATGCTTCTTATTATGATGTACAAGCTTAAAAACGCAAAAAGCGACAGGATTTGGATCCCTGAAGCGGCCTGAGGGCCGGACTTATCCGGGCATTCGAAGCGGTTCTGCTTTTTGCAGAGCCGCTTTTTGAATAGCAAAACAGCAAAAAGAACAAAGTGAGGTAAATGAAAATGAAAAAAGCAATGAAACTCGTAAGCCTCGTTCTGGCAGTCGTGATGCTGCTGGGCTGCCTGACAGCCTGCGGCTCCAAATCCGCCACCACGGATGCAACAGCTTCTACTGACACAGCGTCCAATGACACTGCCGCTGCCTCCGACGGCGGCGAGATCGTCATCGCTCTCATCAGCAACACGACCGGCGACTATGCCCAGTACGGCCAGCCCGTCCGTGACGGCGCAATGCTCTATATCAATCAGCTGAACGCCAATGGCGGCATCAACGGCAAGCAGGTCAAGGTTCTGGAATACGATGACAAGGGCGACGGCGTTGAGGCTGTCAACGCGTACAACCTCGCCTGCGACAACGGCATCACCGCTGTCTTCGGCGCTACGCTGACCGGCACGACCATTGCGCTGGCTGATGCGACCTATGAGGACAATATGCCGCAGGTCACCGCTTCCGCAACCGCTACCGGCGTCACCGTCATCGACCCGGCTGACCCCGAAAGCGAGATCCGTCCCAACGTCTTCCGCGCCTGCTTCATCGACCCGTATCAGGGCGAAAAGATGGCAAACTACGCCGTTGAAAAGCTGAGCGCCAAGACCGCTGCTGTCTTCTATCAGACCGGCAACGACTACTCCGAGGGCCTGATGAACGCGTTCGTGGCAAAGGCTGCCGAGCTTGGCCTGGAGATCGTCGACACCGAGGCATTTGCCGAGGGCGATAAGGACTTCAAGGCCCAGATGACCAACATCGCCGCTGCCGATCCCGACGTTGTCTTCGCTCCCATTTACTACGCTGAGGCTGGTCTTGCCATCACGGCAGCCCGCGCAGCTGGCTGCGACGCAGTCTTCATGGGCGGCGACGGCTTCGGTTCCGTCAAGAACTACGCTTCCGCGGAAGATCTCGAAGGTTCTGTCTACTGCTCTGGCTACGCGCCCGGCACGGATTCCGTCAAGCAGTTCGAAGAGGATTACAAGGCTGCTTATAATGTCGACGAAATCCCCAACATGTTTGCGCCTCTGGCATACGACGCTGCCATGCTGCTCTGCGAGGGTCTGAAGGCTGCCGAAGAGCAGGGCCTGACCGCTGGCACTGACGAATACAAGCAGGCTGTCATCGACGCCATCAAGAACATGAACGGTACCGAGGGCATCACCGGCTCCTATTCCTTCGACGAGTACAACAACCCCATCAAGCCCGTTGCCATCATCGAGCTGACCGGCGGCGACGAGGTCTATCAGGAAATGTACTAAGAGCTGCTGATTTCCATTGCATAAAGCAGAGAAACGCGTTATAATCAGTAAGAATTTGTCGGTTCCTGCCTGATATAGCATGAACCAGCTAGACAGGTACGGAGTGCTTCTCCGTACCTGTCCACGGCGGACATCGGATGGACGGTTCCAAGCGCGCTTGGCGCCGGCCATCGGGTGTCCGCAATAGAGAAGGAAAGTGAGGTATCAACATGAACCTGTCCCTGCTGCTCTCGCAGCTGTTCAATGGCCTCCAGACAGGCTCGATCTACGCGCTGGTGGCACTTGGCTACAGCATGGTCTACGGTATTATCCTGCTTTTGAACTTCGCACACGGCGACATCATCATGGTCGGCGCATATGCTGCCTTTTACGCCATGACGAACTTCCATCTGCACCCCATCGTATCTGTTATCATCGCGGTCATTACCAGCACGCTCCTCGGCGTTGTGATTGAAAAGGTTGCCTATACGCCGCTGCGCAAGGCGCCGAGACTGAGCCTGCTTATCACCGCGATCGGTATCTCGTTCCTTCTGGAAAACGGCGCGCAGCTGCTCTTTGGCTCCGATACGAAGAGCATGGATCCCATTGTTCCGGGCAATATTTCGCTCGGCTCTGTGACCATCAGCAACGCAGCGCTGTTGACCATTATTGTGACCATCATTGCCATGGCTGCCCTGACCGTCGTTGTGCAGAAGACGAAGCTCGGCAAGGCCATGCGCGCCGTGTCTGAGGATATGGGCGCGGCACAGCTGATGGGCATCAGCCTGAACAGAACGATCTCCTTTACGTTCGCCATCGGCTCGGCGCTTGCCGGTATCGGCTCTGTCTTGTATCTGTGCGCCTATCAGCAGGCGTCGCCCACGATGGGCTCTATGCTGGGTCTGAAGGCGTTCGTTGCCGCCGTCCTCGGCGGTATCGGCTCGATCCCCGGCGCGATGATCGGCGGCTTTGCCATTGGTCTTCTCGAAGCGCTCGTTTCGGCAGTCGGTCTTTCCATCTGGAAGGACGGCGTTGTATTTGCGATTCTGATCGTCGTTCTGCTGGTCAAGCCGACCGGTATTCTTGGCCGTCCGCAGACGGAAAAAGTGTAAGGAAGGGGAGACGGACTATGAAGAAAACACGATCTGCCATCCGCATTCCCATGCCGCTGCGGTATCTGATCAATCTTGTGCTGATCCTCGCGCTGTGGTTCGTGCTGTATACGCTCATTCAGAACGGAACCATCACAAACTATTGGAGCGGCATTCTCATCACTGTCGGCATCAATATCATCCTCGCAACCTCGCTGAACGTCGCGACTGGCTATCTGGGCCAGCTCCCGCTTGGACACGCGGGCTTTATGGCGGTCGGCGCATATGCGGGCGGCATTTTCATGAAAGCCGTCCCGGTGCAGGAGCTTTTGAAATCCGGCAATACGGGCGCTGCCATTCCCTATATTCTGCTGGCGCTGCTGATCAGTGCGGTCGTTGCCGGTATCTTCGGCATTCTGATCGGCATCCCGGCGCTGCGTCTGCGCGGCGACTATCTGGCAATTATCACGCTGGGCTTCGGCGAGATCATCCGCGTCATCCTGACGAACATTGACTCCGTGATCGGCAAGGACTTTACATATGGCGCAGCCGGTCTGAAGCGTATTCCGAAATATTCCTCATTTACACTGGTGTTTATCTGCGCGGTCGTGTCCTGCTATATCATCCACACGATCATGAAATCCCGCCATGGCCGTGCGATCTTGTCCATCCGTGAAGACGAGATCGCATCCGAGAGCGTCGGCGTGCAGACGACGTATTATAAGACGTTCGCCTTCGTCGTCTCCGCTATGCTGGCCGGTATCGCGGGCTGCCTGTACGCAGGCTATATCGGCTCTTTGTATCCCTCGACGTTCAAGTTCATGAAGTCCATTGAAATTCTGGTCATGGTCGTGCTTGGCGGCATGGGCTCCATGCTGGGTTCGATCCTGTCGGCAACCGTGCTCACCATCCTGCCGGAGCTGCTGCGTTCGTTCTCGGATTACCGCATGGTCGTATACTCTCTGGCACTTGTCGTGATGATGATCTTCCGGCCGAAGGGACTGCTCGGCAGCTACGATTTCTCGCTTTCCCGCAGCCTTGAAACCTTCCTGAACCGGTTGCTCGGACGCACAGAAAATCCAAAGAAGGAGGCGGCAGACAATGAGTAACAAATGGGTCAATCCACAGCCCAAGCTTGTTCCGCAGCCGTACACGAACCTACTGACGGAACGTGACATCGGCAAGCCTCCGATTCTGGAAACGCGCCACCTCGGCATTGACTTCGGCGGTCTGACCGCTGTTGCCGACTTCAACCTCGCCATCGGCCGCACGGAGATCACCGGCCTGATCGGCCCGAACGGCGCAGGCAAGACGACGATTTTCAATTTGCTGACCAACGTGTACAAGCCGACCCGCGGCTCTATTCTTCTGGACGGCGTTTCAACAGAAGGGAAGAGCACGGTCGAGGTCAACCACATGGGCATTGGCCGAACCTTCCAGAATATCCGCCTGTTCCGCAATCTGACCGTTCTGGACAACGTTTTGATCGGCCTGAACAATGAAATGAAATATTCCGCCGCTTCCGCCATTCTCCGCCTGCCGGGGTATTGGAGACGCGAACGCATTGCAAAGGAGCGCGCACTGGAACTGCTGAGCATTTTCAACATGGAAAATGTGGCGGATCATCTGGCAGGCAGCCTGCCGTATGGCGCACAGCGCCGGTTGGAGATCGTCCGCGCACTGGCGACAAATCCGTGCCTGCTGCTGCTGGATGAGCCTGCCGCCGGCATGAACCCGTCCGAAACGAGCGAGCTTATGGAGAATATCGTGAAGATCCGAGACACCTTTGGCATCGCAATCATGCTGATCGAGCACGATATGAACCTTGTAATGGGCATCTGTGAGGGCATCTGCGTTCTGAACTTCGGTAAAATCATCGCAAAGGGCACGCCGAACGATATTCAGGCCAATCCGGCCGTTATCGAAGCGTACCTCGGCAAAAAGAAGGAGGGCTGAGATATGTTGCTTTCCGTCAATGATCTTCATGTCTACTATGGCGCAATTCATGCGGTCAAGGGCGTCTCCCTTGAAGTCAACGAGGGCGAGATCGTCACGCTGATCGGCGCAAACGGCGCAGGCAAGAGTACTGTTCTGAACACGATTTCCGGCCTGCTTCGCGCGAAGACCGGCACGATTGAGTTTATGGGTACGCCGATCAACACTATGGCCCCCAACAAGATCGTCCAGCTTGGCCTTGCGCAGTGCCCGGAGGGCCGCCGCGTGTTCGCACATATGACCGTCGAGGAAAACCTCGAAATGGGCGCGTATACCCGTCCGAACAGCTCCATTGAGGGCAATCTTGAGCACGTATATGAGCTTTTTCCGCGTCTGAAGGAGCGCAGCAAGCAGATCAGCGGTACGCTCTCCGGCGGCGAACAGCAGATGCTTGCCATGGGCCGCGCCATGATGTCAGAGCCGAAGCTTTTGATGCTGGACGAACCGTCTATGGGTCTGGCGCCGATCCTGGTCGAGCAGATCTTCGATATTATCCGCGAGCTGCACAAGGCCGGTGCGACCATCCTGCTCGTCGAGCAGAACGCGCAGATGGCGCTGCAGGTAGCAAACCGCGCTTACGTTCTGGAAACCGGCAAGATCACGCTCTCCGGCTCAGGAAAAGAGCTTCTTGAAAGCGATTCCATCAAAAAAGCCTATCTGGGCGGTTGATCGCAGCATAAAAACCAGACAGCACGCAGCTATGGCTGTGTGCTGTCTGGTTTTTCTATTTCTTGCAATTCGGGGAACCTCCTGCTATAATAGCGGCAGCAGACAATTTGCCTGCAAATACGAAGCAGAAAGGGTGGTTTTTTATGAAATTGAGTCGTGTATGGAGGGTTCACGCTTCCTAACCCTCCGAATCAAATTTTGGAGGAAACAGCATGAAAAACCAGATCATCATCCGTGAAGCGATTTCAGAAGCCGATACTGCCGCCTTTTGGGAGCAGCTTCACTCCTATCACAAGCGGGATATTTTCCCTGACCCGGAGGACGAAAACCTCAAGCATTTTCTGAGCGATACGGAATACCGTGTGCAGATCGAACACGTGCACAACCGGCTGCAGGACAGGTGCTATTACCTGTTTTTTGAACGAAATGGTCAGGATATCGGCTTCGCGCTGCCGGCGATCTTCACCTCAGAGGACGGGAAATGCTTCATTTTGGAGTTCTGCATTTTCCCGGAGTTTCGCGGCGGCGGCACGGGCCGGGAGTGTGCCGCTGTGCTACTGGAATGGGCGAAGGAACACGGCGCACGCTATGCGGAGCTGAATTATGGCGGAGATGAACGGCGCCTCCGGTTCTGGAAGCGTGTCGGATTTGTAGAAAACGGCGTGGACGAGTGGGGAGAGCCGTTGATGCTTCTGCCGCCTGCGGAGACTGTGCCGTTTACCGTGGAGATTCTGAAAGACCCCGTTGATTGGCAGCTTTTGAAGCTGGAAAACGGCTTCAAACGTGAAATTGGCGAGGAATCACTTACAAAAATCCAGCAAAAGCAGCTTCAGCAGGCCGTCCGAGAGGGGAGAATTACATTCTTCATGGCCAAGCGCGGCTATCGTGCCGTGGGCATGTGCAGCGTCGCTGCATACTATTCGACTTTTTCCTGCTCGAATGTGGGCGTGTTTGAGGATTTTTACATTGAACCCGCATTCCGGAACAGTGGAACCGCACGGAAGCTGGCGGAAGCAGCGCAAAGCTGGTGCAGAGAAAACGATATTGCAAGCTTAACCGTATGCTGCGCCGCGTGCGACGAGGCAATGTATCAAGCGCTTGGATTTAATACCAGCCTTGGAACGACCTTCGCAAATATGGGATAACAAACTGAGCAGGCAGTACGCAGCCATGCTGTGCACTGCCTGCGTTTTTTATAGTTTCAGCTTGGAAAGGGGATTGGCCTCTGCCGCAATTTTCTTGTCGGTGTTTTCAATGTGCGTGTAGATCTGCGTCGTATTCAGATTTTCGTGACCCAGAACCTCCTGCAGCGTTTTCAGATCCACGCCGTTCGCCAGCATCAGCGTTGCGGCAGTGTGCCGCAGCTTGTGCGCAGAAAACTGTGACGCATCAAGGCCGCATTCCAGCAGATGTTTTTTGACCAGCCGATGGACGGCAGAAACGCTGATACGGTTTTTATCCCGTGACCCAAAGAGCGCCTTATTGTCCGTCAGCACGATCTGGTTCCGTTCCTCCAGATACCGGTCGATGGCTTTCCGGCAGGAAGAGCCCATGTAGACGATCCGTTCCTTATTGCCTTTGCCGACAACGCGAATGCGATCCTCATAGACGTCCGTAAGATTCAGCCCGACCAGTTCCGAACGGCGGATCCCACAATTCAGAAACAGCATCAAAATTGCAAAATCCCGGTTTTTATTCGGCCCATCGACAGCCTTCAAGAGCGCGGTAGATTCTTCCAGTGTCAGGTATTTCGGCAGGCTGCGGCGAATTTTGGGAAATTCGATATCTTTGACCGGATTGTTCTGGATCTGCTTGGTGCTGATGGTCAGATACTTATAGAATGCCTTAATGGCCGACAGCTTCCGCGCGCGGGCAGCGGCCGCGATCCCGACATCAGCCGGGCCTTCACGGTTTTGCCGATCGTTTGTAAGATAGGATAGAAAATCAAACACCTCAGAAGACGACACCGTATCGAGAACGGACGCGTCGATCCATTTAATGTCGATCTCGTCAAGCGGCGTCTGATACGGAAGCTCCTTGCGCATCAGCGTCAGAAACCGAAGAAACATCCGCAGATCCAGATGATATTCCGAAACCGTGCGCCGTGATTGGCCCTTGATCGATTCATGATACGATAAAAAGTCCCGCAGCACCTGCGGACATTCAGAATACGGCTGCATACATAAAAACTCCTTTAGAACAGCTTTGATAAAGGTATTATAACACACCTGCCCTCTGAACGCAACAAAATCTTTATTTTGTTGCGTTCACCAGACCCAAACAAATATTGTCCTCTTCTACCGTGGTCTGGTCTGTTAATGCGCTTCCCTATCTGGCAGTGGGTTCGCGTCCTTCATCGAATCTTAAGCAATGCTTAATCGGATGCTTTCGCCCATGTGCGTGCAGATATGATATACTTGAGGCACAGAAACTACAAAGGAGAAAATTCTATGAACGCGGCAGTCAATGCGTTTTTTCTGATTTTTAAGCTGCTTTCCCTATACTTTTTGGCTGTTTCACTCTTCTGCCTGTGCAGGCGGAAAAAGCCGGCAGCTTCCGCCGGACAGCGGCGGTTCGCCATATTGATCGCGGCCAGAAATGAAGAAAGCTGCATTGCAGGGCTGATCGAAAGTCTTCAGGCGCAGCGGTATCCACGGGAATTATTTGATATCTGGGTGCTCCCGAACAACTGCACCGACCACACCGTGGAAGCAGCACAGCGCGCTGGAGCCAGGATCATGGAAATGCCGTCCTCTGTCCGCTCCAAGGGTGCTGCGCTTCAGTATGCGGCGGACACACTTTTGCGTGGCCAGCAGCACTACGATGCATTCTGTGTTTTTGACGCCGATAACGAGGCGGATCCCGCATTTTTAGCCGAAATGAATCAGGCGCTGTCGCGCTCTGCAATCGTTAAAAGCCGGATTCTTGCAAAGAACCGTATGCAGGCCGGGATCAGCGCCTGTTATGAGATCTATTTCTGTACGGCAAATCGCTTCCTGAACCGCGCCAGAGAGGCTCTGGGGCTATCCGCCAGAGTAATTGGAACCGGCTTTTCCATTCGTCGCGATTTGCTGGAAGCGTTGGGCGGATTCCCCTGCTGCACGCTTGCGGAGGATGCTGAGTTGTATGCAGCCTGTCTGTCGCACGGCATCCGGATCGGCTACTGCGAAAGCGCCGTGACCTATGACGAGGAGCCGGTCACATGGCGCGCCTCGCTCGTGCAGCGCAGACGCTGGATGAGCGGCATCATGCAGGTTTCACGCCTGACGCTGCCAAAGCTTTTTCGGAATTTTCTGCGCCGACCCAGTCTGAACCGGCTGGACGGTATGCTTCAGCTTGCGTTTCCGTTCCTGCAGGCGCTGACCCCGTTTTTTACACTGGCAGCGTTCCTCGCGGGCAGCATATCCCTGCAAAGCTTGCCGGTCAGTCTGCTCTCCGCTTATGCTGGCAGTCTCGCGGTGGCTGCTGCGGCACTGGTGCTGGAAAAACGGCTGGATTTCAGACTGACAGGCGGCATCCTGCTCTATCCTGTTTTCATGGCGTGCTTTCTGCCGCTGCAAACGCTGGCGCTTTTCAAAACGCAGACGGTATGGCATGAGATCCGACATTCCGGCGTGAGGCTTGCATCGCCAGAGTTCCAGCTTCGCCGGAAGAAAATCGCATGAACCAGCTATACTCCATAGGAAACCTCTCAATGCTTATCCAAGTGCATAAATCACGCGATACAGGACCTGTTTCCAGAAGCGCTTGTCTGCGAGCAGCTGCTTTGTCAGCTGTTCCGCGTGCGCTTGCATCGGAAGCAGGTCTTCCCTGTTCAGCTTATGATGGCTGAATCTTGCCTTTTCAGCGATTTCCAGAAAATCGCTCGGAACCTCTGTTTTGGTCTGCCGGGAAAGCCAGCAGATATGATGATACAGCGCAACTGCCCGGCGGTTGGGTGAGCCCCTCCCAATCGCAGTTTTTCGAACGCTGAACCGCAGCGCGCGCCAAAGGAACAGGGCGGCAGCCAACACCAGAACCGGCCAAACAAAATGCAGGATGTTAACGGACTTTTTGTCGGTTTTCTGCGGTGTTTCCTGACTTTCTGCCGGGATATCCGGGACAGCGGGCGGTTCGTCGCCTGCGGGCGGCGTATCCTCCGGCTGGTTGTCTGCCGGCTCAATAGGAGCGGCAATGGGTTCCTCCGGTGCTGTCTGCGCAGGGGTGTCTGCCGCAGGCGTTGGATCATCCCGAAGCCAGCCGATCCCGTTCAGATAGATCTCCACCCACGCATGCGCATCGTCCGAGGTCACGGTCGTCCATTCGTTTTCATACACATCTGTGTAATAGCCGGTCACATAACGCGCCGGAACGCCAAGACATCGCAGCAAAATCGTCGCCGCAGTCGCATAATGCACACAGTAACCGGTTTCGCTGTCGTGCAGGAACCACGACACAAAATCTTCTCCGTCCGGCACAGCCGGCGTATTGAGGTCATAGCGGGCGCTGGTCGACACATACTCCAGAACACGCGGGATATACTGATACGGATCGGCGTCCTCCTCCCCGACCAGCTCCGAGAGGATGTCGGAAAGTGCCTGCCGCGTCTCATCCGGGACTTGTGTGTAGGTCTCATGGACGAACGCATCATACGCGCTGTTCTGCAACGGGCTGCGCGAGAGAACAAAGGGAACCGTATAATTCGTCTGCTGCGAGGGGTTTTTGACGTAGGCGTCGTAAAACGGCTCCGCGTCCTCCGGAAACGCGGTTGCGTTGTATGGGATATAATAGATCCCGGACTTCATATCCGTTTCGATCGTTACCTCTGGCTGAAAGCTGACGACAGCCTCTCCTGCCAAAAGCGGATTATGCATATTCTTCATATCAGGATATGCATTTTCCGGGAGCGGTTTCCAACGGTTATCCTCATAAACGGCCATGGAATCCCCGCGCAGGTAGAATGAAGCGCCAGCCCAAGAGGATCCAAGCGTTGCTTTTACGCGCATCACAGAGCGGCCAAATTGGCGCTGCGGCCCGACCCGGTTGAGATTGACGCCAGTTACGCTGGAATCCCAGAGATAGCTGCCGAGCGTGCTGGGGCTGATGGGCGAAGAAAATTTCACCTGTCCGGTCTTCGCGTCGCGGCGGAAGAGCGTCAGCTTGTCTGCGGCTGTGGAGATGGTTTCCTGCAGATGATCGGACCATTCCGCGCGGTCATAAGTATCTGACGGAAACAGAACGGCGAGCAAGCCGACCAAGAGCGCCAGCGGCGCGGCCAGCAGCAGCGCCAGCCGGTTCCCCTCGCCTGCCTGCCGTGCGCGGAGCAGCTGCGTCAGAAGAAGCAGCGCAAGAACGCCTACAACGAGCAAAATGGCCCAGGCCGCCGGAGGCGTCTGCAGAATGATCAGGCACAGCGCCAGAACCGGCAGCGTCAAAACAAGCAGATAGACAAGACTTTCACTGCGCATGACCGTCCAGCTGCAAAGAAGCGCATAGAGGGCGGCAATCAGGATCAGAATCAGCGTTGCATCCATACCGGAAGTATCTGTCAGATGAACGGTCTGAATGCCCGGAATCGCCTCGGAGTATTGCTGTGTTACGGCGGCCACAAGCGCGGAAATGCTCTCGATCAGCTGCGCACGCAGGATATAAAGCCCGCCGCCCGCAAGCGCAGCCATGGCCAGCAGCCAGATCCAGCTTTTCGGCAGCAGGAGCAGCGCGGAAAAGAGCAGCGCCGCAAGGACGCACGCGCATACCAGCGAAAGGCCGTCCGCCGGGACGGCAAACGAGGTCATCACGCAGAAGCACAGCCCGGCAGACAGACCAGAGGCACAGAGCAGGGACGTAAAGAACGTATATTTTGACGGTTTCATGCCTGCTGCACCTCCTGTTCCTCCGGCTGCACATGATAGCGCCAATCCGCGTGCGGGTAGGCTCTGGACGCAAGCGAGGGCGTATTGCCGGTCAGATGGGTCTGCAAAAGCGTGTTCAAAAGCTCCCGCAGATCGTCCGGCGTTTTGACGGACTTTGTCTGCGGTTCCAGCGAATCCGGCTCGATCCAGTCGATCTGGTGGGCCACTTCCCTTTCGGTCAGCCAGCCGGAAAGCCACAGCAGCTGCCGCAGCGTGCTGTCCAGCTGCGTGCGGGTTCCGGAAAAGTCGAAGCTCAGCACAACCAGACCCAGATCCGGCTCCTCCGCCTCGCGGACGATCAGCTTGTCGGTCTTGGCAGACAACTTCCAGTGGATCTCATGCAGGCTGTCGCCGGGGCGGTATTCGCGCAGATCGTGGATCTCGGAAAAGCCGCCGCCGGGCTTTGGATGATAGGAGCGGTACTGAAAATGGCTGAGATTCGGCAGCACGGGCGGCTCCTGCGGCTCCGGCTCGACGGCGATGGAGCAGGCGTCCGGCAGGCGCAGCGGCAGGCTGAAAAGCCCCAGCGCGTCGCACACGCGGCCCTTGCCGGGCTGAAAGGTCTGCACGCCTGCGTGGCGCGTATCAATGCGCAGCGCAAAGCCGAGCGTCCCTGCAAGCTCCAGCCTTTGCTGGCGCACCTCGCCGCCCACGGCGTCGGATACCGTCAGGCGCAGGCGGCAGCGGGATACCGGAAGCTTTGCCATGTGCCGGGCGGTCAGCCGGTACTGCACAGTCTGCCCGCAGAAGCAGCGCGCCGGAAGCTCCGCTTCATAAGCAGCGCGGAGCATGGCCGGCAGGCTGACGAGCAGCGAAAAAACTGGCAGCAGCACGGCGAACACCAGCAGGAAAAACGAAAACCAGCCGGTATAAAAGCTGTGAAAGATCACGGCTGCGAGTAGAAACAGCCCGTAAAGAATGCGGTTTTTCACCATAGCCTTACAGTCTTGGCGACGGGACCTGATGCAGGATCTCGTCGAGCAGCTGCTCCGGCGTGATCTGACGCGCTCCGGCCTCCGGAGCCAGCAGCAGGCGGTGCGCGATGACCTGCGGGAACGTGACCTGAATATCCTTCGGCACCACATAATCCCGCCGCTGGACATAGGCGACTGCCTTGGCCATCGCGGTCAGAGAGAGCGTCGCACGAGGACTTGCGCCGCGCAGGATCATCGGATGCTTCCGCGTGGCGTCGATCAGCGCGACGATGTAGTCGATCAATTCGGTCTTGATGTAAACAGCGGCGGCCTCGTCCTGCATGGCGATCAGCTCGTCGCGCGAAAGCACCTGACAGACGGTTTGCAGTGGATTGACGCCCTGCCGGGCGAGCACCATATTGCGCTCATCCTCCGGTGCGGGATATCCGATGGACAGCCGTACGGTGAACCGGTCCATCTGCGAATCCGGCAGCAGCTGCGTACCGGCAGCGCCGGTCGGGTTCTGCGTGGCAAAGACGATGAACGGCTGCGGGATCGGATGGCTGACGCCGTCGACCGTGACCTGGCCTTCCTCCATGGCCTCCAGAAGCGCAGACTGTGTACGCGAGGTCGCGCGGTTCAGCTCGTCCGCCAGAAACAGATTGCAGAGCACCGCGCCCGGCTGATAGACCAGCTTACCAGTCTCCTTCTGGTAGACAGAATAGCCCGTAATATCTGACGGCAGTACGTCCGGCGTAAACTGGACGCGGCCATATTCCAGCCCCAGTGCACGGGAAAAGGCCAATGCCATGGTCGTTTTACCGACGCCGGGGATATCCTCCAATAAGACGTGTCCTCTTGCGAGCAGCACGGTCAGCACCCATACCAGCACGCGATCCTTTCCGCATACTGCTTTTTTGACTTCCTCCAGAATTCTTCCTGTCTGGTTCAAGCTCCCGCCTCCCTTATGTATATATTGTAAGTATAGCACACCTGCGGCGAAGAAAACATAAATTTTTCCTGAAGATTGATTTTTCACAGAACTCCGCCGATTCTGCGCGATTGCCTGTTTACATTTTTGCTTTTTTGGGGTATGATGAAAGCAATTTTAATGGAGAGGAAGTACCTGTATGGCAAATGCAGTGAAACGAATCGGTGTTCTGACCTCCGGCGGCGATGCTCCCGGCATGAATGCGGCCATCCGCTCTGTTGTGCGCGCGTGCACATATATGGGGATCGAGTGCGTCGGCATCCGCCGCGGCTATAACGGCCTGATCAACGGCGATTTTATGGTTCTGAAAAACGGCAATGTCGCGCATATCATCAACCGCGGCGGCACGATGCTCTATACGGCGCGCAGCGATGAATTCCGCACGCTGGAGGGGCAGAAAAAGGCCGCCGCGACCTGCAAGCTGCTTGGGCTGGACGGCATTGTCTCCATCGGCGGCGACGGCTCGTTCCGCGGACTGGTGGAGCTTGCGAAGCAGGGCATTTCGGTCGTCGGTGTTCCGGCAACGATCGACAATGACATTGTCTGCACCGACTATACCATCGGCTATGACACGGCCGCCAATACCGCTGTCGAGGCCATCGACCGCCTGCGCGACACGATGCAGTCGCATGAGCGATGCTCCGTCGTTGAGGTCATGGGTCGCAACGCGGGCCATCTGGCACTTTATGTCGGGCTTGCCACCGGTGCAACGGCGGTTCTGGTGCCGGAAAAGCCGCTTGATTTTGACGGTGACGTGATTGACCGCATCCGGCAGGCGCGTCTGGCCGGCAATACGCACTTCATGATCATTGTTGCCGAAGGCGCGGGCAGCGCGATCGAGATCGGCAAGGGGATCCATGAGGAGCTGGGGCTTGACCCGCGTGTGACGATCCTCGGACATATCCAGCGCGGCGGCACGCCATCTGCGCGCGACCGCGTCATGGCAAGCCGTATGGGCTATCAGGCGGTCAAGGCGCTGGCCGAGGGCAAGACCAACCGCGTGATCTGCGCGCGGGCCGGACAAATGGTCGATATCGACATTACGGAAGGACTTTCCATGAAGAAGGGCCTGAACGAGCAGCAGTATGAGGTGCTGCAGGCCATGACAGGCATTGACAACTGAGCAATCAAAAATTTTGGGTGCGCCGCAAAAGCGGCGCACCCGTTTTTTATCCCAGAGCAGCCAAAGGGCATCCCTCATTCTCCTCTCTCATGCAAAAAGTCAGATGCCGATCTCATGGAACACGAAAATCCTATGCCTTTGGATGATATTTGTTGTAGACTGCCTTTAGGTTCTGCTTAACCAGCTGCGTGTAGACCTGCGTGGAGGAAATGTCGCTGTGGCCGAGCATTTGCTGGATGGAGCGCAGATCAGCGCCGTTTTCAAGCAGATGGGCCGCAAAGCTGTGGCGGAGCGTGTGCGGCGTGATATCCTTTTCGATGTGCGCCTTTTCCTGATAATGCTTGATGATTTTCCAGAAGCCCTGGCGGCTCATGCGTTCGCCGGATACGTTGACGAAGAGCGAATGCTCGGTCGGGACGGCGATCATTTTGGGGCGGACAGTTTCGATGTATTCGCGCAGCGCCTGAAGCGCTTCGGGATAAATCGGGATAATGCGCATTTTTTCTCCGCTTTCGCAGCGGATGAAGCTTCCGGGGAGGCTGACGTCGTCGATGTTCAGGCCGATCAGTTCGCTGACCCGGATACCGGTCGCATACAGAACCTCAAGCATGGCCTTATCCCGGCAGCCCTTCATTTCCGAAACCTTGGGCTGTTGTAAAAGAAGCTCGACCTCTTTTCCGGTCAGGATCTGCGGCAGCTTCTTTTCCGCCTTATCGATCTTGATGTTCTGTATGGGGTTTTCCTCGATCTCGTGGATCTGGATCGCAAATATGTACAGGCTTTTGATTGAAGCCAGCGCGCGGGAGATCGTGGCGGCGGACTTGCCGCCTGCCTTCATGCTGCCCATGTAGCCGGACACGACCGCCTGATCTGCATCCAGAACGTCGACGCCTTCGGAACCGAGATATGACGCATACTGACGCAGATCGCGCATATAGGACGCGACGGTATTGTCAGACGCGTGTTTGGTGTGGATGAGGTAATCCTCATATCGCATAATAATGTCACTCATGCGAAGGCCCTTCCGAAATCGATCAAAATCGTGGTCGCACATTTTTAAGAATCAGAAAAAATCGAACGTTGCGCATGATCTTCAGAATTCTTAAGAAATTATGCGATCGAAATTATTTCTACCGCCTGTTTCACAGGAAGTGATGTTACTATAGCGCAAACATCGGAAAATTTCAAGGAAAAAGTAGTGATTTCGAAATTTTTGTAAATTATGACTAGGAGTTATGTTAATGATATTATGTCAATAAAGGAACTGCGCCGGCGTTGAAATCCACTACTTTTTGCAAAAAGCACAACATATGGTGCCGCATCCGCGTGTGCGGGTCGAAATCTTGAAATGAAAGAAAATGCTTCGAAGTATGCACGGATAGTAAATTATATTTACATTTTGTCGTATGCAGGAACTCCTTCATCGCCTGCGTCGGCGAGCGCTCTTTTTCCGCGTACCGCCCAGAATGCCCGCAAGAAGCGCGGCCGCAAGCATACAGACCGCCGGAGTCAGCATATGTGCCTGCGTATTTCCGAAAGCCGTCAGCCGCGCCAGAAAGCAGACCGCAAAGCAGCAGCCCGCAACCGCAAGTGCAGCAGGCAGCCGCTTCCCGGCCGTATGCTTCGCAGCCAGAAAGCTTCCGAGAAAAACCGCCGCAAAGCAGATGCAGCAGGCCGCCGCCGGGATCTGCTTTTGATCGACCACACCGCCGAGCACGAGTCCTGCCCCCAGCGCAGACAGGGCCAGAAGCGCTGCGCAGGCGATGGCAAGGCATTGCAGAACTGTTCGCAGGAAACTTCCATTCCAGAATTTTGTTTTCATGTGTTCTCCCCTCCTCTGCCAAAGGGTATGTTTGTCCGGACAGAAAAAGAACCGGCTGAGGTCAATTGGAAGCGATCCCGCCGGTTTTTAAATATTTTCAATAGAGCGAAAAGAGATTTTTCAGAGATATCTGCCTATTTGCTGAATTTCTTTCGAATTTCAGCCTGTTGCCCACAGGTCATTTTTCCCTCCGGACATTTGCCGGAGACGAAGCACGTCGGGCCGTAGAGACTGAACAGGAGCGGCGAGGTCTTCCGCAGCGCCGCAAGCGCGGCGCAGGCCGCGTCTCGGATCTCCCACTGGGCGCGATTGCAGCAGCGCAGGCGGAAAAAGACATACAGCTCCCCAGCGTTCATCGTCGTCAGCACCGGGACAGTCTGCCCGCTGAGCAGCAGATAGGACAGCACGTCCTCCCCTGCCCCCGCTGTCCGGAGCTGTGCGGCAGCTTCGTCGGCCAAGCGGAACGCTTCGCGGTACTGCGCCTCCATTCCGGCCTGCCGGACGCTTTCAGGCAGGACATAGCGGTCATAGCGCGCCGTTTTCAGCAGCTCCGGCGCACAGAGCGCCTGCATCCGGTGACGCGTCAGATGCGTGAGCGCCGCAAGAGACAGTCCGCCGAACTGCAGCGTATAGCTCGCCTGCTCCAGCTCCCGTTTTCGCGGCTGGGCCAAAAGGGATTTGAGCAGCGCCGTCTGCTCCGGTTCCGTCAGCGGCTGCGGCACATAGCCGCGCGCAAGCTGATACGCGCCGCAGATCAACCCTTCTGCATCCTGCGGCGCAGCAAGAACTGTAACAGGTGCTTTCGACGCAAGCAGCTGTGCCTGCCGCGGGCAGAATGCGTCCGACTGACGATAGGCCTCCGGCTTACGGACAGCCAAAAACGGCAGCTGCCGCTCACACTGTGCAAACAGGCTCTCGCCCAGCGCACGCAGCTCCGGAATGCGGCTGCCGCGTCCATAGGTCAGCTCGTTCATCACGTGCACAAGCTCCCGTGCATTCATGGAGCAGAAGAAATTGCTGCAAAAGCAGTACGGCAGGACGAAGCGCGCGTCCTCCTTCGGAATGCCCGCAGCCTCCAGCGCGTCATAGGTGCGGAACAGCGATGCTGCCGTGTTTTCAAATACCACCCGCTGTGCGTCGTCCGCGAAAGCAGGCGAAACATATCCGGCCTTGGAAAAATCGACGTAGCGCCGGGATTTGACCGTAAACGAGGCCAGCCGGAACTCGATCAGAAACTGCTCCGCCAGAACGGAGACATTTTCAAACGATAAGTTTACATAACAATGCTCCAGTACCGAGGTATGTCCGGACGAGAGCACTTTGCCGATCAGCTTTTCATTCTTTTCCTGCCCGGCGGCCAGTGATTTCGCATAAATCTCACCCGCCGTGCCGTCCATCGTGGAGATCCGCCCGCCGGAGGCGATCATCGCAGCCGCTTCCGGGCTGACATTCAAAATTGATACACTTCCCTGCATAGCTGTTCCTCCTCAGCGGAACGGGTTTCCCTGTTCGTCGTAAATTTCCAGCCGTTTGATGCGCGCAAAGTCCGGCTTCTGCCCCGGCAGATAGCGCTCAATCGCGTTGACCAGCAGCTGCGGGTTGCAGCTTGGATTCTGCGCGGAGACGAGAACCGTCAGCTCCAGCTCCCGTGCGGACGCTTTTCGCATGGAAAGCCCAAAAATCATGGGCGTGAGATCAAGCTCCGCCTCCCCGCCGCTCTTCGTACGCTTTTTGACAAGCACGGGGCCGCCCGAAAACAGCTCCGTGATCGTCCGCTCGGCCTGTTCCGGTACACCCCGGTCATATTCCAGCGTGATCTGCGCGCGCAAACGCGTCAGGTGCTTGATCTTAACGGCGCTTTCATACGCCTCCAGCACTCGGATGCCTGCGGGCATCGTGCGGTTCAGCAGGGCCGGGAGCTTTGCAAGGTCGACAGAGCCGTCCTGAATTTCAAAGTCCAGAATTTCGCAGACGCTCTCCGAGCCGACGGGCAGCGGCAGCGCGATGGAGACATACGCGCGCGGGCTGAAGCCCTGCGAATGCCAGATCATGATATCCGCGCGCTTGAATGCGCGCTGAAACACGCGCATCAGATCCAGATGCGAGAGATAGACCGCGTCGCCGGTCTTTTCAAACAGCAGGCGATTCATCGCACAGCCTCCTTTCGCTCAGCATCCGCGCACCGCAGCCGTTGCAGTGCGTGCGGCAGTCCGGCGTCGCCTCCGAACGCAGCGCCTTTTCACGCTCGTGCAGCAGGTATTTCGTCGTAACGCCGACGTCGATGGTCTGCCACGGCAGAAGCTCGTCGGCGGCAAAGCCGCGCGTCGTGTAGAAATCCAGGTCGAGGCCGGCGCGCCGGAACGCTTCCAGCCACTTTTCATAGTCAAAATACTCGTCCCAGCCGTCGAGCCTGCACCCGAGCCGGTGCGCCTCCAGCAGTGCCTGTCCGACGCGGCGGTCGCCGCGTGCCATGACGGCTTCCAGACGGCTGAGGTCGGATTCGTGATAGCGATAGTCGACGCATTTTGCGTGCAGGTTTGCCTGCAGCAGATGGACGCGCCGCAGATATTCCTCCGGCGTGATCTGCGCTGCCCACTGAAACGGCGTGAAGGGCTTCGGGACAAAATACGCCGTCGCCAGATTGATAGACAGCCCGCGCTTTTTCCCGCTGCCGTTCTCCCGCCAGACCTGAAGGATTTTATAGACCAGCTCCGCAATGCCAACTACATCCTCATCCGTTTCCGTCGGCAGACCCAGCATGAAATACAGCTTCACACTGTTCCAGCCGCCGGAAAAGGCCGTGGCGCAGGTGGAGAGAATTTCTTCTTCTGTTACGTTTTTATTGATCGCGTCGCGCAGGCGCTGCGTTCCAGCCTCCGGTGCGAACGTCAGGCCGCTTTTGCGCACCTTCTGGATGCGCATCATGAGCTCCCGCGAAAAATTATCCGCGCGCAGGCTCGGCAGCGAGAGATTGATCTTGCGCGGCTCACAGTAGTCGAGCAGACCGTCGGCCAGGGCTTCCAGCTCGCGGTAATCGGAGGTCGAAAGGCTGGCCAGCGTGATCTCACTGTTGCCGGAATCTTCGAGGGATTCGATTGCTTGTTTACATAATACATCTGCCGATTTAGCCCTTATCGGCCGGTAGCAGAACCCGGCCTGACAGAACCGGCAGCCGCGGATACAGCCGCGGAAAATTTCAAGATTCGAGCGGTCATGGACGATCTGGGTCGACGGAACGATGGTCTTCGTCGGAAAATATGCCGTATTCATATCCTGCACAATGCGCTTTTTTACGCGCTCCGGCGCGCCGGGTTCTGGCGTGATGGCGGCAAGCGTTCCGTCTTCATGATAGGTATGCGTGTAAAAAGACGGCACATAGACGCCCTCGATTTTCGCGACCTCATGCAAGAATTCCAGCTTCGTCAGCCCCTGCTTTTTTGCGGCGCGGTAGCATTCGATGATCTCCGGCGTGCTTTCCTCCCCTTCTCCGACGGAAAAGAAGTCAATAAAATCCGCCAGCGGCTCCGGGTTGACCGCACAGACGCCGCCGGCAAAAACGATATTTTCCAGTCCGCGGCGGTCTTTGGACAGCAGCGGGATCTGCGCCAGCTCCAGCATATTCAGGACATTTGAATAGCACATCTCATAGCCGAGCGTGAACGCGACCAGATCAAAATCCCTGACCGCGTCGTGGCTTTCCAGCGCCCAGAGTGGAAGACCATGCGCGCGCATCTTGTCCTCCATATCGCCCCACGGCGCAAAAACGCGCTCGCACCAGACGCCGGACATCTCGTTCATCACGCCATAGAGGATCCGCATACCGATGTTGGACATACCGATCTCATAGGTGTCCGGGAAACAGAACGCAACGCGCACATCGACGTCCTTTTTGTCTTTGATGATCTGATTATATTCTCCGCCCACATAGCGTGCCGGCTTCTGGACGCGCATGAGGAGCCTGTGGAACTGATCTGTCATGAATAGTTTCCTTCTCTTTTGTGATTCACTCTATTGTACCTGTTCGCGCCAGAAAAAGCAACAAAAAGCTTGCCGGTTTCCCCACTGTTCACTGCACCGCATCCGTACGTCTTGCAAGCATCAGCAGGCGCACGGTCAGATAGGCCGCCGTTCCAAGCGGCCAGAGTCCTGACTTCCTGAAAAAAGTCAGGAACACGCCGATCAGCAGCAGAACCGCGCAGGCTGCGAAGCTGACGATCTCCGAAATATGCTCCGCCTGTGTGATCGGCAGCCGGGCCAGCAGCACGCAGCGGATCATCCGCCCGCCGTCCAGCGGCCAGACCGGCAGCAGATTATAGATCCCCAGCATCAGACTGTATGCGGCGAAGGAAGGCCGCTGCATGCAGAAGGCCGCGCCGCAGATCAAATTGACCAGCGGTCCCGCCAGCGCCGAAAGCAGTTCCTGCCGGTAGCCAAGGCCGGACGCCGCGATCTGAAGATCTGCAAACCGCAGCGTCAGTCGCCGCACCTGTCCGCCGCAGGCCAGCATCATGACAATGTGCGCCAGTTCATGTACTGCCATCGCGCAGAGGATCGGCAGCACCGAGCCGCTTCGGTCGAGCGCCGCAAGAACGATTGCAAACATAAAAAAGCCCGGCCGGAGTTCAATTGCCGGCACCGGTCAGAATCTCAAACGAGCCGGACAGCGCCTCCTGCACAGCCTCCCCTTCCCGCAGCCGTTCCGTCAGTGCTGAAAACGCCTGTACGGTCTTTGTTTTCTGTGCCGCACCGGCAATTTTCGTGATCGCCGCGTCAACCGCCGGTACGCAGGTCTTGAGCGTCCACACAAGCGCCAGCATCGCCAGCAGCAGATAAAGCCGCGAGATCCCGGCTCCCGCTTGCCTTTCGTTTTTACCCCTGTTTTCCTTCATCGCACGCACCTCCTCTGGCAAGCGTATGCGCCAAAAAATATTTTCATGCATCCCTCTTGACAAATCACTGTTTTCTACGTATAATATCCAAGCTGACGGGGTGTGGCGAAGTTTGGTATCGCGCTTGGTTCGGGACCAAGAGGCCTCGGGTTCGAATCCCGACACTCCGACCAGATCCGGTTGAAATCTTCCGATTTCAGCCGGATTTTTCTGCATATTCCGAACTTTTTTCGATGGAGAATTCTGTGACTTTTCCGTTTGACCCAAACCCGACCCAAACAGGAATTCGGAGCGGAAAGCGACGGAAGCTAGAAAACGCCGCCTGCCGGAGCAGTTCTGGCAGGCGGTGTGCGCTTTTCTGTTCATTTTTTGCTGTTATCCCACGCTCGCCATGAAGCCGCTGATTTTCTGCGCGGCTTCTTTTTTCATGCCCGCCGTGACGTGCGTGTAGACATCCAGCGAGAATTCTGCCGAGGCATGACCGAGGATCTCCGCGACTGTTTTCGGGTCAATGCCGCTTTGGATTGCCAGCGTCGAGAATGTGTGTCTGAGGTCGTGGAACCGGACGTGTTCCTCAATCCCCGCCTTTTCCAGCAGCTTCTTGTGAATCCGCCCGACGCAGTCCGGACCGTACATCCCGCCGGTCTTTGGTGACGGGAACATATACGGACTGAACGGGTGATTTTTACAATCTTCGACCAGCAGCCGAATCGCTTCGTCGCTGAGGTAAATCTCCCGGACGGAATTCTCCGTTTTCGGTTCTGTCACGACCAGCTCTCCCTTGCCGCGCGACACAGATTTTGATACAGTCAGCGTCTTCGTCTGCAAGTTCAGGTCGCTCCACAGCAGCGCCACCAGCTCCCCGCGCCGCAGTCCGGTGCTGAGTTCCAGATAGAACATCGGCAGGACGCCCCATTCTTCCGCCGCTTTCAGGTAATCCCGAATCTTCTCCGGCGGGATGATCTGCATTTTCTTCTTCTCTTTTTTGGGCAGGCGGCAGCCGTTTGCGGGATTGTACGGAATCAGCCGCTCCGTCACCGCCTGCTCCAAGCACTGCCGCAGCATCGTGTGCAGTCCGCGAATCGTCTTGTTGCTGAGACTCAGATCGTCCATGTTTTCGTACCGCTGCACTCGCCCATGCGCCTTCGTTTCGTTGTAAAACTTTTGAATTTGCAGCGTCGTGAGCGCCGTCAGTTTGATGTCCCCGATGCGCGGCACGATATGCTGGTCGATGTAGTTCTTGTAATATGTCGCCGTGGATGCGCGGACGGATGGCTTTGCGTAGTTCTCGTACCAGAGCTGCGCCCATTCGCCCACCGTGTAGTCGCGTCGCTTCGTGATTTCGATCTTTTCGAGTTCTTCCATCGCCTTTTGCAGCTTCTCTTTGCATTCGCGCTGCGTCCGCGCGAGGACGCTCTTTGCGATTGGTTTCCCCGTCTCCGGGTCAACGCCCGCCGTGTAGCGCCCCTCCCAGCGCCCGTCCTTCCGCTTTCGGATATTGCCCTCGCCGTTTGCCCGTTTTTTCGCCATCTGTGTTCCCCTTTCCGTTTTGGTAACACAAACAACTACCACAGAAAAGTAATAAAGTCTAGCAATTTTTTGAAAATTTCGGACATTTTTCAGAGATTTGTATTTCAGTAGAACAGCCTATTCTTTGTTTACTGCGGCGCAGTTTTTGCGCCGCTAAATCCCCCAGAAGTAGCTCTGACTGCGCTCTTAGAAATAGTTATGTAAACTCATGTCCTCATTTGTATTACACGCCCAAGACATTCAGGATTTACAGATTTTGTTCATAGCCCTGTGCCTGCTCATGGTCGTCCTGCTTATGTCCCATTGCCAGCCGCTTTTGCATCAGCTTTTTGCGGCGCTTGGAGTCGATGCGGATGCCCATTGGATTGCTGGGCGGCACAGCGTTCTCGTGGAAGATTTGCACCATCTGATGGAACAATCTGATAGTTGAATTCAGCAGATACTCGGATGGAAGCCGTGCAGAGTGAGAAGCCACAGACGAAGTGTTTTCGCTTATCTTGCACCCAACTATGTTGAAAGTCGCAGAGATACAGGTATAATATAATCAAAAGCAAATCGTGATATGGGGTGTTGGACATGGAACTCAGAGTCCTGAAGTATTTCTTGATAGTGGCAAGAGAAGAAAATATAACCAAAGCAGCAAAGCTCCTGCATGTGACGCAGCCTACCCTCTCCAGACAGCTCATGCAGCTGGAGGAAGAATTGGGGGTGCAGCTATTTCACCGAGGAAAACATAATGTCACTCTGACCGAGGACGGGATGCTGCTGCGTCGGCGGGCGCAGGAGCTGGTTTCTCTGTCCGAAAAAACGAAGATGGAACTGCAGCACAAGGAGGAAATGCCCACCGGTGAAATTGCCATCGGCTGCGGAGAGACGAAGAGCATGGCGGCACTCTCCGAGAAGATGGTCTCTTTCCGCCAAAAGTATCCTCTGGTTCAGTTCAGCATTTACAGCGCCATTGCAGATGACATCAAGGAACGCCTTGAAAAAGGGCTGCTGGATATGGGGCTGCTGGTGGAGCCTGTGGATATTTCCAAGTACGAATTTATCCGTCTGCCGCTAAAAGAACAGTGGGGCGTATTGGTGCGAGCCGATTCGCAGCTGGCGGAGAGAGAATTTGTCACGCCGGAGGATTTGCGTGGCGTTCCGCTGCTCATGGTGCGCCGAGAGCTGGTAAAAAACGAACTGGCCAACTGGTTTGGTGATTCCTTTGACCAGTTGGAAATCGCGGCAACATACAACCTGATCGTGAATGAGGCGTTCATGGTGGAGCAGGGGCTGGGCGTTGCTTTGTGCTTTGATCTGGGAGCTGTTTTTGAGAATCTTCGCTTTGTTCCGCTTACTCCCCGGATGGAAACAGGCTCCGTGCTGGTGTGGAAAAAGAATCAGACGCTTTCAGCGGCGAACGCGCTGTTTATCCAACATATTAGAAATACGATTTAAGCATTTCTCGAAATAGAATATAAGCATTAGACATTTCTTAAGCTTAGCGATACGATATAGGTGTTCGAAAGGACACCTATATTTTTTGTGTGAAAGTGAAGGAGAAATCATGACGAAGCAGGAAGCGAGTGAGCGCTACAACATCCCAATCTGGCTTCTGGACGAATATGAAAGCTGGGGGCGTTGCCAGGAAGTCAAAAAAGTGATGGGGTCCTGGCAGTACGATGACAGCGATCTGGAGCGCCTCAGCATGATTATGACGCTGCACGATGTGGGATTTACGGGAAGCGAGATCGAGACCTATATGCGTCTGCTTCAGGAGGGAGATCACACAAAGGAGCTGCGAATGCAAATGCTCACGCAAAAACGGGATCATGCGTTGGACGAGATCCACTTCAAGGAAGCACAGCTCGCAAGGCTGGACTACCTGCGACACAGTATTAACAGCAAGAAAAAGCTTTAACCGGAGGTATTCCCATGAAAAAACGAATTTCTATGATTATGGTTATCTGTCTGTTGCTCTCCCTGACAGCCTGCGGCGTGGACAGCGGAACGAACAGCAATACGGAACCATCCGCAACCCAATCCCAGGCCGAAACGCCGTCCTCCGAACCTGTGGAATATCCGGGTGTTTCCTCCGATGATCCTGCTGAAGGCTCTGACCCTGCGGCAGAACCGACAGAAGAAGCTGCTAAAATGCTGGTTGTGTATTTCTCCGCCACCGGCAATACAAAGGCCGTTGCGGAAGAAATCACTCGGCTGACAGGAGCGGATCTGTACGAGATCGTCCCGGCAGTTCCCTACACCGACGAAGACTTGAATTACAACAACAATGAATGCCGTGCCAATCAGGAGATGAATAATGCCTCTGCCCGTCCTGCCATTGGCAGTGAAGCTATGGATGTTTCCTCCTACGATACCGTGTTTATCGGCTATCCTATCTGGTGGGGAACGATGCCGCGGATCATCAATACTTTCCTGGACACGTATGATCTCTCCGGAAAGACAGTGCTTCCTTTCTGCACATCCGGCAGCAGCGGTATTACCCAGTCTGTAACGGATATCCGGACTGCGGAGCCGGATGCCGATGTGCGGGATGGCCTGCGTGCAAGCGGTGCCAACGACAGCAGCATTGAAAACTGGATCGCGGATAACGGAATTTCTGAATAAGGCGATGAAATATCAAAATAACAGGAGGATTTTAAAATGAAGAAGAATATCGGCGCTAAACTGGCCCTGTATCCCACCCCGCTGGTGGTGATCGGCACCATGGTAAACGGGAAGCCCAACTGGACTCTGGTGGGGCATCTGGGCATCATCGGCCATGACCGGGTGATGGTGAGCATGAGCGACAGCCATTATTCCAATCAGGGCATCCGTGCGATGAAGATCCTGTCCATCAATATTGTGGATGAAGCCATGCTCAAAGAGGCTGATTATGCAGGGTGCGTCAGCGGGGCAAAAGAGGATAAATCCCAGCTGTTTGTCCATCACATCGCAGATGGCGGCGTACCGATCATTGACGCTGCCCCTGTTTCCATGGCCTGCACGGTTGAGGATGTCTACAAAACGGAAGGCTTTGAGAGCTTCATCTGCAAGATCACAGCCACCTATGCGGAGGAAACCGTACTGGATGACAGTGGCAAACTGGATTACAGCGTTCTCAAGCCGGTGCTGTTCGAGATGCCCACTTATCAGTATCTGAAAACCGGCGAAGTGTTGGGCAAGTGCATGAGCATGGGAGGGAAGGAAGCATGAAAACAATGGATCAAAAAGAATTCGCCCGTGAAAATGTGTTTGGCTTGGGGGCAGAGAACACGGCCTATGCCAAGTATTTCATCGGGCAGTCGTATCTGAACCCGCTGACAAATCCGGAAAGCGGCCTTTTCCTGGCAAATGTCACCTTTGAGCCGGGGTGCCGGAACAACTGGCATATCCACCACGCAAAAAAAGGCGGCGGGCAGATGCTGATCTGCACCGCCGGTGAGGGCTGGTATCAGGAGGAAGGCAAAGCGCCGGTGTCTCTGACTGCCGGCACGGTCATTACCATTCCGCCCGAAGTTAAGCACTGGCATGGAGCGAAGAAAGATAGCTGGTTTTCCCATATTGCCGTCGAGGTTCCCGGCGAGGATACCTCCAACGAGTGGTGCGAGCCGGTGACAGAGAAAGAATACTCTGAATTGGAGGAAAGATGAAATGAGGAAGAAACTGGTAGCCTACTTTTCCGCCAGCGGCACGACAAAAAAGGCCGCTGAGCGTTTGGCAAAGGCCACGGGCGCTGACCTGTTCGAGATCAAGCCCAAAGTCTCGTACAGCAGCGCCGACCTGAACTGGATGGACAAAAAGAGCCGCAGCAGCGTGGAAATGAGTGACCCCACCTCTCGCCCGGAGATTGCCGAGAAGATTCCCAATCTGGCGGACTACGACACGGTGTTCCTTGGCTTCCCCATCTGGTGGTATGTTGCGCCCCGTATTATCAACACCTTTGTGGAGAGCTATGACTTTACCAGAAAGACTCTGGTGCCCTTTGCCACCTCCGGCGGCAGCGGCATGGGAAGAACGGTGGATGAATTGCGAAAACTCTGCCCGAATGCGAATTGGAAAGCCGGTAAAATGGTGAACGGCGTATCCGACAAAACACTTGCGGACTGGGCAAACACGCTTTAAGGAGGGTGCCCCATGGAACTGCAAAAGACTGACCCGGAATTTATGGAGCGCTTCCGGAACTTCGCCTTTGATGAGGTGATGAAGGAAGAAAACCAGCAGCTCGATACGCCTACGCGCTATCTGGCAATTCTCGCCGCTTTGATCGGATGCGGCGGCGTGGATGCCTTTCAGGAAATGTTGCCCGCCGCGCTGGAAAACGGTGTCACGCCGGTGATGGTCAAGGAGACCGTTTATCAGGCTGCGGATTACCTCGGCTACGGACGGATGCTTCCCTTTTTGAATGCGACCAATGAAATTTTTGCGCAGATGGAGATTGCGCTGCCTCTGCCCGGTCAGGTTACCACGACTATGAATGACCGACTGGAAAAGGGTGTGGAGGCCCAGACCGCGATCTTCGGAGAACACACGAAAGAGGCGTGGAAGAAGGGCCACATCAACCGCTGGCTGGCCGCTAACTGCTTCGGAGATTTTTACACCCGCACCGGTCTTGACCTCCCGCAGCGGGAGATGATCACTTTCTGTTTCCTCATGGCTCAAGGCGGCTGTGAACCGCAGCTCACCGCCCACGCCAAGGGAAACATGAACCTGGGCAACGACAAGGATTTCCTTGTCCGGGTGGTATCCCAGTGCCTGCCCTACATCGGTTATCCCCGCAGTCTGAACGCTGTAAGCGTTTTAGACAAGTTCTGAAATATAAATGGAGGAACGATTATGAACAGGATCACTCTGAACAATAACATTCAAATGCCTATGCTCGGCTTCGGAACATTTCTGATGGGCGGCTCCGAATGTGAGGAAAGCGTTCTGGCTGCCATCCGAAGCGGCTACCGCATGATCGATACGGCGGAGGCATACGGGAATGAGGAGGCCGTTGGAAATGCAATCGTGAAAAGCGATGTCCCCCGCGAGGAATTGTTTCTCGTGACGAAAGTGAACTTCCGTTCTTATGAAAATACCCGTGAAACCGTGGAAGCATCCCTGAACAAACTGAAAACCAGCTATCTCGACCTTGTCTTGCTGCACTGGCCCTTTGGCAATTACTATGCGGCATGGCGTGAGCTGGAAAAGATGTACCACGAAGGAAAAATCCGGGCGATCGGCGTTTCCAACTTTGATCCGGGCCGTCTGATCGACCTGATTGAATTCAATGAGGTGGTACCCGCTGTCAACCAGATTGAAACCCATCTGCTATGCCAGCGCCGTGCCGAACATGAATGGTTGGAAAAATATCATATTCAGCATATGGCTTACGCTCCGCTGGGTCAGGGGAGAAAGAATGAAATGTTCGAAAATCCCGATTTGGTGGAGATTGCAAAAACACATGGTAAAACCGCGGCTCAGATCGCACTGCGGTATCTCATGCAGAGCGGTGTGATCGTCATTCCGAAATCAGTCCATACCGAACGCATCAAAGAAAACTTTGAACTGTTTGATTTTGCGCTCACGGCAGGCGAAATGGAGTGCCTTGCTAACATGGACACGGCTACACCTATGATCGGAAATCCTGAAAACCCCGCAATGGTAGAGGCTGCAATAAAATGGTAACAGGAGGAGAAAATTTGAAGGAGTTTTTGCAATGGAATATACAACTTTAGGAAATACGGATATTCAAATCTCCAAGCTGTGTGTCGGCTGCATGAGCTTCGGCAAGGCAGGGACCATGCACGACTGGACGCTGGATGAAACAGAAACAGAGAAAGTGGTCAAACACGCACTTTCTCTGGGCATCAACTTTTTTGACACCGCCAACGGCTACTCTGCCGGAACCAGCGAAGAATATCTGGGGCGGGCATTGAAAAAGAACGTCGCCCGCGACAAGGTGGTCATTGCCTCCAAGGTCTATTTCAATCCCGGCAGGCTGTCCGCCGGGGCAATTCACCGGGAGATCGACGGGACTTTGAAGCGGCTGGGAACGGATTATCTCGATCTGTATATCATCCACCGCTTTGACTATGACACGCCCATCGAAGAAACCATGGAGGCTCTGAACGATCTGGTGAAGGCCGGCAAGGTGCGGGCGCTGGGTGCCTCTGCCATGTACGGTTACCAGTTTTACAATATGCAGCTTGCCGCCCGTGACCACGGCTGGGCGCAGTATCAGGCCATGGAGAACCACTACAACCTGCTCTACCGGGAGGACGAGCGGGAATTGATTCCCATTTGTAAGCAAATGGGCGTCTCCCTCATGCCCTACAGCCCGTTGGCGGCGGGACATCTGACCCGCCCCCAGTGGAACACAGATACCCTGCGCAGCCAAACCGACCGGGTGGCTATGGGTAAGTATGACCGCACTGAGGAGCAGGATATGCAGATCGTCCTGCGGGTACAGGAACTGGCGGAGCGGTACGGCGTGAAGATGCAGCAGATCGCGCTGGCATGGCATTGGGCAAAGGGCGTCGCTTCTCCTATCATCGGCGCAACTAAGGCACGGTATCTGGATGATGCTGTGGGCGCATTGGCAGTCACGCTGACGGCGGAGGATATCGCCTATCTGGAGGAACCCTACCTACCTCACCGCGTTGTGGGAGCCATTGACCGGAATCCTGCGGATGGGGTTATGCTGCTGGATGAGAAAAAGTGATTTCAATACAGTTCTATCCCGAATCTGACAAACAGCCCCAGCCTTATCTTTGATTATGGCATAGCAAGCCGTGCCATGGCATTGCGCAGAAAGCTTTCAACTTCGCTTGCGTCAAGAGTGACATCAGGCTACGGATAGCATTTGAGCCTCGTTGGAGAAATTCCAGCGAGGCTCTGTTTTGACCACATAAACAGCCACAGACGGCACCGGGATACATGGAAAACATATGGTCAAAGAGGTTTAGAAATAAAATGAAATCGAGCAAAAACCGCTAAAAAGGACTAAAATTGATAAGAAAAATGGTTTCACATCTCTTTGTTTACAGCAGCGCAGATTTTGCGCTCCGGTGTTAAAATATAAAAGCGCCCAAATATTACAGTTGGAAACACACGCAAGGACCTGTTATAATTTTTATAAAATATCTTTCATCCCTTTGGGTACTCTCGTTCGTTATACTGACAGAAAAGGCGGTGAGGCGGTGGAATATAGCAACCACGAACTGGTGCGCGGGATCAAAGTCGGAGATAAGAGCGCACTGGAGCTTTTGGTTCGCCGCTGGTATCCGCGAATTTACGGATATGTTTTCAAATTGACCGGGCATGAGCAGGACGCTTATGACTTGACGCAGGATGTTTTTATCGCAATGATGCAGAGCATCGGCAGCTATACGCCGTGGAGGAAATTTGACAGCTGGCTGTTTACGATCGCGCATAACAAATGTATGGACTACTTTCGCTTTCGACAGAAAACCGTTCAGGTGGAAGACACCATGTTCGACCGACCCGATCCGGCTGCCTCGCTTGAAGATATGGCAGCGGTCTCCCTGTCCGTAAAAGCCGCGCTGGAGAAGCTGCCTGCCGCACAGCGGGAGGCAGTAATCTTACATTATTTCCATCAATTTACCGCAAGCGAGATCGCGCGAATGACGAACACACCGCTGCCGACGGTCAAATCACGGCTTCGTGCCGCCAGAAATACACTCTCAAACGAACTGCGGGAGGACTTCGAATGAACGATCGAATGGAACAGGAAATCCGCCGCACTATTTTGCGGCTGCAAGCGTCCATGCCGGAGCCGAGGAACCGACAGACGCCGGTCTTCACGCTGCTGCGGATCGCCGCAGGTGAAATAAACGCGGGCCTGCTGCTTGGGCTTTTCGCGGGTGTATTGATTTTCGGTCTGCTCAGCGTCAGGGCTTTGTCCATGCCGATGCTGACGATTTTCTGTACCGCGCCCATGCCGATGCTCCTGCTGTTTCATCGGTACGTGCTCGCCAGTAACCAGAACATGCGTGAATTGGAAGCTACGTTTCCGTATTCCTATCCGGAAATGCTGGCTGCACGGTCCGTCGTGATCTCATGCTGCATGTTCGGTGCGCTGCTGCTGCTTTCCGTGACGCTGCACGTTTCTGTGGGGGAGGATCTTCTGCGGCTGGCGCTCTGCGGCGCGGTACCGGGCATCTATTTATGCACGCTGCTGCTGTTTCTGTCTGCCAGACTCCGTAATCCGGAAGGGCTATCCCTGCTTGCACTCGTCTTCTGGGCGGCGCTCTGCTTCCTCGTGACGGTGCTTCCGTTTGACCGGCTTTTGCAGCTCTGCTCCACTGCCGCCTACGCAGCTCTGGCGGTCATCGGGCTGATTTTATACGGCATACTTGTGCACAACGTTCAACGAAGGAGGGAGCATTATGACATGGCTTATATCGGATGAAGCCAGAAAGCACCGGGCGTTCCGCGAGGTCTGGGTCGCGTATCTCCTCGGCGGTCTGTATCTGCTGCTGGGGCTATACACGGAAATTTCAGACCAGAATTACAGTGTGCGCTATGATGCACAGCAAAAGTGGTGGTTTGTTCAGCAGAATATCCGCTCCTATGGCGCGACGCTGACGGCGTTTCTGCTTGCGGTCGGATTGCCGCGGCTGGTCTGCTGCGAAAAGGAGTACCGGACGGACGATCTGGTCGGGACGGCTGCGCTTGGCCGCCGGTGCACATGGAGAGCGAAAACGGCGTTTACAGTCCTCTATTGCGCGGCCATTGTTTTCATCATCGGCGCAGCCAGTCTGCTGGTAAACGGCGGCACGTTCGGGTTCGAAGGCGCCCTCTCCCCTGTTACCAGGGGCGTATATTTTGCGGATACGGCGCTGCCGCCGATGTCCAATCTTGCGTACTGTGCGCTCCAGTATGGCTTTCTGCTTCTGGGCGCGTTATACTTCGCCGGGTTTATTCTGATCGTCGCTGCGCTGACGCGGCGGACGGCGCTCAGTCTGTTCCTCTGCGGCGGAAGCTATTTGCTGTTTTTTGCGTATTCCGCTGTCGGGTTTCAGCTGCCGGAGTTCCTTCGCGTGCCGATCGACGCACTCTATCGGTTCGGCTTCGGTGGCTATCTGCTGCAGGAGAGCTATTCGTGGGTCTTTCCATATTTGTGGTCGGACGTATGGAAACCGATCCTGCTGGGGATTGGCATGATCCTTCTGGAGTTTTTCCTCTTTTGGAGGATATGGAGGAGGAAAATGAAAGCATGAAAGATGATTTGATCCGCTGTTTCCGGAATCCGCTCTACTGGCTCGTTTTGGGTGCTGGGCTATCCGTTCGGGTCGTCCTCGCCTATTTCGATTTCCAGACCCGCAGCAATGCGTTCTGGTCGCTATCCGCAGAATTCTGGAATAAGATAGGCTCCGTAACACTCGGTTTTCTGGTTCTGCTCGTTCTGATCCGTCTGTTTTCCGCAGATTGTGAAACAGGAGTCTTTCCCGTCATCAACAGCACCGCCTATGGTCGAATCACGCTGTTCCGGAACCGGTTGATTGCCGGGAGCATTGCCGCTTCGGCTGGTGCTGTGCTGTTAGCAGCCGGAAATCATGCGCTGTCAATTCTCATTTCCGGCAGGCTTCCCCAACCGGATGGTTGGAATCACGCATGGTTCCGCAGCACGGCGATCGTTCTTATCGGAACAATTGGATTTTTCCTCTTTGCAGCATTTGTATGTGACAGTCTGAAGAATCAGCCGGCGGCCATGTGCATCTGCGGAGTTCCGTTTGCGTTCAGCTATTTTATCAATGTCGCTGTGCTGAAAAAATTTGAATTCTTCTGGTTTGTCCGGTATGGATTTTTTGCAGAATGGATGCGCGGACGGAGAATCGGTGTGACCCCCGGAGTCTGGGGTGTCTGGTACGCGCTGTTATTGGGTGGGTTACTATTGGTCGCCATCCATCAAAGAAAGGAGCGCAAGGAATTATGAAGCTTTCCTTCGAACATATCAGCAAGCTCTACGGCAATACAGCCGCGCTGCAGCAGATCGACCTGACGCTGGGGCCGGGCGTCTATGGCTTGCTCGGTCCAAACGGAGCCGGGAAGACGACACTGATGCGGATCATGGCGGATCTGCTCGCCCCATCGACCGGACGTGTCTTGCTGGATGGGCAGGACATTGCGGTCATGGGTGCTGCGTTCCGGAAAAAGCTCGGCTATCTGCCGCAGGATTTCGGCGTTTATCCGAATTTCACAGCGGAGCAGTTTTTGCTCTATATCGCCAGATTAAAGGGCTTGTCAAAATTTGAGGCCAAGCGGCAAACGGATGAGCTTCTGCGCATGGTCGGTCTGGAGGACAAAAAGCAGAAAAAGCTGAAAGGTTTTTCCGGCGGACAGCGGCAGCGTGTGGGAATCGCGCAGGCACTGCTTGGAGATCCCGAAATTCTGGTGCTGGACGAGCCGACGGCTGGGCTTGACCCGGAAGAACGGATCCGGTTCCGCGGGATCATCAGTGATCTTTCCCAGCAAAAGCTCGTTTTGCTGTCGACGCATATTGTATCGGATCTCGAAGCAGTCGCAAACGAAATCATTCTGCTCCGAAAAGGTGTTGTCCTCGAAATGCAAAAGCCTGCTTCATTGCTGGAGCATCTGAACGGGCAAGTTTGGCTCGTTACAGTTCCCGCTGCGGACGAAGCGGCACTCACAAAGCAATATACCTGCAGCAATGTCATGCACACAGACGGAAAAAGTGTGATTCGTCTGCTCAGCGAAAGCGCCCCTCGACCCGACGCAGTACCAACAGCACCCAATATGGAGGATCTGTATCTATATTATTTCGGAAGATGATCGTCCGACTGATTCCGGCTGGATCTCGGGTGCAGTAAAACATAGATTTTTTAGAAGGCAGCTTGCAAGTTTTCGGACCTGCAAGCTGCTTTTCTCCGTAAACTTAGAGCTGTTTCGCCTGCCGAAGCACTTCCGGAAACGAGATCTGGCCATTCGTCCGCAGCACTTCCTGATAGCTTTTGCCGCGCATTTTCTGGTATGTCGCTGCATCGATGTCTGTATCCGCCGCAATGATATGATTACAGATGTTTTGCTCAACAGCCTGCTTCAGAAGCAGTTTGCCGATTCGATCTCCGAACATACTGAGAATGGCTTCGAGCGTTTCTCCGAGGATCTTCGGCAGGAAGTCTCCGGCATATTCGCTCTGCAAATAGCCGCAATAGAACAAAATTGCCTTTGCAATAAACTCGTTCTGTGTGCTGCATCCGTCGCTTTTGTAGTGTTCCTGCACCCGCTGCCAAACCGTATCTTCCATCCAGACTGTGTGGCGGCTTCGTTCTTCTGTTTTCATGTTCAAAACCTCCAAAAATCATAATAGCGTCAAAATTGTCCTTGATTTTACTGGTGCTTCGCGGCTTTTGGGAAATAACAGCGTCATTCCATTTTTGACAGCCGCAGAAAAGCGCCATTTTTATCCCCCGAAACTGCCCGCACTGCGGGCAGAAGTGGACGTGCTGGCGCAGAAAAGCGCCAGGCTTTTCTCCTGCCTTTCCGCCGCAGCGTCCAAAATCGCTCGGTTTTGCCTTTTCGGGCATCTTGCTTGCGCTTGCCGCAAAGCAGCTTTTCTCTCTGCTGTTCGTTCTGCGCTTGGCGCTTTCCGCAACGCTCCCGCACGGCGGCGCAACATCCGGTATTTGGGTTTCCGGTGGGCACGCGCCCGGCTGTGTCCGGAAAACCGGACACAGCCGCCACACGCGGCTCACGCGGGCGGACAGGCGTTTTTCTGCTGCGCCTGTTGGAACGCTTCCAACCGCTTTCGGATGCGTTCCTGCTCGCATTCCGCGTCCAGCTTTGCAAGCTTTTGCTCATAAAACTGCTGGATGGAGAACTGAATGGGCAGGAGCGTGTACAGAAGGCTTCCGTTCTGCTTGCGTCCATCCTGCGTGATGATCGTAGTGCGTTCCGTCTTGATGAGTCCTCGCTCTACCAGCTCGGTCACATATTTGCGTACCGTGTTCGGACTCATATTGACTGCGCTCCCAATCGTTCGGTAGCTTGCATGGCACTGATATGTCGTCCGATCCTCAATGTACATCAGATAGCTATAGACCGCCAATGCGCCCGGTGAAAGGCCGAGCTCGAAAACCTCATTCGGCAGAGGAAAGTAGTTTTTAATCGGATCGCGCGACGTGTAATACTTATTCCTCATGCGCGCCTCCTGTCTGCCGCTCCACCCATAGACGGAACTGCTCCTTCGGTACGACAAGCCGGCTGCCGATCCGAAGCGATGGGAAACCGTCCTCATGCAGAAGTTCATAGGCGCTCGACGGCGAAACGCCCAGCGCACGGGAGACAAGCTGCGCATTGAGAAACAGCGGCAGTTCGTCAAAATTTTTGATGCTTGATGTGTTCAATGTCTTTTTTACCTCCATCTGATTTTAGAAAATTCAGAGATTAAACTTGCATTTCGGAGATCCCTCTGTTAGACTGAACACAGTTGCAGTCCGTGTTTTCCGAAACGCGGCGCGCCGTCCGACTGTTGCAGCAGCCGGACGGTTTTTTCACTTTTTTACTGCCATCCTCCCCATACCCGTTCCTGTCCTGCGGCCTTTTGTTGACGCACACGGCGTTGGCTTCGCCTTGGTATGCTGGCTGCTCTTGCAGCGTCGCGGCATACTTCCCCGGCGAGTATCGTCTTTGGAGATGGGTGTGAAATTTTCAAGGTACAGGGCAACTTACCGTTGACAAGCTGTCTATGCGGTGCTAGACTATGATAAAATAATTTAGACAGCTTTCTGGTTTTAAGGTAACATTGAGCTGTATATTTGTCAAGACTATTGCATTTATAATTTACAATTAGTCCATATTTGAGGTGACAGCCATGTGGTATGCAAAGATGTATTTCTCCGGTGAGAAGGAGTTCTTTGAAAATGATGCGTTCGGAATGCAGGGCCTGCCGTCCAAGCAGCTGGAACTTCCGTTTTTGGAAAGTCTGCTGACGTTTCTGGAACTGGACGAAAAAGAAATCACGCCGATGCTGGAACGCATCAGCGTGAATTGGGAACGCTTCGTTGAGAGCCGCGCCCGCGAAGCGTATACAGCCGCGATGGTAGAGCTTGGCGTGCTGGCCGAGAAGCACATTTATTTCCGTCTTTTATATACGCGCAGCTTCGGCTGTTTTTCCGTAAATGGCTACGATCAAGCGGAGATTCAGGCGATTGCTTTGGACTTAAAGGAGTTTGTAACGCAGTTTTCAGAGACAAGGAAGCAGGTTGAGAAGTTTTTGGAATGTGTGCTGGACGTGGATTCCGCTGGCCGTGAACCGCAGAAACAGGCGGCGAAAAACTATCATCACGACCAGCCGAGAGATCCGGAGCTGTTCCGATTTGAGCCAATCCCGCTGAGTTTTGAACCGGTCGAGCCGGGCCGCTGCGCGCCTGTTTTGTACTCGTCCGCCGTGCGGGACATGATTGACTATTCGCTGCGAAGCTGCGTGGAGCGCGGCGTGACCGTGCGCCGCTGCAAGAACTGCGGCCGCTGGTTTCCGCAGACTGGGCGCGTGAGCGCGGAGTACTGCGAGCGCCCGGTGAAGCACGGCGAGCAGCGCTGCCGCGAGATCGGCGCGTTCCGGCAGTGGACGAAAAAGCAGACCGACGACCCCATCTTCAAGGCGTATCGCAAGGAGTATAAAAAGCGCTTCGCGTGGATCAAGGCCGGCCGCATCACCGACGAGCAGTTTTATGCGTGGAGCGAGAGGGCACGGGAAGAAAAGAAAAAATGCGACCGCGAGATCATCTCGCTGGAGGATTTCCAGCAGTGGCTTCGTGACTCGAAAATATGAAAATACGCTGCCGGTAAACGCGCCGGCAGCGTATTCTTTGTCTATAGCGGAGCAAAATTCAGCCCTTTTCCGCAGGCGTTTTCAGCAGGTCGGAAAGCTTTTGCAAACGGAAATCCGCAAGCAAGGAATTTGCCGCGGGACCGATGCCCGCAGCGCAGAAACCGCCGGCCTTTGCCGCCTGTATGCCAGCTTCTGCGTCCTCCACAACGAGTGCAGCATCCGGCTTTACGCCAAGGAGCTTTGCCGCCAAAAGGAACACCTCAGGGTCTGGCTTGGAGTGAGTGATCTGTGTTCCGTCGGCAACGGCATCGAAAAAGCTGCCAAGCCCAATGCGCTCCAGAATCAGCGGAGCATTCTTGCTGGACGACCCCACGGCCAGTTTATGACCGTCCGCACGCAGCTTCAGAAGTGTGCTGCGCACATCTTCGTCCAGATCGGCTGGTGTCATAGTTTGCAGATAACCACGATAAATTGCATTCTTCTCATCTGCAAACGACTTCTTTTGCTCCGCAGTGAAAGCGTCTTTCTTCTCACCCAAGACAATGTCAAGACTCTCCATACGGCTGACACCGCGCAGCCGGTCATTGACAGACGCATCAAACGGAAGATCAAGGTTCTTTGCCAGCGCAGCCCACGCCGCAAAATGGAATTTGTCAGTATGGCAAAGCACACCATCCAAATCAAAAATATATGCAGTAAAACTTCTCATATTTTTAGCAAATGCCGGAGCTGAATCAGCTCCGGCACGTCCTTTCAGAATTGTTTTTCATATCCGCTTCGGATAAAAACCGGGATCTTTCCGTCGCAGTCCGTACAAATCATTTGCTCGCCCTGGTATGGCTTTCGATCAAAGAATCCGATCCATTCACCCTCCGGCAAATAGACCTGCCTACTTTCTGCGTTTTCCTCCAGAAGCGGCGCAGCGAGCAGTGCATCGCCAAGCATATACTCGTCCTCGCAGGCAAGTGCAGCTTCATCTTCGGGCCAGAGGAAGGACAGCGGCCGCATCATCGGCATATTGTCAACCGCACACGCCTGCGCAGTCTCCCAAAGATACGGGCGCAGCCGCTCACGCAGCTTGTGCCAGAAGCGCATCTCATCGACAAATTCAGGCGCGTTGTAGGCGGCAGCCATATTCCACGGGCTGCGTTCGTTGTTGCCCTCGCCGCCCGGCATCAGCTCCTTGAATTGCCCGCCATCCGGCTCGGAATGCCATTGCATGATTGGGCAGAAGCAGGCCATCTGTGTTGCACGTCGGTAGAGGTCAAGCGTCGGAAGCGGCCCTGCAAACCCGGCAATATCAAAGCCCCAGAACAGGATACCGGATGCCGCGGCTGACAGTCCGGCGTGAAGCTGGCTTCGCAGTTCTGCGTTCTGCGACTGCTGATCGCCGCCCCAGTGCATCGGGACAGTATGCTGCCCGGAGAATCCGGCTCTGCTGAACAAAACCCGCTGCGAACCGATAAAATCGCGGTATGCACAGGTATAGTCCCGTGCGTAGCGATTCTTTCCGGATTTTCCGTCGCCGCCATCACAAAAACGCACATCTGGACGATAGATAAACTCGCCGCCATCGGTTTTGAAGCCGTCAACGCCCATGTCGAGAAGATATTGACGTTTGGCAAACCACGTCCGAACGGTTTCCGGGTTTGTATAATCCGGGATCATAGAACCGGAAAACCAATGTCCGTCAGGGATGGTATAGGGCGTTCCATCCGCGAGACGGACACACAAGCCGCGCCGCACAGCATCCTCGCGGTCAAGCGTATTCTGTACGTTCAGGATCTCGTCGGGCCCCTGCTTTTTGTAGACGGGGATCTGCCAGAGGACAAGATGCAGCCCGGCCTTGTGCAGCGTATCCGCCATGCCTTTGGGGTCTGGCCATGGGGAATCCGAAAAATCGAAATCGTCATATTGGAGCGCAGCTCCGTCCGGTTTCGGTTGGTATTTCGCCCCGTTCCAGATATAAAACGTCGCTTCGTCGCTCCATGCCTCCAGCACCAGAATGCTTGCCGGGAAATCATGCTTTTTCAGGTTCTCGATCTGCTGCTCCGCGTCTTTTTGGCAATTCCAGCGATTTGCGGAAATCCACACGCCAAACGCCCATTCAGGCGGCAGGACAGCCGTTCCGAACAGCTCCATATATGCGCTGACGATTTGCGCCGGTTCACCGGAAAAGGTCACAACGGGGGCGGATTCCGGCAGATCGATCGTCACAGAGTTCTCGTCAAAATAAAATGTTGTTGTTTCGCAGGTGTCAACATACAGACCGAATCCGCTGTCTGTCCAGAAGAACGGGGTCGGGCAATATGTTTTTTCACCTTGGAAGCAGAACTTTTCTTCCACCTGATTGACAACGACACGCCCTTTTTGATTCAGCGCGTCATATTTCTCGCCCATTCCGTATGCGCCTCGATAGGACAGGCTTACCGTCAGGACTGCGCCGTGACGCACAAGCTGCGCATCGGTGCGTGGGCAGGATATATATGCCTTGAATGCAGAACTTTCAAATCTTTGCATGGTTTACCCCTTGATACCACCGGCCATCATGCCGTTCTGGAAATACTTCTGCGCGAAGCAGTAAATGAGAATAATCGGGATCATGGAAATCAGGCTGCCCGCCATCAGGACGTTATACTCCGTTGCGAACTGGCCGTTCAGCGTCGAAAGGGCAATCGGAAGCGTCATTTTCGTCTTGTCTGTCAGCATAAGCAGCGGCCAGAGATAATCATTCCAGGACTCCATGAATGTTGTGATCGACAGAGTTGCAAGTGTCGGCGCACAGAGCGGCAGTGCAACCTTGAAGTAAACTGTAAAGGTTGAAGCGCCGTCGATGCTGGCTGCATCCAGATAGTCGTTCGGAATCGTCCGCATTTGCTGAACGAGCAGGAACACGGCAAACGGACGGAAAATAGACGGCAGAATGACGCTGGCATAGCTGTTGATCAATGACATCTTATTCATGACGACAAACAGCGGAATGATTGTGACCTGCGTTGGGATCATCATTGTTGCCAGAAACACCTTGAGCAGCAGATCAGCCTTTGGAAACTTGAGCTTTGCAAAAGCAAAAGCCGCCATAGACGCCGAGATTAATGTAATGAACGTGTAGGTCACGGAGATAAATAAGCTGTTCCCGATGGTGCTGAAGAACGGAAACTTTGAAAACACCTTCACATAGGAAGCAATCGTCGGTTCTTTTGGGATCCATTCGATTGGAATGCTCATAAGCGCGCCGCGCGCCTTGAGCGATGTGCTGACCATCCAGAGGAATGGAATGATCGCCAGAATTGCAATCAGAATGCCGACAACGTAATAGGCTACTGTGCCGATTCTTTTTTTATGCGTCATAATTCACCCACCGTTTCTGTCCGCGCATCTGAATTGCTGTGCAAACCATGATAATCAGGAACAAAATCCAAGAGAACGCTGAAGCGTAACCCATCTTGAAATAGCGGAAGCCGTACTTATAAATACGTTCTACCATAACCTGAGTTGCCCCGTTCGGGCCGCCGTCCGTCATAATCATGATCTGCGGGAAAAGCTGGAACGAGTTAATCAGGCTGACGATCAGAACGTAGAAAATCGCCGGTGTGAGAAGCGGCAGCGTGATTTTCCAGAAGCGCGTCCAAGCGCCCGCGCCGTCAATTTCTGCGGCTTCATAATAGGTTCGGTTGATGCCAACCATACCGGACAGAAGAATCAGGCCAAAGAAGCCCATGTCTTTCCATACGGACACCAACACGATTGCGGGCATCGCCCATTTTTCGTCCAGCAGCCAGCCGGGGCCCTCAATCCCAAAGAAAGCAAGGATGTTGTTCATAGCACCGTACTGCGGGGCCAGAATGCTTTTCCAAATCAACGATGCCGCGACCCAAGAGGTCAGGACCGGAATATAGTACAGCACACGGAACACACCGACGCTGCGCCGCTGCTGCGACAGAAGCGATGCAACAGCCAGTGATACGGCCATCATAAGCGGCAGATACAAAACGATATAGGTCAGCGTGTTTTTTAAGACTTTCCAAAATTCCTGACTTGTCAGAATCGCCTTGTAATTATCAAGGCCGATAAAATGCTCCTGCATGAAACCATCCGCAAACAGTCGGTCAAGACCATTCCAGTCTGTCAGGCTGATGAAGATAGAAACGACCATCGGTGCCAGATAAAAGATTGCCAGACCGATGAGACTGGGAAGCAAAAACGGCGACGCTCGCAGCAGACCCTCTCCACCCGGCTTTTTCAGCCGAGGCCCAGTTTTACTTGTTTTCATCTGTCTGCCTCCTTTATCTTTGGCAAAGCCGCACAATTGCGTCTGCGGCCTTCAGCGGATCTTTTGTCCCAATCCTTCGGTTTGAAACATTTGAAATACATCCAGTATTCCTGCATATTTCAAATCTCGGCTTGGAACAAAATCTTCCGCCGAATGCACTTGTCGAATTGTACGGCTTTGCCCTAAAAAGGCGGGCGCATAAGCGCCCGCCAAGAAAGTTGTTAGCCAAGGGTGATCTGTGCTTCGCAGTCAGCCTGCGCCGCGTTCAGAGCATCGGTGACAGTCATGGTGCCGTCAGCCGCTGCGGAGAGGTACTGACCGATAATGTCGCTCATGAGGGCGTAGTCCTCAATGACAGGCGGCATGACCAGATAATCAAGGCTCTCGAAAACAGCCTTGCGGTTGTCAGGAGGCGTGATCTCCAGATAGCTGGACAGAGCGTTCAGATCCTTGAGTGCAGGCAGATCCCAGCCAGCCGCGAGACGAATATCAGCGGATTCGGTGCTGGAGGTCAGCCATGCCAGCCACTCGGCAACTTCTTCCGGGTGCTCGGTTTCGGGGTTCATAACAACGCAGTTGGAGAAGAAGTGGGTAGCTTTCTGCGTGCTGCCCGGCTCAACAGCGATGTCCCATGCGAAATCGCAGTTTTCCGTAAAGGTCTGGAATGCCCAGATGCCGGTGGGGATCATGCCGAGACGACCGCTCATGAACATATCCCAGTCGCCCATGCCGCCCTGCTGGACGGAGTTCGGCTGCACGTTGCTGACCAGAACGCGGTCAACAAGTGTCTGTGCTGCCTTGATATTTTCTTCGGAGTTGATCGTGAACTGCGTCTTATCCTCGTTCAGCAGGCTGCCGCCGTACTGTGCAACGACCTTGAAGAACTCGTTGTAGGTGATCGGCTGCCAGATACCGAAAATATCGTCGCCCAGCGCGCGAATCTTTTCAGCAGCATTCTGAACATCATCCTGCGTCCAATCATCCGTCGGATATGTAACGCCAGCCTGATCGAACAGATCCTTGTTGTAAATCAAGACGACATTGGAGAAGCTCTCAGGCAGGCCGTACTGCTTGCCATTCACATTGAATGCGCCGAGTGCGGTTTCGTTCAGACCGGAAAGATCCTGACCGGTGATCTCTGCAAGCAGGCCTTTGTTTGCATAGGCTGCGAAGTTCTCGATGTTCAGCTCGTAGCAGTCAGGCGCGGTGCCGCCAGCAACACGGGTCTGCATCTGCGTGAAATAATCATCGTAGCCGATCGTTTCGACTTCGATCTTGATGTTCTCATGGGTGGCTTCAAAGGCTTCGACCATTTTCTGAAGCGTTTCCTCATTGCCGCCAGACGAATTGAAGTTGCAATAGGTGATCGTCACGGGCTCTGCCGGGGTTTGGGCTGCGGGTTCATCCGTCTTTGCCGGTTCCTCAGTCTGCTGAGTATCGGCGGGGGTGGTCTGTTCGCTGTCGTTCGATTTTGTGTCAGTGGCTGCGGGTGCGCAAGCTGCAAACACCATCAGCATGGCAAGAACCAGTGCAATCAGCGAAAAAATCCGGGTCTTTTTCATTGTTGTTCCTCCTGTAATGTTGATTTTTTCGCCCTTCTCGCTTAGAATATAGAGTACGGGAAGGACTTTCGCAGAGTTTCTTTCCTGCGGTCTGTATCGTCTCGTCAAAGTAGATGCAGGCCGCTTTTTTACGCCTTGCGGCGTGAAAGACAATTAAATAGTGCGGACGGACTCGCGCTCCACAAGCTGGAGCGGCAAAATTTCCTCCTGTTTTGTCAGCGCTGGATCTTCAATGTGCTTGAGCAGCAGCTCAACGGCTTTTTGACCTTTCAGCGAAATCTGCTGGCGGACAGTCGTAAGTCCCGGCGTCAGATATTGTGAAACTTCCAGATCATCAAAGCCAATCACGGAGTAGTCCTCCGGCACGCGCAGCCCCTCCTCATAAAGCCCACGGATGGCACCGATTGCCAGAATATCAGCCGCGCAGACGATCGCCGTTGCCGGGAGCTTTTTGGCAACGAGTTCTTTTGCAAGGGAGATACCGCTGCGGTAATCGATTTGACCTTCAAAAATGTTTTGTTCCTGATACGGAACGCCATATTCCTCTAATGCCTGCTGGAATCCGAGCAGGCGTTTTTTCATAACGCCGTTTTCCTTGATCTGGCCGCAGAAGAACGCAATTTCCCGATGCCCGCGTGACAGGACGTATTTTGCGGCAAGATAGCTGCCGTAAGCATCATCGATTCGGATGGAGTGATAATAGTGGTCGCCGCAGTAGCTGTCGATCAGGACAATCGGAATCTGCGTTTTTTTCATCTGCTGGTAAAACTCGTCCGGATACATACCGATTACAATGATTCCATCCAGATTGCGCTTCTTGGCCAGCGTCAGATAGCTTTCATTTGCGTCCGTTGCAGAAATCAGAATATGATAGCCGCTCAGACGGGCATAGTATTCAATGCTGCCGAGAATTTCACTATAAAAACTGTTCTGGAACATCAGACGCTCACCGGGCTCCGTCTGCGGAACAACGACGCCAATGAGTTTGGAATCCCGCATCGTCAGGCCGCGTGCATTCAGATCAGGTACATAATCCAGTTTTTTGATTGCCTCCATGACACGGGCTTTTGTTTCTTCAGAAATCGAACGTTTCCCATTCAAGATATACGATACTGTAGCCGATGAAACGCCAGCCTCCTGTGCTACATCCTTGAGCGTCGCGCGTGCCATATCTTCACCTCAGTTCAGTTAACCGCTTAAATCATTTTTCTATTCAAACTATAGCGAATCTTGTCACGTCTGTCAATACCATTTTTGATTTTCTCTAAATTCTCCTTGACAAGACCATGAATTTTGTTATATTTAACAGGAAGGCATATTTAAGCGATTAACCAATTTTGAACTGAGGGATGCGTATGGAACGTTATTTACCAACCGGAAACGAAATGATTTCGCTGCCAAAGCTGAATGAGCAGACTGCGGCAATCGAGGATTTGACTTTTCTCTCCATGCAGCAGCGCGGCATGATCGAGCTCTGCGGAACGGAAAATGTGCCGCTGATGCAGCCGTTTATCCAGATCGATCAGGAAGAACTGGCGCTTACAGGTCTGCAATGGTCGCGGGAACACTTCTGGATTCCGTCCGGTCATAAGGAAACCGAACAGGCCACGGTCAAATTCACCGTATTGACGCCGGTTGGAGAGCGCGGGTTTGCGATGCGCTTGTCTGTCACAGCGCGAACAGATTGCCGCTTAAAACTTGGTGCGCGCGGTCTATGGAGTAAAAGTGTTCATTGCGTCAACGAGGATAAAGAACTGACCGGTCAGGCGTACATTTATGAGAGCGCGTGGAACAGCAGCTTTATCATGGATTACCGCGTCGGTTTCCCGGCATTTGCGCTTGCGCCTATGTCGGACCATGCAGGCAAAAGTGAATGGGCGCAGACAGAGGACGGCATTTCCTATCAGATTTCCTGTGCGCTTGACGCCAAAGCCGGGCAGGAAGAAGCTTTTACGATTTTCTGGGGTCTTGGCTTTGAAGAAGTCGCCGCTGCGACCAGCGCGAAAGAGCAGCTTCGCCGTGGGTGGGATTGGTTGTATCGGAAAACAGCAGACTGGCTGGACAAGCGCACCGTGCAGCTTCCGACACCGGAGCTGACGGAGGTTTACAACGTCAATCAGTTCTTCTGCCTGTTTTATGCGACCGGCCGGACATTCGATACCGAGGAACTGATCTGTGCGACAAGCCGATCCACACGCTACTATGTCAGCGCCGCTTATTGGGACAGGGATTCGCTCCTGTGGGCGTTCCCAACGATCCTGCGTGCGGACGCTGCGCTTGCAAAAGAAGTGCTGACCTATGTTTTCACCCGCCAACGGCAAAACATCGGCGTACATTCCCGGTTTATCGACGGGACCATGCTGGAACCAGGGTTCGAGCTGGATGAGCTGGTCGCGCCGGTTCTGGCGCTCCAAGCGTACCTTTCCGAAACGCACGATGAAGCATTTTTGCAGGAACGCTTTGTACAGGATGGTCTTTCGCTGATTTTGGCGCGCCTACGGGAAGCGCGTCACCCGGATACTGCGCTTTATGAAACGTTCCTGCAGCCAACGGATGATGAGATCGTGCATCCGTACCTGACGTATGACAATGTGCTTGTCTGGCGTGCGTTGCAGTTGCTGGCAGACTGGCGGCCGGCACAACGCGGATCGCTGCTTGCGGAAGCAGACGCTGTGCGCGCGGCGATTTTCACGCATTGCGTCAAAAAGGATGCAGACGAACAGCCGTATTTTGCATGGTCGGTCGATCTGGCCGGGCATCACGATGTCTATGATGAGCCGCCCGGAAGTTTGCAGCTCTTGCCGTATTACGGCTTCTGCGAAAGGACGGATGTGATCTGGCAAAATACTGTTCGCATGATCCGCTCGGCAGATTATAAATTCAACTTTGCCGGAAAGCCCATTGCAGAGATCGGCTGCCCGCACGCGCCCTGGCCTTGGGTATTGAGCTTGTGCAACAGCCTTCTTTGCGGTCATGCGGAGCAGGCGCTGCGCGAACTGACGATCATGCCGATGGACAACGGAATTGCCTGTGAGAGCGTTGATGCAGATACCGGCGAGTGTACGACAGGCAGCGCATTTGCCACCTGTGCAGGCTTCCTGTGTCATGCGCTGCTGACGGCTTGTAAGGAGGGGTCATCATGCGGAACGATTTGAAGCTGCTGCCATGGGAGATTTGCTCTGAGGCAGATGGCTGGAATGACGAGTTTTTAGAGAGCGTCTTTTTTCTTGGAAACGGGCGTATGGGTGTTCGAGGGTATTTGCCTTTTGAACCGGATTCGCGTCCGACGCAGCAGGGACTGTTTCTTGCGGGAATTTTCGGAGAAATCAAGGATGGAATCACCGATTTTGTGAATCTTCCGTCCCCCGTCTGCGAAACGCTGCTTTTGAATGGTGTACCCGCCGTTCTCGCTTCCTCGATTCATCGGACACTTGATCTGAAATCAGCCAGCTTCCATGCAGATTTTACACTGGCAGCCGGAGATACGCGCGCGGACGTGCGATACACACGCTTTTTTCCGAAAGAACTGCCTGCGCTTTTGATGCAGCGGTTTGAAATTCATGTTCAAAGTGATGCGGAGCTTGAACTGCGCAGCGGCATCAATCTTTCAAGCTGCAACAGCCCAATTCCAGACGATCAGGTAAAGGAAAATACAGAACTGGTACAGCTTGCTCCGCTGCAATTTGTGACGGATGATGGCAGTCTTTTTTCCTGTACATTTGAAACTGTCGGAACAGGCTTACGCATTGAGCAGGAAGTCCAATTTCATGCGCCGGAATTTACGCAGGGAATCGTGCAGAACAGCGGTGCAGAAGTCACCTGTCCGCTGACCGCTCATGCAGCTGCCGGACAGACGCTGGTAGTCGAAAAACTGGTCTGCATCCGTACAAGCCGCGACGCAGATGAACGCATTGCGGCTGCTCCGGGTGATTGGAGTTTCCACGCACTTTGGGACGCGCATACTGCCGCGTGGTTGCACACATGGCAGGATTGCGACAGAACACTTCCCGATGAAGAACTGCAAACCGGTCTGCGCTATTCGATGTTTCAGCTTATGGCAAGCTGCGCCGCACATGATCCGACCGTTTCCATCGGCGCAAGAGGTTTGACCCATGCACGGTATAAGGGCTGTTACTTCTGGGATACAGACCTGTTTATGCTCCCGTTCTTCCTGAAGAATGATAAAACAGCCGCAAAAAATCTGTGCCTGTATCGCGCAAATGCGTTGGACGCGGCCAGAGATCATGCAAAAAAGATGAACGCTGCCGGAGCGCGGTATCCTTGGATGGCGGCGCTCGATGGCAGCGAACAGTGCGAAACATGGGACATTGGGTGCAGCGAGGTTCATATCACGGCGGACGTAGCCTATGCTTTGGGCGAATACTGCCGTGAAACCGGGGATGTAGAATTTTATCTGCATAAGGCCGCACCCGTATTCATTGAAACCGCCCGCTTCTGGGCCAGCCGGTACACATGGAACCGTGCGCACACACAGGCGGATCTGATGTTCTGCAAGGGACCTGATGAATACTGCGGTATCACGCGCAACAACCTTTTCACAAACGTCATGGTGCAGCATAATCTGGAGCTTGCCATAGATGCGGCGAAGGCGCTTCAAGGCAAGTCCGCGTATCAGAATCTCGGCATGTCGGAAGAAGAAACTGCATCGTGGCAGGCGCTTCATGATGCAATTCCTTGGCCGCACGACCCAGACAGCGGGCATCTTGCGCAGGACGAGACGTTCCATCTGCTGGAACCGGTGGATATTGCAGCACTAAAGCCAGATCTTGGCGCAAGCTATCATCATGTTTGCTTCGACCGCTTACAGCGATATAAAGTTGTGAAGCAGGCCGACGTGCTGCTTCTCATGACACGCCTGCCAGAGCTTTTCACAAAGGAAGAAAAAATGCAGGCATGGAATGATTTTGAACCGCTCTGTCTGCACGACTCTACGCTGAGTTTTGCCAGTCATGCACTCTTTGCGCTGCAAAACGGGCTGCGCGAAAAAGGAATCGAGTATCTGCGCAAGGCGCTGCTGCTCGATCTGCGCGACCTGATGAATAACACCGGCAAAGAGGGATTGCATCTGGCCGGTATGGGCGAGAGCTGGCAGGCAGCATGTCTCTTGTGATTTCTTCCTGTTCTTTGTTTACAGCGGCGCAGAATCTGCGCCGCTGTAATATATTCAGAACAGGCCTTCTTTTTTCAGCGCCAACTACATAAGCACGCATAGAAAACGCCTTTAGAAGCGTTCAACCTTAATTCGTCGCAAAAAGTGTGACTATCAGTCTAAATTTCGTTGTATTTTTTGTTGTTCTATGCTATACTATCCTTGAATTATAAGGATGGAGGTGCATATATGTACCGAGTTGCCATAGAAAAGCTATTAAAATGGAAACAAAGCAAGCGCCGGAAGCCTTTGATTATTGAAGGCGCTCGGCAGGTTGGTAAGACTTGGCTGATGAAAGAGTTTGGCAGACAGTCATATGCAGATACCGTATATATCAATTTTGACTCCAATTCCAGAATGGCTGAGCTGTTTGCGTCTGATCTGGATACGGATCGTTTAATTATGGGCTTGGAACTCTATGCAGGCCATAAGATCGACCCCAACAATTCTCTGTTGATTTTTGATGAAGTACAGGAAGTTCCACGAGCCTTGGCATCTCTCAAATATTTCTATGAAAATGCGCCGCAGTATCACATTGTATGCGCCGGTTCTTTGCTCGGTATTGCGTTGCATCAAGGCACGTCCTTCCCCGTTGGTAAGGTGGATTTCTTAAAGCTGTATCCCCTTTCTTTCAAAGAGTTTCTGATGGCAACCGGCAAAGAGCAATTTGCCGCACTTCTGGATAGCCAAGACTTCCAAATGATCACGAGTTTCAAGCAAACATATATTGATGCTTTGAAGCACTATTATTTTGTCGGCGGAATGCCTGAAGCCGTACAAAGCTTTGCCGAAAACAAAGACTTTAATGAAGTTCGTGATATTCAGAAGCGGATCCTTGCAGCCTATGAACAGGATTTCTCCAAACACGCTCCCAATGAGATCGTTCCAAGACTGCGTATGTTATGGAATAGTGTTCCTTCTCAGTTGGCGAAAGAAAACAAAAAATTCATATACGGTCTCGTGCGTGAAGGCGCGCGCGCAAAAGACTACGAAACCGCCCTTCTATGGCTCAGTGACTGTGGCCTTGTTCATAAGGTAAGCCGTGTCAATACAGTGGGCATCCCCCTGCGGGCTTATGAGGATTTGAAAGCATTTAAGCTATTTGTGGTGGACGTCGGGCTTCTGGGCTGCATGGCTGGACTTCGCCAGCGTACTCTACTTGACGGCAATGACCTTTTTGTTGAGTTTAAAGGCGCTCTTACCGAGCAGTATGTTTGTCAGCAGCTAAAAACGATCGAAGATTTGGATATATATTACTACACCAATGACAGAGGCTCCTGCGAGATCGACTTTGTCGTTGATACAGGCAAGCGAATTGTGCCTGTTGAAGTAAAGGCAGAAGTAAACCTCCGAGCAAAAAGCCTGAAAACATATCAGGAAAAATTTTCACCTGAAGTTTCTGTCCGCACCTCTATGGCAGACTACAAAAAAGAAGAACGGCTTGTGAATCTGCCGCTTTATGCGATAGATCAGATAATAAAACTCTAAATTCATGCGAGTATAACAAATATGTATCTTCGCCTAGCAGTCCCATTCGCTTATTCTGTAGGTGGAAGCATCACATCGTAGTCCGTCAACGCCTCTTTCCGAACGTCTTCTTCGTCCTGAAAAACGCCCATTCCGACGAGCTGCCGCATGAGGGCGTGTATTGCTTCTGTGCGAATCACCCGTTTCTTCTCTGCATAGTAGAATTTCGGGATTTCAAAATAGCTCCGGATTCCGTTCAAAGAACGGGGTGGAATTCTTTCCGTATATGTCCGTGACAAAGGCATTGATTGAAATGATGGAGGAGATGCCCTTTGAGGACATCAAGGTCAAAGAGCTGTGCGACCGGGCGATGATCCGGAAGTCTACCTTTTATAAGTATTTCGCCGATAAATACGAGCTGCTGGCATTCATTGCAAAAGAGGCCATCAATGACTACAACGAACGCATCCGGCGGGACAGCCCTACGGATGACCCGGTGGCTTTCTACAATAAGATGCTGGATTATGTATTTGAATTTGCAAAAGCGAACCAGAAGCTGATCCGCTCCGCGATTCGGTCGGACAGCCTTGTACTGCTGCTCAACATCATGTCCCAGCAGGTGATGCCGGACATCTGCCAGAAGCTCAAGCAGGTTCAGGCCCGCGGCCACCGTATGCCAGCTTCCCCGGAGGTCATGGCGACATTCTTTGCGGGCGGTATTTCCGAAAGTCTGCGCAGCTGGTTCACAAGCGGCAAAAAGTGCTCCGCAGGAGGACATCAAAAAACAGCTCATCGACATCATGCGAACTGTGCATCAGGTGGAAAACATACGGGAACAAAAAGAATGATACAGAACCTATCAGGGCTGACACGAAATCCGAACAGCATACAGTATGAGCGCTCCCCCGCAGCTTCGGCTGCGGGGGTTTTATCTCCTCGCCAAAAGCTCACCCCCCGAAAAAATCAGCGCGTATTTTGTCAATTTTTGTAGACAAACCGGTGGCGCTATACTATAATGGTCAGGCTTGATATCCGGTTGACTTTCACCTCTGGGGGGTACGCTGATGAATGCGAGGGCTTGGAGCTGGAGGATGCTGACGCTTTTGCCTCTGGTTCTTTTTTTGCTGCTGATTTTATGGATTTTTGTGTTCCCGGCGAAGCGCGCCGCTGCCTCCGCAACGGATGCGGAGGTCGCATCCGGCGTGCAATGGCTTCAGGAGCAGGAGGCACACAGCCCCGACGACGTGGAAGCGGAGCTCAAGGCCATCCGTCAGGCGGAGCTGGATGCGATGCGGGACGAATGGCGCGCAAAGCTCTACAGCGGAGAAATTTCCGTCTGGTCGCTGTTTGAGGATTACGCCATGCTCGGCGACTCCAGAACGTCAGGCTTCACCTATTATGGCTATCTGTCCCCTGAGCGCGTGTTCGCCGACTCCGGCGCGACCATCAAAAAGGTCATTGACCACCTGGAGGAGCTTGTCGCGCTGAATCCGTCGATCATTTTCCTGACCTATGGCATCAATGACGTCGGCATCGGGTACTGGCCAACGCCAGAGGATTATGTAAACGAAATCAACAACACACTTGCCCTGCTCAAGGAGCACCTTCCGAACGCCACGGTCTATGTCTGCTCCATCATCCCCGCCCTTGAACCCGCGTTCAAGCGCGGCCCTGCATGGCGGGAGATCCCGGACTACAACGACGCCGTGCGCGCCTTTTGCGAGGAAAATGGCACGCCGTACGTGGACATTACGCAGCTCTGCGAAGAACACACGGATCTTTATCAGGACGACGGCGTGCACCTGCTGGGCGGCTTTTACCCGCTTTGGGGTACTGAACTGATTGCTGAGGTATATGATTATGTCTTTGCCCTTGAATCAAACGAATCCGCAGCTGAATGACCTGCTCCTGCGCGGCGGAAGCAGCCTTTCGCCGGAGCTGAAGGAGCAGGCGATTGACGATATTCTGGCCGAATTCGGCTCTGCACCCACAAAAAAAGCGGCCAAGCAGGCCGTTCCGGCGCAGAAGCAGCCCGCTTCCCCTGCCCCATCCGCCCCGCTTGTGATCGATGGGGTCGACTTTTCAGAGTTTTTGGACAACGCTCCGGCCAGCAGCAAAACCGCCGCTGCCCCCATTCCCGACCCGCAGCCCATCCGCGAGCCGGTGAAAACGCCGGAAGCCAACGAGCCCCCCGCGCCGCAAAAGTCCGCTGTCACAGAAGACGTGTCTGCTCCGGACACTGCTGCTGCGCAGCCTGCGGCCCGCCGCGTGGGAATCGTGAGCATCCTCCTGCGCATTTTCGCCTTTGCCGCCGCTCTGGCGACCGCGGGCTTTCTCTACACGCAGACGATGCAGAACCGGCAGAGCAGCGCGTCCTTTGACGCTGTCAGCAGTGCCGTTCTGCAATCGATCGATCTGACGGATATGCAGGAGGCGGACGCGCAGATGGTGCGGCGGCTCTATGGCTTTGCACCGTCTGAAATGGACGGCTGCCTGCTCTATTATCCGGCCACAAATATGGGGGCACGGGAGCTGCTGCTCGTCAAGCTCTCCGATCTCTCGCAGCAGACGTCCGTTTCTGACGCCATTCAGGCCCGCAGGCAGACGCAGATGAAGAGCTTCGAGGGCTATGGCGTTGAACAGTATGATCTGCTCTCCAACTCCGTTGTGGAGATACAGGGAAATTATATCCTGTTCGTTGTGCATGAGAACGCAGCCGTTGCCGCGCAGGCGTTTCTGAAAGCGCTTTAAGGAGGAACCGTCGTGAATCTGAGCACGCTCTTTTTTGTCTTCGCGTTTCTCCCGGTCAGCCTGATCCTGTACCTGGTCTGCCCACATGTCTGCAAGAACGCACTTCTTGTTCTGATCAGCTTCGTTTTTTATGCATGGGGTTCTCCGGTCTATCTGCTGCTTCTGCTGCTGGTAACGGTTTTCAACTATTGCGTCGGCCTGGACATCGGCAATTGCGCAGAATTGGGGCAGCGCGGCACAAAATTCCTTCTTGTGATCGGCGTGCTGTTCAATCTGCTGCTTCTCGGCTTTTACAAATACGCCGCATTTGCCATCGAAACGCTCAACGCCATTTTGCCGTTCACGCTGAACGCGCCGTCTGCGGCGCTTCCGCTCGGCATTTCCTTCTTCACCTTCCAGAACCTGTCGTATCTTTCGGACGTTTACCACCGTCGCGCGCCCGCGCAGAAAAATCCGCTGGATTTCTGCCTTTATGTCAGCTTTTTCCCGAAAATGATCTCCGGCCCGATCGTCGAGTACGCACAGTTCGAGCCGCAGCTGAAATCGCATCCGGTGACGCTGTACAAGGTTTCCGAAGCTGTCCCGATGTTCGTTCTTGGCCTTGCGAAAAAGGTGCTGCTGGCCGATAATCTCGGTGCCGCGTTCCAGAGTATTTCCGCACTCTCATCCGGTTCGCTTTCCGGCGGGTCGGCGTGGCTCGGCGCGATCTGCTATTCGCTTCAGCTCTACTTCGACTTCAGCGGCTATTCCGACATGGCCATCGGCATGGCGAAGCTGTTCGGCTTCGACTTTGACGCCAACTTCGACCATCCCTACCTCTCTGCTTCCCTGACGGAGTTCTGGCGCAGATGGCACATTTCCCTTGGCCGCTGGTTCCGTGACTATGTGTATATCCCGCTTGGCGGCAGCCGTGTAAGCACGCCAAAGTGCATCCGCAACCTGCTGATCGTCTGGATCCTGACCGGCCTGTGGCACGGCGCGTCGTGGACATTCGTGGCATGGGGCCTGTATCACGGGATTTTGCTGCTGCTGGAAAAGTATCCGCTCAAAGGCATCCTTGCAAAGACGCCCTCCCCGATTCGCCATATTCTGACGCTGCTGGCCGTCATCGTCGGCTGGGTGCTGTTCTTCTCTCCTGATTTTTCCTCGGCGATTTTCTATCTTGGGCGGATGTTCGGTACCGGGAGCCGCGCGTTTTGGGATTCCACCGCAAAATACTATTTTGCAGCAAACTGGAAGCTTCTTGTACTCGGCATTCTTGGCTGCGGCCCATGGATTCGGACGCTTTACCGGCATCTCGTGTTTTCGCGGCGCAGTCCTGGCCTTGTGCTTTCTGCGCTGCTTCTGATCGGCATTTTCCTGCTTTGCATCCCGTATATGACGAACGCCACCTACCAATCCTTCCTCTATGCTCAGTTCTAAGCGAGGTGATCCCATGAATCCGCAAAAAAAGCGCAGGCAGGACTCTGAAAAGCAGCAGCTGATCCTTCAGCGCAACAGCCAGCTGCATGGAGTCCTTCTGGCCGCGCTGCTTGCCGTGGTTCTGCTTGCCTTCGGCCTTGTCAATCTGCTTCACACGAAGCGCGATTTCTCGGAAAATGAGAACCGAAAGCTTCAAGCCTATCCAGCGCTGACGGCGGCTTCAGTTCTGGACGGAAGCTTTATGTCGAAGCTGCAGTCTGCCTTTGCAGATCAGTTCTTTGCGCGCGACCACTGGATTTCCGCCAAGCTGCGGATCGACCAGCTGCTTGGGCAGAAGGAGTCCAACGGCGTTTACCTTTGTCAGGACAATTATCTGATTGAGATCCCGGAGGCCCCCGATCCGGCTGTGCTTGACCGGACGCTGACCGCGATGAAGGAGTTCGCCGCGAAGCACGATGATCTCCGCATGACGGCGATGATCGTCCCAAATGCCTCCCTCGTTATGCGCGATTATCTTCCTGCAAACGCGCCTGCGCACAATCAGCAGGAGGATCTGTTCACCGTCAATCAAGCGCTTTCTCCCTGTATGCAGTATGCAGATGTGACGCTGGCTTTGAAAGCCCACGTCAGGGACGGCGTTTTTTACCGCACTGACCACCATTGGACAAGCCTCGGCGCATACTGCGCCTTTGACGCCTCGGCGGAGCTGCTTGGGATCGAGACGCCGATCACGAACTATCGCGTCCATGTCCTGACCAACTCCTTTGAGGGCACGCTTGCCTCTAAGAGCGGCAAGCACACCGCCGAGGATACGATCACGGCCTATGAACCGCTCGGCACCGATGTGAGCTACTATGTGCTCTACGACAGCACGCAGGAAAAGGCCGGCTCTGTCTTTGTCGATTCTGCGCTGGATACGAAGGACAAATACACCGTCTTTTTCGGCGGCAACCATCCGCTTGTCACCATCAAAACGACCGCAAATAATGGGAAAATCCTGCTGATTTTCAAGGATTCCTATGCGAACAGCTTCGTACCGTTCCTCATCCCCTACTATCAGCAGATCGTCATGATCGATCCGCGCTATTACTACGACGATGTAGAGCAGCTTATGACGCAGCGCGGCGTGACCGATGTTCTTTTCCTCTACAATCTCAGTACCTTCTCCGCCGATACCGCGCTTGCGGATACGCTTGGCGCGGCAAGCTGAAAAGGACGGCTATTGGAACGAAAAGCAGGCATGACCGAAATCATGCCTGCTCCGGGTTCCTTCCTCATGTCTTGTCAGAGCTGCAGCGAGTTGAGCACGCTGCAGCTCTGATTTGTATTTGAATTGCCTCCGTATATTATTCGCGCTCCATGGCGCAGAAGCCGCCGCAACCGAGGGTGAGCGTTTCGCCGGTATATTCGGCGATGCCGCCGCCGAGTAGGATCGTGCCGCTGTGCGGAAGCGTCCACGGGCTTTCCGAGCGGTTGCAGCAGACTGCCACGTTTTTGCCCTCATACTGCCGCAGCAGCATCAGACGTCCGCCGCCCGCTTCCAATACCAGAACCGTGCCGCGCCGCAGGGCGGCCGAAGCTTTTTTGACGCGCGCCAGTGAGCGGTAGAACGAGATTAAATTGCCGTCTTCCCTGCCCCACGGATAATACGCGCGGTTGAACGGGTCGCGGTAGCCGGTCATGCCCGCCTCGTCGCCGTAATAAATACACGGCATACCGGGGAGCATAAACTGTAAAAATGCCGCCATTTTGAGACGTTTTTTCCCCTCTGCAAGCTGCTCCGCCGTAAAGTGCCGCCGGGCCAGCTCTGCCCGGTCACCGTCACGCGGATCGAGAATCGCGTTGATGGCGCGCGGGGTGTCGTGCGTGGACAGAATATTCATCACAGCCTGCAGCACATCGGGCGGGTAATTCTCCGCAATCGTGCGAATAGACGTGCCAAGTCCTGTCCCGTCATCCTCCCCGCGCACATAGCGCAGGATCGCCTTCTGCCACGGGTAGTTCATGACGGAATCGAGCTGTCGGTCGGTAAAATACCGGCGGCGGCAGTCATATGCGATCTTGTTGGACGCATCCTCCCAGACCTCGCCGATCAGAATCGCGTCCGGCTTGACTTGCCGGATACGCTCACGCAGGCGTGCGAGAAACGCGTCCGGCAGCTCGTCGACGACGTCCAGCCGCCAGCCGTCCGCGCCAAGCTTCAGCCAGCGGACGACAACACTGTCGTCACTGTCAATGATATAGTCCATATAATCCGGGTTCAGCTTGTCAATGCACGGCAGCGTCGTGATCCCCCACCAGCTGTCGTAGACGTTTGGATACTGCTTGAACCGGAACCAGCCGCGGTACGGCGAGGCCGGGTCATGGATCGCCTGCTGAAAATACGCGCTGCGGCTGCCGACATGGCTGAATACGCCGTCGAGAATGATCTTCATGCCCAGCGCGTGCGCCGCGCCGCAGAGCGCGCGGAAATCCGCCTCCGAGCCGAGCATGGGGTCGATGCGCTTGTAATCACAGGTATCGTACCGGTGCGTCGACCATGCATAGAAAATCGGATTGAGATATAAAATCTCCACACCGAGCGCGTGCAGATACGGAAGCTTTTCGCGGATGCCGTTCAGATTTCCGCCGTAAAAGTCGTTGTTGAGCACCTCGCCGTTGGCGTTCGGCAGATAGACCGGCACGTCGTCCTTGTTCTCATGCACCCAATAGGGCGTGATCTTCCCGGTCAGGTCACAAACTCCGGCCTGAAAAAAGCGGTCTGGGAAGATCTGATACATGATTGCGCCCGCGCAGTCGTCCGGGACGGGGAATTTTTCCTCCAGAACGCTGAGCTGCCAGAGGCCGCCGTCTTCCATGTTCGTGTCGCTTTCGCCCTGCTTGAACAGGCGGAACGCGCCATCCTGCGTGGTGATATGGAAGTAATAGAAATACAGTCCGGCATCGGAAATCGTCAGCTCTCCGCCCCAGGTATCGTAGAGCGTATCGTCTGACTGCTTTGCAAACGGGACACGGCGCAGCTCCGCACCGTTTTCCGCCTGCAAAACGAGGCAGACCGCCGTTGTGCGGCAGGAGCACGGGATCATGATGTGCAGCGTGCAGACCTCCTGCCGTTTGAGCGTTCCGAAGGGCGTTTTGAACTGCGTAAGCTTGCTGTCGAATAGAATTCTCATGTGGCGTACCGTCCATTTCATCAGGGAAGGGGCCGACGATGCTTGTCGGCCCCTTCGGAATATTTGCTGTGGTGCTTACAGATCCCAGATTTCCCTGGCGTACTGCTCGACCGAGCGGTCGGAGGAGAAAATGCCGGCTCTTGCGATGTTTGTGAGGGACATCTTTGCAAAGCGGGTGCGGTCCTGATAGACCTCGACCGCGTGCGCCTTGGCAGCCTTGTAGCTTGCAAAGTCCGCGACGGTCATGTAGCTGTCGGCAGCGCCGAAGCGCGGCGTCAGGAGCGAAGCGGCGACATCGTCAAAGCGCTGTCCCAGCACGCCGGAGGTCAGCATTTGCAGAACTCTGTCAAGCTCCGGCGTCAGGAACTGGCGCGGGTCATAGCCGCGCTGCCACAGCGCCTGCACCTCGTCGGCCGTCATGCCGAACAGGAACATATTCTCGTCGCCCACGCGCTCACGAATCTCGACGTTTGCGCCGTCGAGCGTGCCGAGCGTGACCGCGCCATTGATCATCAGCTTCATGTTGCTGGTACCGGAGGCCTCCTTACCCGCAACGGAGATCTGCTCGGACAGGTCGGCAGCCGGGATGATGATCTCGGCCAGCGAGACTTTATAGTCTTCAATGAAGACCACCTTGAGCTTGTTCTGCACCTGCGGGTCAGAGTTTACAAGATTGGAAACGGCGACGATGAGCGAAATGATCTGCTTGGCCAGATAATAGCCTGCGGATGCCTTGGCCGCGAAGATGAATGTCTGCGGATAGACCGGCTTTTCCGGGTGATCCTTGATATCGTTGTAAAGCGTCAGGATATGCAGGACATTCAGCAGCTGCCGCTTGTATTCATGCAGGCGCTTGACCTGCACGTCGAAGATCGAATCCGGGTCGACGTTGACACCGTTGTGCTCCGCGATATAAGCGGCAAGGCGTACCTTGTTCTTGCGCTTGATGGCCTGCAGATTTTCCAGAACATCAGGATCGTCACAGTACTGGAGCAGCGCTTCGAGCGCGTTCGCGTCGTTCAGGAAGCCGTCGCCGATGAGCGACTGCAGATAGCCGGTCAGGGCCGGGTTCGACTGGCACAGCCAGCGGCGGTACGCAATGCCGTTTGTGATGTTCAGGAAGCGGCTGTGATCGAGATTATAGTAATCCCGGAAGATGGTTTTTTCAAGGATCTCCGTGTGCAGCTGCGAAACGCCGTTGATCTTATGGCAGCAGGCCAGGCAGAGGTTCGCCATGCGGACCTCGCTGTTCGTGACAGCGGCCATATACTCCCACTTGCCGGGATCGTTCGGATAGACGCAGTGCAGCTTTTCCATGAGGCGGCGGTTGATCTCCTGGCAGATGGCGTAAATGCGCGGCAGCTGCTCCCGGAACAGATCGACCGGCCAACGCTCAAGTGCCTCGGCCATGACGGTATGGTTGGTGTAGGAAAGCGTCGCGCAGGTGATCTCCCACGCGCGTTCCCAGCTGTAGTCGTGCTCGTCGACCAGCAGGCGCATCAGCTCTGGCACGCAGAGCGCCGGATGCGTATCGTTGATGTGCACGGCGACCTTGTCAGCCAGGTTATCAAGCGTATGGTAATTTTTCAGATGCTCGTTCAGGATCGACTGCAGTGAGCTGGACACCAGCAGATACTGCTGCCGCAGGCGCAGACGCTTGCCGTTGATATGATCGTCCGCCGGATAGAGAACCTTCGAAATGGCCTCGGCCATGGTATTCTGCTCGAGCGCGCGGACATAATCGCCGCGCGAGAACGCGTTCATGTCAAAGCTCTGCGGCATACTGGCGCTCCAGAGCGTAAGCTTGTTGACGGCCTTGGAGCCATAGCCGGAAATGTACAAATCGTGCGGGACAGCAATGACGGACTGATAGCCTGTCTGGGCGGTCTTGAACTTGTCGCCGTCCATCCACTCGTGCACCTGTCCGCCGAAGCGAACCTCTACAGCGTCGTCCTTGCGGGTATGCAGCCACACATCGCCCATTTCGAGCCAGTTATCCGGGAATTCCATCTGCCAGCCGTCGACGATCTTCTGGCGGAAGATGCCGAACTCATATCGGATGGAGAAGCCGGTCACGGGATAATTCAGACCGGTCGCTGCGTCCATATAGCACGAGGCCAGACGGCCCAGGCCGCCGTTGCCAAGTCCGGCATCCGGCTCAAGCGCGCAGAGGCTTTCCAGGCTGAAGCCGAGATCATGCAGGATCTCCCCTGCCGGTTCCAGCAGGCCCATGTTGTACAGGTTGTTGCGCAGGCTCGTGCCGACCAGAAATTCCATCGACATATAATAGACCTGCTTGCGCTGCTCTGCACGCGTCTGCTCAACAAACGCACGGCGGTCGTCCTCCAGAAGCTCGCGCACGGCGACGCATACAGCGCGATATACCTGTTTTTCCGTCGCCATTTCGAGCGAGCAGCCGAACAGCCGGTCGCAGCATTCCTGTAAGTGCTGAAGAAGGTTCTCTTTTGTCATGCTTCTATATGTCCTTTTTCTCTAATATCTTTTTCAAGGGCGCTTACTGTCCGCAGACGTTCTGGAACAGCGCCATGTATTTCTGCGCCGGAACGTCCCAGCTGGAATCGACCGCCATATCATTTTCGGCGAGGCGCAGCCATTTTTCCGGCTCATTATAGTACAGCGCAAGCGCGCGGTCAATGGCGGCGAGGAAATCGTCTGCATTGTAGCTCTGGAAAGTAAAGCCGCGCCCCGTCTCATCCGCTTCGTTATACGGCCAGACCGTATCCTTGAGGCCGCCCGTTGCGTTGACGACCGGGACGGAGCCCATGCGCATGGCAATGAGCTGCGACAGGCCGCATGGCTCGGATTTCGACGGCATGAGATACAGGTCGGACGCAGCGTAGACAAGGTTCGCAAGCCCGCCGTCAAAGAGCAGATTGACGGAGACCTTATCGCCAAACCGTTCACGCAGGGTGTTTAAGTACCATTCGTATTTTTCTTCGCCTGTGCCGATGATGACAAGCTGGATGCGGCGCTGGATCAGGCGCTCGGCGATGTAGCACAGCAGATCAATGCCCTTGTGCCCGACGAGACGCGTGACCATGGCCAGAACAGCTACGTCACGGTCCTCCGGCAGGCCGACGCGCTGCTGGAGGGCAAGCTTGTTTGCGATTTTCCCCTCGCGAAGCGTCTTTGCAGTGAAGTTCTGCGCGATGTTCTCAATCTTCGCGGGATCAAAAACCTGCATATCGATGCCGTTGGTGATTCCGGAGAAGTCTGAGCCTCTGCTTTGCAGAACGCCGTCAAGCCCGTGGGAATAGTACGGATAGCGCAGCTCCTGCGCGTATGTCTCGGAAACGGTCGTCACGCGGTCGGCTGTGACGATAGCGGACTTCATGAAGTTCGTGCAGTCGTCAAAGCGAAGGATCTCGTCGCAGCCTGCGCCAAGGCCCAGCACGTCATAGTTGAATTGCAGATTGCACTTGCCCTGATATTCGATATTGTGGATCGTAAACACGCTCTTCGCATCCGGGAAGCAGCCGCGGTATTCCGTTTTCAGCAGCAGCGGGATGAGCGCTGCCTGCCAGTCGTGGCAACTGACGACGTCCGGCTGAAGCTCCAGATAGTTCATTGCTGCGAGGACGGCCTTGCTGAAATAGGCATAGCGTTCACCGTCGTCGGCAAAGCCGTAAACGCCGCCGCGGTTGAAATAGTGCTCGTTGTCGATGAAATAGATCTGGAGCTTCTTGCGGCGGGTCTTGAGGTGGAAAATACCGACATATTCCCGCCGCCAGGCCAGCGGCACGTCAAACGCGCCTAAAAATTCTGTCTGCCACTTGCCGGAATACTTGATCTGACTGTAATATGGGATAAAGAGGCTGACATAGGTGTTCTTCTGCTGAGCAAGCGCAAGCGGAAGGGCCTGCATCACGTCACCGAGGCCGCCGGTCTTGACGAACGGCGCGGCCTCAGAGGCAACTACTGCGATTTTCATACGGTATCTCCTTTGTCGACCACAAGCGGGTGGTCAATTGAGCCGAGCAGCTTCGTGCCCGGGCGAATGGTGACATTTTTATCAAGGATGCAGTACCGGATCGATGCGCCCGCGCCGATCTTGCTTCCCTGCATGATGATCGAATCGCGAACCTCCGCGCCGTCTTCAATGTCGACCTCACGGAAGATCACGGAGTTTTCCGCCTTGCCGAACAGATGGCAGCCGTCGGCGATCAGGCAGTTCGCTGCCTGTCCATGGTAGCCGAAGAGCGTCGGAACGGCGTCACGGACCTTGGTATAGATGGGGATCTCGCTGCGGAAGAGACTGCGGCGCACATCGGGTTCGAGCAGCTTCATGTTGTTGACAAAATACTCGTCCACGCTCTGGTTGAACAGCGCGACGTTATGGAACGGATAGACATTGACCTTCAGGTTGCCGGCATTGTACTCGGGCAGAATGAAATCCCGTTCCAGATGGTACTTCCCATGCGGGACCATCTCGCGGATGACCTGAATGAGCTTGTCGCGGCGCATGATAAACATACTCATGCCGACCAGATAATCCTCCGGCGCGCAGTAGTCAACAGCCAGATCGACGATCTTACCGTCGTCTCCGAGCTTGACGGCCAGCGGCTGACGGGTCTTGCCGTTGGCGCGGCCCGCCTTGGCAATAACTGTGATATCGCAGCCGGAGGCGATGTGCTCATCCAGAACTGCCGCAAAATTGATCGTGCACAGAACAGTCGTATCGGACAGCACGACATACTCCGCATCGCAGCGGCCGAGAACCGGCATGGCGGTCTGGAGCGCTTCGAGCTTGCCGCGGTAGGCTCCGGTATGGCCGGTGGCATACGGAGGCAGGAAGCGGACGCCCTCGCCCAGCTTGAGATCCCATTCCTCGCAGTTGCCGAGGTGGTCCATCAGTGACTGGTAGTTATATTTTGTGACAATGCCGATGTTGCTGATCTTGGAGTTTGCCATGTTGGACAGGGCAAAGTCGATCTGGCGGTAGCGGCTGCCGAACGGGATGGAGGCCGAGGTTCGCTCACGGGTCAGCTCACCCATGTTGTTGTCGTAGATATTGGAGAAAATAATGCCCATTGCTTCCATGTTCTTATCCCCCTCTCTCTTATACGATCGCGCCGGCATCGATCACGGTGCCCTCGGCGATGGTCTTGTCCTTGCCGATCACGCTGATCTTCCGTTCCTCGCCCTCAACATAATCGCCCACGCGGGCGCCGGCCTTGATATGGCAGCCCTCGGCGATGATGGCGCTGCGGATGACCGCGCCGTTTTCAATGGTCACATCCGGCATGATAACGCTGTCGGAGATCTCCACGCCCTTGCCGACCGTGCAGCCTGTGGAGATGATGGAGTGCGTGATGCAGCCTTCAATGTTGCAGCCCTCGGCGACGAAGCTCTCGCGGATCTCGGCAGACCGCGCGATATAGCTCGACGGCATGGCCTGATTTCTGGCGTAAATCTTATGACCAGCGGTGCCGTAAATATCAAACGCCGGATGCTTGCCGAGCAGATCCATGTTGGCCTCCCAGAGGCTGGAGATCGTGCCGACATCCTTCCAATAGCCCTCAAAGCGGTAGGCATACAATCTGTGACCCGCATTCAGAATGGCGGGGATGATATTCTTGCCAAAGTCATTCTCACTGGTGCGGTCTGCCTCATCCGCCTCCAGAAATGCCTTCAGGACGCTCCACTTGAAGACGTAGATGCCCATGGATGCGTTGGTGCTCTTGGGCTTTTTTGGCTTCTCTTCAAATTCATAGATGGAACCGTCCTCGCGGGTATTCATAATGCCAAAGCGGGAGGCTTCCTTGAGCGGAACCTCGCGCACGGCGATGGTGCAGTCGGAATCACGCTGCTCATGGAAGCGGAGCATGGCGGCATAGTCCATCTTGTAAATATGGTCGCCGGACAGGATCAGCACGTTATCAGGGTTATAGCGCTCGATAAAGGGGATGTTCTGATAGATCGCGTTGGCTGTGCCCTTGTACCATTCGGAATTCTTGCTCTTGGCATAGGGCGGCAGGACCTGCACGCCGCCGTGCGAGGAGTTCAGACCCCACGGCTGGCCGTTGCCGATGTACTCATTGAGCTCCAGCGGCTGATACTGCGTCAGGATGCCGACCGTATCGATCTTGGAGTTTACGCAGTTGGAAAGCGGGAAATCGATAATGCGGTACTTGCCGCCGAACGGGACGGCAGGCTTGGCCGTGTTTTCCGTCAGAACCATCAAACGGCTGCCCTGACCACCTGCCAGGAGCATGGCGACACAACGTTTTTTCTGAAATTGCATAGCTGGATCTCCTCCTGTTTTTTTCCTTTGTTCCTGTTTTATTTCTCCGGTTTATTTCTGATATGCTTATAAAAGCAAACGCTCATCGGCGGGACACGGAACACGCCGCTGTAGGCGTATTCGCCCTGCGGCTGCTTGTCCTTTTCTGCGTGAACGGGCGCGGGCTGGAAATCGTATCCGCCGAACTGTGCGTCGTCGGTGTTGAGGACAGGTTGATACCATCCGGCCTTCGGCAGCGGCAGGCGGTAGCTCTCCCGCAGCACCGGGCAGAAATTGCACACGGTGATCAGCTCCTGCCCCTTGCGGCTGATGCGGCGGAAGGCGATGATGGAATTGTCGCGGTCGTCGCAGGAGAGCCAGCGGAAGCCGTCCCAGTCGGAATCGTTTTCCCAGAAGCAGCGGTTCTCAAGATAGAAATGGTTGAGCGTGCGGACGAAATGCTGCATTTTCTGGTGCTTTTCATAGCCGAGCAGCAGCCAGTCGAGCCCCTGCGTATAATTCCACTCGATGAACTGTGCGAATTCATTGCCCATGAAATTGAGCTTCTTGCCGGGGTGCGCGATCTGATAGGCGAAAAACGTGCGCAGATTGTTGAATTTATCGTCGTAATTGCCCGGCATTTTATTGACGAGCGAGCATTTGCCGTGCACGACCTCATCGTGGCTGAGCGGCAGAATAAAATTCTCGGAATAGGCATACGTCATGGAGAACGTCAGCGCGTTATGGTCGCCCTTTCTCCACAGCGGATCGAGCGACATATATTGGAGCATATCGTTCATCCAGCCCATGTTCCATTTGAACAGGAAGCCGAGGCCGCCATCATAATCTGGCTTGGTGATCAGCGGAAAGGCTGTGGATTCCTCAGCGATCATCATGACCGCAGGATTGGCCTGGAACGCAGCCTCGTTGAGCCTGCGCAAAAACTCGATCGCTTCGAGATTTTCCCGGCCCCCAAATTTGTTGGGCTTGAACTGTCTGCGATTATAGTCCAGATACAGCATGGACGCAACTGCATCGACTCGAATTCCGTCGACGTGAAAATAACGGAGCCAGTAACAGACGTTGGAGATGAGGAAGGACTGCACCTCAGGCTTGCCGTAATCGTAGATACGGGTCATCCAGTCTGGGTGCTCGTTCATCATCGGGTCGGAAAGCTCGTAGCAGCAGGTCCCGTCAAACTCAAACAGGCCGTTTTCGTCCTTCGGGAAGTGCGCAGGCACCCAGTCGAGGATGACGCCGATCCCGGCCTTATGGCAGGTGTCGACAAATTGCATGAGCTGCTTCGGCGTCCCGTAGCGGTGGGTCGGGGCGAAATAGCAGGTGATCTGATAGCCCCACGAGGGGTCGTAGGGATATTCCATGATGGGCAGCAGCTCGATATGCGTATAGCCCATATCCTTGACATAGGGAACCAGCTCCGCCGCAAGCTCCTCATAATTGAGATAGCTGCCGTCTTCATGCCGTTTCCACGAGCCTGCGTGGACCTCGTAGATATTGACCGGGCGTTTGATCGCGGACTGCTTTGCGGTGCGGGCACGATAGAGCGCGTCATGCCACTCGAAGCCGTCCGGCGGATCGATCATGCTGGAGGTGTCCGGCAGCGCGCAGCAGCGGTTTGCGTAGGGATCGGTCTTGTAGACTATGCGGCCGTCCGGGCCGGTCACGCAGTATTTATAGGCTTGTCCTGTCTTCGCATAGACGGAGACGGCCTCCCATACGCCCTCCGAGATCTTTTGCATGGGAAGATCCTCCGTATTCCAGAAATTAAAGTCGCCGACGACGCTTATGGACTGCGCGTGCGGCGCCCAGACGCGGAACACAAATCCCTCGCCGTCCTCGCGCGCGTGACAGCCGAGAAATTCACAGGCGTCTGCCGCAGGGCCAGAATGGAACCGTTTTAAAAATGCTGCCAGCTTCTGCATGCTGAGCTCCTCTCTTTCTTTTGAAACCGCCCTAGGGCGATATATAAAATCCGTGGATCTTATTCCAATCCTATTATACCGTTTTGTATGCTGCAATGCAAGTGAAATCCGGCCTTTCCGCGCCGGTTCGTCTATATTTGGAAAAATCCTCAAAAATCACGCCGGACTCTTGACTTCATCGACAAACTGTGTTAAAGTTTGATATAATGAATGCCATGACGAAACCAAGTACGCCCCGATCCATCCTGTCCAGAGAGCTGCCGCTTGGTGCAAGGCAGCACAGGCATCCGGGCGGAATACCTTTCCGAGCAGCTTCCTGAACGCGGTTTGCCCGCAAGTAGGCGAAGACGGGTGCGCCCGATACCGCGCAGTGGGCATGATCGTGCCCGTTGAGGCCGCGCAGGCGGTAAATAGAGGTGGTACCACGGGAGCTTCTCGTCCTCTGCACTTTTTCAGAATGTGCAGCGGGCGTTTTCTTTTATCTGCGATCCGCTGCAAGGGAGGATTTTGTATGGTCATTACTGATTTTCTGGAACGGAACGCAAGACTTTACGGGTCTGACATTGCGCTGGTCGAGGTCAATCCGTCGGAAGAGCGCGACAGCGCCGTTACCTGGCGCGAGGCGAGTCTGATCGCCGAGGCGCAGCCCGACGCACCGTACCGGCGGGAGCTTTCATGGCGGGATTTTGACCGCCGGGCCAACCGGTTTGCAAACTTCCTTCTGAGCCGGAACGTCCGGCGCGGCACGAAGGTCGGCATTCTGCTGATGAACTGTCTGGAATGGCTGCCGATTTATTTCGGCATTCTCAAGGCCGGGTGCATCGCCGTTCCGCTCAACTTCCGGTATGCGTCCGATGAAATTTCCTACTGTCTTGATCTGGCAGATGTGGAGGTGCTGGTCTTCGGGCCGGAATTTGTTTCACGGCTCGACCCGATTCAGGCAGGCCTGACGCGGGTAAGACTCCGGCTGTTTGTGGGCCGGAACGTGCCGGACTACGCCGAGGACTGCCGCAGACTGATGGGCTTCTGTTCGTCTAGCGTCCCGCCCATCGCGCTGGACGAAGACGACGACGCGGCAATCTATTTCTCATCCGGCACGACTGGCTTCCCGAAGGCGATCCTGCACCGGCACAGAGCGCTTGTCTGCTCCTGCGTGACCGAACAGCACCACCATGGGCAGACAAAGGACGACGTGTTCCTATGCATTCCGCCGCTCTATCACACGGGCGCGAAAATGCACTGGTTCGGGAGCCTCATTTCCGGCGGAAAGGCCGTGCTTCTGCGCGGCGTGAAGCCGGAGTGGATCCTGCGGACGGTCACGGAAGAAAAATGCACCATCGTCTGGCTGCTGGTCCCCTGGGCACAGGATATTCTGGACGCCATTGAATCCGGGCGCGTCAATCTTGAGCACTATCTGCTCGACCAGTGGCGGCTCATGCACATCGGCGCGCAGCCGGTCCCGCCCAGCCTCATCAAGCGCTGGCTCAAATACTTCCCGCACCACAAATACGACACAAACTACGGCCTCAGCGAGTCCATCGGCCCCGGCTGTGTGCATCTTGGCGTGGACAACATCGAAAAAATCGGCGCGATCGGCAAGGCCGGCTATCTCTGGCAGACGCGCATCCTTGACGAGCGAGGGAACGATGTTGCGCCCGGCGAGATCGGCGAGCTTGCCGTCAAGGGACCCGGCGTCATGAAATGCTATTATAAAAACCCGGAGGCGACTGCCGAGATCCTGCACGGAGACTGGCTCTGGACGGGCGACATGGCCCGTGAGGACAAGGACGGGTTCATTTATCTGGTTGACCGCAAGAAGGACGTCATCATTTCCGGCGGCGAAAATCTCTATCCCGTACAAATCGAAGATTTCCTGCGCAGAAATGAGAAAATCAAGGACGTGGCAGTGATCGGCCTGCCGGATCAGCGGTTGGGCGAGATTGCAGCGGCAATTATTGAGCTGAAGGACGGCGCAGACTGCACGGAGACGGAAATTCAGGACTTCTGCCGGGAGCTGCCGCGCTATAAGCGCCCGCGCCGCGTGATCTTCGCAAAAGTCCCGCGCAACCCGACGGGGAAAATCGAAAAGCCCGTTCTGCGGCAGATCTACTGCGGCGGAAGACTTGTCGAGGAGCAGACAAAGGCATAACCTTCCCAAGCTTGACGAATGCAGTCGAAATGATTAAAATATAATGATAATTTTCATGCGGCTGAGCCGCGAACAGGAGGAATCTCGATGAAAACCCTGATGCTCGGCAACGAGGCTGCCGCGCGCGGCCTGTACGAGGCCGGATGCAGCTTTGTCTCCAGCTATCCCGGCACACCCAGCACGGAGATCACGGAATGCGCTGCCAAATATCCGGAAATTTACGCAGAATGGGCGCCTAACGAAAAGGTAGCGATGGAGGCTGCGTTCGGCGCAAGTCTGGCAGGCTACCGCAGCTTCTGCGGCATGAAGCACGTCGGCTTGAACGTTGCGGCAGACCCGCTGTTTACGCTGTCCTATACCGGTGTGCGCGGCGGACTTGTCATCGGCGTGGCGGACGACGCAGGTATGCACTCGTCGCAGAACGAGCAGGATTCGCGCCATTACGCCATTGCGGCAAAACTGCCGATGCTTGAGCCGTCGGACGCGGCGGAATCGCTGGCGTTCGCAAAGCTGGCGTATGAGATATCCGAAAAATTTGACACGCCGGTGCTTCTCAAAATGTGCACCCGCGTTGCGCACGCGCAGAGCGTGGTGGAGCCGTCTGAGCGGCAGGCATTCACGCCTGTTCCCTATGAAAAGAATATTGCCAAATTTGTGATGATGCCTGCCTGCGCCAAGGCGCGGCACCCCATTGTGGAGCAGCGGACGCTTGCCTTGCAGGCATGGGCCGAGACAGCGGAGATCAACCGCATGGAGGACGGGGCCGACCATTCGATTGGCCTGATCGCGTCCTCGACCAGCTATCAGTACGTCAAAGAGGTCTGCGGCGACCGGTACCCTGTTCTGAAGCTTGGCATGGTCAATCCCCTGCCGGTGAAAAAAATTCAGGCGTTCGCCAAAAACGTTGAGAAAGTTATTGTCGTCGAAGAGCTGGACGGGATCATTGAGGCGCATTGCCGTGCCATCGGCGTACAGAACGTCACCGGCAAGGAGCTGTTCGGCTGCATCGGCGAATTCAGCCAGAATTACATAGCAGAAAAGCTCGGTATGCCTGTCCATTCTGGAAAGAAGCTGGACGAAGCCGTTCCAGCCCGTCCGCCGGTCATGTGCGCGGGCTGTCCGCACAGGGGTCTGTTCTATACGCTGAAAAAGAACAAGCTGACAGTGCTGGGCGATATCGGCTGCTATACGCTGGGCGCTGCCGCGCCGCTTGCCGCCATCGACACGACCATCTGTATGGGCGCGTCCGTTTCAGGTCTGCACGGGTTCAACAAAGCCTCCGGCGAAAAGAACGCAGCGAACACCGTCGCCGTCATCGGCGATTCGACGTTCATGCACTCTGGCGTGACAGGACTGATCAACATTGCGTATAACGAATCGACCTCGACCGTTATCATTCTCGACAACTCCATCACCGGCATGACCGGCCACCAGCAGAACCCGACGACGGGCTTCAACCTCAAGGGCGACCCCTGCACAAAGATCGATCTGGAGGCGCTGTGCCATGCCGTCGGCATCCGCCGGGTGCAGGTCGTCGACCCGTATGATCTTGCCGCCTGCGACAAGGCGGTCAAGGAGGAGCTGGCAGCAGACGAGCCGTCGGTCATTATCTCCCGCCGTCCGTGCGCGCTGCTCAAATACGTCAGACACCCCGGCCCCATCGAGGCAAAGCCCGAAAAATGCGTAGGCTGCAAATCCTGCATGAAGCTCGGCTGTCCGGCCATCAGCGTGATGGGCGGAAAAGTGCAGATCGACAACACCCTCTGCACAGGCTGCGGCCTGTGCCGCCAGCTTTGCCATAAAGGCGCGCTGGGCGAATGAGACAAGGAGGCACTGTCATGGATACGAAAAATATTATGATTGTCGGCGTCGGCGGACAGGGCACGCTTCTGGCCAGCAAGCTTCTGGGCAGAATTCTGCTGGAAAACGGCTATGACGTGAAGGTCAGCGAGGTTCACGGCATGAGCCAGCGCGGCGGCAGCGTCGTGACCTACGTGCGCTATGGCGAGAAGGTCTACTCTCCCATTATCGACAAGGGTGAGGCCGATTTTGTCCTCTCGTTTGAGCTGTTGGAAGCGGCCCGGTGGACTGAATATCTGAAGGAGGGCGGCGTTCTGCTGACCAATACGCAGAAGGTCAACCCCATGCCGGTCATTACCGGCGCGGCGGAGTACCCGAAGGCGCTGGAGAAAAAGCTTGCGGCGCTTCCCATCCGCCTCGACGCGATGGACGCGCTGGGGCTTGCGCTCAGAGCGGGCTCGGCCAGGGCCGTTAATCTTGTGCTGCTGGGCAGACTCAGCCGGTATTTCCACTTTACGGACGAGCAGTGGCAGGACGCGATTGAGAAGAGCGTCCCGGCAAAATTCCTCGAACTCAACAAGAAAGCCTTTGCGCTCGGCGCGGAGGCATAAGCATAAGGAGAACCCATGGAACGGTATTATCAGAAGGAAATCGAATGCGCCAGCCGGGAGCAGATCCGGACATGGCAGGACGAGCGGCTCGTCCGTCAGGTGCGTCATGTGTGGGACAATGTGCCCTATTACCGCGCAAAGATGGAGGCGGCGCACGTTGCGCCGGACGATATCAAGGGCCGGGACGATCTTTACAAGCTGCCGTTTTTGAGCAAAGCCGATCTGCGGGAGGCATACCCGTTTGGTCTTCTGGCAGAGCCGCTGGAAAAGTGCATCCGCATCCACTCTACCTCCGGCACGACCGGCAAGCGCGTCGTCGCGTTTTACACGAAGGAGGATATTGACCTCTGGAACGACTGCTGTGCGCGTGCGCTGGCAGCCGCGGGCGCAGGCCCGGAGGATGTATGTCAGGTCGCGTATGGCTACGGCCTGTTCACCGGCGGCTTCGGACTCAACGGCGGCAGTCAGAAGCTCGGCTGCCTGACGCTGCCGATGTCCTCCGGCAACACCGACCGGCAGCTGCAATTTATGGAGGATCTCGGTTCGACCGTTTTGTGCTGCACACCGTCTTACGCGGCGTATCTGGCTGAATCTATTCACGAGCGCGGCTTGCGGGACAAGATCCATCTGAAGGCCGGTATTTTCGGCGCAGAAGCATGGAGTGAGCAGATGCGTCAGGATATCCAGAAGAGCCTCGGCATCAAGGCGTATGATATCTATGGCCTGACGGAGCTTTCCGGCCCGGGTGTTGCGTATGAATGCAGCGCGCAGGCCGGTATGCACATCAACGAGGATCATTTTATCGCAGAAATTATCGACCCGGATACCGGCGAGGTGCTGCCGGAGGGAACACAAGGCGAGCTGGTGTTTACGTCGATCACGAAGCAGGCCTTCCCGCTGCTGCGCTACCGCACGCGCGATATCTGCATTCTGCGTCATGAGGACTGCCCCTGCGGGCGGACGCATATCAAGATGTGCAAGCCCATGGGCCGCAGCGACGATATGCTGATCGTCAAGGGCGTAAACGTCTTCCCGTCGCAGATCGAGACGGTGCTGCTCGAACAGGGCTACACATCCAACTATCAGATCGTGGTCGACCGCGTCAACAACTCCGACACGCTCGATGTGCTCGTCGAGATGACGCCGGAGCACTTCTCTGACTCTCTGGCCGAGATCACGCAGCGTGAAAAGAGCCTTGTCGCCGCACTCAAGGCAATGCTCGGCATTTTCGCACAGGTGCATCTTGTTTCCCCGAAATCCATCGCCCGCAGTGAGGGCAAGGCCATCCGCGTCATCGACAAGCGCAGGATCTAAGGAGGAAAAGGCTATGGCGATTCATCAGATTTCCGTATTTTTGGAAAACCGGGCCGGGCAGCTGGCTGAGATCACGGCGCTGCTTGCAAAAAACAATATCGATCTACGCGCGATTAATATTGCCGAGACGAGCGATTACGGCGTGCTGCGCCTCATTGCCAGCCACGAGCCGGAGGCGTGCCGCGTACTGCGCGAGAACGGATTTATCTTCTCGGCCAGCGAGGTCGTCGCCGTCGGCGTGCCGGATGAGCCGGGCGGGCTGAGCCGCCTGCTGCAGCTTCTGGCAGAAAGGCAGATCGACGTCCAATATATGTATTCGATTTTCGGCCAGCCGAACGGGATGGCCTATATGATCCTCCGTGTTGCAGATCCGGCAGAAGTCTCGTCGCTGCTGCACACGAACGGAATGCAGCTTGCCGGTGCGGCAGAGCTCGGCATTGTTTCATCAGATCAGGAAAGGCAGGAATAAACGATGCAGGAAATGAGCAGAAAAAACAAATTATTCACCGACTCCGTCATTCGCCGCATGACGCGTGTGAGTCTTGCGTGCGGCGCGATCAATCTGGCGCAGGGCTTCCCCGATTTTGACCCGCCCAAGGCGCTCACCGACCGTCTGGCCGAGGTCAGCGCACTCGGCCCGCACCAGTACCCCATCACGATGGGCGCGCCGAACTTCCGGCAGGCGCTGGCGCGTAAGGCTGGGCGCTTCATGGGACGCACGCTTGACCCGGAAACGGATATGGTCGTGACCATCGGCTCGACCGAGGCCATGGTCGACACGATCTTTGCCCTGACGAACCCCGGCGACAAGATCATCATGTTCTCCCCGTATTTTGAGAATTACCGCGCGCAGGCCATCATGGCTGACTGTGAGCCGGTTTTCGTTCCGCTGGTACCGCCGGAGTTCAATTTCGACGCAAATGTGCTGGAAGACGCGTTCAAGCAGGGTGCGAAGGCCATTCTGATCTGCAACCCATCGAACCCGTCCGGCAAGGTCTTCACCTATGACGAGCTGAAGCTCATTTCCGAGCTGTGCATCAAGTATGACGCGTTTGCCATTATGGACGAAGTCTATGAGCATATCGTCTATGACGGCCACAAGCATATCTACATGAACAGCCTGCCCGGGATGTGGGAGCGGACGGTCAGCTGCTCAAGCCTGTCCAAAACGTATTCCATCACCGGCTGGCGGCTCGGCTACGCCATCGCGCCGCAGCCCATCATGGACCGCATCAAGCAGTACCACGACTTCAATACCGTCGGTGCGCCGTCTCCGCTGATGGAAGCCGCCGTTGTGGGCCTCGATATGCCGGACAGCTATTATCAGGAGTTCGGCGCGCATTATGCGCACATGAAAAAACTGTTCACCGACGGCTTAAAGCAGATCGGCATTCCGTTTACCGACCCGCAGGGCGCGTATTTCGTACTGGCTGATATCGGCCCATATATGCGCAAGGGCGAATCCGATGTGGATTTCTGCCTCGAAATGGCGGAAAAGGTCGGCGTGGCCTGCGTTCCCGGCACGTCGTTCTTCAATGAGAACATCAATCACATCGTCCGCGTCCACTTTGCCAAGAAGGACGAGACGCTCTATGAGGCGCTTGAACGCCTGTCCCATCTGAAGGAAAAAATGGGCTGATAACAAAAGCAGCGGCTTCCGAACCGGAGGCCGCTGCTTTTGCATAGCAGATGTTTTTTTCTCACATACTATCCCGACTTAATATTGGAAAGCGGGGATACGCATGAAGGGATTTGCAATGCTGAGGATCGGCGAGGTCGGCTGGGTGGAAAAGCCCCGTCCGGTATGCGGGCCGTTGGACGCGGTCTGCCGTCCGCTTGCGGCGGCAGTCTGCACGTCGGACGTGCATACGGTCTGGGAGGGCGCAGTCGGCGACCGGCACGACCTGATCCTGGGGCATGAATGCTGCGCGGAGGTTGTGGAGACCGGCGCGCTGGTAAAGGACTTTCAGCCCGGCGACCGGGTGCTTGTTCCGGCCATCACGCCGGATTGGAGTTCATTGGAGGCACAGGCGGGCTATGCGATGCACTCCGGCGGAATGCTGGCCGGATGGAAGTTTTCGAATATCAAAGACGGCGTATTTGCAGAGTATTTCCATGTAAACGACGCTGACGGCAATCTGGCGCATCTGCCGGAGGGCATGGACGTTCTGGAAGCCTGTATGCTCTCAGACATGGTGCCGACCGGCTTTCACGGCGCAGAGCTGGCGGACGTGCAGTTCGGCGATACAGTGCTCGTGGTCGGTATCGGCCCGGTCGGACTAATGTCTGTGGCGGGCGCAGCCCTTCGGGGCGCGGCCAGAATCCTTGCGGTCGGAACACGGCCCGTCTGCGTAGAAGCAGCGCGGCAATATGGCGCTTCCGATTTTATCAGCTACAAAGACGGCCCCATTGACGAGCAGGTTCTGGAACTGACAGGCGGCAAGGGCGTCGACTGCGCAATCATTGCGGGCGGCGATGCGGATACGTTCATTCCGGTCATAAAAGCTCTGAAGCCGGGCGGAAACATCGGAAATGTCAATTATCTCGGCAGCGGAGAATATGTGCGCCTGCCGCGTGCGGAGTGGGGCGTCGGGATGGGCCACAAGCAAATAAACGGCGGTCTCATGCCGGGCGGACGGCTGCGGATGGAAAAGCTGGCCGCGCTCATGACAAACGGGCGGCTCGATGTAAAGCCGCTGATCACGCACGTTTATGACGGCTGGGACGCGCTGCCGCAGGCGCTCCGGCTCATGAAGGACAAGCCGCGCGATCTCATTAAGCCGGTTGTGCGGTTATGATGGCTCGGAACCGGCTGTCAGATTGAGATAGTAATATTCCGTCTGCGCGGACAGCGGAACAGCGTTCCCCTGTCCGTCAAACTCAAAATTTTGCCCATAGATCGTAACCAGACCGCGCGTATCCAGACGCGCGGTCTGGTTTTGCAGTGCCAAAGCGCTTCCGGTTGTCATAATTCCATAACCGTCAACTAATTCATTATAAAATCCAAAGAAATCGAAGCTGTGCGGTTTGCGGAAAACAGCTTCAACGCAGACTGTGCCGCCTTCCGGGATGGTGATCTCCGCTGCGGCATAGCAGACACGCTGAACGGTTTCCGCGTCCTGGAGCAGATCGTCCAGCCGGCCCTCACTGTAACGCTCGGCGGGTGTGGCAGAGCAGACGCCGTACTGCGTCAAAAGCTCCGCGGCGGCTGCTGCAAGCCGTTTTACCTCGTCGGCAGAGGCATCCGCGCCGAGCTGTGCGGCGGCGGTCTGCCGCAGGAGTTCCGCAAGGGGCATTTCCGTGCGCGTTACGGTTCCTTTGAGCGAATCCAGCTCCTTTCCCTGCTCGCAGCTCCCGTCGGTATAGCCCTGCATGGCGCAGCCGGTCAGATCCTGCCCGAGCACGGCAAGCAGATGCAGCGTCTGATTATGTACCCTTGTAAAATAGCTGTACTGCGGCTGGCCTGTCGCTTCGTTCTGGCCATAGCCGTTGATCCCATAGGTCAGGATCGTCGTCTTTTCCGGGTCTGCGTCAACTGTGATAGCCAGCGTCGCCGCGTTTGCCGTCGTTTCGCCGGATGCGGTAAAGGAATAGACATAGACGGTTTGCTCCGGCAGCGTCTTCGGCGCAAGCGCGTCAGCCTGATAGCTGCCGGTCAGCAGCGTCTGATATTCCGTCCAGCTTTCCGCGTGATGGAGGTTCCAGCGCTCCTCTGCAAGCTCCGGATCAGGACTGGCCGGGCCGAACCAGCCGGGGAACGCACCGGGATAGAGCGTGTTCTTCACAGCGGATCCATCTACAGTAAGCGACGGTTGGAGCGAATCGAGATCGCTGAGACTGGAAACGAAGGGATAGAGCACCGTCACAGTGCAGTCTTCATCGGAGCTGTTTTGGAGCGTGTACCGGTCTGTTACGGTGATCGCGGCGGTATTCTCCTCCGCGTAGGGCGCACAGTCCAGCAATACCTCGCGGTCTGCGGAAAGTTCCGGCGCGGCCTTCTCCAGCGTCAGTGGGAAAACAGGGCCTGCGCAGGACATGAAATCCGTTGCATCGACCGGTTTGGCAGGGGCGCTGCCGGGTGATTCGCCCGGAGGAGAAGCTGCACAGCCGCAGAGCGCGGCAGTCAAAAGAAACGCAAGGAGCAGAGCTATCGTGCTTCGTACTGTTCGCATGGAATTTTCCTCCTGATTCTTCCTGATACTATCTAAGACGGAATTTGCGCGCGTTGGTTGCAGAAATGGAGCAAAAAACGCCCTCGCAGCATTCTGCAAGGGCGTTTGGGGATATCAGCAATAGAAATCCTTGATCTTTTTTGCGCGGGACGGGTGGCGAAGCTTGCGGATGGCCTTGTTTTCGATCTGACGGATGCGCTCACGCGTAACACCGAAGATCTGACCGACCTCCTCAAGCGTGTGCGTGCGGCCGTCGTACATACCGAAGCGCATACGCAGCACGTCCGCCTCACGCTCGGTCAGTGTGCCGAGAATCTCGGTCAGCGCCTCGGAGAGCATGGCGTTGGACGTTGCATCGACAGGGCCAGGGGTATTATCGTCCTCGACAAAGGAGCCGATGGTCGTATCCTCTTCATCGCCGACGGGCATATCGAGAGAGAGCGTATCGGCTGCGGTGCGGTTGGCTTCGATGATTTTTTCAATCGGGAGGTTCAGCTCTGCGGCGATCTCCTCCAGCGTCGGCTCACGGCCCAGCTCCTGTACGAGCTTGCGGTTGCAGCGGGTCGCCTTGTTGATGACCTCGACCATATGCACCGGGACGCGGATGGTGCGCGCCTGATCGGCAATGGCGCGGGTAATGGCCTGCCGGATCCACCACGTTGCATATGTAGAGAATTTGTTTCCCTTTGTATAGTCGAACTTATCGACCGCACGGATCAGGCCCGTGTTGCCCTCCTGGATCAGGTCCAGAATGTGCAGACCTCTGCCGGAGTATTTTTTTGCGATCGACACAACAAGGCGCAGATTGGCCTCAGTCAAGCGGTCCTTGGCCTTTTTATCGCCCTCGGAGACGCGCTTGGCCAGCTCGATTTCCTCCTCGGCAGTCAGCAGCTTGACCTGACCGATCTCCTTGAGGTACATACGCACCGGGTCATCCAGATTGTATTCTGCAGCAAGCTCCAGCGGGTCTACAAGCTCTTCCTCGTCGTTGTCGGGAACCTCGTCCATGTCCATACCAAGATCGTCGGAGACGTCCAGCTCCAGCTCAGGGCTGACGATCTGGATGCCCATCGCATCAAACGTATCGTAAATATGCTCGATCTTCTCGACCGGCAGATCCAGCTTTTCCAGCTCGGCAGTCAGCTCGCTCGACTGAATGCTTCCTTCGCGCTTTGCCTTTGCGATCAGCGCGGAAACCGTTGCCATTGCGTCCTCAGTCGAGGGCTTCGGGTTCTTTGTGTTTGCCATTCTTTCGCTCATCCTCATTCATCTGGTAACATTGCCGCGCACTCGCGCAACTGTGTTATTATAACCCCAACTTTATCGTTTTGACAATGCCTGATTTGACTTTTTTTCTGTTTTTTCTTGTGTTTCAGAAAAAATCGCGAGTCCGACGTCCTCAGATCTCCATAATGACCGGCAGGATCATCGGATTGCGCTTTGTTGTCTTGAACAGATACCCGGACAGGTCGTTTTTGATGTTGGCTTTCAGCACACTCCAATCGCTGCGGCCATTCTGGCTGCACCGGTCGATGGCGTGCGCGGCGATCACACGCAGCTCTTCCATCAGGTTCTCCGACTCCTTCACGTAGACGAAGCCTCTTGTAATGATGTCCGGGCCGGTGATGACGCTGCCGTCCTCGCTGGAAATGTTGACGACCACGACGAGCATACCGTCCTGCGCCAGATGCTTCCGGTCGCGCAGAACGACGCTTCCGACGTCGCCGACGCCGGTGCCGTCGACCAGAATCCTGCCGGACGGAACGGTGCCGCCCCACTTGCAGGTGGCCTTTGTAAGCTCAAGCACCTTGCCGATATCGGAGATAAAAATATTCTTGGGATCCATGCCCATAGTCTGGGCCAGACGCGAATGTGCCTGCAGATGGCGCTGCTCGCCGTGGACGGGAATAAAGAATCTGGGCTTGAGCAATCCGTGGATGATCTTCAGTTCCTCCTGGCAGGCGTGGCCGGAGACGTGCAGGCCCTCAAGCTTGTCATAGATGACCTCTGCACCCTTGCGGTAGAGCTCGTTGATGATCTTGCCGATGGATTTTTCGTTTCCGGGGATGGCGGACGCGGAGATAATTACACGGTCAGACGCTGTGATCTCAACCTGACGGTGGCCAGAGAACGCCATACGGTAGAGCGCGGACATATTTTCGCCCTGTGAGCCGGTCGAGACGATCACAAGCTTGTTGTTCGGGATCTGCTTGATCTGATTGATATCGACGAGCGTGCCCGCAGGGATCTTCAGATAGCCAAGCTCTGTGGATACCTTCAGGATATTCTCCATGCTGCGGCCCGTGACCGCGACCTTGCGGCCGAATTTCTTCGCGACCGTAATGAGGCTTTGCAGGCGGAAGGCGTTGGAGGCAAAGGTCGTGACAATGATGCGCTTATTGCAGCCGGTAAACTGCCGCTCGAAGCTGCCCGCGACCGTACGCTCGGACGGCGTATAGCCCTGCCGCTCCACGTTTGTCGAATCGCACAGCAGCGCCAGCACGCCCTCCTTGCCCAGAGCGCCGAAGCGCGCAAGATCGATCATGCCGTCCTCTGCTGTGGCGTCAATTTTGAAGTCGCCCGTCATGACGACGGTGCCGACCGGGGTTTTGATGGCAAAGGCGACTGCGTCGGCGATGGAATGGTTCACATGGATGAATTCCACCGTAAAGCAGCCGGCCTTGACCTTCTCCCCTGCCTCATGCGTAAACAGATGCACCGCATTCTGGAGCTGATGCTCCTCCAGCTTCAGCTGGACGATGCCGGCGGTCAGGCGTGTGGCGTGGATGGGGCATCTGAACTGCTCCATGGCGTAGGGAATGCCGCCGATATGGTCTTCGTGGCCATGCGTCAGGAACATACCGCGTATTCTGTCCTTGTTTTTGACAAGATAGGTCATATCGGCAATGACCAGATCAACGCCATACATCTCATCGTCCGGGAAGCCGAGACCGCAGTCAACGATGATGATATCCTTGCCGTATTCAAGTACGGTCATATTCTTGCCGATCTCATTCAGACCGCCAAGCGGGATGATTTTTAATTTTTCTGCCAAATGATTTCACTCTTTTCTTAAAAAAATAGGTATGGATTAGGCTGCGCAGCGCCGTTCTGGCAAACGGATCACGCGCGGAACAAATGCAAAAAAGACGCAGGAGAACAGGCGCATACAGGGAAGTGTCCTGAGCCCCGTCTCGCCCCGGTCTGCTTCGCCGCTGCCTGCGCTCCATATGAATATGCAGTTGATCTATTTGCTGCGCCGTCCGAGGCGGCGCATAATCCCAAAAGAAAGCCTCCCGTGAGGCAATTCTGATTAAGTATATCACACTTTTTTCAAAAAGTATACCTTTTTTCTATCTTTTCTGGAAGTATTTCCGGAGACACGGCTTTTCGAGCCGCACGAAAAGCCGCGATTTCTGTTGATTTTACGGACATATCTGATATAATATATATAAATTTGTTCATTGCGAAATGGAGGCGACAGTATTTGAAAAAACCTGTCTGGCGTCTGCTCAACCCCAATACGATCTGGTATTTTGTGGTCATGCTGCTCTTCGCCGCCTCAGCTGCCGTGCTGCGGCAGTATTATCTGGCGGGCGGTGCGCTTCTTGCCACGGTGATCGTTTTTATTATCAGCCGTGCCCAGCTCTCCAGGCGCAAGCGTGAGCTTATGAGCTATGTGCAGAAGGCGACCGATTCTGCCGGTATTTCCGTTCATGCAGGGTCCGCGTTCCCAATGGCAGTCATCCGGCTGCCCGACAACGAGATCATCTGGGGAAACCCCAGCTTCTTTGCTATCACCGGCCTCTCCGACACGGCCAGCTATCAGAAGCTCGAAGCCGTGATCCCGGATTTCTCCAACAAGTGGCTGAGCGAAGGCCATTCCGAGATGTCCGGCGACCGGAACATCGGTGACCGGCGCTATCGCATCTACGGCAACTTCGTCCGCTCTGAGGACAGCACGACGACCGTGCAGCTCGCGACGATCTACTTCGCCGACATGACGGAGATGTTCAACATCCGCGATGAATTCATGCGGACGCGTCCGGTTGTGTCGATCGTTCTCATTGATAACTACGATGAGCTGACCACCAATCTTTCCGATTCCGCCATCTCCACGCTTGACGCGCAGCTCAACGACGTTGTGGCGAACTGGACGACGGGGCTGGAGGCGCTGTGCCGGAAAATCGAGCGCAACCGCTATCTGGTGATCTTTGAAAGCAAGGATCTGCCCCGGCTTCAGGAGAGCCGTTTTTCAACGCTTCTGGAGGATGTACGGCACATCACGTCAACCGGCGGGATGTCGGCGACCATCTCGCTCGGCATCGGCAAGGACGGCGGGAGCTTCGCGGAAAATTACCAGTTTGCCTCGCTTGCAATCGAAATGTCACTCTCCCGAGGCGGTGATCAGGCCGTTATCAAGGACCGGTTCAATTTTACCTTCTACGGCAGCAGAGTCAAGGAGACGGACCGCCGCACCCGCATCCGCTCCCGTCTGATCGCAAGCTCCCTGTCAGAGCTGATCAGCCAGTCCAGCACCGTATATATTATGGGGCACCGTATGGCGGATCTCGACGCGCTCGGCGCAGCCGTCGGTCTTCTCTGCCTGTGCCGTATCAAGGGCTGCCGGGCAAAAATCGTAATTGACCTTCAAAAGAACGCCTGCCAGAGCCTGATTGCGGAGCTCAGGGCCATTCCGGACTATGCCGATCTGTTTATTTCCGGGCAGGACGCGCTGGTCGAGGCGGACAACCGCAGTCTTCTCATCGTAGTCGACACGAACCGGCCCGGTCAGGTCGAGAGCAGGCCGCTGCTGGAAGCGATCTCCCGCGTCGTTCTGATCGATCACCATCGCAATGCTGCGGATTCTATCAGCCAGACTGTTGTCAAGCTGCACGAGCCGTCTGCTTCCTCTGCTTCCGAGCTGGTGACGGAGCTTCTGCAGTATGCGGTCAATCAGCGCGATTTGAAGCCGATCGAGGCGCAGGCGCTTCTGTCCGGTATCGTATTGGATACGAAAAATTTCTCCATCCGGACAAGCCCGCGCACGTTCGAATCGGCGGCATATCTGCGTAAGGCCGGCGCGGACCCGGTCGAGGTCAAAAAGCTGTTTCAGACAGATCTGGACGATACGCTTCTGCGCTATCGCGTTATCCAGGCGGCGCGGCTGTACCGGAATGAGATCGCCATTGCCTGCGTAGACGAAAAGCTCACCCGCGTGATCGCGTCTCAGGCCGCGGATGAATTGATCAATGTTTCCGGCATTACCACCTCCTTCGTTCTCTTCCCGGACGACGGACAGATCATCATCAGCGCACGCTCCATCGGCTCGTGCAATGTGCAGGCGGTTCTGGAAATGCTCGGCAACGGCGGCGGAAATGGCGCGACAGCCGGTGCACAGATCAATGGAAAGCCCCTGCAGGAGGTTTTGAAGGAGCTTATCGCCGCAATCGACGCATTCTATTCCTGAATTCCCCACAATTTATCCCTCCGACCCGGTCGGAGGGATTTTTTCAGCTTCGCTTGCATATTTTCCCGCCGGGCGCAGAAACTACCTCCGTAACATCAAAAAGGAGGTTTTCCCTTTGAAACACCGTACCTGCCCACTTCGCGCCGCGCTTGCCGCAGCGCTGGTTCTGGTCATGCTCTGCGTGCCTGCTCTGGCCGCTGAGATCGCCGTCGATTATACCTCGGAATACAGGTTTACCGCCGCAGACTTTTCTGATTCCGACGGATTGGAGGGCGTCTACATTTCCTCCGTCCCTCCCGCGTATCAGGCAGAGCTTTGCATCGGCAGCCGCGTGATCTGCCGGGGCGACATTCTGCCTGCGGCAGCACTGGAAAAGATGAAGCTGCGCCCGGTCTGCCTTGGAAACGCCGACTGTGAGCTGGTCTACTGCCCGATTGAAGACGGGACGCTCGGCGACGCCGTCACGGTATCCCTGCGCATTCTCTCCGGCACGAATACCGCGCCGGTCTGCGAGGACGGAACTCTGGAAACGTATAAGAACATTGCGAACACCGGCACGCTTTCAGCCACAGATCAGGAGGATCAGGAGCTGACGTATCAGCTTGTCAAGGAACCAAAGCGCGGCACAGTCGAGCTGCATACGGACGGCAGCTTCACCTATACGCCGGATAAAAACAAGGTCGGCAAGGATTCGTTCGTTTTTACTGCGACCGATCCAGCCGGGAACGTCTCGAATGAAGCCTGCGTCAAGATCTGCATTCTGAAGCCCGCGGATAAGGCAACGTATCAGGATATGTCCGGCGACCGGGATGCGTTCGCCGCCATGTGGCTCAAAGACAAGGGGCTTTACACCGGCAGAGTCATTGCCGGGAACCTCTGCTTTGAGCCGGACTGCCCTGTCAGCCGCAGCGAGTTTCTGATCGCCTGCATGAAGCTGGCCGGACTTGAGCAGTCGGACGGGACGATCTCGACCGGCTTCGCGGATGAACTGGAAACGCCCCTCTGGCAGCAGCCGTATCTGGCCGCGGCCTATCAGTCCGGCATGATCTCCGGGACGCCGACCGAGGAGGGGCTGGTTTTCCGCCCGGAGGAGGATCTGAGCCGCGCAGAGGCAGCCGTCATGCTCCAAAAGCTCCTGCGCCTGCCGGGTGATGCCGCTGTCTTTGCGCCGGATGAGGCTTCCGCCATTCCTGCCTGGGCGCAGAGTGCGGTCAGCGCGCTCTCAAACGCAGGCATCCCGCTTGCTGCCTCGGACTATGAGGCGCCGCTGACGCGGCGTGAGGCGGCAAATATGCTGCTTGCAGCCGCTCCCGCAGCCGAAGCTGCCGGGCTTTACTGGTCAGAATAACCGAATCGGGCCTGCCGCGTTTGCGGCAGGCCCGACGCGCAGCCGCAGAAACGGCAGGATGCGCGTTTTTTGACGGTTGATTTTTGGACGCTCGTCTGCTATAGTGTAACTGATTGAAAACAAAACAGGACAGGAACAGGCATGGCAAACAGAGAAAAACAGGATATGACCGCCGAGCTGGCAGAGGGAAAAATCCTGCCGCTCGTATTCAAACTCACCATTCCGGCTGTCATTGCGCAGCTCATTACATTTTTATATAATATCGTCGACAGAATGTACGTCGCGCGGATCGAAGGCTCCGGCATGGACGCGCTGGCCGCGCTTGGGATCGTACTTCCCATCACGCTGATCATGCAGGCATTTGCGAATCTGGTCGGGCTTGGCGGCGCGCCGCGGGCGGGCATCAAGCTCGGCGAGGGAAAGGCGGATGAGGCGAACCGGATCTTTCACACTGCGTTCTGCCTGCTGGTCCTGCTTGGCGTTGTGATCGGCGCAGCGGCGTTCTGCTTTGCGCGGCAGATCGTACTGCTGTTTGGATGCCCGGAAAGTGCGGTGGAGTTCGCCGTTTCCTATCTTAAAATCTATGCCTGCGGCACGATTTTCGTCATGCTGGCGCAGGGACTCAACCCGTTTATTCTGACGCAGGGCTATTCGTGGCTTGCAATGAGCTCGGTGCTGCTGGGCGCGCTTATCAACATCGCGCTCGACCCGCTGTTCATCTTCACCTTCAAAATGGGTGTCCAGGGGTCAAGCCTCGCGACGATCCTCTCTCAGCTTTGCTCGTGCATTTGTGTCGTCTGCTTTTTCTTCTCCCGGAAGAGCCTGTTCCGCTTTCAGGCAAGCCTGCTGGGCCTGTCGCCGGGGCGCATTTTCAGCATTCTTTCGCTGGGCTTTACGCCGTTCATCATGACGCTGACGGAATGCGCCATCCAGATCGTCTTCAACATCAATCTGAACCGCGCGACCGGCGGCAACAAGGACTATACCGCCGCGTTGACCGTCATGTTGAGCGCGCTGCAGCTTATTTCCCTGCCCCTGAACGGTCTTGGAAACGGTATGCAGCCGTTCGTGAGCTATAATTACGGAAAGGCAGACTCCGCACGCCTGAAACAGGGGATCAAATATGTGACGATCATCGCGTTTATCTACGCGGTCTGCATCTGGTCCGTCTCGATGGCGTTCCCGGTAGTATACGCAAGGCTGTTTTCCGCAAGCGAGGCCGTCACGCAGATCGTCAAGCGCTATACGCCGATGTTCCTGATGGGTTCCATCATGTTTTTCGTGCAGATGACGCTGCAAAACGTCAACGTCGGGCTTGGGCAGGCCAAGGAGGCGCTGCTGCTGGCGGTGAACCGGAAGGTCGTCATTCTGATTCCGCTCTGCTTTGTGCTGACGCATTTCCTCGGCTTCAAGGGCGTATACCTGTCGGAGGGCATCGCCGATCTAGTCGCAGGAATCGTGACAGCAATCGTCATTTTTACCAGCTTCCCAAAAATCTTCCGCCGCCGGGAGGAAGAAGTCAAACAGGCCGCGTCGAACTGACGCGGCCTGTTTGATAAGATCAAAAACCGGAAATCAGATGATGTTGTATTCCTTCAGCAGCTTCTCAATGTCGGTGCCCTTGATCTTGCTGAGGGCTTTTTCGAGGGCTACCTTCTGGACGAGGGAGAGTTTCATGTCGGTGGGCTTTTTGCCGTCGCGGAGCTGGACAGTCGCGTTCAGCAGGTCGCGGATGTCATACACGCTGCCCCAAACCTCCGGGACGCCGCGGTCGACGTTCAGGAGCGTATAGACAGCCTCCATGCCGGTGCGCATGGAATATTCGGTGGTGAAGATGGTGTCGCGCGGGGTCTCGGCGAACTGGCCGAGGAAGGCGAAGTTCACAGCACCGTCGGGCACGACCTTCGGGCGGTCGCCATAGGCACGCGGCATGAAGAACGCGTCGATATACGGCATCATAACGGGGACGGTGTTGGCGCTGTTCGAGGCCAGCTCTTCGATCTGATCCTCCGGCACGCCGATGTGGTACAGCCACTCCATGCAGATCTCCTTGCCGGTGCACTCGCGCATGGGCTTCTTCACATAATCGCCGGGCTTATCGGTAAACAGCGAATAGACCCAGACAAGGCAGTGATCTTTGGGCTGTGCGCGGAACTGCGGCTGGCGGTTGATCGTCCAGCTCATGAGCCAGCTGGAATCCTTGACGGTGACGATGCCGCCGGTCACAACATGACCGGTGAACGGGTCGCGCTTGCAGATGTTCTTGATATAGGGAATGATTCTCTGGTCGAGCGTTTCGACGGTTGCACTCATCCAGTTCGTCTGCTCAGGATCGTAGCAGAACTTGTCGGGATGGCCGAAGGACGGGTCCTGTGCGGCGATCTTGCGCCACATATCCCAGCCGCCGCCGGGTTTGATCTCGGTGTTATAGGGTGCGGGTTCGTTCTGGCTGCCGCGGGAGGAATTTTCGACACAGCCGCCATTGGTAATAAAAACAAGATCGTTTTCTGTCAGATCGATGGCGTCCTCTTTCCCCTCGCGGATGATATCGATACGCTTGGCAAGCTTGCGGGCCGGGGTGCAGTCGAATTCCACGTTCACAACCTGAACGCCATAGTGGAACTGTACGCCGAAGCCCTTGAGATACTCGATCATCGGCAGAATCATGGACTCATACTGATTATATTTCGTGAAGCGCAGCGCCTTGAAATCAGGCAGGCCGCCGATGTGGTGGATATAGCGCTGGATATAGAGCTTCATTTCCAGGGCGCTGTGCCAGTTTTCAAAGGCAAACATCGTGCGCCAGTAGAGCCAGAAGTTGGAGTTGAAGACTTCGTCGTCAAAAAAGTCCGTGATGCGCTTGTCCTGCAGGTCTTCATTCGGGGTGAAGAACAGCTTCATGATCTCCATCGCACCCTTGTCGGAAATGTCGAACTTGCCGTCGGTATGCGCGTCCTGACCACGGTTGACGGTTGCGCGGCAGAGGGAATAGTTCGGGTCTTCCTTGTTCAGCCAATAATACTCGTCAAGGACGCTTACGCCCTCGGTTTCAATGGACGGGATGGAGTGGAACAGATCCCACATGACTTCAAAATGGTTGTCCATCTCCCGGCCGCCGCGCATGACATAGCCGACGTTTTCAAATTTATAGCCGTCGCACGCGCCGCCGGGAATCGAATCCTTTTCCAGAATATGCACGTGTTCGCCCTTCATCTGGCCGTCGCGGACAAGATAGCAGGCTGCCGTCAGCGCCGCGAGGCCGCTGCCGACGATATAGGCCGATTTCTGATCGACGCCCTCCGGCTTTTTGGGCCTTGCAAATGCTTCATAGTTACCGCTCGAATAATACATGATTCATACCTCCATAAAAAGTCTGGAAACAATGCTTTATGTTTCCCTTTCGATGGTATGAGCATACTACAGATTCCAAAAATGCGCCATAAGCAGAAAACGCCCTGTGATAAAGTTCTTATCACAGGGCATTGTTCTGTTCAGTTTTTTATCAAACGCCGGGATTTGATGCAGGTTTGTCCACGCGGAAGCGGTCAAGCGCGGCGGCGACGCTGCCGTGGATCACGCGGTCAAGGCGGTCGATGATCTCCCTCGGGTCGCCCTTCATGTCATGCTTGATCCAGTCGAGCATGAGGCCGACAAAGGCGTATTTATAGACGTTGGCGATAAACGCCTTGTCCTCCGGGCGGACAGACATACCGGCGGCCTGCTCTTCGACCACGCCTTCAAGCAGATCGTAGGTCAGCTTATAGAGATAAGTTTCAACCTGTTCACGGCTGACGGAGTGATAGACGTTCATAATGAAGGGTTTGTTGGCCAAGACTGCCTCGAAGATCTGCTCAAAGCCCTGCTGCCATGTTTCATAGGTCTTCTTTCCTGCCAGCGCCTTCGCCGCGTCCTCCTGACACGACCATTCGACCAGATCGTAGATGTCTTTGAAATGGTAATAGAACGTCATGCGATTGATACCGCAGTCATCGGCGATATCGCTGATGGTGATTTTATGGAGCGGCTTTTGCAGGAGCAAATTTTTGAGCGACTGTTCCAGCGCGCGTTTGGTCAGATCGGACATAGGGGGCCTCCTGTTTTGAAAGGCGTACAAGCTGTTTTCTTCAGAGTACCCGCTTTTCGGGGAAATGTCAAGGGACAGGCTTGACAGCCAAGTGTACTATGTGTATAATACGGTTACAAAGTGTATGAGTTGAGTAATACGGTGGTGACGGATATGGTGTCGTTTGAGGCGTTCCGCGCAGTGGATGGGACGCCGGTGTATCTGCAAATTATCAACTTTATCAAGCGTGGCGCGATCGCAGGGACGATCAGGGACGGAGACGAGCTGCCGTCGCGCCGGGTTCTGTCGGCGCTGCTCGGCATCAACCCGAATACGGTGCAGAAAGCGTTTCACATTTTGGAGGAAGAGCATCTGATGGAATCGCGTACAGGCGCAAAAAGCTGCATGACGCTGCCGCCGGATATACTGGATGCGCTGCGGCGGGAGGTCTTATCAGACGAGCTGCGCACCATGGCCCGCACACTGCGGCAGCTGGGAATTTCCAAAGAAGAAGCGCTGCGTCTCATCGAGCAGGCGTGGGAGGAGGAAGCGCAATGAAAAAACAGGTATCCGTATTCGGATTGCATACGCGTGCGGCGCTGAACCGGCTGCTGCTGGCAGCGCTGGGGTTGCTGGCAGTCGAGTTGATCCTTGCCGGGGTGTGTATCGCGCGCGGAACAGCGCTTACGCTGTCCGGCAGCAGACTGGAAACTGCGCTGCAGCATTCGTTCCGGGCCGGGATTCTCGCGCTTCAGGTACTGCTGGCATCCAGCCTCGGTTCAAACAGCCGGTACGGCTATACGCTGCAGCGGCTGCGGGTATCGGAGCGCTGCGTATTCCTCTGGAGCTGCGTTTGCAATACGCTCTGCTTTGCGGTCTTGTGGTGTGTGCAGATCATGGCAGCTGTGGGCGCGGCATTCTGGAACGCAAAAAGCGCCGTGTATTCGGCTGGCCCGCAGGGCGAGTTTGTGGATTTCTACCGCAGCGGCTTTCTGCATGGGCTTCTGCCGCTGGCAGACGGGTATGTATGGGCGCGCAACGCACTGTTCGTGCTGGCGCTGGGCTGCGTGACCGCGTGCATACAGCTTGGGCTGCGCAGAAAAGGCAGCCGCGGCTGGCTGGTCTGCATGGGGCTGACGTTCCTTCTGGTGCTGAACCTGTCAGTCCAATATACGGCGGGCAGAAGCACGGGCATTTTCCATGCGATTACGGCGCTGCTTGTCGGGCTCGGCTTTCTGGGGTTCGGGCTGACGCAGACACATAACGGAAAGGACGGGCTGGCAGATGAAGTGGAGTAAACGTCTTTCACGGTACACGCTGCCCGGAATGGGGCTGAATTGGGACGCTTCGTATTTCGGTCTGCTGTTTCTGGCGATGGTTTTGATCGTACTGTATACGTTTCTGCGGGAGTATCAGAACGCGCTGCGCGAACTCTATATTTTTCGCTACGGGACACAGATTCTGCGGCAGGGCGCGGTCATGCCGACTCTGAATACACTCCTGCGGCACAAATTCACCGTCTTCTGGGCCTATACGGCCCTCTGCGCGCTGCGCGCGTTCGCCAATTACAGGTCGTTTTTCACGGAGACAAAGAGCATTTATCTCATGAAGCGGCTGAAAGACAAAAATGAGCTGTCCAGACGCTGTCTTGCGATCCCTGCGGCGGCCTGCGGCGCGGCGCTTATCCTGTTTTTGCTGTTGCTATGGATATTTGTCCTGCTTTACCGAAATGGTGTTCCGGCACGCTGTATGCCGCCGGAGGAAACTTTAAATATCTGGGGGGCGTTTTTCTGATGCTGGAAATCAAAAATCTCTGCAAGCGCTATGGCCAGACGCAGGCGCTGGACAACGTGCAGCTTTCTGTCGGGCCGGGCGAGATCGTCGGGCTGTTCGGAGAAAACGGTGCAGGCAAGACGACGCTGATGAAGTGCATTCTGCAGCTGATCTTATATGACGCTGGTGGTATTACGCTGGACGGCAAACTGATCACGCGGCAGAACATCGGCCGGTTTTCCTTCGCCACGTGTGAGCACAGCTTCTTCCCCGCCCTGACCGCCAAAGCCCACCGGGAATTTTATGAGGAGCACTTTGAGACGTTCCTCGGCAGACGCTTCGAGGGCCTGATGGACTTCTTTCAGCTTCCGATGGACAAGCCCATCCGCAGCTTCTCGACCGGGCAGAAAAACCAGTTTGAGGTCATCATGGCTCTGTCGCAGGGCGCGGATTATATCCTGATGGACGAGCCGTTTGCGGGAAACGATGTTTTCAACCGCGAGGATTTTTATAAGGTTCTGCTCGGCATTCTCGAGCCGCACGAAACGGTGATCCTGTCCACACATCTGATTGAGGAAGTGACGGGCTTTATCGGACGGGCCGTTCTGCTGCACAAGGGCCAAATCGCGGGCGACGTGCAGACAACAGAGCTGGACGAACAGGGCAAAACACTGATGGACTATGTCAAGGAGACGTACAGCTATCAATCTGACCGCGTTTCCAGAGCGCTGACCGAGCTGACCGGCAAGGAGGACGAGCATGCGTAAAGCACTGATTGCGTTTCTAGCGCTTGTGCTGCTGTGCGGCTGCGGCGCGGCATTGGCCGCACAGGCAGTCAGCGCGCCGCGCGAGGAAATTACGTTTCAGGAGCACATATTCTCCGGCGACCCGTCCGCGGCGGACGGTCTGACCGTGCAGCTGAAAGCCGGGATGCAGCACAAGGCGAACTGGGAGAGCACTGTGCAGTTTTCCGCGCAGGATTATCGCGCGGAGACGAGCTTCCGCTTTCTGCCCGCCGGACAGGCGGAGCAGCCGGAGATGAGCTACCGCGGCGTTGAGATCAATTTTTACCACGACGCGGCCACGACCGGCAGCGACGATGTCTTCGGCTTCTCAACGGCATATCAGTCCCTGCTGGACACACTTTCGCCTGGCGAAAGCGGTTCCATGACGATCCGGTTTGCAGACTATTACGACGAATATCCGTTTGAGTTTTCCATCGATCTTCCGGGCGTTAATTATGACCCCCTTGTCAACTGGCAGGACGCCTCAGCGGACAGCGAATGGCTTGGTGAACGTGCACAGGTCGCGCTGGGCTGCTTTTTCCGCATCCCTGTTCTGCCGGATGAGTACGTAGAGCTTGGCATTGACAAGAATATGGACGGAACGGGTTCGGGCCGCAGCATTTCCAGCGTCATGGAGGGCGACCGGTTCTGGATGAACGTAGAAAGCGTTATAACGGACGACACCTGCTTCTTCTGGTTCGGCAACCGGACGGCCAAAGACCGGCTGGTCGATACGAGCCGCATTCCGGGCGGCTATGGCGTCTATATGCTCCCCTACGGGCCGCTTGCCCCGGATGCCGAGGCCAGCGCATTTTATGGCGGGAACACAAACGAGGTCTATACCGATCAGCTGACCTGCTTTTTCCCGGTCGACCCGGAGACGCGCATCGAGCACCTTGGCCTGACGCCGAACAAAACGCGGCTTTTGCTTCATACGGTTGAAAATAACACATATTATGTAACCTTAATCGACTGCAAAACAGGTGACACTCTGCAAAAGCTGGCGATATCGGACTTTGATCCGAAAGATAATTATGTAAACATAACAGAAACAGCGGATTTCGTCTGCATCCAGCAGACCCAGGGGCGCATCTGCGTTCTGACACAGAACGCGGATGGACTGTATCAGCTCGTGCTGCGTTCCGATTATTCGCCCGATGATCTGTATTCGCCGGTATACGCGACTGTCCGCGCGATGGCCTTTGACGGAAGCCGGCTTGCCATAGTCAACAACGACGAGACAGTTTTGTCTAACGACGGGCCCAGTGCTGCAGCCTATCTTGCCGGAAGCACCGAGGCGCTCATCACGCCGGACGGCACCTATGTTGACAACTGCGGGTTTATTCTCACAGTTTTTGATGAAACAGGACTGGCCTACAGCGGTGGATATGTCAGCAGTCTGGAAGGCTGCAATTATGTAAATGGAAGAGCCATGCGATACGAAGACTTGATCCAGCCGGATATGATCACGCTCAGCTGGCAAAACGGCGCAGCGTAATCAATATTTATCTCCCTCTGCCCAATTTGGGCAGAGGTTTTTTTATTTTAGGGCTTGACAAATACAACTCTTTGTGTATAATGATATTAGTAATGATTATTATTTCTATTTTAGGAGGATATCCAATGAAAAACAATTCCAATACACTCGGCCTGCACAATATGAACGGGCTGTCCGCAGACGACAAGCGCACCTGCGCCCTGAATGACATGAACTGCCGCGCCGGTCAGCCGGAGCAGACTGCGTCTTTGCAGGATATGAACGCGGCGAACGAGCAGCCGGACATGGCCTGCAGCATTACGAACATGAACTGCCGCAAGGATTGACGTCCCGCCTCCCCGCCTGTATGCGCAAGCGTGCAGGCGGGGCTTGCATATCTGTCTCCTGTTCACGGAAAGCTATGCAAAAAGGAGGCTTTTCCATGAACAAGAAGCAGAAAAAAGAGCCGTTCAGTCTGAAAAACATGAACGGCCTGTCCCACGACGATGCGCGCACCTGTGCGCTGGACGATATGAACTGCCTGAACGGGCAGGAGGAACACCGTTCCTCCCTGCAGGACATGAACGCTACTAGAAGCAGACCGTACCGGAAGTATCACCTGACAGATATGAACGGCGAGGACGGGCGGTAGGTCTCCAATGCGCCAGTTGTAGGGGGCGATGCCCACATCGCACCGGCAGAGCGTACCGCTTTTTGCGAAAATCTTCGGCGAATTCGCTGCTGTCAAACAGGCCGACGACTCTGTTCGCCCGCAGAATGCACGGCTTTTTTCGGAAATCCTCGGCGAATTCGTAACTTCCCAGCGGGCCGATGTGGGCATCGGCCCCTACATTCGTGTAGGTAACTGCATACGAATTCGCCGAAAAACTCCATAAAATCACTGTATCCTGCCGGGCGGAGCCCCGCCCCTACCAAGTGCTATGGCAAATCAAACATTCGTAAAATGATAGGAATGCCCCAGGTCGTAGGCCATTTTGTCGCTTTCGGAGATAAAGTCCATAAAGCGGTTCGCGGCAGAGGTCGGCGCGACATCGCGCAGCGTACACATACAGACCGAGCGCGGCGGGATCTCAAAGTCGGTGCGCAGCGGCAGGATGACGCCCCGTCCAAGGCCGGACTGCGAAAACTCCTCCGTCACGCAGGCCACGCCAAGGCCGATGCGGGCCAGCGAAATGAGCAGATTGTGCGAACCCAATTCGATCTCCGGCTTGATGCTCACGCCATGCTGCTGAAAAAACTGCTCGACATAGATGCGGGAGCTTGCCTTGCGCTCCAGCAGGATCAGCGGGAATGCCGCGATTTCTTCCATGGAATGTACGTGGTCAAAATCGCAGTCATAATTCGGCGCGGCGACAAAGAGCTGGTGTGTGTCGAAGCAGTGCCGGACGGAATACGCGTCCTTGTCCTTTGGCTCGCTGGCAAACGCGATGTCGACCTGACCGGCGTGCAGATAGTCGAGCACCATCTGGCTCGTACCGTTCAGGATACGGATCTGGATGGCGGGATAGTTCTGGTGGAATGCCTCAAGGCGCGAAACCAGATAGGTCTTTGTGACCGTATCGCTTGCACCGATGATCAGCTCACCCGTGAGCAGCTGGCGCGACTGCGCAAGCTTTTCCTCGCCGCACTGGATAAGCCCCAATCCGTGCGAGACATAGTCCAGCAAAAGCTTTCCCTCGCTGGTCAGGACGACGCCGCGCGTGCTGCGCGAAAACAGCCGGACCTGCAGCTGCTCCTCCAGCTGCTTGATGGACTGGCTGACTGCCGACTGGGATATAAACAGGTTCTGCGCCGCAGCGGAGATATTGCCCATGCGGGCGACCTCCTGAAAGACGCGGTAAAGCTCTAATTTAACAGCCATGGTTGCCTCCTGCCATTACTTATATTTATAGTGCTAATAGCAATGATTAAAAACATCTATTTTACTTATTGCCTGATTCCGATTATAATAGCCAAAACTGAAATTGTCCAGCACGAAGTTTATATCGTTGCCAATATAGTTCCGGATGTACGGCCCGGATGTCTCTACCGCAGCGCCAAAGCTGCGACTATTGGAAGTTCGCTCACGCAGGGCTTTGCGGTCCTGCGCGCGGCTTTTTATCATTGGCAGCAGGTTTTATCCCCGCTGTCTATTTTTATTATGTTTTTGGAGGAAGCTATGCAGGAGCTGAAGGATCGCATCGTCAAGGAGGGCAAGATTCTGCCCGGAAACATTGTAAAGGTCGACGGGTTTCTCAATCACCGCGTCGACTGTGCGTTTATGGGACGCATCGCAGATGAATTCAAAAAATATTTTGATCTCGACAACGTAGATCTCATTCTGACCGCAGAGGCCAGCGGCATTGCCCTTTCCGCGATTTGCGCGTACCGGTACGGCAAGCCCATGGTTTATGCGAAAAAGGCCAAGAGCGACAACATCGAAGGCGGCCTGTATCAGAGTGAGATTTTTTCCTATACTTACAAGAAAAAGGTCACGCTGCTCGTCTCCAAGGAGTGGATCCATCCCGGCGACCGCGTGCTCGTGATCGACGATTTTCTGGCGCGCGGCGAAGCGCTGCGCGGTCTGTGCGAGATCGTGCAGGCTGCGGGGGCTGAGCTGGTCGGTATCGGCTGCGCGGTCGAAAAGGGCTTCCAGGGCGGCGGCGACAAGCTGCGCGCGGCGGGCGTGAACCTGCACTCTCTCGCCATCATCGAAAGCGCGGAGCCGGGCAACATCGTATTCCGGGAGGAAGCATAATGGAAACTGTTCTGATTCTGGACTTTGGCGCGCAGTACAGCCAATTGATCGCCCGCCGTGTGCGCGAGCAGAACGTGTACTGCGAGGTCAAGCCCTGCTCCATCTCCCCTGCCGAGATCGAAAAAATCGCCCCCATCGGCATCATTCTCTCCGGCGGCCCGCAGAGCGTTTATGAATCTGTTTCCCCGCACGTGGACCCGGCGCTTTTTGCGCTCGGCATCCCCGTTCTTGGCATCTGCTATGGATGCCAGCTCATGGCATATTCGCTGGGCGGCACCGTTGCAGCAGCGACGGAAGCGACCGCCCGCGAATATGGCAAGACGCTGACCGAGTTTGATACAGACTGTTCGATTTTCCGGGGCCTTCCCGCATCCAGCGTGACGTGGATGAGCCATGGCGACTATATTTCCCAGGTGCCGGACGGCTTTGCCGTCACGGCAAAAACCGCCGTCTGCCCGACTGCAGCAATGGCCTGCCCGGAGAAAAAGCTCTATGGCGTGCAGTTCCACCCGGAAGTGCAGCACACCGTAGAGGGCAGCGAAATGCTCCGCCGGTTCCTCTATACCGTCTGCGGCGCGTCCGGCGATTGGACGATGGCAGACTACCGGCAGACCGCGATCCGCTCTATTCGGGAAAAGGTCGGTTCTGGCCGCGCGCTGCTGGCGCTGTCCGGCGGCGTAGATTCCTCTGTCGCTGCAGCGCTTATGGCGGAGGCTATCGGCAGCCAGCTCACCTGTGTGTTTGTTGACCACGGCCTGATGCGCAAAAATGAGGGCGACGAAGTAGAAGCTGCGTTCAGCAAGTGGGATATCCATTTTGTCCGCGTCAACGCGGAAGACCGCTTCCTTTCGAAGCTTGCGGGCGTTTCCGACCCGGAGACGAAGCGCAAGATCATCGGTGAAGAATTCATCCGTGTTTTTGAGACAGAAGCCAAGAAGATCGGCGCGGTCGACTATCTTGTGCAGGGTACGATCTACCCGGACGTGATCGAATCCGGCCTCGGCAAGTCCGCCGTCATCAAGAGCCACCACAATGTTGGCGGATTGCCGGATTATGTCGACTTCAAGGAGATCATCGAGCCGCTGCGTATGCTCTTCAAGGATGAGGTGCGTCAGCTTGGCCGCGAGTTGGGATTGCCGGAATATCTGGTCATGCGGCAGCCCTTCCCCGGCCCCGGCCTCGCCATCCGCGTGATCGGCGATATCACCAAGGAAAAGCTCGATACGCTGCGCGACGCGGATTTCATCTTCCGTGACGAGATCGCCAAGGCTGGTCTTGACCGCAGCCTCAGCCAGTATTTCGCCGTTCTGACCTCCATGCGCTCCGTCGGCGTCATGGGCGACGGTCGGACGTATGATTACACACTTGCTCTGCGTGCTGTCAACACCAGCGATTTCATGACCGCCGACTGGTCGCGCATCCCCTACGACGTCCTCGACCGCATCTCCGTCCGCATCGTCAACGAAGTCCGCGGCATCAACCGCATCTGCTACGACATCACCAGCAAACCCCCGGCAACGATTGAGTGGGAATAAATATTTAGTGTTTTCTGAATCCTGAAAAGCGTTGGTAATACAGCGTTTTTCAGGATTTTTCTTTTTTAGCGGCTACAAATTGGCTACATTTGCAGCGATTTTTGTAGCCAGAGGCTCACGGCATAATGCCGTCAAGCTGTCTGGCTACCTCCACCTGCTTGTTGGGGTACAGGTGACTGTACGTGTCCATCGTTGTCTGTACCTTTTCATGTCCGAGCCGCTCCGCGATTAGCAGCGGAGAGAAGCCCATCTCCACCAGCAGGCTGGCGTGGCTGTGTCGAATGTCATGCACCCGTATCCGCTTCACGCCCGAAGCCTTGCAGCCATACTCCATTTCGTGGTATAGAAAGCTCTTGGTGTAGGGAAAGAGCCTGTCGTCCTTTTGCAGCCCGTAGCAATGGGACATATACTCCTGCAAACAG
>ENA-UOIY01000185-UOIY01000185.1-human-gut-metagenome-genome-assembly--contig:-P114-NODE-185-length-106286-cov-82.487306_pt1 | contig 106286 bp, 92 predicted proteins | sample MGYA00242335_ERZ723882 | MGnify/ENA metagenome assembly ERZ723882 | reverse complement strand
CCTGGTTTACCGATACGGCGTCCACCGGCGTGAACAAGATCCAGGCGGGTAATCTAGATGTCAAGCTCATGTACAGCACCGATATGGCTGAATGGAAGGAAGCCACCGAGCAGACCAAGCTCTTTGACGACAATGCGCTGTGGGAACCGGGCTACACGCAGGTGGTGTACCTGAAGGTTGTGAACGCCGGCAATCTGGCGCTGAAGTATGAGGTATCCACGAACTCCTATGATATGGAAAGAGGAAAGAACGCCGCTGGCGAGCTCTTCTATATTGACAAATTCCTGAGAATCGGTACCGCTACGACAACGAGCGTTTTTGCAAAGCGCAGCGATGCTATTGCGGCGATAGCCGAAGGCGAGAAGGCCATGGGAAAAGAAATCCAGATCAGTGATGGTTGGACTGTGTTGAATCCCAATGCTGAAAGTAGTCCCTTTGCTGTTGTCGTTTACATGCCTACAACTGTTGGCAATGAGGCGAATAATGTTCAGTCTTGGCGGCATCCGTCTCTGAAAGGGTTCGGACTTGTCGTGAACGCAACGCAGGCAACAGTGGAATCCGACAGCTTCGACACTACTTACGATGAGAAGGCGTCGACCATCATCACAACGGTGAACGCCAGTTCCGGAACTCATGAGGTTAAGGAGAATGTCCAGGCAAACGGCTCTTTCGGCGCTGTGCAGGCTGAAGGTACGGCGAAGTTTACAATCGATGCAGATGTATATGCAATATATGCCAAAAATGCTGCTATGGCGGTTGAAGCTGGCGGAACCAGCACAGTTACCATCAACGGCGGCGACTTCCGTCAGGTGGGCGTGCCCGAAGGCGAACCCTGTGATCTGATTTACGCAACCGACAAAGCCACGATCACGATCAATGGCGGTACCTTCAAGGCAACTGTTCCCGCGAACACGCTCAATGTTCTGGATGCAAATCGTGGCAACGCCAAGATCACCGTGAACGGTGGCCGTTTCTACAAGTATGATCCGTCCAACCCCACCCTCGGCGATAATGAGATTTTCCTTGGCGAGGGTTGCAAGGTCACGAAGGACGGCGATTGGTTCGTCGTATCCAAGTAAGTTAGCGCCCTTTCCGCCTTTGGGTGGAATCCCCCGCGGTTCCCGCTTACTTAAAGCGGCGAATATAACCCTCCTCCGTCTGTGCCACACATGGACGGAAAACGCGCGGCGCCCCGCAAGGGGTGCCGCGTTGTTTTTTTGGGGGGTATGCACCTGTAGGGCGGGACCCATGTGTCCCGCCGCCGGGTACGCATTTTTCGGCGGGGCACGCGGGCCCCGCCCTACGGGACGGTATGTTGAACCGCGTGTCGGGGACGGCGTCCCATACGATTTTTGCGCGGGAGAACGGGGATGCCTACGCGTCAGGATAGGCGGACAGGGCGGCCTGACAGTGGCGGGCGAAATCCCGGCGGACGGCGTCGGGGGAGACGATCTCCGCCTGCGCGCCGAACTGGAACAGCCAGCCGTAGAAGGTGGGGCCCACCTCCACCGGCGCGGTGACGGCAATACGCTCCCCGTCGGGGTGGATGTGGCCGTCCGCGCCGAAGCGATCCATTACCACGTTGATCAGCGCCCGGTCGAACCGCAGGCGCACCGTCTCCGTGCGGCCGTTGTACATGTCGAAAATGCGCCGGACGTACTTGCCCAGATCGAAGTCCGCCGGCAGGGGGTCGCGCGGCCTGTCGGAGACGGTCAGTTCCTCCATGCGATCCACCCGGTAGTGGCGGTAGTCCTGAATGGCGGGGTCGTAGGCCACCAGATAGTAGTGCCTGTCCACGCACAGCGCCACCGGGTTCGTCTCGTACAGGGCACCCTCCCGCCGGTAGGATTTGCCGCCGGAGGCCGTCCAGTCGAAGTAGCGGAACGTGACCTTCCGGTCGTCGTTGATGGCGGTGTGCAGCCCGTCCACGGCGTAGTACAGCCGCTCGTTGTGGGTGCGCACCCGATCCATTACATATACCTGCCGCCGCAGCTGCCGGGCGTTGGGGCGGCTGGTGAGCTTTTCCAGCTTGGCGATCAGCTCCATGGACTTGCCCTGGGTCAGGAAGGGAGACGCCTGCACCACGTCGATGAGCAGCTTCAGCTCCGGCAGCTGGAATTCCCGGTCGCCCAGAAAATAGCCGTAGCTCTTGCCGCGGACGGACTGGACGTCCATGCCGTACAGACGCAGCAGCTCCAGATCGTCGTACAGGCTCTTGCGCTCGGCGGAGATGCCGCAGCGCTCCAGATACGCGATCATGTCCTGCAGGGTCCTGGGGTGGCGCTCGTCCGTCTCCTCCTGCAAATACTGCGCCAGATACAGCAGCTTCAGCTTTTTGTTGGCCATGGGAAGCCCTCCCTTCATGTGGTACCTGTACACCATTGTAGCAGATACGGCGGCGAAAGAAAACCACTTTTTGGCTGCGTGCGGCTTTACATCACAGGCCTTTTAGGATATAATAAAGTGTCATATTGTCAAGTGAGAGAGGAAGTGCGGCGTTGCAAGTGAATCAGATCCGGGCGGGCGCCGCGCTGAGCTATGTGTCCATGGCGCTGAGCACCGTCATCTCGCTGGTATACACGCCCATCATGCTCCAGCAGTTGGGCGACAGCGAGTTCGGCGTGTATCAGGCGGTGCTGCCCATCATATCCTATCTGAACCTGCTGAGCTTCGGCCTTGGCAGCGCCTACGTGCGGTATTACTCCCGGTTTCGGGCGGCGGGCGACAGGGAGGGGTGCGCCAAGCTCAACGGCATGTTCCTGATAACGTATCTGATCCTGGGCGCGGCGGTGCTGGCCATCGGCTTCGGCCTGTCCTACTGCGATGTGGTGTTCGGCAAGAAGCTGACGGCGGAGGAGATCAGCCTGGCGCAGCGGCTGCTGCGCATTCTGACGGTGAACGCCGCGTTGACGTTCCCCATCAGCGTGTTCGAAAGCCATGTGACCATCAACGAGCGGTATCTGTTCCAGAAGATCGTGGCCATGGGCAAGCAGGTGCTGAACCCGCTGATCATGATCCCCCTGCTGCTGATGGGCTACCGCTCCGTGACGCTGACCGTCGTCTCGTTGATCTTTACCGTCCTCAGCGGCGTTATCAATATTTTCTACTGCCTGACACGGCTGAAAATGCCCTTTGCGTTCCACCGGTACGACTTCGCCCTGCTGCGGGAGATGTTCGGCTTCACGGTGTATGTGTTCATCGGCATCGTGGTGGACAATGTCAACTGGTCCATCGACCGGACGCTGCTGACGTGGTTCCACGGCTCCGCCGCCGTGACGGTCTATGTGATCGCCTCCCAGCTGAACAACTACTTCCTGCTGTTCGGCAACGCCATCTCCAACGTGATGACGCCCCGCGTCCACCGGCTGGTGGCGGAGAACGCCCCCATGCGGACGCTGGACGCCCTGTTCACCAAGGTGGGGCGGATACAGTTCATCCTGCTGGGCGGCATATTCCTGGGCTTTGTGGCCATCGGCCAGTCCTTCGTGGTGCTGTGGGGCGGCGGCGAGCAGTTCCGCATCGACTACTGGACGGCGCTGCTGCTGTTCTTTGCCTGCCTGTGGACGAATATCCAGACGGTGGGCATCGAGATCCAGCGCGCCAAGAACATGCACAAGTACCGCTCGCTGGTCTATCTGGGGGTGCTGGTGGGCAACATCATTATTTCCATCCCGCTGTGCATGAAATGGGAGGGCTTCGGCGCGGCTATCGGCACCGCCGTCGCCACGCTGGTGGGCAACGTGTTCCTGATGAACCGGTACTATTACAAGCACATCGGGCTGAACATCCCCGCCTTCTGGCGGCACATTTTCCACCTGCTGCCGGCTATGCTGCCGCCGGCGGTGACGGCGGTGCTGCTGGCGGTGTTCGTCCATCCGGTCAGCTATTGGCAGCTGATACCGCCGGGGCTGCTGTTCGTGGCGGTGTATGCCGCCAGCATGTGGCTGTTCGGCATGAACCGCTATGAGCGGGGGCTGATCGCCGCCCCGCTGCGGCGGATACTGCATCGGTGAAAAAAGGAGGAATTCTTATGGGCAGAAAGCTTGCTACATTTTTCCGGCAGCTGAAGCATCTGAGCTTTGCGCGGATGAAGCTGCACATCAACGCCGTCCACGAGGAGAGCGGCAAGAGCCGACTGGTCATCTTCTGCGACATGGTGTGGTGCGAGGTGCGCTACGGCATCGGCTATCTGGACTACCACGTGTTCGGCTTTGCCGACCGGCACGGCGCGGTGCGCAAGACCTATATGACCGCCGTGCAGAACCAGGCGCTGACCCGTCAGATGAACGACCCGGCGTATTTCTATCAGCTCAACGACAAGATCGAGTTCGATACCATCTTCTCCGACCTGCTGAAGCGCCGGTTCCTTGACCTGCGCAAGACGGATGTCGCCGGGCTGCGGGAATTCTGTGCCGGGACGGATGCCATCTTCTGCAAGCCCGCGGGACTGTGCGGCGGCGAGGGCATCCAGCGCCTTGTGACGGCGGACATCGACGACTACGAGGCTCTGTATGACCGGCTGGTCAAGGGCGGACAGATGCTGATCGAGGAGCCCATCCGCCAGCACCCGGATATGAACCGCCTGTGCCCCGACTCCGTGAACACGGTGCGTATCGTCACGCTGGTGACGGAGCAGGGCGCGCAGATGGTCTATGCGCTGGTGCGCATGGGCATGGGCGGCGTGTGCGTGGACAACGTGTCCTCCGGCGGCATGTACGCCCCGGTGAACGAGCACGGTCAGCTGTACCGTCCGGCCTTCTGCGACAAGACCGGCAAGTATTACCAGCGCCATCCCGTCACCGGCACGGAGATCACCGGCTTCCAGATCCCGCTGTTCGACCAGGCGCTGGAGCTGTGCCGCACGGCGTCCAAGCGGGTGGAGGCGCACCTGAAGTATATCGGCTGGGACGTGGCCATTACCCCGGACGGCCCCGTGCTGGTGGAGGGCAACAACCTGCCCGGCTACGACATGTGCCAGAACGCCGGCCATGTGGACGAGGGCATGCTGCCCCGGTTTGAGAAGCTGCTGGGCAGACCCATCATGTAAGGAGGTATCCCCATGCGCAGAAAAGATAAGGAAAGGGACGCGGCCTTCGCGTGGCAGGTGCTGCGGGACGCCGCCTACTCCGTGCTGGCCATGACCGATGCGGACGGCACGCCCTACTGCGTGCCGGTGAACCATATCGCCGACCCGGAGCACAACGCGGTGTATTTCCACTGTGCCGGCGCCGGGCGGAAGTGGACGATACTGGAGAAGGAGCCGCCGGTGTGCCTGACCGCCGTCTCCCGGGCGGAGCTGGTGCCCGGCGAGCTGACCACCGCCTACGACTCCGCGGTTGTTCACGGGCAGGCGACGGTGGTGCGGGACAGCGCCGAGAAGCTGTACGCCCTGAAGCTGCTGGTGCAGGCGCTGGATCCCGTCAGCATGGAAAGAGCCGTCATGTGCGCCGACAAGACCATGGAGCGCACCATGATCGTGAAGATCACGCCCTGGGAAGTGACCGGCAAGCAGTCCCACGGAGATTAAGCAAAAAAAACAAGCCCCCACAGGGGCTTGTTTTTTTGCTTATTTCACGTCTGGCAGGATACCCAGCAGCACCAGCGGCTCCGCGCCGGTGTTGTCGATGCCGTGGGTGTGCCCCTCCGGGCAGTAGTGGGTCATCCCGGCGGTCAGGGGCACGTCCGTGCCGTCGTCGTGGCACACGCCGCTGCCGGACAGCACGTGGATGATCTCGCAGTTGCCGGTGTGGGTGTGCAGGCCGATGGACGAGCCCACCGGCAGCGTCAGCGTCAGGATGCGCCCCATGCCGTCGCTGACAGCGGTACGCACCTGCGCTTCGCCCTCGCCGCCCTTGAAGTGGGGGACGACGGCGGGGGAGAGGGAATGGAAATCAAGAATCATAGGCCACCTCCGGTGATTTTCTCATGTGCTCCTGAATGGCTGTGCCGGTGGGTGTTACGGCCAGACCGCCCAGCGCCGTCTCGCGGAATTCCACGGGCATGCGCCGCCCCACCTCGCCCATGGCGTCGATGACCTCGTCCACGGGTATGCGGCTGGTGATGCCCGCCATGGCCATGTCCGCCACGCTGACGGCGTTCACCGCGCCGATGACGTTCCGCTTGACGCAGGGTACCTCCACCAGTCCGGCTACGGGGTCGCAGATGAGCCCCATCAGGTTTTTCAGCGCCATGGCCACCGCGTGGCCGATCTGCTCGCCGGTGCCGCCCCGCAGCGCCACCAGCGCGCCCGCCGCCATAGCCGACGCCGTGCCGATCTCCGCCTGACAGCCGCCGGACGCGCCCGCGATGCAGGCACGGTAGGCGATCACCGCGCCGATGCCGCTGGCCACGTACAGCGCCTCCAGCAGCTGGTGCTGGCTCAGCTCCTCGTACTTGCACAGGGGCAGCAGCACCGCCGGCAGCACGCCGCAGGCGCCCGCCGTGGGCGCCGCCACGATGCGGCACATGCAGGCGTTGGACTCCGCCATGCTCAGCGCCTCGGCGATGACCTCGCTGATATAGCCGCCGGACATGGCCTCGCCCCGCAGACAGTACTGCCGCATTTTCATGCCGTCGCCGCCCACCAGACCGCTGACGCTGCGCCGCTGCCCGGTGTAGCTGTCCGCCGCGTCGGACATGGCCTGCCATGTGATGAGCATCTTGGCCATGGACTGGTTGCGCGTCACCTGGCGCTCGTCCATATCCGTCTCCAGCACGATCTCCCAGAAGGGCTTGCCCTCCTGCTCCATGCGGTCAAATATTTCCTTCATCGAATCCAGAGCCATCGTCATCCTCCTCCTTGTCGTAGTAGGTCATGGACAGCACGCCCGGCAGCTCCGACAAAAACGCCACCTGACTGGGCTTGAGATGCTGATCCACCTCGATGACCATCAGCGCATCACCGCCCCGCTTGTGGCGGTACAGGCTCATGTTGGCCACGTTGATGCGCAGCTGGCTGAGTATGCTGGTGACGGCGGCCACCGTGCCGCTGGCGTCCTCGTTGCGGATCACCAGCGTGTTGAACATGCCGTTGAAATTCACGTCGATGCCGTCCAGCTTGTTGACCATGATGCGCCCGCCGCCGATGGACGAGGCCTGCATGGTCAGCGTTTTGCCGTCGGCGCTCTCTGCGTCGATAACGGCGGTGTTGGGGTGGGCGTCCCGCAGCTTGATCTCGTCAATGGTGTAGGTAAGCCCGGCCTTTTTCGCCTCCTCAAAGGCGTTGGGCAGCCGGGGATCGTCGGGCTTCATGCCCAGCAGACCGCCCACCAGCGCCCGGTCGGTACCGTGGCCGGAGCCTGTCTCGGCGAAGGAACCGTACAGGTGGATGGCGGCCTTTACCGGCGGCGCGCCCAGCAGCGTCCGCGCCATGGCGCCGATCCGCGCGGCGCCGGCGGTGTGGGAGCTGGAGGGACCGATCATCACGGGCCCCAGTATGTCAAAGATGTCCAGCATGGCAGGAACTCCTTTCAGAGTGTCGTCGCGGCTATTGTACCACATAATGCGGCGGGGAACAATGGTTTTGTGGGTGGTTGTCGGCACGTCAGATTGACAAAAACCGACAAACGGCTTATAATACATCCCAAGGACGCTGCAATAAACGGCAGGCGGTTAGTCACAGCCCCGAGAGGGGGTGACATACATGTTTTGGACGCTTACATTCCACATCGCAGGCTATTCAGTCTCGATCAGAATACAGAAGCTGAAAAGACGAAACCGCCACTCTGCCAAGTGACGGTTTCTAATTCTTAGATTCCCAATCTTGCACGGGGCTGACCGCTTGTCGCAGCGTCCCCTTCTGTTTATTATTATACCCATCCCGGCGGGTTTGTCAAGGGGGCGAACGACCAAAGCCTCCCTCTGCGAGGGAGGTGGCAGCGCGAAGCGCTGGCGGAGGGAGAGACGTCACGCGTTTTTTCTCTCCCCCAGTCGGCTGCGCCGACAGCCCCCTCGCAGAGGGGGCTGTCGGCGCAGCGCTGCCGCGCTGACGGGACGTCGAGGACGCCGTCCCCTACGCTCGGTTTACCGCACCTGTCTGTAGGGCGGGACCCATGTGTCCCGCCGCAGAACACCGCATTTGTCCCGGCGGGGCACACGGGCCCCGCCCTACAAGGCGGCAGCACAGATTCTCGGCGCAAAAAAAGAAAGCCCTTGCGGGCTTTCTTTTTTTGCATTTAGAGTGAAGCTCTAATTAGAACTCCTTCTTCTTGCCGATGACCACAGCGGAACCAGCAACGGAGGTCAGAGCCATGCCAACGTACATAGCGATACCAGCGTCGAAGGTCTTGGGGGAAGTGGTGGTGCCGGTGGAACCAGCGGGAGTAGCGGTAGCAGTGCCGGTCAGAACGTACATAGCAGTAGTCTCACCATCGAAGGTAACAGTCTTGACGGAACCAGTGTAGGTCTTGTCAACAGTCTTGACAACGTTGAAGGACTTGCCGCAGGTCTCGCACTTAACAGTGTTCACAACACCCTTGGTATCGGTGGTGAAATAGCCGGAAGTCTTCTTCAGAGCCTTGGTAAAGTCGTGATCGACAGTGGTGGACTCAGCGCCGTAGGTGACGAACTTGCCGTTCAGGACAGCAAAGTTGGAGCCGCCAGCAACATAGTTCTTGCCCTCGATGGTATAAGCGTCAGCAGTGACATCGCCGCACTTCTGATCAGCAGCATCCTTAGCCGCAACGAAAGCGGAAGCGACCTTATCAGTGCCCTTGGACAGGTCAACGCTCTTCTCAAGATAGACAACAGTGCTGCCCTTGACCAGCTTGTACTCAGCGATAGCTGCATCGCAAGCATAGTAAGTGAGGCCATCAATGGTATAGACATCAGCAAAATAGGTGGTGGTGGTCTTGGAGCCGGAAGTCACAACCTGAGCGTCAGTGACGGTCTTGGTGAATTTGTCGGCAGTCATGGTGACCTCGGTGTTGTTCATGTTCATCAGGGTGTAGCCGGTCTTCTCGACTTCTTCAGTCTTGGTCGCCGCGAACGCGGTGGTGCACAGTGCCAGAGCCATGACCATGGCCAGCACAGTTGCAATGATCTTCTTCATGTTTGTTTCCTCCATAAAATTTTGTTTGTGTCCGGCGCGACCCCCCCGCCCACGCCCACGGTTTACAACGTAATACATCATTATGTTGTAAAAAAACGACCTCCCCAAATCCGCGGGAAAGTCGTATAATATACCTTATTTTATATACAGGGAGGCCCCGCCATGACCATTACCGCCGCACAGCTCGACAACTTCCTCTCCACTCTGCGGGACGAGGAAAAATCCGCCGCCACACTGGAGCGCTACGGGCGCGACATCCGCTGCTTCGCCCAGTGGCTGGGTGACGCGCCCCTGACCCACGACGCTGTGCTGAACTACAAGGCCCACCTGACACAGCACTACGCCGCCGACAGTGTCAACTCCATCCTGGCCGCGCTGAACCGCTTTTTGAGCCTGCTCGACCGGGAGGACTGCCGTGTGCGCCGTCTGCGCGTCCAGTACCAGGCCTACGCGCCGGAGGAGCGGGAGATCACCGCGCAGGAGTACGCCGCCCTTGTCCGCACTGCCCGGGAGACAGGCCGCACCCGTCTGGCGCTGGTGCTGGAGACGATCTGCGCCACCGGTATCCGCATCAGCGAGCTGCCCGCCATCACCGCCGAGGCCGCCCGCCGGGGCGTGGCCGTCGTCCGCTGCAAGGGCAAGTCCCGCCGGGTGATCCTGCCCTCCCGCCTGCAAAATAAGCTGCTGCGCTACATCAAGCAGCGCCGCATCGCCTGCGGCTCCGTGTTTGTCACCCGCACCGGCACACCGCTGGATCGCAGCAATATCTGGCGGGAGATGAAGGCGCTGTGCCGCGCCGCCGGTGTCTCCGATAAGAAGGTGTTTCCCCATAACTTCCGCCACCTGTTCGCCCGGACGTTCTACCGGCTGGACAAGGATCTGGCGAAGCTGGCCGACCTGCTGGGACACAGCAGCATCAATACCACGCGCATCTACATCCGCTCCACCGGCGCCGAGCACCGCCGGTTTCTGGAGCGGATGCATCTTGTGCTGTGAGCACCGCAGCGCCGTGCCATATCGTGGTGGACAGCGTCCTGCAGTGGAGCGCAGCGGAACAAATGCCCTTGGGGTACGACGTCCCCTCAGCGCGGCAGCGCTGTCATTCCGAGCCAGTGCTCACACTGGCGTGGGAATCCGTCTCCTCGTAGGGCGGGACCCATGCGTCCCGCCGATATTTGACAAAAAACCGCCTGCGGTGTATACTCGTCTCAAGGACGCTGCAATGAACGGCAGGCGGTTAGTCACAGCCCCGAAAGGGGGTGACATACATGTTTTGGACGCTTACATTCCATATCGCAGGCTACTCAGTCTCGATCAGGATACAGAAGCTGAAAAGACGAAACCGCCACTCCCACAAGTGACGGTTTCTATTTGGTGCTGAGCACCTGATTCGAATCTCTACTTCAGGGGGCTGACCGCTTGTCGCAGCGTCCCCTTGTATTTATTATTATACCCATTCCGGCGGGTTTGTCAAGGGTAGGACAGAGCCATTCACCGCGAATTGACAAAAACCGGCGAACGGCTTATAATACATCTCAAGGACGCTGCAATAAACGGCAGGCGGTTAGTCACAGCCCCAAAAGGGGGTGACATACATGTACTGGATACTTACTTTCCACATCGGGCGGTATTCCGTTTCGATTCGTGTTATGAAGTTGAAAGACAAAAACCGCCACCCTGCACGGTGACGGTTTTTGCGAACCATAAGGTTCATTAAAATTCTCACGCAACGGGGCTGACCGCTTGTCGCAGCGTCCCCTTCTGTTTATTATTATACCCATCCCGGCGGGTTTGTCAAGGGGGCGAACGACCAAAGCCTCCCTCTGCGAGGGAGGTGGCAGCGCGAAGCGCTGGCGGAGGGAGAGACGTCACGCGGTTTTTTCTCTCCCCCAGTCGGCTGCGCCGACAGCCCCCTCACAGGGGGGGCCTTGCAGCGCGGCGCTGCCGCGCTGACGGGACGGCGTCCTCGACGTCCCGCGCAAAACGTGTAGGGGCGGACGACCCTGTCCGCCCCATGCGACTGCCGCACCCTGTAGGGCGGGGCCCGCGTGCCCCGCCGGGAGCAATGCGTACTTCGCGGCGGGACACACGGGCCCCGACCTACGCGATCTGCGCTTGACGCACCCCGCCGTCGTCCGCAAAGCGGACACAAATTGTGAATAAATGTCCGCTCGCGGCGCTTTCACGCCATAAAGAATTTCCATTTCATTCCAGCGAATACACGGCTACACGCTATGCGAATTGCAAAAAATGCGTCGTATCGTTTATAAGTCGCGTGTACCGGCGCTTTTTTCACATCGCGCGCCGGAACTCAAAAGGCGCATAAAGTTCTCTAAATTGTCATATTTGACACTGATTTGCAACTAATTCGAAAATTTAATCCTTTTTTAATAATTTTTTACGAGTTTTTTTGCAAATCTGCGTGCGGAATGCCTTGATTTATCCGCGGAATGTGGTATACTTACAACCGTGAAAGGCAAAGCCGATCTGTTCAAGTCTGCGGTCTACAACATAATGATGTATTACGTTGTAAACCGTGGGCGTGGGCGGGGAGGTCGCGCCGGACACAAACAAAATTTTTATGGAGGAAACAAACATGAAGAAGATCATTGCAACTGTGCTGGCCATGGTCATGGCTCTGGCACTGTGCACCACCGCGTTTGCGGCGACCACCTACACCTTGGATAAGGCTGATGGTAATGAGATGGTTGAGAAGACTGCTACCAACTATGTTACCCGTTATGTGGACAAGGTCGACGGCAAGGTTTACGTTGTGACCGCTGATGCTACTGGTGCTGCTCACCAGCTGTTCATCAATGGCACCGAGGCTAAGATTGGCCTTGAAGAGGCTGCTGCTGCTAACAACTTCGGTAAGTACACCGTGGTTGCCAAGGCAGTTGAGGCTCCCGCTGTTGTCGACCAGAAGTGCGGCGATGTCACCAACGAGACTCTGTATGTTGCTAACAACACCTATTACGAGACTGCCACCTATTCCGCGACTGCCAAGGACCTGGTTTGGCTGAATGTTGATGGTTCCATCGTTTGCGCCAAGGAGCATGCTCTGACCATTAACGACATTGTGAAGCACACCCCCTCTGCTGTCTACAGTGATGATGGCAAGGTTACCGGTTTCACCTGCTCCAAGTGCGATGTCAAGCTGTCCTACACCAAGACTCTGGCTGATGCTCTGAAGTCCGGCAAGATCTATGAGACCGTTAACGTTGGCGGTACTGATTATTATGTCATGTACACTGCTGCTGGCACTACTGGCACCACCACTGAGAACAAGCCCTCCCCCAAGACCTTCGACGCTGGTATCGCTATGTACGTTGGCATGGCTCTGACCTCCGTTGCTGGTTCCGCTGTGGTCATCGGCAAGAAGAAGGAGTTCTAATTAGAGCTTCACTCTAAATGCAAAAAAAGAAAGCCCGCAAGGGCTTTCTTTTTTTGCGCGAGAATCTGTGCTGCCGCCTTGTAGGGCGGGGTCCGTGTGCCCCGCCGGGACAAATGCAGTGTTCTGCGGCGGGACACATGGGTCCCGCCCTACGCACCTTGTCATTGCGAGCCAGTCCACAGACTGGCGCGGCAATCCGTTTCCCAGCGCGGCAACGCCGCGCTGACGGGACGTCGAGGACGCCGTCCCCTACGCACCTTGTCATTGCGAGCCAGTCCGCGCCGCGAAGCAAGTGCCCTTGGGGTACAGACTGGCGCGGCAATCCGTTTTCCCACAAAGGAAAGGACGGATTCCCACGCCAGTGACACGGTCACTGGCTCGGAATGACAGCGCGGCCGCGCTGCAAGGCCCCCTCTGTGAGGGGGCTGTCGGCGCAGCCGACTGGGGGAGAGAAAAAACCGCGTGACGTCTCTCCCTCCGCCAGCGCTTCGCGCTGCCACCTCCCTCGCAGAGGGAGGCTTTGGTCGTTCGCCCCCTTGACAAACCCGCCGGGATGGGTATAATAATAAACAGAAGGGGACGCTGCGACAAGCGGTCAGCCCCAGAATTGGTAAATGATTTTAATGGGCTTTACAGCCCGCAAAAACCGTCACCGGCCAGGGTGGCGGTTTTTGCTTTTCAGTCGTTGGACTCGTATCGAGATCGAATGACCCAGAATATGAATCGTAAACACGAAAAACATGTATGTCACCCCCTCTCGGGGCTGTGACTAACCGCCTGCCGTTTATTGCAGCGTCCTTGGCGTATATTATAAGCCGTCCGTCGGTTTTTGTCAATTTGCGGCGAATGGCTCTGTCCTACCCTTGACAAACCCGCCGGGATGGGTATAATAATAAACAGAAGGGGACGCTGCGACAAGCGGTCAGCCCCGTGCAAGATTGGGAATCTAAGAATTAGAAACCGTCACTTGGCAGAGTGGCGGTTTCGTCTTTTCAGCTTCTGTATTCTGATCGAGACTGAATAGCCTGCGATGTGGAATGTAAGCGTCCAAAACATGTATGTCACCCCCTCTCGGGGCTGTGACTAACCGCCTGCCGTTTATTGCAGCGTCCTTGAGACGAGTATACACCGCAGGCGGCTTTTTGTCAAACAATGGCGGGCGGACGTGGGCATCCGCCCCTACGAGGAGACGGATTCCCACGCCAGTGTGAGCACTGGCTCGGAATGACAGCGCGGCGCTGCCGCGCTGATGGGACGTCGTACCCCAAGGGCATTTGTTCCGCTGCGCTCCACTGCAGGACGCCGTCCCCTACGAAGTCGCAACGGGGGCGCTGCAAAAAGGGCGGACAAGTGTCCGCCCTTTACATTCCATATTATATATGACAGCGCTCAGCGCCACGATGCGCTGTAAAAATACAGCGCCAGCATGCCCGGCCCTACATGGGCACCGGTGACGGGCTCGTGACAGACGGAGAGTATCTCGCCGGTGCAGCCCGCCTGACGCAGCTCGGTGGCCAGATGCAGCGCCTCGGCGGGGGCGGCGGCGTGGGAAATGCCCACCGGCCTGGACTTGTCCTCCACCAGCTCCTGATACAGCCGGATCAGCTGCTCCATGGCCTTTTTGCGCCCGCGCTCCTTGCTGTGCACCACGATCTTGCCCTCCGGATCGCCCTCCAGAATGGGCTTGATCTGCAAAAGCGTGCCGGCCAGCGCCGCCGCGCCGGACAGACGGCCACCCCTGCGCAGGAACTTCAGGTCGTCTACCACGAACAGCTGCCGCATCTTGCCGCAGAGCTCCGACGCGCGGGCGGTGATCGTATCCATATCGGCGCCCTGCTGCGCCAGATGCGCCGCCTCCAGCACCACCAGACCCTCGCCCAGCGAAGCGCCCCGGCTGTCCAGCACCCGGATGTCCCGGTGGGGATAGCGCTCCCGCAGCTCCTGCGCCACCACGCTCACGCCCCAGCAGGTGCCGCTGACGCCGCCGGACAGCCCGATATACAGCACGTCATCGCCCTGCTCCAGCACGGGCTCCATGGCTTCGCGGGCGGTCAGGGGGCTGATCATGGAGGTCTTGACCTCCGCGCCCTTGCGCATGGCTTCATAATAGGCGTAGCCGTCAAAGGGGGCGGACATGTCCGCCGGTACGCCGTTGACGGTATAGGTCAGGCACAGCTCCCGGATGCCGTACTGCTCCCGCAGCTCCGGCGGCAGGTTGGCCGCATTGTCTGTCATCACTCGAATCATGATATGTCTCCTTTTGTCATGGGAATTACGTATTACAGCCGCTCCCGTATCCAACCGGCCAGCGTATCGAACAGGCAGCGATAGCCGGTCATGGTCAGGTGGATGCCGTCGGCGGCGATATAGCGGGGCAGGTCACGCATGGGCAGGAACTGCCGCCGCACATCGATGAGGGGCAGCCCCTCCGTCATGGCCAGCGCCGCCACCGCATCGGAGTACAGCTCCTGATGGCGGTAGATGCGCCCCACGTCCCCCAGCCAGCGCAGGATGCTGCCGCCGTCCGCGCGCCGGGAGATGAACTGGAAATACCGCTGGCCGTCGATGGGCGGCAGCGTCATCAGCACCGGCTGCACACCGGCGGACGCCAGCTCCTGCACCGCGCAGCGCAGCTTTTCAATGAACTCCGGCAGCACCGTGTGGGGCAGGTGCTCCTGCTCCGGGGCGGCGGCGATGGCCTCCCAGTCGAAGTCGCTGTCGTTGCCGCCGTAGGCCACCAGCGCCCAGCGGGCGTCCATGCCGCGCTGCACGTCGTGCTCCACCAGCGACAGACCCTTTGTCACCGTGGCACCCATTTTGGCGCGGTTCACCACCTCCAGCCGGTCGGTGGGGTACTGCGCCATCACCTCCGGCAGGTGGAACCGGTAATGCATGTCCTCGTCCGGCACCGTGGCCTTCAACAGGGAATCTCCGTAAATAAACGCACGCTCCATAACGAACGCCTCCTTGCGTCTTTTTACCTAATATATCATATTAGAACACGCGCGTCAATATATTTCCTCGCAGTGTTTGTTGCATTATGTGCTGATTTGTGATATACTGTATGGCGAATCTGATATGGGGAGCGTCATTATGGAATACGACAGAGAGCTTATCGCCCACAAGCTGCAGCGGTGGGACAAGTTTATCACGGATTATCATCTGCCGGACTGGGATTCCATCCCGGATTTCGGCCTGTACATGGATCAGGTCATCGTGCTGCTGGAGCAGTATCTGAGCTTTATCCCTGCACCGGTGGGCGGCAAGGAGCGGTTCGTCACATCCTCCACCATCAACAACTATGTGCGGCTGAAGATCATGCCCGCACCGGAGAAGCGGAAGTACCACCGCATCCACATCGCGTATCTCATCATGATCCTGACCATGAAGCAGAGTCTCAGCATCAGCGATGTGCAGAAGATCCTGCCGGCGGACAGCAACGAGACGGACGTGCGCGCCGTGTATGAGGACTACTCCCTGAAATTCCGGCGGGTGGGGCTGTTCTTCAACCAGCAGGTGCAGTCCGGGGCGGAGGGCATCCACAGCGCCACCGAGTCGAACTGCGGCAACGCCGTGGAGCTGCTGGTCATCGAAAGCGCTCTGATCGCCGGTTTTTCCAAGATCCTGGCGGAGAAGCTCATCCGCCTGTGCGGGGCGGATACGGAGGACGTGCTGGCGGCGGAGAACACCCCGCCACAGCCGTAAGGGTATTGTATATCTTTTTCGGCGGGAATATGTGAACAAATGGAAAAGATGCAGCGCAGGCCACAGTCCTGCGCTACGTCTTTTTCTAATGTCTGCCATCTGCGCATAGGATACAGCGAGGTGATGGACGATGAAAAGCCGAGTGGTGCCCTGTCTGCTGGCGGCAGCGGCGGCCTGCGCCGCGGCGCTGCTGCTGTGGGCGCTGGCGGTCAGATTCCCCGGACCGCTGACCCGCGCGCTCAGCCCGGTGCAGGTCAGTCCGTGGGAGATGGGCAAGGCTGCGTTTTTCCCGCTGCTGGCCGCTTCGCCGCTGCTGTGGCGGCTGGAAAGGGGCGGGAGCCGGGGTGGGCTGTGCCTGATGGCGCTTGCCGGCGCGGTGCTGGCGCTGGCGCTGACATACGCGCCGGTGCCGCCCGCGGCGGTGGCGGCGCTGGCCATCGGCGGCGCGGCGGCGCTGTATGGGCTTGCTCTGCGGCGGGTGAGCGGCGACGGCCTGCCGTGGTATGCTCTGACCGTGGCGCTGGCCGTGGCGTATATCCTGCTGACCATCCTGCCGCCCGGCGGCGGCATCTTTCTGGCGCGGGACGATGTGGCGGCGCTGGCGGCCATACCGTTCTGAGAGGAAAGCCGCCCTTGCGGGCGGCTTTTGTTTACCGTAATAGGTGTTATTGTAAACTGATTTTCTCCGGCTCCGGCTGCTCGGCCTGTGCTCCGGGCGCAGGGGCTTCCGCCGGAGGCTCCGGCACGGGCGCAGCGGCGGCAGGGATATCCGCTGGGGCGGGAGCCGGCTCCTCGGCGGCTCTGGCCGCCTCCGCCTCCTGCGCCAGCCGCTCGTTCTCGGCGCGGTTGGCCTCCTTCTGGGCGCGGCGGGCATCGGCGGCGGCGAAGAACGCCCGCACCAGCGCCAGCAGCACGAAGAACGCCGCGATCGCCAGCCCGATCCAACCGGCGGCGCGTATCACGAAGAAATCGCGGATGGTGAAGTATTCCTTATAGATACCCAGGAAGTACAGCGCCACGGCGCCCGCCGCGCACAGAATGCACAGCAGCAGCCGGAAAAACGCCTTTACCCGGTGCTTGCGTCCGGCCAGATATGCCACCAGCAGCGCCAGCGCCGCCAGAAACAGCGCCGGGGACTGGCAGCAGAGGATATAGCCCAACGTCTTGTCCAGCATGGTGCGTCCTCCTTACAGCTGGCACTTGCCCCGGGGCAGGTACTTGCCCACAGAGCCGGGCAGCACCTTGCCGGAGGACACCACGGGCTTGCCCCGCAGCCACACCTGCCGGATGGAGCCCTTGGTCACAAAGCCCTCGTAGGGGTTGTAGTCCGCCGCGCCCGCCATATCCTCGGCACGGATGACATGGTCGGCCTTCGGGTCGTACACCACGATGTCCGCGTCGGAGCCGGGTGCCAGCACGCCCTTGCGGGGATACAGGCCGTACAGCTTGGCGGGATTCTCCGCCAGCACGCGGCACATGGTACCCAGACCGATCTTCTTTTTGGCCACGCCGAAGGTGTAGATCAGCTCGCCCCGGGTCTCCACGCCGGGGATGCCGCCGGGAATGGCGGTGAAGTTGTCCCGCCCGGCCAGCTTCTGCGCCGTGGTGAAGGAGCAGTGGTCGGTGGACACGGTCTGCACCTCGCCCCGGCGGATGGCGCGCCACAGGGCGTTGCAGTCCGCCTTCCTGCGGATGGGGGGAGAGCAGACGTACTTGGCCGCCTGAAGCCAGTCCTCGTTGTAGTACACGCTGTCGTCCAGCACCAGATACTGGGGGCACGTCTCCACAAACACCTTCTGGCCGCGCCAGCGGGCGTTGGCGATCTCGTCCAGCGCCTCGATGTTGGTGGTGTGGACGATGACCACGGGGATGTCCACCTGCTCGGCGATGCGCAGCAGGCGTCCCACGGCCTCGGCCTCCATGATGTCAGGCCGCGTCTCCGGATGGCAGTACACGCCGTTCTCGCCCGCGGCCTTCTTCTCCGCGATCAGCGCGTCGATGACACCGGCATTCTCGCAGTGTACGCCGCAGATGCCGCCCTTTTCCTTCAGCTTCTTCAGCGCCTTGTACATGGCCTCGTCGCCGATCATCATGGCCGGGTAGGTCATGTACATCTTGAAGGAGGAGATGCCCTCGGCGTACATGTCGTCTATCTCACTTTCGATCGTCTCGTTCCAGTCGTCGATGGTCATGTGAAAGCCGTAGTCACAGGCGCACTTGCCGTCCGCCTTCTCGTGCCACAGACGCAGACCGTCGTGGAGCGTCTCGCCCTTGTTGGGGCAGGCAAAGTCAATGATGGTGGTGGTGCCGCCGTGGAGCGCGGCGCGGGAGCCGCTGGCGAAATCATCCGCCGTGGTGGTGTTGCACACGTCCAGATCAAAGTGGGTGTGCGCGTCGATAAAGCCGGGGAACAGCAGCATCCCGGACACATCCACCACCTGCGCACCGATGGCCGGAATGTCGCGGCAGACGTCCAGTATCTTCTCGCCCTCCACCAGAATATCCGCCCGGCGGGGCCCCTTGCCGGTGATAACGGTACCGCCCTTGAACAGCAATCTCATCACAAGACCTCCTCATTTGAGTAGATTTCTTGGGGATATTGTACCACACTTCCCTGCGGGGTACAATGGTTTTGTGGAGGCCTCCCTATGTGCGGAAGAAAACTTTCGGGGAAAAAGAGGATTTCAGCAAGTTTTTTGGTATAGTATATTGTACGAAAATCGGCCTGCCGGAGCGCGGCGGGGGAAGGGAGGCGCCTCATGCGGTTCAGCGAAGCGTTTTTGGATGAGCTGGCGGCGCGCAATGACATTGTGGACGTGGTGTCGAGCTATGTGGAGCTGAAGCGCAAGGGCACCAACTATTTCGGCCTGTGCCCCTTCCACAGCGAGAAAACGCCCTCCTTTTCCGTGGCACCGGACAAGCAGATGTACCACTGCTTCGGCTGCAAAAAGGGCGGCGGCGTGTTCAGCTTCATCATGGAGATCGAGAACCTCACCTTTCCGGAGGCGGTGGAGTTTCTGGCCAGACGTGCCGGTATGTCCCTGCCGCAGGAGGGGGAAATGCAGAACGACGGCGACCGCCTGCGCAGACGGGTGCTGGAGCTGAACCGCACGGCGGCGCGGTGGTTCTACGACCAATTGCAGCAGCCCCAGGGCGCGGCGGTGCAGGCCTATCTGGACAAGCGGCAGATACGCAGGAGCGTGGCGGTGCGGTTCGGTATGGGCGCGTCGCTGGATCAGTGGGACGCGCTGCTGCGCGCCATGAGCGAAAAGGGCTTCACCAAAAAGGAGCTGATGGCCGCGGGACTGGCGGTGGCAGGCAGGGGCGGACGGATCTACGACAAGTTCCGCAACCGGCTGATGCTGCCGGTCATCGATGTGCGGGGCGACGTGGTGGGCTTCGGCAGCCGGGTCATCGACAACTCCGAGCCGAAATACATGAACACCACCGACACGCCCACCTACAGCAAGCGCCGGGTGCTCTACGGCCTGAATCTGGCCAAAAAGACCAAGCGCCCCAACATCATCCTGTGCGAGGGCAATCTGGACGTGGTGACGCTGCATCAGGCGGGCTTTGACAACGCGGTGGCCTGCATGGGCACGGCGCTGACACAGGAGCAGATCCATCTCCTCAGCCGGTTCACCAAGGAGCTGGTGCTGTGCTACGACAACGACAAGGCCGGTCAGATGGCCACCGACCGGGCGCTGGAGCTGCTGGAGAACACGGAGTTCAAGGTGAAGGTGCTGCGGCTGCCCCAGCGGTTGGTGGACGGACAGTACGTCAAGCAGGACGCGGACGACTTCATCAAGTATCAGGGGCGCGACGCCTTTGAAAAGCTGCTCAGCGGCAGCGCCAACGGCATGGAGTTCACCCTGTCGCAGGTGGCGGACAAGTACGACCTGAAGGAAGACAAGGATCGTATCGCCTACGCCGCCGAGATCGCGGAGACGCTGGCCAGACTGGGCGACCCGGTGGAGCGGGAGGTCTATACCACCCGCGCGGCGGAGGCCGCCGGCTTGCCGGCGGAGGCCATGCGCATGGAGGTGGAGCGCGCTCGGAAGCGCAGCTATGCCAAGGAAAAGAAGCAGCAGGAGCGCCGGGAGATGAATCCCGTCAGCGATCGCCAGCCCATCGAACGGGGCATGCGCTACGCCAACATGCGCAGCGCCATGGCGGAGGAGGGCGTCATCCGTCTGCTGCTGCAGGACGACAGCCTGTTCCCGGAGCAGATGCCTGTGCTGCCGGAGGACTTTTCCTCTCCGGCGCTGGCGCATATCTACGACGAGATGTGGAAGCGCCGGGGACGGGGCGGTGTGGCATCGCTGGCTGCCGTGCTGGGGCCGGAGGAGATGGATCACCTGACGGTGATCCTGCAAAAGCCGGAATCCGCCGCCAACGCGCCTCAGGCGCTGGCGGATTACATACGCATCATACAGGAGGAATACAACAAGCGCGCCGGCGATCTGGATCCGTTGGCTGCCGCGTGCAAGACGTATAAAGACAAAAAAGGTTACGGAGGAAAGCGAACATGACGGACAAAAAGTACACCCCGGAGGAGTTGGAAAAAATGGCGGATTCCATGCTGAAGGAATCCCCGTCCGGTAAGCCCGGCAAGGGCACACTGGACGAAAAGGCCATCGCCTCCCTGCCGGCAGCGGCGCTGCTGACCACCCACGAAAAGCTGAAGGAGCTGTTTGCCAAGGGCAAAAAGAAGGGTAAGCTGGACGCGGGCGAGCTGTCCGAGGTGCTGGACGAGATGGATCTGGAGAGCGATCAGATGGACTCCATCTACGACTCGCTGGAGCAGCTGGGCATCGAGGTGGGCACGGAGGACTTCCTGACCGATCTGCCCGACGATGACGAGCCGGCCATGGAGGAGATCGCGGAGATCGAGGAAGAGGAGCTGGTGGACCCCAACACGCTGGTGGACAGCTTCAACATCGACGATCCCGTGCGCATGTACCTGAAGGAGATCGGCAAGGTGCCCCTGCTGACCGCGGATCAGGAGGTGGAGCTGGCTACCGTCATGTCCGCCGGCCGCGAGGCCGAGGCGCGTCTGGCGCAGGCGGAGGCCGACGGCGAGACGATCCCCGACGAGGAGCTGGCACAGCTGAAAAAGCAGGTCAAGGCCGGTGAGAAGGCCAAGCAGAGTCTGGCGGAGGCCAACCTGCGTCTGGTGGTGTCCATCGCCAAGCGCTATGTGGGGCGCGGCATGCTGTTCCTGGATCTGATCCAGGAGGGCAATCTGGGTCTTATCAAGGCCGTGGAGAAGTTCGACTACACCAAGGGCTACAAGTTCTCCACCTACGCCACATGGTGGATCCGTCAGGCCATTACCCGCGCCATCGCGGATCAGGCGCGCACCATCCGTATCCCCGTCCACATGGTGGAGACCATCAACAAGGTCATCCGCGTCTCCCGTCAGCTGCTGCAGGAGCTGGGTCACGACCCCAGCCCCGAGGAGATCAGCGAGGAGATGAACATGCCCGTGGACAAGGTGCGGGAGATCCTGAAGATCGCCCAGGAGCCTGTGTCGCTGGAGACGCCCATCGGCGAGGAGGAGGACAGCCATCTGGGTGACTTTATCCCCGACGAGGCCGCGTCCGAGCCCAGCGAGGCCGCCAGCTTCACCCTGCTGAAGGAGCAGCTGGTGGACGTGCTGAGCACCCTGACGCCCAGGGAGGAGAAGGTGCTGAAGCTGCGCTTCGGCATCGAGGACGGCCGCACCCGCACTCTGGAGGAGGTGGGCAAGGAGTTCAACGTCACCCGTGAGCGCATCCGCCAGATCGAGGCCAAGGCGCTGCGCAAGCTGCGCCACCCCTCCCGCAGCAAGAAGCTGAAGGACTTCCTGAACTGACGATACCCATGAAAACGCTTCGCTGTGTGATGCTTCTGCTGGCGGCGCTGCTGTTCCTGCCCGCCGCCGTCAGCGCCGACGAACCGGCATACGCCTTCGTGCTGACGGCAAACGGCGCGGACAGCTGCCGTGCCGCCGCCGGGGACATCGTAACGGTCACGCTGGCGGTGCGCTGCGATTCCGGCACGGACGCCGTATACGCCGCGCAGGATGAGATCGTGTTCGACCCGGCGTTCTTCGCCTTCGAGCCGGACAGCGTCCTGACCCGCAGCGGCGTGAAAACCTCCACCCTGCACCTGCGTGACGGGCGGCAGGCGGTGTACATGAGCTTCATCTCCTACGGCGGTGCCGCTGATTGGGCGGGGGAGACGGTTCTCGGCTCCTTCCGCCTGCGGGTGCTGGCGGAGGACGGCACCGGCGCTCTGTGCAGCAGCAACTACCTGGTGTCGTCACAGGACGGGATGACCCACTTTCCCGCCGGGGCGGAGGACGCCGCCGTGGTGGTGTCGGAGCTGTGCCGGGTGACGTTCCAGACCAACGGCGGCGGCGATATACCGCCCCAGATGGTCTACCGGGGCAACGCGTTGACGCTGCCGGAGCCGCCCGCGCGGGCGGGCTATACGTTCGCCGGATGGTACAGCGACATAGATCTGACCATGCCGTGGCTGGAGACGACCCCGGTGACGGCGGACATGACGCTGTATGCCGCGTGGACGGGCGCGGAGACGGCATCGGCGCAGGGCACATGGCTGCCGGCCGCGGCCATATTGCTGCTGGCGGCGGTGCTGGCGTGGTACAACAGACGAAAGCATGAATAAAGCGCAAAAGCCGCCTGCGGGCGGCTTTTGTCCAAAGGAGGACAGACTATGCGTGATCCCATCAGCCCATTTTCCATCAACTGCCACAGCAGCATCCGCTGGGGCGGCGCGGTGACGGTGTGGTTCGACCCCTTCCGGGTGGAAAAGACCACCGGGGACGGCGACGTGATCTTCATCACCCACGACCACTACGACCACTTCTCCCCGGAGGACATCCGCCGGGTGATGAAGCCGGACGCGGTGCTGGTGCTGCCGGAGAGCTGCCGGGCGGCGGCGCTGGCGGCAGGCTTCTCCGCTTCACAGCTGCTGCCGGTGCGGGCGGGGGAGCATTACACCGTCAAGGGCATCCCCTTTACTGCCGTGCCCGCCTACAACATCGGCAAGCCCTTCCACCCGCGAAGCAATGGCTGGGTGGCCTATGTGGCGGAGCTGGACGGCCTGCGGGTCTATGTGTCCGGCGACACCGACGACACACCGGAGGCGCGGGCGGTGTCCTGCGACGCGGCCTTCCTGCCGGTGGGCGGCACCTACACCATGACGGCGGCGGAGGCGGCAGCGCTGGCCAACGCTCTGCACCCGCAGATCGCGGTGCCCACCCACTACGGCAGCATCGTGGGCGCCATGACCGACGGCGACGATTTCGCCGCGCAGCTGGCGCCCGGCATCCGCTGCGTAAAGCTCATATAAGACGGAACCCCCGGCCAAAGGCCGGGGGTTCCGCTTTATATCGGATCACTCAGTTGTACAGATAGCCGTACTTGTCGCGCAGGGTGACGATCAGCTTCTCCAGATCGGCGGGCAGATCGTTCTTGCCGCTCAGGTCGTACTCCTTCGGCTCGCCGAAGGTGCGCACGCGCACCTTGTCGCCGTCCAGGAACAGCACACCGGCGTTCTTGGAGTCCGCCATGTCCTCCGCCGTCTGGAACAGCGTGAACTTGTCGTGGCAGGGCTCGGAGGAGTAGGGGCAGAACTGGGTGCAGTTGCCGCACTCGTTGCACATCTTGTCCACATGGACGATCTGGTGGCTGCCGTCGGCCATGCGGATGGTGACATTGGCGCGGTTGGGGCAGGAGTCCACGCAGTTTTCACACACGGTGGCGCACTGCAGGCAGCGCTCGCCCTCGCAGCAGATGCACTCGCTCATCTTCAGCGTACCCTTCTTGGCCTCGGCCTCCGTCTTGGTCACATAGGCCTGCTCGGGGATATCATAGGTGTACGCCTTGCCGATCACGGCCTCGGCAAAGGCCGCGGCGTCCGCGATGCCCTCCACCACGGTGGCGGGGCCGCGCTTGGCGTCACCGGCGGCGTACACGCCCTCGACGTTGGTCTGGAACGCGGGACGACCCTTCTTGTCCAGCTCGATGCCGTTGGCGGCCATCAGCGCGTCGTCCACCTGCTCGCCCACGGCGGAGATCACCAGGTCGCAGGGAACGGTGAAGAACTCGCCGCTGCCCACGGGACTGCGGCGGCCGGAGGCGTCGGCCTCGCCCAGCACCATCTTCTCGCAGGTCAGCACGCCGTCCGCCTGCTTGACAGGGGCGGCCAGCTCCGCGAACTCCACGCCGTCCTGCAGTGCCAGCGCCAGCTCGTGCTCGTCGGCGGGCATATACTTGCGGGTGCGGCGGTATACCAGCGTCACATGCTCGGCGCCGCTGCGCTTGGCCAGACGCGCCGCGTCCATGGCGGTGTTGCCGCCGCCGATAACGGCGATATTGCCCGCCACGGCGATGTTGCCGGCCTTCACGCCCTTCATCCACTGGATGGCGCCTGCCACATCGCCGGCGATGTCCAGCTTGCCGGGCTTCCATGCGCCCACGGCCAGCAGGATGTGGGTGTAGCCCAGCTTCTTCAGCTCGTCCACGGAGGGGGCGGGCGCACCGCACTTGACCTCCACGCCGTACTTCTCCATCAGGGCGATATCCTTCTCAATGGCTTCGTTGGCGATGCGGAAGCTGGGGATCACATGCCGGGGCACGCCGCCCAGGCAGCTCTCGCGCTCGAAGATGGTCGTCTCGATACCGGCGCGGCCGCAGAAATAGGCGGCAGCGATACCGGTGGGGCCGCCGCCGATGATGGCGACCTTCTTGCCGGTCACGCGCTCCGGACGCTTGATGGAGGCCATCAGCGCGTTGTAGCCCTTCTGGGCGGCCAGCAGCTTGGTGTCGCGGATGCGCACGGACTCATCATAGAAGTTGCGGCTGCACTTGGTCTGGCAGCGGTGGGCGCAGATGGTGCCGGTCAGGAACGGCAGGGGGTTCTTCTCGGTGATGAGCTTCAGCGCCGGGGCGTACAGACCCTTATTGCACAGCTCCATGTACTCCGGGATATCCTGCGCGATGGGGCAGCCGCCCTTGCAGGGCGCGGAGAAGCAGTCAATCCACGGCACCTGCTTGTCGCTCTTGCGGCTGGGCAGGGGCTTGATGGGCTTGACGTGGTGTACGTCGGTGTGGCTGGCGGCGGACATCTCGCAGATGGCCTGGGTGTCGGTGCCGCCGAAGGGCTTGTAGACCATGGACTCCACCTTCTCCACCATCTGATAGAGACGGTTATAGCCGCCGGGCTTGAGGATGGTGGTGGCCACGGTGATGGGCCAGATACCGGCTGCGAACAGCTTGTCGCAGTTGAAGTACTCCGCGCCGCCGGCGAAGGAGATGCGCATCTTGCCCTTGAACTGGCGGGAGATACGGTGGCACATCTCGATGGTCAGGGGGAACAGGCTGCGGCCGGACATGTACATCTCGTTGTTGGGCAGCTCGCCGCGGGTGGTGTCCACCGGGAAGGTGTTGCTGAGCTTCAGACCGAATTCCAGACCCTTGCTGTCGGCCAGCGCCTGCAGACGCTCGAACATGGGCACCGCGTCCGCCCACTGCAGATCCTCGCGGAAGTGGTGGTCGTCGAACACGATGTAGTCGTAGCCCATGCCGTCGAGAATGCGGCGCGCCGTCTCGTAGCCCAGAATGGTGGGGTTGCACTTCACGAAGGTGTGCAGGTGCTTTTCGGTGATGAGATAGCTGGCAATGCGCTCGATCTCATCCGGGGGACAGCCGTGCAGGGTGGATACGGTCACGCTGCGGCTGACGCGGGGGTCGATGGCGTCGATATAGTCGCTCTCCTCCGGGAACAGCTCCTTCAGAACGGCCTTGCACTCGCCGAAGATGGCGGTCTTGTTGGCGTCCTTCATGCCCTCGATGTAGGTGTTGACCTTCTCGCCCTTGATGCCCTCCAGGTCGTAGCCCACGGACATGTTGAACACGAAGCCGTTGGGATCGCCGAAGCCGTATACCTTGCTGAGCACCTTCAGGGCGCACCACGCCTTGATGTACTCATCCATGGCCTGGGGCACGGTCAGCTCGGTGGACCACTCCTGGTTGTAGCCCTCGTCGTTGGCCAGAATGCAGGGGCGGGGCACACAGGCGGCCAGCTCCTCGCCGTCCATCTTCTGCACGGTCTTGACCTCGAAGAAGCGGGCGCCCGCCATGTACGCGGCAATGATGTTCTGCGCCAGCTGGCTGTTGGGGCCGGCGGCGGGGCCGAAGGGCGTTTCGATGCGCTCGCCGAAGATGGGCAGACTCTTGCCCGTGGCGTGATACGCCTTGCGGACGCCGAAGATCTCGCCGGAATTGGCGTACTCGGTGACCACCCAGTTCATCAGGGACTTAAAGGGAATGGGATACATTTTTTCAGACATGGGTATTCCTCCTTTTATCAATACACCCGGTGGTTCAGGTCGCCCCACAGCTTCTTGGCGGCTTCGAGAATATGAGCGTTTTCGGCTTCCTCGTCGATGTTCACCAGCACGCGATCCTTCATCAGGAGCTTGCCGGCGGCGATGGTGGTCTGGCACTGGCGGCCGGTCATGCCGAAGATCATGTGGCCGTCGATATTCTCGTCGGAGAAGGGGGTGAAGGGCTTGTAATCCATTACGATGATATCCGCCGCAGCGCCGGCCTTCAGCACGCCCAGCTGATCGGGGAAGTACCGCGCGCCGATCCTGGCGTTGTTCTTGAACAGCATGTCCGTGACCTCGCACCAGCCCACGTTGGGCAGGCAGTTCTGGCTCCGCTGGGAGCACAGCGCTACCTTCAGGGACTCCAGCATGTCGTTGGTATAGGCGTCGGTGCCCATGCCCAGCAGGATGCCCCGCTTGTACAGCTGCAATACCGGGCAGATGCCGATGGCGTTGCCCATGTTGGACTCGGGGTTGTTCACCACCATGGTGCCCGTCTCCTTGATGATGTCCATCTCGGCGGTGTTCACATGGATGCAGTGACCCAGAATGGTCTTTTTGCCCAGAATACCGTGATCCTGCAGGCGCTGCACCGGGCGGCGGCCGTAGTTCTGCAGGGAGTCGTACACGTCGTTCATGCCCTCGGACACGTGGATGTGATAACCGGTGCGGCCGTTGTTGGCCTCCACCATGCGGTCAAAGGTCTTGTCGCTGATGGTGAACAGCGCGTGGCCGCCGAACATGGCCGCCAGCATGGGATCGTTCTGCTTCTGGCAGTAGGTGATGAAGTCTGCGTTCTCCTTGATGGCCTGCAGGCACTTCTCCTCGCCGTCGCGGTCGCTGACCTCGTAGCACAGGCAGGAGCGCAGACCCAGACGGCGGCTCTCCTCACTGATGGTGAACAGCGTGCCGGGGATCTCGCCGTAGCTGGCGTGGTGGTCGAAAATAGTGGTGACGCCCTGCTTGATGCTGTCCATGTACAGCGCCGTGGCGGAGGCACGGGTGCCGTCCATCATCAGGTGGCGGTCGATGGCCCACCATGTGCCGTCCAGCACCTCGTAGAAGTTGGTGGGATTGTTGCCCACGATGCTCAGGCCGCGCGCCAGAGCGGAATAGATGTGGGTGTGGGCGTTGATGAAGGCGGGCATGATGACGCCGCCCTTGGCGTCGATGATCTCGGCGTCAGCGTACTTGGCGCGCAGCGCGGCCTCCTCGCCCACCTCCACGATCTTGGCGCCCTCATAGGCCACCGCGCCGTGCTCATAGTAGCCCTTGCCCTCGCTGTCGCGGGTGATGAGCCGTCCGTTTGTTACCAGAACCATAGTTTTCCTCCTTTTTTCTCCTGCTGAAAGCGTTTGTGCGTAAACAAAAAGTGCCCCAAACCCTGTTTTCGAGGGTTTGAAACACTCAAGCGTCCGCCGAGTGATAGTTTCAGCCCGTGCGCGAAGCACTTCCTTACAGCTACCAATCTTGGATTGTCACTTGCATTTTACTATAATTTTACCTGAAAAGCAATAGCTTTTTACAAGTCTTTCGTGCGTTTTCACATAGGCCGGAGGTGCCCGGCGGAAAACACCGGAGCCTCCCGCGGGAGGCTCCGGCGTTTTCGCGGTTTACTCCGCCAGGGTCTTGACCCAGGCGGAATATTTTTCGATGTTGGCGTCGCGGTCGGCGGCGTCCGCGCCCTTGGTCAGGATATAGACCTTGATCTTCGGCTCGGTGCCGGAGGGACGCACCAGAATGGTGGTGCCGTCCGCCAGCTCGTAGCGCAGCACGTTGCTGCCCTTCAGCTCCATGGCGGTCACGCGGCCGGTGGCGCAGTCCGTGGCGGTGCCGTCCTGATAGTCCTTGCGGGTGACAACGGTCACGCCGGCGATGTCCGCCGGGGGCGCGGTGCGCAGGTGCTTCATCAGCGCCGCCATCTTCTCCAGACCGTCCAGACCGGGCATCACCAGATTGTGGGTCTTTTCGCCGTACCAGCCGTACTTTTCGTACAGCGCCTGAATAGCATCGTAGAGGGTCATGCCCTTGGCGGCGTACCATGCGGCCATCTCCGTGATCAGCAGGGAGGCGGTGACGGCGTCCTTGTCACGGACGTAGTCGCCCAGCATGTAGCCGTAGCTCTCCTCGTAGGACATGATGACGTGCCCCTCGCCGGCGGCCTCCAGCGCGTTCTTCTTCTCCGCCATGAACTTGAAGCCGGTGAAGGTGTCGCAGCAGGTGACGCCGTTGCTCTCGGCCACCTTCCGCGCCATCTCCGTGGTGACGATGGTCTTGAGGAAATAGGGGTTGGCCGGCATTTTCCCCGCCCGGCGCATGGCGCCGATCAGGTAGTCCAGCAGCAGCACGCCTGTCTGGTTGCCGGTGACAGGGATGAACTTCCCGTCCGCGCCCCGTACCATGATGCCCACGCGGTCACTGTCGGGGTCGGTGCCCAGGATGAAGTCCGCGCCCACCTTGTCCGCCAGCTCGATGGCCAGATAGAAGCCCTCCGGGTTCTCCGGATTGGGGGAGGCCACCGTGGGGAACGTGCCGTCCAGCACCATCTGCTGCTCCACGCAGTACAGGTTCTTCACGCCCAGACCCCGCAGAGCCTCCGGCACCAGCTTCCAGCCGCAGCCGTGGAAGGGGGTGTAGACCATTTTGAAGGTGTTGGCCACCTGCGCGATGGAGCTGCGGTCGTTGACCATAGCCATGACGTTGGCCATGAACATCTTGTCCGTCTCCTCGCCCAGAAGCGTGATAAGCCCGGCCTTCACCGCATCGTCAAAGGCCATGCGCTTCACGCCGGTAAAGATGTCGATCTTCTCCAGCCGCTGGGCGATGGCGGCGGCGTGCTGGGGCGGCAGCTGCGCACCGTCCGCCCAGTAGACCTTGTAGCCGTTGTATTCCTTGGGATTGTGGCTGGCGGTGACGTTGATGCCCGCCTGACAGCCATAGTACCGCACGGCGAAGCTCAGCTCCGGCGTGGGGCGCAGGGACTCGAACATGCGCACCCGGATGCCGTTGGCGGCGCAGACCTCCGCCGCGGCGCGGGCGAAGTCCATGCTGTGGACGCGGCAGTCCATGCAGATGGCCACGCCCTTTTGCTTAGCCTCGTCGCCCTCGGCGGCGATCACGTCCGCGAAGCCCTGGGTCGCCCAGCGGATCACGTGGACGTTCATCTGGTGCAGACCCACCTTCATGGTGCCCCGCAGTCCGGCGGTGCCGAACTCCAGCGGGCCGTAGAACCGGCTCTCGATCTCTATTTCATCCCCGGCGATGGACTTCAGCTCCGCCTTCTCGTCGGCGCTCAGGGCGTCGCTGGCCAGCCAGCGCTCGTATTCCTTCTTGTAATCCAGCATAGTGATAAACTCCTTTCAGGCGTGTTGTTCCGTTTCCTCGTCCTCCACCGGCTGAGCCTGCAGCAGCTCCTGCGCCTCCTCCAGCCGGGACTGGGGCACATACAGGCTGGCGCCGTAGCCGGAGAAGCCGTTGATGACCTTTCCTGCGCCGCCGTCCAGATCGTAATACTTGAAGCAGGGGATGCCGTAGGCCGACAGCAGCGAGATGATCATGTCCGTGTCGGCGGGAGAGTCGAAGGTCTGCATCAGCAGAACGGCCTTCTCCTCCTGTCCCCTCTCGTCCCTCGGCCATGCCGGGATGTCCGGCTTTCCAGTGAAGCTCCAGTTGTCCATAGTCTGCCTCCTATTTGTGATATTTTGTGCCGGCGGCGATCTGGTAGGCACGGTAGATCTGCTCCAAAAGCATGATCCGCGCCATGTGGTGGGGGAACGTCATGGGGGACATGCTCAGCCGCCAGTCCGCCTGCTTTTTGATGCCCTCATCCAGCCCCACGCTGCCGCCGATGAGGAAGGTGATCTGCGTTTTGCCCTGTACGCCGAAGTCGATGATCTGGCGGCTCAGCTCCTCGCTGGAGCAGGGCTTGCCCTCGATGCACAGCGCGACCACCGCGCCGCCCCTGGGCAGGCGCTCCCGGATGGCTGCGCCCTCGGTCTGGAGGGCCTTCTGTATCTCCGCCGGGGAGGGCTCCTCCGGCAGGCGGCATTCCGGCAGCTCGACGACATCCAGCTTGCAGTATCTTTGCAGGCGCTTGACGTACTCCGCCGCCGCGTCCGTGTAGAATTTTTCCTTCAGCTTTCCCACGCACAGGACGGTCACTCGCTGCATATAAACACCTCCGCCCCGTAGGGACCGCTGAGCTGACCGCGGGGCGCTACGGTCACGGACGCGTCCAGCCCGCTGAGCGCCAGCGACACGGTCTGCCGGGCGCGCTCCGGCGTGTTGTTCTCCCGGCTCAGGTGCGCCAGTACGAATTGCCGCGTTCCGGAGGCCGCCAGACGCTGCGCCAGAAAAGCGGCGTCGTTGTTGGACAGGTGCCCGCAGGCACCGAGAATGCGCTGCTTGAGATAGTAGGGGTAGGGGCCGGACAGGAGCCACTCCACATCGTGGTTGCTCTCCAGAACCATCAGCCCCACGCCCCGGAGGATGTCCTCCGCCGCCGGAGGGACGCAGCCGGTGTCCGTCAGCACGCCCACGGCGCTGCCGCCGCAGTCGAAGCGGTAGTCCACGCTCTCCGCCGCGTCGTGGCTGGTGGGGAAAACGGTGACGCGGATATCGCCTACGTCGAACGTCCCCTGCCGGGGGATGGCGCGCAGCACATCGGCGGCAGCCGGTACGCGGCGGCACACGGCGCGCGCCGTCCCGACCGTGGCGTACAGCGGCGGGTGGTACTGCTTGACCAGTGTAGCCAGCCCGGAGACGTGGTCGGAGTGCTCGTGGGTCAGCAGGACGCCGGACAGGTCGCGGGGGGACAGCCCCAGCTCCCGGAGAGCGGCGGTGATGCGGCGGGCGGAGATGCCCGCGTCCAGCAGAACGTGGGTGCCCTCGCCGCTGACCAGCAGGCTATTGCCCTCAGAGCCGCTGGCGAGTATATGTACGGTCAACAATGGTCATAACCTCGCAGGTGAAGAAGAGTCGCCGCCGCGCGGCGCGGGAAAGGAAAAGCACCCGCCGCGGCAAGCCGCAGATCGTGCTGCGGCCTCTCGCAGCGGGCGCTGGATGGCGGATGTTCAATTCAGCCCACGTGCGTCTCGGCGTCGCTGTCGTCAGGCACGTCCACAAGGGAGATGTCCGCGCCCACGGCGCGGAGCTTGCCCACCAGATCCTCGTAGCCGCGCTCGATATAGTTGATGTGGCTCAGCTCGGTGGTGCCCTGTGCCGCAAGACCGGCGATGACCAGCGCGGCGCCTGCCCGCAGGTCGCAGGCCTGGATGGGGGCGCCTACCAGCTGGGGCACGCCCTCTACCACGGCTACCTTGCCGTCCACCTGAATGTGAGCGCCCATACGCTTCAGCTCGTCCACGTACTTGAAGCGGTTGGCACCGTAAACGCCCTCGGTGACGAGGCTGGTGCCCTGCGCCAGCGCCAGCACCGCGGTGATCTGGGGCTGCATATCGGTGGGAAAGCCGGGATAGGGCAGGGTCTTGACGTTGGTCTTCAGCAGGGGGGAGGTGCGGCGCACCAGCAGGGAGTCGTCGTCCTCCACCACGGAGACGCCCATCTCCATCAGCTTGGCGCTGATGCACTCCATGTGCTTGGGGATGACGTTCTTCAGCAGCAGCTGACCGCCGGTGGCGGCCACGGCCGCCATATACGTTCCGGCCTCGATCTGGTCGGGGATGATGCAGTAGGTGCCGCCGGTGAGCCGCTCCACGCCGCGGATCTTGATGGAGTCGGTGCCGGCGCCCTTGATGTCCGCGCCCATGGAGTTGAGGAAGTTGGCCAGATCCACGATGTGGGGCTCCTTGGCCGCGTTTTCGATGGTGGTGGTGCCCTGTGCCAGCACAGCGGCCATCATGATGTTCATGGTGGCGCCCACGGAGACAACGTCCAGATAGACGGGCGCACCCGTCAGACGGCCGCCCCTGGCGGCGGTGTGGATGAAGCCGCCCTCCACGGACACGTCAGCGCCCATGGTGGTGAAGCCCTTGATGTGCTGGTCGATGGGGCGGACGCCGAAGTTGCAGCCGCCGGGCATGGCCACGGTAGCCTGACCGAAGCGGCCCAGCAGCGCGCCCAGCAGATAGTAGCTGGCACGGATGCGCCGTGCCAGATCGTAGGACGGGCGGGTGGAATGGATGGCGCGGCAGTCGATCTCGATGGCGTGGCGGTTCAGCACGCGCACCCTGGCGCCCAGCTCCTCCAGAATGGAGAAGAACAGCGTCACGTCGCTGATCTGGGGGATGTTTTCGATGCGGCAGACACCGTCTACCAGAAGGGCGGCAGGGATGATGGCAACGGCGGCGTTTTTGGCGCCGCTGACGGTGATCTCGCCGTAAAGCTCCCGTCCGCCGCGGATCATGTATTTATTCAAGGCAGATTCCCTCTTTTCAAGTGGTCGGTGCCATAATGACGGCAGCTGAAAAACGCGGCCGGATGCACCGCATATAGCTTGCCCGCGCCGCGCGCAGTTCATACGGGCGCAGCATGAGACATTATGAGCACTAACAGTATACCATACTTTTTTCCAAAAGCAAGAAAAGTGCGGGATTTTTTTAAGAGAGATGACCTTTATAAGAAAAAACGGCGGAGGTTGTCCGCAAATGGGCAACGGAAGGAAAGGGTGACGGCGTGGACAGGGACAGCATAGACTGTCATAAGGAAAAATATGGTATGGGAGGATACAAAGGATGAAAAACGAAAACTCTGTGATGGCGATACTGGCGGCGGCGGTGGGCGCGCTGTGCAGCTATGCGGCGGCGCTGGTGGTGCCGCTGGCGGTGCTGCTGGCGGTGATGGTCGGCGACTACGTCAGCGGCATGGCCAAGGCGTGGAGCACGGGGAAGCTGTGCTCGAAAACCGGGCTGCGGGGCATATTGAAAAAACTGGGATATCTGGCGCTGGTGGGCGTGGCCGGGGTGGTGGACTGGCTGGTGCGCTACGGGCTGACGCAGGTAGGCGTGGAGGTATCGTTCCGGTTCCTGATGGCGGCCATGGTGATCGTGTGGCTCATCATCAACGAGCTGATCTCCATTCTGGAGAACGTGGCGGCGCTGGGCGGGCCCGTGCCGGGCTTTTTGCAGAAGCTGCTGGGACGGCTGAAGGACACAGTGGAAAAGAAAGCGGAGGGAGAGAGCGATGCAGATCATCGAGACAACGTATAAATGGGCGGGGACGCTGGCGCGTCGCAGCGCCACCCGGCGCATCATCCTGCACCACGCGGCGGCGGTGACGTGTACGCCCCAGCAGGTACACCAGTGGCATCTGGCCAACGGATGGAGCGGCATCGGGTACCACTTCTTTGTGCGGAAGGACGGCGGCGTGTACCGGGGCAGACCGGAGGACACGGTGGGCGCTCACGCGGGGAACAACAACTATGACAGCATCGGCGTATGCTTCGAGGGCAGCTTCGACCGGGAGGAGATGCCGGCGGCGCAGAAGCAGGCGGGCATGGAGCTGGTGGCGTACCTCAAGCAGAAGTACGGTATCTCCACGGTGCAGCGCCACAGCGACGTGAACGCCACCGGGTGCCCCGGCGGGCATTTTCCCTTTGAGGAGCTGGCGGGAGCGCAGGTGCCGGCTCCGGCAGCGCCGGCGGCAAGAGCCGGCGGGACGGCGGTGACGCTGCCGCTGCTGGCGCAGGGGAGCCGCAGCGAGACGGTGCGGCTGGCGCAGGCGGCGCTGACGGGACTGGGCTATGATGCCGGCGGCGCGGACGGTATATTCGGAGCCAACACCGCCGCAGCGGTGAAGCGGTTTCAGGCGGCGCACGGGCTGGCGGCGGACGGCATTGTAGGGCGCGACACATGGCACGCCCTGCTGGGCGTGTAACAGAGGGGCGTTTCCCTGCGAGAAGACGTGTCCGGGTCCCGTGTGCCCCGCCGGGACAAATGCGGTATCCTGCGGCGGGACACATGGGTCCCGCCCTACAGAAAGAGGAACGTCGAGGACGCCGTCCCCTACAATGGGACGGGGCTGTACAGGAAAATACTGGAATCGGGGCGGCGGAAGCCGCCCCTTTTTGCATTTCAGGGCGGGCGGGACGCATTTGGCGGCGATGGCTGCCGAAAAACGGAAGAAGCTGGTATACTGCGCGATGACGAACGGCGGCGGGACGCGCCGCAAAACGCAGAAAGAGAGCAACACAACGAGGAGGGCAATACTATGTGGAAAAAGCGACTGGTCAGCATGGCCATGGCGCTGGTGCTGGCGGTGAGCTTACTGCCGACAACGGCGTGGGCATGGTCATATTCGGTCGGCACCTTAGATGACCTGAAGAGGCAGCTCAGCTATGGTGGAACACGGACGATCGAGGTGACGGGCACCATCGAGGTCACGGAAACGCTGGTGATCCCCGCGGAAGCCAAGATCACCATTACGGGCGGCGGCACCCTGAAGCGCGCCGACAGCTTTACCAGCGGCAGAATGTTTCGCTTTGACAGCTCGGTAGGCATCTATGAGAGGAACAAGGCCAGACTGACACTGGAGAACATCACGGTGGACGGCAACAAAGTGGAGGCCAGAGATCCGGCCTTTTCGCTGGGCAGTAATGCGTTCCTGACGCTGAAGAACGGCGCCGTTATCCAGAACCATGTGTGTACCAGCGCATACGAGGGTACGGTGTATGTGGCCGGCGGCGTGCTGACCATGGAGGCGGGCAGCGTTATTCGGAATAACACCACCGCCGGCAACGGCGGCGGTGTAAACTGCGGCGCCGGAAGCTTCCTTATGCTGGGCGGTACCATTACCGGCAACACGGCGGCCAAGGGCGGCGGCGGTGTGTATAACGAAAGCTATCCCTATATCCAGCAGGATGAAGCACAGGGCAGTAATTATGGTTTCGTCATCGGCGACCGCACGGCGAGCGACAGAAGCGGCGTCATCCGTATCGAGAACAACAAGCTGTCCGACGGTACGACCAACAATGTGAGCGTGGCTCTTTTCGACAGCCGGTATAGCAGCCGGACGACCGACACCAGCGCGAACCCCTGCGCCGTGCAGTACGGCACCTTTGACGCTGCCAAGAGCTACATCGGCATCAGCGCGGAGATCGTTCCCAGCCTTGTGGTGAAGCGTGCCAGCTCCACCATGCAGGCGGCCTTCCGCAGCGACAATGGGGCGTATGCGCTGACATCCGGCAGCGACGGCCTGTGGCTGAAGGGCGCGGAGGATGGTACCCACACCCACTGCGTGTGCGGAGGGAACTATAAAGCCGACAGCAGCCACTTTACCCACAACGATAACACGGCATGGACAGGCGTCAGCAGCCTGAAGGCCATCACCGAAGCGGGCAATTACTACCTGCTGAACGACGTGGAGGTGGAATACAATGGTTCTTCCACCCTGTATTCCGATCCCTACGTCTGGCAGCCGGTGAACGGTGTGAAGCTGTGCCTGAACGGACACAGCATCATCGGCAAAAACAATAACGCGCGCAGCATGATCGAGGTGAACAGCGGCGTTACCTTCGACCTGACGGACTGCAAGACCACCGGCACGGTGACCCACGGCGAGAACTACTGGGGCGAACAGGCTACGGGCAGAGCCGTGGATATCGGCTACGGCAGCTCCAGCACCACCGCCACCTTTAACCTGTGGGGCGGCAGCATCACCGGCAATTTCTGCAACGACAGCGCCGGCGGTGTAGCTATTACCAGCGGAACGTTCAACATGTACGGCGGCACGATCACCGGCAACACCGCTGGACTCAAGAAGGAAAGCGGCTACGGCGCCGGCGGCGGTGTGTTTGTGGACATGAGGGGCACATTCAACCTGTACCGGGGCGAGATCAGCAATAATACCGCGGTCTTTCAGGGCGGCGGCGGTGTGTATGTATACACCACGGGTAAGTTCACCATGCACGACGGCACCATCACCCGCAACACCGTGACGCTTCTGGGCGAATCCACCTACAGTAACAGCACCGACTACGGCGGCGGTGGTGTGCTCAACAAGGGCACGTTCATCATGGAGAAGGGAACCATCAGCGACAACACGGTGGTGCCCTTCGCCGACAACGGCACCCAGGGCGGCGGCGGTGTGTTCAATACCGGCACCTTTACCATGGAAAACGGTACCCTCACCGGCAACAAGGCGCTGAACTATACCGACCCCCGGACGGCTGAGGCGGCCGACAAGGATGCCTGCGGCAACGGCGGAGGCCTGTACAACGCCAGCGGCGCCACGGCGAAGATAGAAAACGGCATTATCAAGGATAATATCAGCTCGGCGCGCAGTAACGGGTACGATGGCGAAGGCGCCGGTATCTTTACCAAGGGCACGCTGTCTATCGGCACTACGAGCAGCAGCAAGGTTGAGATCCATGACAACGAGGCGAAGCTCGGCAGCGATGAGCTTTCCGGCGGCGGCGGTGTGTGCGTCCGCAGCAATAACGTGAAGCTGATCGGTCAGGTGAAGATCTACGACAATACCAGCACCGCCAGCAGCTATACCAATAAGGACGACAACCTGTATGTGGGCGATGGCTTTACCTTCTACGCTACCGGCCTGAATACAGAGCGTCAGGACATCGGCGTTACTACGAAGAATTATCCCTATTCCAAGATTCGAATCACAAATGACAATGCCAAAGCCGGACTTTTCTTCTCGGACAAGGACGGTCTTGAGGTCGTGTCCGACAACGGCTACCTGTACGTGAGGGAAGCCCAGTACAAAGCGACCATCCATCTGGGCGAGGGCATGAAGGTCAGCGTGAACAAATACGGCGGCGTGCTGTCGGCGGACGGCAAGACGCTGACGTTCGAGAGCGTGACGAATATCCCGTATTTCGAGATAGCGCCGGATGGCGACCACTACCTCCCGGAGAGCTACAAGGACGCGATAAAGGACATGAACAGCCCGCTGAGCGCAAGCTGGTACAGCAACACGAGGGTGCAGCTCTCCGGCTATGACAGCAAGCTGACGAAGGAACTGGAGCTGTGGCTGCCCGATGCCACGGCGAAGGACGCGCCGGGCGCGCCTACGGGTCTGGCGGGCACGATGCCCTACGAGAGCGACACCGCCTACGGCTTCATCACCGGCACCAGCAGCCTGATGGAGTACAGCAAGGACGGAACGACATGGACGAGGTGCAGCTACGGCACTACCCGCGTGCCGCTGGACAAGCGGTCGGCGAACAGCGAAATCTATGTGGACACGGTGTACTATGTGCGGTACAGAGACACGGAGACACAGAAGGTGTCCGAAGCCACCACGGTGACGGTGCCCCGGTATACGGGCGTTGTGGCGGTTCCTGTGCCCAGAACGGACATGGTATATAGAAACCGTTACTACTTCGTCTTTGAAGGGGATATTGATTACTATGATGCCCACTATAAGACCGTTCAGGGCAGCAGGACGTACTGCGATCCCGGCACCTACACGGTGAAGGTCAAGCCGGAGGACGGCTATACATGGAAGGACGGCACCACCGAGCCTGTGACCCTGACGGTCACCATCGCCAAGAGAACGGCAACGGCCAGCGATTTCGAGGTCATTTCCTGCCCGCCCTACGAGACACCCTATAGCGGTGAGGCACAGACCTATGAGATGAGGTTTGCGTGGCCGGAATCCCCCTTTGGTCACCGGTTGGCATTCGCTAATTCCAACAACAAGCTCACGCTGAAATATAAGGTGGGAGACACCAACACCTTCGTGACGGAGCCTGTGGACGTGGGCACCTACACGCTGTATATCGATGTGCCGGATGACCCCAACTTCAACGCCACCACGGTGACGGACAAGGACGGGGAATGGACGTTCACCATCACCCCGGCGAACATGGAAGCGCCCACCGGCGTGACCGGCGTGGCGGCTACCAAGACGAACCCGACCAAGGGTCAGCTGACCGGTCTGGGCACCGACATGGAGTACAGCAAGGACGGGGTGACGTGGACAGCGGCCACCGGCAATACGGTGGACGTGACGCTGAACACGGAGAACGGCTACCCTGTGGACACCGTTTTTGAGGTGCGCTACAAGGCGGATAAGAACCATGATACCAGCAACCCCGCGCAGGTGACGGTGAAGGCTTATCAATGCGTTGAGCACACGTACGGCGAGAAGCTCGTCAGCGACGCGACGAACCACTGGTACCAGTGCACGGTGTGCGGCGCCAAGACGGGTATAACGGCGCACAGCTATACGGACGCGAAATTTGACGGCAACGGGCATTGGGCGGTCTGCGCCTGCGGCGCGGAGACGCACCACGACAAGCATAGTCTGACGGCGAAGCACAACGAGAGCCAGCACTGGCAGGAGTGCGTCTGCGGCTATAAGACCGGCGAGACGGCGCATGAGCTGACGAGCAAGTACGACACGGCGGGGCACTGGCAGGAGTGTGAGTGCGGCTATGCTACCGATAAGGCCGACCACAGCATGGAGGGTAAGAGCAGCGCGGACGGTCACTGGGACGCGTGCGCCTGCGGCTATAAGACAGACGTGACGGCGCATGCGTGGACGGATAAGTTCGACACGCAGAACCACTGGCAGGAGTGCAGCGGCTGCGGCTATCAGAAGGACGTGACGGCGCACAGCCTGACAAAGAACGTCAACGAGACGCAGCATCAGGTGAAGTGCGAGAGCTGCGGCTATAAGACGGAGTGGGAGAACCACACCGGCGGCACGGCTACCTGCACGGCGAAGGCGGTGTGCAGCGTGTGCGGCGAATCCTACGGCGAGCTGGCGGCACATGTGGCCGACAGCACCTATAAGTGCAACAGCGAGGGTCACTGGACGGCCTGCGCCACCTGCGGCACGCCCATGAGCACTCAGGAAGCCCACACCGGCGGCACGGCGGACTGCCAGCATAAGGCGGTGTGCGACGTGTGCGGGCAGCCCTACGGCGAGCTTAATGCCAGCAACCACACCGGCGGCATCCGCTGGGCGCAGACTGCGGAGACGCATCAGGCATTCTATCTGTGCTGCGGCGCGGCGGCCGGCGCCGAGGCGAACCACAGCTGGAATAACGAGAGCGTGTGCACCGAGTGCGGCTACGGCTGCGCCCATACCGGCGGCACGGCTACCTGCACGGCGCTGGCGGTGTGCGATATCTGCGGCCACACCTACGGCGACCTGCTGCCCCACGATTACCGGTGGGTCATCGACCAGGAGGCCACCACTGAGGCCACCGGCCTGAAGCACGAGGAGTGCACCGTCTGCGGCGACAAGCGCAGCGAGGGCACGGAGATCCCCAAGCGGCCGCGTCATTCGTCCTCTGTCAGCACGCCGGACATCCAGCCCATCCTGACGGCGGACGGGGCCAAGAGCGCCACGGATTACAGCGGCGGCATCTACGGTCTGACGTTCCGCGCCAGCACCGGCTACGGCAGCTTCAAGGGCGTGAAGGTGAACGGCAAGACCATCGGCGCCGGGAACTATATCGCGGAGGAGAACGGCGGCACGGAGATCTATCTGAAGGCCGCGTATCTGCAGACGCTGGCGCCGGGCAAGTACACCATGACCGTGATGACGGAGAGCGGCGAGGTGACGACGGAGTTCACCGTCGGCGGCGTGATGACCGCGCCCAAGACGGCGGACGCCGGAGCGCTGGTGTACCTGGCCATGGCACTGAGCAGCTATACCGGCACCGCACTGGTGGCACGGAAGCGCCGGAAAGAGTTCTGAGAACTGAAAAATAAGAGCACAGGGCGCGGCTTATGCCGCGCCCTGTCAGCCTGTCGATAAACCTGCACGGTCACGCATATCGGAGGGAAGGATAGTGTGAAAGGGAACCGTCAGGGTTCCCTTTCGCGTTCAATCACCCGCCGCAGCGACCAAAATCGCAAAATAAAATGCAGTTTTTTATTTTGCGATTTTGCAGGCAGCTTGTCGAAAAAGTCCGGATGGACTTTTTCGACAAGCTGACAGGGCGCGGCTTATGCCGCGCCCTGTGCGTTTGCTGTATCGGGATCAGGAGTCAAAGACTGCGCCATGCGCCGCGCGCCAGCGAGCCGTATACCACCGGGCAGGGCAGGACGTCGGCAAAGGGACGCAGCTGCGCGGCGGCACCGGTCAGCACGTCCGCCTGATTGATGAACAGCACGTCGAAGCCGCCCTCTGCGGCCAGCACGCGGGCGGCCATGACTGGGGTGATGACCGCGTCCGGGGAGGCTGCCGCCAGCGGCGCGTACAGCTCGGGGTGGTGGGCGGCGTCCCGGATGGGCTTTCCCAGCGCGGAAGCGCCGAACACACAGACGGTGCGGCGGCGCTCCGGCGGAAGCACCGGTTCCCACGGGGCGTGTGCCTTGGCGGGCAGCCGCCGGGAGCCGTCGGCTTCCACCAGCACGAAATCGGCGGCGGTCTGCCAGTCGGGGAAGTCCGGCGCGGTGAGCTTGCCCTCCGGGGTAAAGGCGCCGGCGCAGGCGATGGGGCTGCGGGCAAAGGCCGCGCGCAGCGCCGCTTCCGTTTCGACAAAGGGACACCAGTCCGGGCGCATGATGTGGGTGGTGGTGGCCAGCAGCACCGAGCCGCGGCGGGACAGCTCCTGCGCCAGAACGCGCAGGAGGGAGGTCTTGCCGCCGCTGCCGATCACCGCCGTCAGGCCGGGGCGAATATCCAGTAATTTCCATAATTCCATAGTGCATACCTCGCTTTGCGTCCATTGTATCACAGAAAAGCGGGATTGTCCCGCTGTTTTTCGGCGATGTATATTCCTCCCATGGGAGGCGAACACTATCCGTACAAAAATTGCATGAACTGGAGGACATTCATATATGAAGGCAACTGGCATTGTGCGCCGTATCGACGACCTCGGCCGCGTGGTGATCCCCAAGGAGATACGAAGAACCATGCGTATCCGTGAGGGCGACCCGTTGCAGACAGCATTGGCACCGTGGGAGAGATTTTGCTTTGCCATGCTGGATCTGTCAAGAAGATGGGGGCTGGATTGTACATAGTAACGGAGGATGAGGGCGCGACCGTGGGGACTCGCGAGGGGTGAAATATTTATTGTTACCCGAAAGCGACAAACGGCGGCTTTCAAATGGCGGACGGTAAAGGAACCGCCGTCAAAACAAAGTCGTTCATATCGAAGGAAAACGCCCAAAATCGCCCTGAACCCATACAGTGGGGTCAAGGCGATTTTGGGCGTTTCTGCGTTTCGGGAGCAAATCGACAATTAGGCAGCAAAAAGGAGGTGCCAGCTATGCCCCCGTATGCCGAGCTGTCTCAAGAGGGAATGGGCGTTTGGAAACGGACGCCCATATTTTTACGGAGGGAGGTGATGACCGCGGTGGATATGAAAACCGGCTTTGTGGAGAAAATTGGCGGTACGATTTTCGCTGTCAACGCAATGCCCGTAGAGAGCGCAAAGCACACGTAGGAGGAGATTGTAAAGGCTCTGATTGCAGAAGAAGCAATGGCTTTGCAGAAAGCGGATATTGCCTGATTGACTTTACTCGCAACTATGTGCTTTGGGGGTTTTTCAAAAAATATCTCCAAAACCACTTGACAGAAGGCTCAGATTCAGTCTCCGTTCATCTCGTGTTTCTCTTCTCGAAGCTGCTGCCACTGTGCTCCCCTCAGCGGCTGCAAGCTCGGAGAATCCGAGATCTTTGCCCGTGCAAGGGAGATGAAGCGCTTCTCAATCGTACTCAGCTCTTTTTTCTTTGAAAAGGCGATGGCGTTGTGTTCATAGGCAACGCTGGTCGACACTCCGGCAATGACCGGCACAGCACCCGGCAATGTGTAGTGCGTGGCATATGGCGTTGCAAATGTAATGCCCATCCCGGCAGCAGCTAAGCGGCAGCAGGATACGATGTCTGGCACATACATGATGTGTGCCGGGTGGATGTTTAAATTCTCCATCATTTTCTCCACAGTGTGTCCAAACCCGTCTGCGGAGTGGAGCAGCACAAAGTCCTGCCCGTCAAAAAGCTGCGGAGGCAAGGTCAGAAGATTGTCAACGCCGTTGTCGTCAATATTCATGCCGCGGAGGATGGGGTGGTCTCTGTAAATGAAAGCCAGGATCCGAGCTGAGGACAGATATTCATATGTAAGGTTTGCGGATGCATCTGTCTGTGTGGTAAAGGCTAAATCAATATTACCGCGCAGCAGATCCAGCTCAAATAGCATGGAGCTGCGCTGCGTCAAGTTTATGGTGACAGCCGGATATTCCCGGTGAAATTCTGGCAAAATGAGCGGCAGCCAAAGTGCCCCGGCTGCATAGTTTATTCCGATATTCAAGACACCGCGCTTAAGTTCGGAGATCTCCTGCAACTCTCGCCGAAAGGATTCGTCGATCTCCCAAATACGCCGAGCCTCTTCCAAATAACGTTTTCCGGCGTAGGTCAATTGAATGGGAAGGACAGAACGATTGAAAAGTGTGGTTCCTAACTCCGTTTCGATGTTCAGGATGATCCGGGTAAGCGCCGGCTGAGAGATAAACAATTTAGCAGCCGCCTTCGATATGCTTTGTAGCTCTGCGACCTTTGCAACATACTGATATTTTGAATAAGGCATGATGATCCTCCAGCATGGATAGTTCTACTCTGGATAGTATGATAGCACAGAGAATGTGCGTCTGCAAGACAGATATGCGGTTTTTGTTATATCTCCCATATAGACTTTGGTATTGGACAAAAAAGACACCTCGTGATAGTATGTGACATACAAAGTATGTGCAATTTGACAAAGGCAGGAGGGAAAAGGTCACCATGTTTCAAGCGGCAAAAGAAACCATTCGCTGGCCAAATCACGCAAAATGCGCTGTTCTACTTACAATCCATGTAGACGGCGAATCACTGTACAACAGAAATCCGCAAGCCCCATCACCACGGCGCGTTTCCTACGGCAAATACGGACCCACGCGGGCCGTTGACCGGCTGCTGGAACTTACCCAGCGAAAGGGGATACCCTGCTCCTACTTTATTCCGGGCCAAATCGCAGAGCGATACCCCGAAATGGTGAAGAAGATCGATGCCTGTGGGTATGAGATCGGCTTTCATGGATTCGACCATGAAGAGCATATGTATACGGATCGCTCTACGGAGGAGTGGATCGACGTGGTCAACCGTGCCCAGGATACATTCCAGCGTCTGATCGGGAAGCGCGCGGTGGGCTATGTGGCGACATCAAGCGATTTTCAGATGGATGCGCCGCAAATATGGCACGAGCAGCTGGGCTTTTCCTACTCCAGCTCCATGCGCGGTGATGATCGCCCCTACCGGACGGTGTTCCACGGACAGGAGTCTGACTTCATTGAGATCCCCGCCCGCTGGGAGTTGGACGACTATCCCTTCTTTGTTTACAGCTTTGATCCGCCTCAGCCGAAGGGCCAGAGCCGCATATCCAGCTACCGTGGTGTGCTCTCCAACTGGAAGCATGAGTTTGACGGATATTACAGCGAAGGCGGCTGCATGACATTTATGCTGCACCCGCAGATCACCGGGATCCCCGGTCGGGCATATATGCTGGAGGAGTTGCTTGACTATATGCTGGACAAGGGCGATGTATGGTTCGCCACAGGAAAAGAGATCGCCGAGTGGTGGCGTGCAAACTATTGAGGAGGCCGACACATGAAACCGGAAATGATTTGGCCGCACGGTAAACAGTCAGCGGCCATGCTGTGCGTCATGCTGGATGCCGAGTTTATTTGGCTGGCAATGGACGAAAAAAAGTACGACACCCCGAAGCACCGCTCAATGGGTGAGTATGGCCCTAAGCGCGGCGTGGACAGGATCCTGTCATTGTTGGAGGAATTCGGCGTCAAGGCAACATTCTTTGCCCCAGGCATTTTCGCAGAAATATATCCGCAGGTGCTCAAGCGGGTTTCCGATGCAGGTCACGAGATCGCACTGCACGGGTACCGCCACGAGAACTTCGCTAAGCTGCCTGTAGAAGAGCAAGAGAAGATCCTCGAAAAGGGCATTACGGTACTGGAGCGTATGACCGGGGAAAAACCGTTGGGATTCCGGTTGCCGGAAGGGGGCTGCACAGAAGAGACACTCTCTGTCATCTGTGACAAGGGTTTTCTCTACGATAACTCCTTCTTCGACCACGATATCCCCTACCGTGTCGAGCTGGATGGGAAGAAAACGGATATGGTGGAGATTCCCACACGATGGGAGCTTCTTGATTTCCCCTATCTGGCGTGGGGCGACAGCTATCCCGCCGGAAATGACCGTGTGGCGATCTATGACGAGGTTTTGGACAACTGGCTTCGGGAGCTGGAGGCTTCCTATGACGGCGGATACTGCTATGTACTGTCCGTCACGCCGCAGACGATTGGTTCTCCCGGGCGGATGTTCATGCTGCGCACGGTTTTGGAAAAGCTCTCCAGAAAAAACATCTGGATAGCGACAGGGAAGGAAATTGCCCGATATATCATAGAGAACAACGCTTGAGAGGTGCGCTATGAAAAAGTGGATACAGGATCTTGTCTTGGGTATTGTGCTGTTGGTGTTCAGCGTGGTCAGCTTTGTGTACGCGTACATCATGCAGGACGCATCCGCAAAATACTTCTTGGCTCGCGCAGATACATACATTTTGCTGTGGACAGGCATTTTAGGCATTCTGTCAGTAGCTTTGATCGTGCGCAGTCTGCGGAAAAGGCCCTCCGAGCCGGCTCCGAAGATCGTAACAAAGCGTGTGCTGGTAACTGTGGTGATCATCGCGCTGTATATTGCACTGCTGGAAACGCTGGGCTTTATCGTTTCTTCTGTGCTGATGCTTCTGAGCCTGCTGCTGTTCTTCACCCTTGAGGCCAAAGGAAAGCTGCGGGGAAAGGAATTGCTGAAACAGGTGCTGATATGTCTGCTGATTACCGTTATTACGGTCGCTGTTGTGTACTGCCTGTTTTCCATGGCTCTGGGCGTTCGCTTGCCGGCGGGTATCTTTAAGTAACGCGCAAAAAAAGTATTCCCTGTCTGTGGATGCAGACCCAAAAATATAATTATAAAAGGACGGAAAATGAAATGAAACGAATTCTTGCACTTGTCCTCACGCTGCTCATGAGTTTGTCATTGGTAGCCTGTGGCAACGCCAAGGACGATACGTCCGATGGCGCAGAGACTGACAACTATCCGGAAAAGCCCATTACCGTCATCGTCCCGTTTTCTGCGGGCGGTGAGCACGACCTGACCGCCCGCACGATCGCGACCCGCCTGCACGATATGTTTGGCTGGACTGTTGTGATCCAGAACACGTCCGGTGACTCCGCCGCCACCATCGAGTACATGAAGGATTCCGGCAACGCTGATGGCTATACCCTGTTCATGCATTCCCCTGAGGTGATGGCCTCCGGCCTTGTGTCCGGCCAGCTCAACGAGGATTACTACAAGCAGTTTACCTATCTTGGCTGCTTTGTGTATGACCCTCTGTGCATTTCCGTTGCGGCAGATTCCCCCTTTAACACCATCGAGGAGCTGTTCGCCTATGCCAAGGAGCATCCCGGTGAGCTGAACTGGGCGGCTGTGGGCGCCGGCGGCTTCAATCAGATGAACTCGGAAAACCTGTGGTCTGTTGCCGGGTGCGAGTTCAACTATGTTCCCTATGATGATGCCTCCAAGAGCCGTGCGGCTGTTTTGGGCGGTCATGCTGATGTTTTCTGCTCCTTCGCCTCCGGCGCCAAGAACAGCGTTTCTTCCGGCGAATTGAAGGCATTGGCCGTCGGCTCCAGCGAGCGCCTTGATTTCTGGCCCGAGGTCCCCACGCTCAAGGAGGTCGGCTGCGACCTGCAGGTGGGTCTGACCCGCTGCTGGGACATCCATCCCGACACGCCTCAGGAGATCGTGGACATTCTGACGGAGAAGCTGCATGAGTGCTTGAATGATGCGGATACTCAGGCGAAGCTGCTTGAGCTGGGGCAGAACCCCAACTGGATGACCAACGAAGAGATGCATGATTACGGCGAGTACTACTATGGTGTCTATCAGGAGATCTATGCCAGACTGCACGCCAACGACTAAGCTGTGAGGCAGAACCCATGAGCTGTCGGGCCGGGGGAGCGCATTTGTCCCCGCGTGGAGTGCCGCCTCCCGGCCCTGCGGCAGCTTTTATGAAGATGTCTGCAAACCCTATTCAAAACTCCAGGAGGAGAGTATATGTCTGCATTAAGCCTTGTTTTCAGCGGTGCGGCAGCTATTTTTGAAGATCCGCTGACTATCCTCTATTTTCTCATAGGTGTTTTTGGCGGCATTGTATTCGGCGCGATCCCGGGTCTTACCGGCGCCCTGGGCGTTTCGCTGATGCTGCCATTTACCTTCGCAATGTCCCCTACGCAGGGCATTACTGTTTTGATCGGTATTTATGTGGGCGGCGTATCCGGCGGCTTGATCGCCTCCATTATGCTGAATATCCCCGGAAATGCCGCTGCCATCGTCACATGCTTCGATGGCTCACCCATGGCAAGAAACGGACATCCTTACAGAGCGTTGAGTTACGGCGCAACGGCCAGCCTGATCGGCGGCTTGTTCAGCGGTGTAGTCATGATTTTTGTGGCCACAAAGCTGGCTCGCTTCGGTCTGATGTTTGGAGCGTGGGAATATTTTGCGCTGGGCATTATGGGTCTTGCGGTGGTCATCTCCTTGTGCAGCGATGATATGATCAAGGGACTGATCAGCGCTATTATCGGCATGATGCTGGCGATGATCGGCATGGATAAGCTGTCCTCGCTGGAGCGCTTCACCTTTGGCTGGTGGCGCTTGAGTGGCGGTTTCGGCGAGATGACGGTTCTGATGGGTCTGTTTGCACTGGGTGAGATCCTCTCGCAGCTGAAGAACCTCGGCAAACCCATGAAGCAGGTGGGCAGCGATGAGCGCAAAACTGTCCTGCCTCGCAAGGGCGCATTCAAAGGCTTGAAGAAAACCCTCTGCGTTTCCTCTGTTATTGGTACGCTGATCGGCGTGCTGCCGGGCGTGGGTCAAAGCACGGCCGCGCTGGTGGCATATAATCAGGCAAAGAATTCCTCCAAGGAGCCGGAGAAGTTCGGCACCGGCTGTGCGGAGGGTATCGTCGCACCGGAAAGTGCCAATAATGCGGTGTGCGGCGGCGCGTTGATCCCTATGATGACGTTGGGCATTCCCGGCGACACGATTACGGCGATGCTGATGAGCGGCCTTATCGTACACGGCCTGGCACCTGGCGCATCGCTCTTCAGCAGCAACCCCGAAGTGATCGGCACCATCTACTTTGCGTACATTCTGGCGTGTATCGCTATGTATGTGATGTATCTTCTGTTCTTGAAGTACTTTATCAAGATCCTCTCTACGCCCATGAATTACATGATGCCGGTGATTCTGCTGATGTGCCTGATAGGCGCGCTTACCACAAACAACCGCGTGTTCGACATTTGGGTATTCTTTGCTATGGGCGTTCTCGGCTATGTGTTCCAGCAGGTGGATATTCCCATAGCGCCCCTGACGCTGGGATATGTGCTGGGACCGACCGTTGAACTGAACTTCCGGACAGCCATCATGACCTTTAAGGGTGATGCCTTATCGCTGTTTACCCGCCCGCTGGCGCTGGTGCTTTTGGCTGTTGCCGTTATCATGCTGTTTTGGCCGATGATCAAAAATACAATCCAGCGCAGAAAAAAGGTACAAGCAGGAGGCAATAGTGATGGTACAAACTGACCAGTTCCTTTGCGTTAAGCTGCGTGGAAGCGACCCATTTGCCCGGGGTGTCCAGTATGGACAGCAGGCCGAAGCGTTGATCCGCCGGGCGATCGAGGGATACCACCGGCAATTTCAGCAGTCGGTAGACCAGTCGTGGGATGCCGTGGTGAAGCGGAGCCATTATTATACGGACTTCGTGAACGAACACTATCCGGAGGAATTCCAGGAAATGCTCGGAATCGCGGAGGGCAGCGGCGTTGCTGTGGATGAGATCATGGCACTGAATTGCCGCTATGAGATTCTCAAGCTCAAGCTGCAGGAATGTACGACGGGCGCCATCCTGAAAGAGGCCAGCGGCGGGAAGGTATACCTGCTGCAAAACTGGGACTACCGCCCATGGGTGGAGCGCCATGCGGTGATCGTAGATATTGACGACCTGCAGGGGACGCATATCATCGGTGTTACAGAGGCCGGGCAGCTGGTGCGAAACGGAATGAACAACCACGGGATCGGCCTCTGTGCCAACAACCTGACGTCTATCTATGACAGTGGTGATATTGGCGCGCCTGTGACCTTCGTGCGGCGTAAGGCATTGAACAGCCGCTGTTTCCAGGAGATGGTAGATACCGTGACATCTGCAAAACGGGGCGTTTCCTGCAATTTCATGCTGGCATCCGCGGAAAACAAGGCTGTGGATTTGGAAACAACCCCGCAAAAGATCTATCAGGTGCAGCCGGAAAATGGCATTGTTACCCATGCAAATCACATGATTGCGGGGGCGGCCGTCTGCACGAACCAGGGGACAAAGTTCCGGGACGGTGTTCTCCGGCGGCTGCTGCAGCAGGGAAACGGTACGCTGAGCTTTTCTGATATCCGTGAGGCTCTGTGCAACCATGAGCGATTCCCCGGAGCGGGGGATACCTACCCCGAATCCAATTGCATAGAGGCTGTTTGCAGCCATGTCCCTCATGGCGAGTATGATGAGTGCAAGGTTTGGAAAACGATCGCCTCGTCCATATATGATTTGACAGCCGGGGTCGCCTACATCTGTAAGGGATGCCCCTGCGAAAATGAATACCAGACCTTCCCCCTATAATTTTGATGCGGCAGCATCGAGCACGGCGGCCTCTGGAAGACCAGGGGCCGCTGGTCCTAAATACGTATATGAAAGAAATAAGGAACAAAAGCAGGCAGAGGAGATGATGTATATGAATCTCATCACCACCGGCAATGCCGGGACTATGGAATCCAACGACATTATGATCACCGTAGAGCCATCCGACGCAGGCGGCGTACAGGTGGATCTGACCAGCAGCGTTTATCGGCAGTTCGGCAAGCAGATCATCTCCGTTATCAAGGAGACGGTGGCTGAATACGGCGTGAAGAATGCCGTAATCACCGCCGTAGACAAGGGCGCGCTGGACTGCACCGTCCGGGCTCGGGTGGCCGCTGCCCTGACCCGCGCAGCGCAATGCCATGACTACACATGGGAGGTGCGGCAGAATGTATAAGAAGGATCGCTTGCGCCGCAGCATGATGTTCGTACCGGGCAACAACCCCGGTATGATCCGGGACGCCCACATCTACGGCGCGGACTCCATCATGTTCGACCTGGAGGACAGCGTCGCCTATACCGAGAAGGACGCAGCCCGCTTTTTGGTGTACAACGCCCTGAAAACCCTGCATTTCGGCACAAAAGAAACGGTGGTGCGCATCAATGACCTGAGCAGCGGCTTGGGTGTTAAGGACTTGGAGGCTGTTGTTCGAGCCGGTGTACAGGTGGTGCGCCTTCCCAAGACCGACAATGCGCAGGATGTCATCGACTGTGAGCAGATGATCGAACGCATTGAGCGGGAAGCCGGTATCCCTGTTGGAACGACCGGCATGATGGCCGCCATCGAAAGCGCCAGCGGCGTGTTCAACGCCGTAGAAATTGCCAAGGCCAGTGACCGTTTGATCGGTATTGCACTGGGCGCGGAGGACTACGTCGCCGACCTAAAAACCACCCGCAGCGACGGTATTGAGCTGCTGTTCGCCCGCAGCATGATCCTGAACGCCGCACGAGCCGCCGGTATCGCCGCGATAGACACGGTGTTTTCCAACGTCAACGACGAGGAGGGCTTCATCGCCGAAGCCACCCTCATCAAAAAACTGGGCTTTGACGGCAAATCCGTTATCAATCCCCGTCAGATCGAGCCGCTGCACAAGGTGTTCATGCCCAGCGAGAAGGATCTGAACAAGGCACGCTCCATCATGGAGGCCATTGCCGATGCCAACGCACGGGGCAGCGGCGTGGCCAGCCTCAACGGCAAGATGATCGACAAGCCTGTGGTCATCCGGGCCAAGCGGCTGCTTGAGCTGTATGAGGCCGGCAACAAGGCAGATGAAGTGGAGGAACTGTAACATGGTAGAACTGAACAAGATTCCCCATATCGATGAGATCAGCAACCACGGTGCATTCGCCGGAGCCAGAGAGAAGAAAACCGCCACCTTCCGCGAGCGGTATCTCCAGCAAAATAAGGTGGTGCCTTCGCTGGAAGATGCCATCCGCCGTACGGGGCTGAAAGACGGCATGACCATCAGCTTCCACCACCACTTCCGTAACGGAGACCACATCATCAACACGGTGATAGACAAGCTGGCGGAAATGGGATACAAGAACCTGACGCTGGCGGCTTCCTCGCTGACCTCCGTCCATGCGCCTCTTGTCCGGCACATCAAAAATGGGGTCATTACCCATATTGAGACCTCCGGCCTGCGCGGTGAGTTGGCGGAGGAAATCTCCCGTGGCCTTATGGACTGCCCGGTGGTGTTCCGCTCCCACGGCGGCCGGGCCAGCGCCATCCGCAGCGGTGATCTGCACATCGACGTGGCGTTTCTGGGAGCACCATCCTGCGACCCCTATGGCAATGCCAACGGCTACAGTCGGGATGACGATAACGGCATTGCCTGCGGCTCGCTGGGCTATGCCCGTACCGATGCCAGATATGCCGACAATGTGATCATCATTACCAACCATCTGGTGGCCTATCCCAACGCGCCTTGGGCTATTCCCGAGTATGATGTGGACTATGTGGTGCTCACCGATGACATCGGCGACCCCAAGGGCATCATGTCCGGGGCTACCCGCTACACCAAGGATCCCAAGGAGCTGCTGATTGCGAAGACCGCCGCCAACATCATTGAGGCCACAGGCTATCTGTACGACGGCTTTTCCATGCAGATGGGCAGCGGCGGCGCGTCCCTGGCTACTGCTCGCTTCCTGCGGCAGAAAATGATCGACCAGGGTATCCACTGCCGCTTTGCCCTGGGCGGCATCACCGGACAGATCACCGCCATGCACGAGGAGGGGCTTATCGAACGCGTGCTGGATGTCCAGAGCTTCGATTTGGACGCGGCACTCTCACTGAAAAACAATCATTTCCACCACCAGATCGGCGCGACGTACTACGCCAGCCATATGATCAGCGCTGCGGTGGATCAGCTGGACTTCGTGGTCCTCTCCGCACTGGAGATCGACACAGATTTCAATGTCAACGTGCTGACTGGCTCTGATGGCGTGATCCGCGGCGCTATCGGCGGCCATCCCGACACCGCCGAGGGCGCCAGCCTGTCGGTGGTGGTGGCGCCGCTGACCCGTGGCCGTATTCCCACCATTGTCAAACATGTCAACACCGTGGTCACCCCCGGTGAGGTGGTGGATGTGGTGGTGACGGAGCAGGGCATCGCCGTAAACCCCCGCCGCCCCGATTTGAAGGAGAAGATCGAGGCCGCTGGATTGCATGTGTTTACCATCGAACAGCTGCAGCAGCGGGCCGAGATGCTGGTGGGTGTACCCGATCCCATCCGCTACAAGGATCGCATCGTGGGCGTGGTCATGTACCGCGACAACACTATCATCGATGTAGTGCACGAGATTGACGAGGATGCGTGAACTACTGCTTTGCAAGGCCGTCCCTCCCCGGTGGGGGACGGCCTATGCCACTCTGCTGGCAGAAGGTGGCCTGCGTGACGAGGGCCACGCCGATATTACCGCCTTGCTGACGGAGGGCGGTATCCTGCTGGGCTGCGGCTCACTGGGCGGCAAGGTTATCCGTCAGGTAGCCGTTTCGCCCAATGCCGAGGGACAGGACATATGCGCCCGCATCGTCTCCGCGCTGGTGCAGGAGTCGGTAAAGCGGGGCGTTCTCTACCCGTTTCTGTTCACCAAGCCCCAAAACGCACGGCTGTTCCGCTCACTTGGGTTCTATCCGGTGGCGGAGACGGCGGACATGGTGATGCTGTGCCGCCAGCGTGACGCGCTGGTGCGGTTTCTGGCGCCCCTGCCCCATTGGCAGGAGGGCGTTATCGGCTGTGTGGTGTGCCATGCGAACCCCTTCACCAGAGGGCATTTGCACCTCATCGCCACGGCGGCGGCGCAGTGTGACCATGTGCTGGTGTTCGTGGTGGCGGAGGAAGGTGGCCCCTTTCCTGCCGCTGATCGGCTGTCGCTGGTGCGGGAGGGTACGGCACATCTTCCTAATGTGACCATATGCTCCGGCGGCGACTTTATAGTGAGCCGCTCTACCTTCCCCGCCTACTTTCTGCGGGACGAGCAGTCGGAGGACGCCCGGTGCGACCTGGATCTGACGCTGTTTGCCCGGCACATTGCCCCGGCCCTCCACATCACCCGCCGCTTCGTCGGCGAGGAGCCCTTCTCTCCCACCACTGCTGCCTATAACCGTCGCATGAAGGAAATACTCCCCGCTTACGGTGTTTCCGTCACGGAGATCCCCCGTCTGGAGAACATCTCCGCCACCGCTGTCCGCCGCCTTCTGGCGAAGGGACGGCTTGCCGACATCCAACCACTTGTACCGGAGACCACCTATGCCTATTGTCAACATCACTTTGGAGGACATCCTCCGCGCCCGTGACGCGCGGGCGGATGCTCAGCGTCGGCTTTTGCGGACCTATCGCCTGCCGCTGGTATCCTTCACTATGAATATCGCCGGGCCGGTGAAGTTCTCGCCGCTGATCGAGTTGGCTTTCGACGCGGGACTGGAAGCCTTGCGCACCGCGCTGGGCCAGCCGGTGGCGGCGGAGATCATCCGGCCTGCCACTGGCTGCGAAGCCTTGCTTGTCTATGACCGCCCGGCGGCGGCGCTGAAAGCGGCCTGCCTGACGTTGGAGACCGCCACACCTGTTGGGCGGCTGTATGATCTGGATGTGCTGGACACAGATGGCAACAAGCTGTCTCGCATCGAGCAGCGCACCTGCCTCATCTGCGGCGGGCCGGTGACGGTCTGTTCCCGTAGCCGCGCCCATGGGCTGGACGCCATTGTGAACCGCACCCGCGAAATTCTGATGGACTTCGCCGCCGGATATCTGGCCGGCCTGGCGGCAAAGGCACTGACGGAGGAGGTGCGACTGACTCCGAAGCCGGGGTTGGTGGACGAACACAACAACGGCGCCCACAGCGATATGGATATTTCCCTGTTTCTGCGGAGCATCGATGCGTTGACGCCCTGGTTGCGCCGGATCACGGCGCTGAGCCTGTCTGGTGCGGATGCCGCCGCATTGCAGGCGGCGGGCCGGGAAGCCGAAGCCGCCATGTTCCGCGCCACCGGTGGTGTCAATACCCACAAGGGGGCGCTTTATTCCTTTTCAGTGCTGCTGGCGGCGCTGGGCCGATGCCTGACGGAGGGCGGTGACGTGTTCGCCCATGCCGCCGCGCTGGCCGCGGAGCTGACACCGCCTCAAGGTACCCACGGTGCGGCGGTGGCGATATGTCATAATGTGGGCGGAGCACGCGCGGAAGCGCTGTTAGGTTTCCCCACCGCCCAAAAAGCCGCCGCGCTGCTGCAAGCCCACGATCCCCTGACCGCACTCCTTTGGTTGATGACCCACACGGAGGACACCAATCTTTACCACCGGGGCGGTGCGGAGGGGGCAGCCTTTGTAAAAGTCCAGAGCGCCGCTATTCTGGCCGCTCCAATGGAGCGGCGTATCGCACTGACACAGGCGCTGGACGAGGCGCTCATCGACCGGTGGCTCAGTCCCGGCGGCAGTGCCGACCTGCTGGCGCTGGCACTGTTCCTGGGCAAGCTTCCCCGTTGGCTTATGCGCTCTACCTGGGCAAATCCTCAGCCCATGGGGAGCTGGAGAAACTGATGCCCTGATGTCTGGCAGTCCGGCATCGGAAACATATACAGAAATGAATGAACGGCAGAGTCCTACAAATGGGGCTCTGACGTAACATAATGTCGGAGGCGAATTTCGCCAGATGCTTCACCGCCGCATCTACGGACAAGCCCTCATAGGAGAACTGTTTTTCGGTGGCAAAATCGTAATCCAGCGTATCCTTGATACTGTTCCAGTCCGCATAGGTCACGGTATCGCCGTTCAGCACCCACTCTTTCTTGGTGATGTTGTACTGACGAATCTGTCCCGCGTGACGGAACACGCCCTCAAACAGCCTGCGGTGGATGGAGAGCCACTCGGCGGGGAGAATTGGAATGGACGGGAATCTCCTTGCAATTCGGGCTTTTGTGTGCTATACTGCCGTTCGAAAAGTGAAAATAACGGACGGCGCGCCGGTCTTTTGGGAGACGGGCGGCGGAATGGGGTGAGAAGCCCCGCGAGAGGGTCACTGTGATGCCTGCGCGATTGCGGCAGGCTAAGTCAGATACGTATGTGCCGGAGCCGGTTGGTTTTGCCATTCCCGAAGCCAAAATGAGAGTGCTGCGCACGGTCATTTTAGGCCGTGCGCTTTGTTGTATGCAGGCGCATGGCCGGGAGAGGCCGTGTGTCTTTTTTTGCTGTCGCAGGCGGCGGATGAAAGGAAGATTTTGCATAAAAGGGATATCCCTTTTATACTGTCTATTCTGTAAGCCGAACGACGTATGTCGTTGTGTTTTCCATAGGGCGGGCGGGGGTTGCCGTCCCCGCCCGCCACACCTCAAAAATTCAGGCCGTACGGCCTTTTTAATTAGAAAAATATAACAGAGAAAGGAAGATCACGAGATGAAAAAGAAAATTGTCTCGCTACTGCTGGCGCTGACTATGATGGTCAGTCTTCTGCCGGTGCAGGTTCTGGCCGCCGGCGATGGCGGCGCAGCGGATGCCCCCGTCGTGACGGAGCTGGCAGGCGAGGAGCAGACGCCGGAGAACTCGGCGGACACAGAGGAGCCTGAAGAATCGGAGGCTCCTGCGGAGGAACCGGCGGAAGCTGCGGAGGAACCCGCCGCGGAGGAGCCGGTAACGGAGGAAGCGTCTATCAGCGCCTCCACCGAGGCGGCCATGACCGCTGCGGCTGCGGTTCCGACCCTGCAGGATGGCGTATCCCCCACGGCGGAGGCCACTGTGCTGGCAGGAGCGCCGTACAGCATCACCGAACTGAATGCGGGCAAGGTGTTCTGGAACAATGAAAAGAACAGACCCCTTGTTGCCGCCGAGAGTTTCTACTATCGCCGTTCCGCTGATGGCGGCAAGACCTGGAGCAATCTGCGGAGTTTCTGCTATCCCAATCAGGATACCGGATTTTCCGGCACGGCGGTGGTTTGCGTCCTGATGGAGAGCAAGCCCGGCGACTATATGTATCGCATCTGCGCCACAACGGATGGCAAAAATTTCTCCGAGGATACCTGGACGCTGACGCTGCACGTGAAGGAGAATTCCACCTATGATTTTAACTTCCTGTTCTGCGTTGGTAAGGACTACAACGGCAACTATCCCATTCTGAAGCTGTACAACGTGGTGAAGGACGCATCCGGCAAGGAGGTTCTGGGCGACGAGCTGAAGAACTGCTTCCTGTACAGCAACTATACCAGCACCCTGCCGGATGGCGAGACGGAGTACGATCCCGCTATGGGAAAGCTGGAGGAGAAGGACAATCTTCAGCGTTTTTATACCCATCTGTCCAGCGGCCGCTATGCCTACCGTGCCTTTGGCTATAACGAGGAGACTAAGGCTTATGACATTCCTCTGGGCGGCATGACCTTGCAGCTTCCTCTGGAGCAGAACGACGTGTTCACCGGTGAAGACCAGTATGCCTACATTCGATGCGTCGCTTACGGCGTGGATGCCACAAAGAAGGACGGAACGGGCTTCGGCGCGGATGATTTTGAGGTAGAACTGAACTGCCCCGTAATGAACAGCACGGCAGAGATGGGCGCATCCTTTGAAAAGGACGGCCACACCTACTATCCTACCATGGTCTTTGCCCAGAGCCGCGGCTGTCTGTATGGCATCTATGTGGGGGCTACCATGCCCGGTTATAACTCGTCCGTCAGCGCAGGCGAGTTCTTTGAGGCTGAACCGGCTGCGCGGCTCGAGCTGGCAAAGCTGGACACTGCTGCTCAGGTAACATACACGGTGCCCTCGGACGCCACCTTTAACCTCTACCGCCAGATGAACAACTTCAACACCAGAGTGGTGGAGCCGATCATCGATTGGAAGGACAACGGTGATGGCACAAAATCCGCCACCTACGAGATCAAGCGACAGACAAGTAACAGCATGGCGGGTACCGATCTCTACACTTGGCGTCTTAGTGATGCGACCCATGTGACCCGTGCCGGCTTCTACCAGCAGAGCGATATCAAGGAAGAGACCTACAGCTTTACGCTGTCCTTTGACGATGGCCTTAACCCCAACAACACTCAGCGTATCTCCCATGACCGCAGCGGTCTGGGTACAGGCGCGGCTCCCCGTGATGAGGCGGACATTCAGGTAGGTCTGGATCCCACCGGCTACAAGGTGCTGGACGGTACGTCCCGCCTGCGGGCTTACCGCTTCTGGGAGCTGATCAGCAGCGATACGGCCAATATTATCATTGAGCCTGACTTCCACTGGGATGTGCTCTCCGGCGACGTTACCTTTACCACTGTCAACGGCGGTAATGCCGGTAACAACTGGGCGGACGTGACGCCCGGCACAGAGGATTCTGTGATCGCCACATGGTATGACAGTATCGACGTGAATCCGCAGGATCACGCCAGAACCTGCGGCCTGTTCCCCGCCACCAGCCCCGAGCGCGTGGCCGTGTCGGTGGTGGCCGGTACGGGCACCAAGCACGGTACTGCCGAGGCGGATGTGCGCTATAACCCCATCGAGGGCAACGGCAGCGCCCGTCCTTACGAGTGGGACTACAGCTTTGATACATGGTTCTATAGCGCACAGGACACCGCCCCCACCCTGAACTTCACGGTCAGCGGTACCGGCAAGGTAGCTGTGGAATATGCCCTTGTGGCGGCCAATGAGGCTATGCAGACCACCATGACCAAGTACTCCACCGCTTCCGGCACCAACGGCAGCTATACCGTTCCTCTGTCCGCCTTCAACGGCTTGGGCAACGGCAAGGGCGGCACCGTTATTATCAAGATGACCGACGACACCGGCGTCAGCTACCGGTTGGTGCGGGTGGCCAAGGTCACGCCGACGCTGGAGAATGTCACCCACCCCGGCGATCCCTTCGCCCCCGGCGATACGGTGCGTGTGACCTTCAACGGCCTGTACCGCGGCATCAACAAGGTGGCCGGTACCTTTAACCCGAAGGAATTGAATGTTACCTATACCACCCCGGAGGGAAATCTGATATTGGCTGGTGCCAAGCAGTACGAGCGGATGGACACCGCCGTGCTGGAGTTCACCATCCCCCGTGCCCTCACCTTTGAGGACGGCGCCGACTCCATGAACTATGTGCTGTCCGACGGCCATATTTCCGGCAATATGTACTCCGCTTCCAATCCCTTCAACTTCATGTACACCATGACCGATCTGGGTATGCCCACCAACTTCGCGGCGCTGCTGCTGCGGACGCTGTCCAGCCACCTGATGGACATCTCCATCCCCGTGCAGAAGCAGGGTTATGATGTTCGCGTGAACGTTGTGGATAAGGATGGCAAGGCCGTTGAGAACGCAGTCATTACCCTGACGAACTCCGATGGTACGGATCTTACCCCTGTGAACGGTCTGTATAAGGATTCGCCCTATGATACCTACCGTTACTATGTGAAGGCAGAGGGCTATGTCAACAACGCCGGTTCCTTCTCTCTGAGTGCCGGCAGCGCGGCACAGGTAAAGGACGGCGTCCTGACCATTACCGTTGTGCTGAAAAAGGCAATGGAGGGTGCATGGGACGGTACGACCGTCACCGAGCCGAAGCTTGAGAACGGTGTTTACCAGATCAGCACCGGCGCGGAACTGGCATGGTTTGCCCAGACGGTAAACGCCGGAACCAACAATATCAAGGGCAAGCTGACCAAAGACATTGATCTGGCGGGCTTCCCCTGGACGCCCATCGGCAACACCAGCAAGGGTTTTGCCGGCGAGCTGGACGGTGCGGGCTTCGCGGTGCGGAACCTGTACATCTACAGCACGGCGGACAATCAGGGACTGATCGGCAGACTGGGCGCCAACGGCAAGGTGCATGACCTGACCGTTACCGGCTCTGTGACCACCACAGGCAATACGGCTGGCGGCATCGTGGGCCATGCCCCCGCCAAGACATCTGTGATCAACTGCTTGAATGAGGCGGACGTCACTGCCAAGACCTGTGTGGCAGGCGTTGTCGGTAAAACGCAGGGGAATGTCGCAAATGCTAATAACGCAAAGAATGCGCCCATTATTAAGAACTGCGGCAACACCGGAACCATCACCGCCACGGACGCGAAGTCCGGTAATGCAGGTGGTATCGCTGCCATTCATATGCAGTATCAGATGTTCGGCGGCGTGTTTACGGACTGCATCAATGTGGGCGGCGTTGCCGCCTCCAAGAAGGCTGGCGGTATCACTGTCACCACCAATGCAAAGAAACAGGCCGACGGTGGTGGAAACTACTATCTGTCCGGCTGCCTGAACGGAAGCGGTGATGAACCGATCATCGGTGAGGAAAAGACCGCCGATGAGCTGATGGAGATGCTGAAGGATCGCACCGATCCCGTGGGCAAGGGATTGTATGAGGCGCTGCAGCGGCAGAAGGATCAGCCGGTAGTGGACGATGTTATTGCCAAGATCGGTGCCATCGGCACCGTGACCAGGGGAAGCAAGGCATCTATCGATGCGGCGCGAAAGGCTTACGACGACCTGACCGATGCCCAGAAGGAATTGGTGCCTGCGGATGTGCTCAAGACACTGACCGATGCAGAGACGGCGTATGCCAACCTGCCCAGAAGCTCCGGCAGCTCCGGCTCCGCCTACACCGGCGGCCACACCTTTACCACCGATCTGGAGCCGGGAAGCATCACGGGCGTATTTGTGGACGGAAAGAAGCTCGACAGCCGCTACTACACCGTGTCCGGCAGCGACGTGACGCTGACGGCGGACTATCTCAAGACCCTGCGCAGCGGCAAACATACGGTGAAGATCGAAAACGCCGCTAAGGTGGCCACCGGCTCCTTTACCTTGAGCGGCAGCGGTGCGGTGCAGTCCAGTCGCACCGGTGATCCCGGCGTTGCCATCTACTTTGCCATGGGCGCTGTGAGCCTCCTCGGCTCCGCCGCATGGCTCCGCAAGCGCAAGGAAACCTGATCACAATACTTTCTCTGCATCATCTCTATATGGCAGCAGCGGAGGCGCATCGCGCCTCCGCTGCTGTCGTTAACATTATGGTTGATCCGCGCTGCCTCTGCTTTTTAAACAGTCAGCGTGGCAAATGGGGCGGTACACTCCGCGCAGCCACCAAATTCAGCCGCGTAACGACAAAGCGCGGTGCTGCGAATTCCGCTTAACAGCCCCTGTCCCACACGCCGGAGGGGTATTCTTATGCGTCGATCACATGACCGGCGCGGTAGCATTCCGCGATGTAGTCACGGGACTGATAGTAGAACGAGGAGTTATAATCGCAGAGCTTTTCATCGATCCACGAGGTATATACAGCCACCAGCATTTCTGCCACATCATCCTGCCCGGACACATCCTCGATCAGGCGAGCGTATACCTTGCCCATTGCCCACACATCCGGCACGGCGTATCTGGCCACTGCCACGTTATCGAACTGGCCGCGGGGCAGAACAAAGTGCTCCTGCATATCGTCGGACACCTTCTCGATAGGCTCGCAGTGGAGCACATCGGCATGGCCCAGGATCATCTGCACGCCCTGTAAGCCCAACGCCTTTACCACGTCGCAGCGTTTCAGTTTCAGGTCACGGCCCAGCTGCTCCACCAAAGCGCAGGTGAAGAACAGTCCGCTGTGGTTTCGTTCACACATGTACCTCGTAACTCCTCTCGAAGGTCAGCACGGCCAGCGCTCTGGCGGTATGGAAGCTGATTTGATGGGTGGGATGCTTGAACCGCGCCAGCTCCCAGAAGGCGGCGCGGCTGATCTCGCCATCTGTATAGCTCTGCACATAGTGAAAGATGGTGCCATCGGCCATCGGCCCGTCCACGATTTTTCCCTGTTATACCCGATTTCACCGCTCTGCGCAACAAAGAAGTTGACGGAGCCTTTCCGCATTGCTCATGCTGTTATCTGTCAGTGTAATGATTTTTGGCAGTGCTACGACACGGGAAGCGGGCGCAGGCGTAATAAAGATGGGCTTACCCCGACTATCACGCGGTGTATGAGGGACTGGACCCCGCACGTTCCAGCGTATGCAGCGTGACGAGGATGTACGATATGAGAAACGGAATGCACCCATTTCACTGCTGGGGCGCTGCCAGTCGTTTATATTCGTTATACTTATCCTCTGCCTTGTGAGCAATATTACGCATTTTTTGCCTGAATTTCCGGCTCAACTGTTCCCGAGCATCCGGATCGACCTCCGCCTCATAGTTTTTGTAGTATCCGTCCCATAATGCGGAGAGTTCGTCCGAATAGCCACTCATTTCCGCCCAAACATCGCCCGTGGAGTGCGCTTTCGCCCAGTCCTTCCACTCGTTGAGCTGCGTGATCCTTTTTCGCTTCTCTTCGTATCCCGGAATGCCCTGCTTGCGCTTCCTGTTTTCCACATCCGTTTGCTTCTTCCGCTGTGCTGCACACCCGCCAGGACAACTCAGCCGAGTGCCGCTATAAACAGCGATCCAACGCTTGCATTGGGTGCATTTTCGGAAGTAGACGGTGCATTTGGCAACGTTGGTCACATATTGATGCTTCAGGCTTTGGAAAGACCCATTCAGCAGCATCCACTTCCCCTCAACGCCATCGCCGTTCTCCGTCCGCAGACGCCAGTCACGGCGGTCCTCCGGCAGCGTACCGCCGAGAACAGGGTCGTCCGGCGACAGCTGATCTCCCTGCGGCTGAGGCTGGTTGCCATCCCAAAAGCCTCCCGCCAAGCGCGTGATCATGTCGATCGCCTCGTCCGTCAGTCTGTCCCGAGTCTGGCGATCGAATTCCGCGGCGCAGCGGCAATACTGCATCCATATCAGCAGGCTCATGTACTTATTCAGGGGCGATGCGGTGTTGTACATCTCCCTCAAGTATTCTCTCAGCGGTTCTTCGCCGCTCAGGCTGGCAGGAATGGCATCCCGCCCGCGGATCGCCTCCTTGAACAGACGCAGCGCACATCGGTAGTCGGAATAACCCGAGGCGAAGTACTCAAGAAAATGGTGTTCCGTGAAGGTCTCATCGTAGATCACGCCCACCTCATAGCCCTGCCTCTGCCGAATGTCCTCTGCCAGCTCACTGTAAGCCATGCTTCCCACGTGAAAAACGCGTTTGCCCACCAGCGCAAATTGGCGGCAGAACTCCTTCGACAGGCCGCCCAAGGTATACACCATTACACGGGCTTTTTGCAGGGCGGCTTCCTCACCGCGGATACGCGCCAGGACTGCCTTTTCCTCGCCGATGAGAATACGCAGGCGACTGTGTACCCGTTTCTTCCCTTCCCCCACGGGCTTCGATGCAAACAGCGCCATGGCAAGCTCTTGATCCTCCCACGCCACAATTTTGAACGGATCGAAGGAAATATCCTTTTTGTTGATTTTGAGCTCCAGCATGATTACACCTCCAGCAAAGTATGTTTGTGTCAGGTATTGTCGATACCTAGTTCTTCACATCATGGGTCTTGATATCGCGCAGCACCAGTTGACGGATGTAGTCCGTCACATTCTCTTGACTGTTCAAGCGTTCAATGACTTCCGAATCACTGTTTGCATGGAACGACAGCCGGTAATTCTGGTGTGTTACCTTTCGGGTCTCAGTGATTTTCTTAATATTAGCCGCCTGATACCGCCTATTGGCCGCCTTCTGCCTTTCGTACGTATCTTGTCGGCACACCCGCAGGATCGTAGCAACAGAAACTCCATACTGAACTGCCAACGTCGTGTACGGTACTCCTGTGTCATGAGCCGCTTTGATCGCCGCTTTTTGGTCATCCATCAATTTCCGCCCTCGAGCCATAGACTTAAATCCTCCCCGCGTTTGAAATGTTTCTTTGACATTATCATGTATATTTATATATGTCAAATATCCGTTTTTACTTTTGCACTAAAAAACATGCACGGCAGGAGCAGGAGGCGTGAACCTCCATCTTCCGTTTTTTTAAACAGGCATCTTCCTTACATCACTGATCGCCATCACGCAGACTACTTCCAGCCCTTTCAATATCTGCGGCATATCCCCATCACTGCGGATGGGATGGTTGGCAGAACAATGGCTTTCAAATAATTCGAACCGCATGTCCTGCGGCAGCTCCGTTAACTTGATGAGGTAGAAAAACGTGCGTTCCTTTGGCGGGCAGTAGTGGAGCAGATAGCTCACGCAGCTCTCCAGCCACAGCTTCGCCCGCCGCAGCGCGGCGGTTCTGCCGGTGCAGGCAGCCAACATAAACAGCAGCCGCTCGGCGATGTAGTTAGCCACAAGGGGAATGGACAGTCCCCGCAAATGCTGCGGCAATAGGATCGCCAGCGGCGTGTCCAGCGCCAGTAGTCTGCGACGCTGCTGACGGAGCTCCTCATCCACCCTTCGAATATAGTCCTCCGCCTGCACGCGGTTAAGAGACACGGCCATAGATGCCACCTCCCAGCGTCACAGAACCGGAGAGCTTTCCCTCCGCCAGCGCGTACAGCAGCGGCTGTACCAGCGCTTCCACCGCGCCGTCCAATCCACGTGCGCCTGTGCCCTGCGCCACAGACTCGCAGGCAAGCTGCTCTACCAGCTCGTCCGGCAGTTTGAGACGGACTTTGTGGGCGCGGAAAAACTTTTTGTACTTCACAAACGCCGAAAGACTGGATTCAGTCAGGATGCGCTTCATCTGTTCCGTGGTCAACTGCTCCACCGGCACGAACCGCCCGATGCGTCCCATCAGCTCTCGCTCCATGCCATAGGCGCAAAAATCCTCGGCGGTGTGCTGGGTAACTGAGGGACAGGACGGCTCGCTTCGCACGAAACCGATGGGGGCGGCGCACTTCCGCTCCTCCCGCATCCGACCAAATGCGCCGCCAAACAAAAACAGCAGATCGGTGGTGTTGATGGTCATGCCATCGACAGTAACCTCCATCCCCTCCACCAGCTTCAAAAGCGCGTGCTGCGTTCCCTGACAGTAGGCTTGACGCCAGTCAGCACCATGGGCAGACAGCTTGTCCACCTCGTCAATGAAGATGATGGCATGCCGGACGTGGGGATGGCCTTTGAAGCCTGTCAGCAGGTCAGTCACAATGTCCGCCGCATTTTTTCCGCGATAACCGGTCTCGGTGATGCCGGTGGCATCCACAGCGAGAAACGGCAGCCCTGCGATCCTGGCGGCCTCACGGATGATGGCAGTCTTGCCGCACCCACTGGGGCCATACAGCAGCAGATTGGTACGGGGAACAAAGTTGTCTCCGTTGGCGCGGAGCATCTGCTTCCAGACAGCCAATGCCACAGCGGATTTTGCCTGTTCCTGCCCGATAATGGCCTTGTTCACTTCCTGAACGATGTACTGCGGCGTGATGGAGGGGGCAGATACATTTTCCTTTTCTGTTCCTTTGGAAGCCTCCAGAATATGGAAGGACATTTCGAGACAGCCCCGGCAGACCATCCTGCCGGTAGAACCCACCACGTAATCATTGTCAAGGATGTTGATGAAGCCCTTGCACAGGGCGCAGCGGGGAACAGGCGGGGATTGTTTCTTTTTACTCATGTGATCACTCCTTACTCCATTTCAGAATGATCGAGGGTGGATATAAAACGCAGCTTTCTTTGTTTTCATGGTTGAATCTCCAAGTCAAACGATACCCTTTCACAATCACAGCGGTTTCTTCCATGATCGCTATGGAGAGGAATAACTGTCCTGCAATATTTACGTCACAAATGTTAGCGCGATTTGTGAATTTGTCAATACAGGATTTGCAACATTTCTCCATGCTTTTGAAATTTGTGCTTATTGAACATATTTTTCCATGTTCGAATAAGACGATTATACAAATTGCACATTTTAAGGCGCGAGGTATAAAGCAAAAACGCAGGCGGCTCTCGTTTACAACGGAGAGCCGCCTGCTGTGCGGTGTCAATTTTTAGTTTCTTTCCGATTCGTACGCGGACTATCGCCTTGACCTGCCATAGCAGTCACATATCAACTCAATAATGGGACGTAGTCGGGGAGGTACAAGAGATAAGTTCTCTATCAGGTTCTCTTTGACATCGGGAGCAAGCCCTTTGGACAGGTGCGCGATCTCGTCAATGGTTATCCTGTGCTTATCCAAATCTGAGAGTGCGCTGATGACGATTGCAGCCTCATTTGTGAGGCCATCAAACAGCTTTGCCGCGGAATGAACCAGCAGCACCTCATGACCCGGGGCGCATTCAACACGGGTCTTAGGGCCTGTGCTCAAGTACTTCGGCAGCTTCGGGTCTTCATCGGACAGGCCAATCCTGCGCCGTGCAAGCTCCGTGGCCGGAAGTATCCTCCAATGGCTTCTCCGGGCGAGAGCATGCGCCACAGCTTCATGGGATGGCAGCACAGGGACATCGTTACACCATTTTGGGTTCAGCCGATAAAGTCCCATGCTAATGCGCTCTATGTTCTCACTTTGTGCAAGGCGTGACAGCGCCTTGCGAACCGCATCATAGCTACCTAACGCATCGAAATCCTCTACGGTAAATACCTCATCGTGCGGCTTGGCATACATAAATGAAAGAATATCCCGCTCACACGCATACAGCTGCTCGTGCATCGTCCATACCTCCGTCTGCCTTTGTCACAAATTATACTTGTTTCCGTGAAAATGTCAAGTTTAGCCTTGCCTCATGCGTTATGTTCAGGGATACGCTGTTTAACGTTGTTCATGTTTTGCTTCCCGAGACCGTCCCCACTCGGCCGCATATTGTATGGCGCGAATGCTCGTTTGCAGCATTTGCAGCTTGCGCCACTCGCCCAGCGCGGCTTCCAGCGCAGATTGATCGCAATCCATCCTGGCGCGGCGGATGGCGGCACGGAGCTCGGCCGCCTTCCACTCGACCTCCTGCGGCGTTTGCAGATCCTGCTCACGGGCGTATGCCAGGCCCTGCAAGGCTTCCGTCTCTGCCTTGCCCGACACGACGAACAGAGCGAGACATTCCGACTCACTATATGCCTCCTGCGGCTTCGGGGCGCTTCCCAGCAGCAGGAACAGCACCAGCAAAAGCAGGCTATCCAACACACCGTGCGGATGTCCGCATGCTTCGCGATGTGCCTCGTGCCACCGGCTGCGGACATAGCGCACATATACCCACCACTGCTGCTCCGCCAACTGCTCGCGCTCCCGCCGCAGTGCCATCAGCTGTTCGATGTCCGTCCATTCCAGTCCCAATGTCCGCAGCCGCACCGCCCTACGGCCTCCCGGCGGCAGGACGCTTACCGTGTTTCCTCGCCGCTTGAGGGTGATGCCGTAGGCGCGGAGACGGTGGAATAATTCTCTTGTGTGGCGACATTGGGCCGCCACAGAAACCAATACATGGCGGAGATATTCGTTCCGCATTTCGTACTGCTCCTGTTTTCGCCTGGCGGCAACGGCGTTGTTGTCCTTGACCTCCCAGCCGTGCGCGTGCGTATAGTCCCGCAGCCAGATATTCATGGCCTTTCGTAGTTCCGCACTGTCCTGATGCTTGCCGCCTGCCTTGATCTCACAGGGGAGGACGTTCCCCTCACTGTCCCGCATCATCCACGCCTGTTCTGCCCGTGCCTTCGCGCGGACAGAATTGATGGAGATATGGATGTGATCATTGTCCGTGTCGCGATGGACGGCGATCAGGCAGTCGTAGCCCTGCAAAAATGCCTTGGAGAAAGCCCGCCCTTCCTCCACAAGGTCGTCCATGGACAGTTTATCCCGATCCGCCGCCGGATGACTGAGGATATATTCGTGGCTCTTGCGGTCGCTGGGCTTGTTGTTTTTGCTGTAGCACAGGTTGGTACGGCGGCAGGCGGACGCCCACCGCTCCGGCGCTGCCGCTGTTCCATCAGCAGTCAAGTACAGCGCGGCGCAGTCGCTGCGGGGCTGCATTAGGCCGTATTTATCCAGAATTGGCACATAATATCCGGTGCGGCTGTCCTCCCGATGCCGGCAGGTGTAGTACTCCAACACATCCTCATAGCGGGCGTTTTTGGAGCTGCTATGCTTGACGATAGCCATCGGTGATCTTCACCTCCAACGCCGCCAACCGTTTTGCCATACGCTCCACCTGCCGTGCGGCATGCAGCAGTTCTTCCCATTCTGCCGGGCGCAGTGTCCGCTGTCCCTCGTTGGGGCGAATGGTCATTTTAAACAGACCGCCGATACGCCCCACGTCGGCCTTGAGCAGCGCCAGCTCGTCCAGCATCGCCACATCCAACTCCGTGTGCAGCGGGATCACGATTCGTCCGGTCAACGCGGCGCGGCGTAAAAATTCGCTGGCGGACAGCTTGCTCCGTTTTACACGCGCCGTGAAGGCACGGTATTCACTATCGGATAAACGGGTCTTGATCAAATTTTTCCGGGCGCGGGAGCTCTGCGGAGGCTTCGCAGGTGAAGTGATATGTTCCGCGATTGTGAGCGGCGCAGACACAATTTCTTCCAACATCAGAGACGGCTGTAGCCTCCGCTGGGCAGCGTTGGATACCAGCGCGTCCAGATTTGGCTTGTGATGTTCGTTATCATGCATGGTATCCCTCCTTGGGGTCTGGGGTTCTCCCCAGCGCTTGTTCGGCTATCATGGTACCCAAAAGGGTACCATGATAGGGAACTTGTCCTCCGTTGTACGTACTACTGCCGCTCCGCGGCACGCCGCCGATACACATCGTACTTTTCCAACAATCCGTTTGCCTCCTCTGAAATGTCCCGCACACATTCCCAGCCATCGATCTGCGCATCTGCACCGACCAGGTAGTAGCAGGAGAGGCAGGGCATTTTTTCCTGCTCCAGAGCGTTCCAATGAATACAGCAGCGGCAGTTGCCGTGCAGCAGCTCGTTGGCATTGTGGAGTTTCGCACAGGCTATCCAGTAGCGGTAGGCCAGCACATGGATATATTTTTCGTCTGTCTGCCGCTTCAGGGCTTTAATGTTTTCGAGCGTCAAGCCACTCTTGCGGGACTCCTCCAGCAAGGCCTTTTCGTCCGCCGTCAGGTGAGATGTACGGTTGTTTTTGGTCATTTTGACCACCTCCAAAATGTTAGTCCGCTGTGCACTGCGTCTGACTTCATTATAGGTGCATTTTGCGAGAAGTCACGCGGTCACGGCGTATCGAACGCACGCAAATGAGATCTTTCCATTTTCTGCGGTGGTCGGTAGTTGAAACGAGCGATAAGCCTCGGCTACCAGAGTCTATGTCGCTTTTTAAATCGGCGCCATCGATTGACAAAGGAAAATATGCCTGACTGTGTGTCTTTCCGGCGCTTTTTGTCCTTTTCTCCTTGGCTTGTGCCAGTTAAGTCTGCGCCTCAAAAGCCCAAAACACTCGAAAATACATCGCTGACGGGTGCAGCAAGTCGATGGCCTACCGGCCTTGAATCGTTTATTCTCCAGGTATTCTGCGCGGCGCCGGCGAATGGAAAAGAACAGGTAGAGCTGTGCTCCTCGGCGGCAGAAGCCGCAGAAAAAGGAATAATCGCATTTGCGTGCGTTAAATGCGGGCAGTTGTATTGAAAAAGCACGAAAAACCGGCTATCGTGACATTAGACGCAGCGCGCAGCGGACTAACATTTTGGAGGTGGTCACACATGACCAACACCCACATCACTTACAACATCTGCGATACCTATACGCCGGTGACAGAAGCCGCAGTGTCTGCCGCGCGGGAGGTGACGTGATGAGCACTTCTCGCAGGAAAGCCGGGGCAACGCTTCAGCCGTGGCTGACGGCGCGGGCAGACTGCCGTGAAAAGCGCTTCATCCAGGTGGGAAACTCCCTTCTGCTGTCCCACCGGTTTTGGCGGCTCTCCGCAGGTGCGCGGTACTGCTATCTGTGTATGGCGATGGAGGCCGGGCCGCGGCGCGAATTCCGCCTGCCTAAGAGCGCGGCGGAGAAGTACGGCATCCCTCACTCATCACTCTGCCGGTATATTCACGAGCTGGAGGCCGGCGGCTGGATCGAGGTACGCAGTATGAAGCTCTTCCGTAAGCCCAACGAGTATCGCTTTGCGTTGAAATGGAAGGGGCTCTCCCCGTCGTCCTGACATCTGCTATCCCTGCCGCAGCGGGGATGGCAACATGTGGTATATCTGCCCCGGAATGGAGCAAGAGATCACGGGCGGATCGTTCACTGGTTGCCCGGTTATGGATCATCACCTCGCTGGATGATCCGTGCGCTTGCCGCATGGTGGGGCAAGATACGCTGTCATCTTGTCCCGGAACGGTACAGCCAAAATGCACTTTAGCACGCAAAATCGTCGAAACGCGACGCTGTGTAATTTTTCCCACAAACGGCAATACTGCCCGGTAAGGAGGATACGATATGGAACTTGACATCAACAAAGACTGTGGTATTGCCCTGATTTGGCTGACGCAGGAGGAATCTGCCGATCCGGCTGTCAGTGAGCATCTGAAGCCGGTTTACGCGAAGTGCCGCGCGCAGGGGCTTATGGCCGCAGTCATGCATTCCGGCAAGGAGGATATCTACGTCAACACCCGCGATCTGCTGGTCGAAAACCGCCGGCGGCAGGCCGAAAAAGAGGTGCGCGCAGAACGGGAATCCTCGCTTTGAGAATATGGGGAGGCCTATCGGTCTCCCCATATTTAATCTTGCGTACCATCGCGGCGTATGTTACAATGTAGTCTGTGCTATAACTATTCTGTAACGATAAAATTGATAGATCGAGGTGTGCTATGGAACAGAGGATTTCCAAATTTTCTGCGAAGGCTGCGCGCTTTCGTCAGTGGGCAACAAAAACGCTGAAGGGAGGTGAATCGCATTGATCGAGCGCTATTCCATCGCGGGCTACTGCCGCATTTCGGTAGACGAAGAGCTGGATCGGGACAACACCTCCATCGAAAACCAGAAATCCATCATCACGGACTTTGTCAAGCATCGCTTTCCGGACAGCACGCTGACCTATTTCGAAGACCGCGATCGCTCCGGCTATACGTTTGAGCAGCGGGAGGGCTATCAGACCATGCGGCGCGGACTGATGGAGCACGGGTATGATGTCCTCATCGTCAAGGACTTCTCCCGATTCTCTCGCCGCAACAGCCGTGGCTTGGTGGAGCTGGAGGATCTGCGCGACGCAGGCGTCCGCATCATCTCCATCGGCGACGGCATTGACTTTCCCAACGATGATGACTGGCTGAAGATCCAGTTTCAGTTCCTCATCAACGAAATGCCTGTCACCGACACCAGCAAGAAGGTCAAGTCTGTTATCAAGCGGCGGCAGGCGGACGGCGCGTGGCTTTGCGCCGCGCCATACGGCTATATCCTCAACAAGCAGAGGCAGTTCGAGATCATCCCCACCGAGGCGGAGATCGTGCGTCAAATTTTCCGCCTTTACAACGACGGCTGGGGCTACAAAAAGATCGCCAACTACCTGACTGACCAGTGCGTTCCCACGCCGCGCATGTCCGAGTGCGATCGCCGAGAAGCGCAGGGTGAGAGCGTCAAACGCTCCGCCAAGTCCGCGTGGGCCATCGTTACGGTGCAGGGCATTCTGGATAACGACTTCTACATCGGCACACTGCGGCAGGGCAAATACACCCGCCGGAAGATCAACGGATCCGAGGTCAAACGGGACGAGAGCGACCATCTGGTGTTTGAGCATCATCATCAGGCTGTCATCGACTACCGCACCTTTGCCACCACCCGTGCCCTGCGGCAGCAGCGCACCACCAGCCATTACCGCGGCGTGAAGATCAATGACAATGTCTATTCCGGCTTTCTGGAGTGCGGTGACTGCGGCAGCCCCATGTTTGCCATGAGCCGCCGCGAGCTGCGCCCCGCCTACACCTGCGGCGCCTACCACCGCCGTGGACTCTCCGGCTGCACCAGCCACCACATCCGGGTGGATATGTTGGACAATCTGCTGAAGGGCTATATCCGCAAGGTGCGGGACAACTCCGCCGCCATGCTGGAGCGTCTCAATGCAGATCTCGCCCGGGAACAGGAGGACGTGGCCGAGACGGAGCGTACTGCTGAGAATCTGGAACAGCTGCTGCTGGATGCGCAGGAGGAGCTGAGGGCCGCCAAGCGTCAGCGGATCCGCGACATCGCCAGGCATCCGGAGCGGGAACCCATTCTGGACAGCACCTATGACGAGCTGGAGGACGAGTTGGTCAGACGCATCGCCAACCTGCAAAATCAGATACAGCTGGCCGCCGACAAGCGCAACACCATTATCCGGGTCAACCGTGCCGCAAAAACAGCCATGGAGGTTTTTGACGATCTGCTGCACAAGGAGCACCTCGACCGCAACGATCTGCAGCTCATCATCGACAGGATCAAGGTCTACGAGGATCATCTGGAGGTCTGGCTCAAGGCCGACATCGACACGCTGCTGCACTGCGGTACGCTGCCCGATGAAGACACCCCTGTTGCTGTGGAGGGCGGTATTATTGCCTTCTCTGAACAGGCAGAAGCCGACTCCGCCACCCTCGTTCAGCAGACCGCCAACCGTCCGGACAAGGTCTTTCGTGCCAATGTTATCGGCAACGGCGACCCGTTGGAGATTTACACCACACGGGACGGCGAGGTCATTTTCAAGAAGTATTCCCTCATCGGCGGACTGGAGGAGTTCGCGGCGCAGTTCTGCGATACCCTCAGCCGCAGCACGGATTTTTCCGCCGCCGTCACTGACCGGGACGCGGTGATCGCCATGGCCGGGGCGGGGAAGAAGGAGCTGCTGGGCAAGTCTCTTTCCCCGGAGCTGGAGCGCATCATGGCCGAGCGCGGGCTGTACTGCGGCGATGGCGTGGCCGTCAGCGAGGAGGACAACGGCTACCGGGCGGCGGTGGCGGCGCCCATCCTGTGCGAAGGCGACGTGCTGGGCGCGGTGCTGTTCCTGTCGCCGGACGGCAGGACGGCGGGTGAGACGGAGTGCAAGCTGGCGCAGACCGTGGCGGCGTTTCTGGGAAAGAATATGGAGAGCTGATAAAACGGCCCTGTGGCTTCGCCACAGGGTCGTTTTCAGCCTGTCAAAGAACCCCAGCTTTCGCTTCTCCGGTCGCTTTACACCTACACCGCACTACGTGCGATGCGCTCGGCTTGCACTTCCTTTTCCGCCATACGACGTCGATTGTAAAGCAGCAGGTTTCGCGTATTCTCATATCCGTCCATTGTATTTTTCATTGGAAATCATCTTATCGATTGTTTCCCGCAAAACACTGTCTCCGCCAAATTAGGTAGCGACGGTGCTTTTTGCGGGAACGCTCAGACCGTTCCTATGCGGTTGGTATAGTTCACCGAGAAGCTGTTTTGCCTGCGATAGGTCTTGAAGTCCTCCCTGTCAAAAATCAGCAGCTTCTTCAGCCGCTCTTCGTCCCGGATGGGCTCTCTGGACAAAATCGCCTTGGTGGCCAGAGGAAAATGGGGACCGATGGAAAAGGTACAGAAAAAGCCGGGGACTTCCGTCTGGTTATTGAGCGGGAGCTGGAAGTCCAGGATCACCAGGTCATTTTCATGAGTCAGATTGCGGAGAAACACCCGGTAAGACAAATCGGAGCGGCGCCCATCACCCGCGAAGCAGTATTTGCAGGTGCAGTAATTCTCCTCGCTCTCCACCTCGCCGAACAGGGTCGCGGTGTGAGCACTCAGGAATAAAACCTGCCTGCTCAAATAGGCTTTGGGGCGGCCGCTCCACATGTAGACGTACAGGCGCTGCTGAGGCCCGTCCTCCTCCGAAGTGGGCAGATGAAACAGGGAGGACACCTGGCCGGCCGCCTGCTCATCAAGCAGGAGGGCGGAGAGGGGTATATCCAGGAGCCTGGCCATCTCGTTCAGGGTACGCAAATCAATGGAGACCTCGCCCCGCTCATATTTGGAGATGGCGGATTTGCTGCGGTGTAACATCGCGGAAAATTCTATCAGGGAATAACCCCGGAGCCTGCGGTACTGGCGGAGCCGGTTTCCTACGAGATAGTCGATGGATTCTTGCACAAGAAACTCCTTTCTAAAACACAAATTTTTGTGAAATTTTACAAGATGGTTTTACCCTTTTGTAACAACTGATTTTAAGGTCATTATATTATCATCAAAATTCCCTGTCAAGTGGAAATTGCGCTCATTTTTCCTCTGTAAGTGGAAAAAACTGATTTGACAAGCGAGGCCGCTTTGCATATACTGCATATAACGTAATTTCAACAGATTAAAATGCAAAAGAGAGGTCTTAGTTATGACAACGAATCGAAAAAAATATGTGATGATTTTTTTTCCTGACCCTGACCACCCTGTGTTACAGCCTACCTTACCTGAGCTCATCGTTCTATACACAGTTTCTGGAGGCATTTTCCCTCAGCAACACTCAGGCCGGGTTCCTCATGAGCATGTTCTCCCTGACGGCGACACCCGGCTACCTCTTTGGCGGTATCATAGCGGACAAATTCTCACCGAAAAAAGTGATCATGCTCTCCCAGCTCCTGACTGCCGCGCTGGGCTATGCCATGTGCCTCATTCAGGGCTACAGCATCCTACTGGTCTGTTATCTGGGCTTTGGCATCTCCACTACCTTCCTGCATTGGAGTGCATACCTGAAACTGGTCCGCGCCCAGGCAAATGAAAATGAAGAGGGGAAGATCTTTGGCTTCTTTGAGACCTGCGCCGCCGTGGTTGGAGCCGTTACCAGCTATGGTATTTTGGGCTTGCTGGGACATATCAGCAGTTTTCGTATGGTCACCGCCATATATGCCTCTATCCTCGTCGTGGTAACCATCATCATCGGTCTGACCCTAGAAGATCCAAAGGATAAACAAGCCAGCAATGAATTCAATGTAAGAATGGTGGGCAAAGCTCTGGCTCACCCCGTGACCTGGATTAACGGATTCATCGTCATGGGTCTCTTCATCTTGGCTACCGGCACCAGCTATCTGAATCCCTACCTGTGCAGCGTGTTTGGCACTTCGGTAGAGTTCGGAACCGCCCTCGCCATTGCCAACCGCACTGTCATCCGCATTTTTGTGGTGGGCATCGGCGGCCTGCTGCTGGACCGCTGGAAGACGCCCAAGTTCCTGATTGTCTGCTCCCTCAGCCTGGCGGTAATAACCGTAGCACTGTTCCTTCTGCCTCAAAATCCCTCCATGATGGTTGTCGCCGCTGTTTTGGCCATCCTGCTGATCTGCATTGCCATTATCGCCCGCCCTGGCATGTATACCCCCATTCCCGAAGCCAAGGTCCCCATGGAGATCACCGGCACCGCCATGGGCATCACCTCCGCCGTGGGCTATTCCACCGACCTGTGGCTGTACACCTTGTGCGGCAACTGGCTGGACGCTTACGGCAACGCGGGTTACCGGAACATCCTTCTTCTCTATCTGGCGGGCCTGGCTGTGGTCGTGATTTGCGCCTTCCTGCTGCACCGCTATGAGAAGAGTCATAATCTCATCTCCTCCGCCTCCGGGTCCATAGAGAGCTGACATGAACTGACATGAACATTTTAGACTGCATCGTTTTAGCCCTGTCCATTTTGGCGGTCTTTGCCGTTGGAGTGCTTTCCGGGCGGCGCTCCCGGGCGAGCGCCAGCGAGGGAGAGTTCCTGATGGCTAATAAGAGCCTCAACAAACTCCAGACTGGCTTTTCCACCGCCGCCACCGACTTCGGCGGCAGCGGTATGGTGGGGGCCATCGGCTACTGCTATGTCGTGGGCATGAGTGGTATCTGGTGGAACCTGACGGCGGCCCCCGCCTTTCTCATTGTCGGATTTCTGTTCGCCAAGGCGTTCAACCGCATGGACAGCGCGACTCTGCCGGACTATCTGGGAAAGCGGTATTCTCCCGCCGTAAAATTGCTGGCCAGCGTTATGCACATCTGTTCAAATGTGGCGTTGCTGTCCTCTCAGTTTACCATTGCCTGCGCCGTCCTGTACACCATCACCGGATTCAGCATGACTTTCTGTCTGATCATCTGCCTACTGCTGGTCATCTGCCTCACCAGCGGTGGACTGCGGTCGGTGGTCAACACGGACGCGGTGCTCTTCGTGATTATTGTGACCTCCCTAGTGGTGGCGGTCCCCATCGTCCTCCACGCTGGCGGCGGCCTGGGGAGCATCGCCGCCCGGCTACCCGACGGTTTTCTGCGGGTAACGGAGCTGGGATTCTGGACGCCCTTCTCCTGGTTCCTGCTGTGCTTCATAGGCTACTCCACCAATCAGAACTATGTGCAACGGATGGCCGCCGCCGAAACGGAGGACACTGCGCGGTTCGGCGCGATTTTCTCCGGCTGCTTCTATCTGATTATCTCGGTGATTCTGGGGATTATCGGCATTTCCGCTGCCGTATTGATGCCGGGGATAGAGGACAGCAACGCCGTGTTCCCAGAGCTGCTGCTGCGGTTTTTCCCGCACGGCCTGATTGGGCTGGGGGTGGCCGGCGTGTTTGCGGCCACTATCTCCACAGCTACCTCGATCCTGCACGCCACGACTACCCTTATTGTCAATGACATCTGGGTCCCGTTACGGAGGGAAAAAGCAGCCGGCGTGGTACGGGTATCCCGCGCTATGGTTTGGGTCGTGGCCCTGCTCAGCATCGGCATCTCCATGGTCTCCCAGAATATCATCAACGTCATATACATTTCCGGTCTCTTTTACGGCGCCTGCGTCTTTATGCCCATGGTCTTCGGCATGAAGAGTTCCTTTGCCAATGCCAACGGCGCTCTTGCCAGTATGCTTGCCGCCCTGGCGGTCAGCCTTGCCTGGGAGTATCTGCCCCGGTTCCGCCCGGCGGTTCTGGAAGCACTGCCCTCCAACGTGGTAGGCATCCTGATAGGCGCCATCGTATTGACTGCCGTTTCCAAGTTAGGAGCCTCCGGATCCCCGAGAAAAACCAACCATACACAAATTAAGGAGTGAATCGTATGATTACATTGAAAAACTGCCGTTTGATTCCCGAGCTGACGGAAGATTACGATGATGTTATGGCGGACATTCTGCTGGACGGCAAGGTCATCCGGGAGATTAATGCTCCTGGGACCGGCACGAAAGGCGAGACCGTGATGGATTTGGAGGGCAAAACGGTCATGCCGGGCCTCTTTGACCTGCATATGCACTTCAATTTTGACACCGTAAATGTCTATGAACTCCGGGCTCGGGGGGAGAGTCAGGCTCTGCTGAACGGCATTTCTTATGGATATCAGTATCTGCGCAACGGCTACACCACCGTCCGGGACTGCGGGTGCATGTACTATCTGGGCGTCTATCTGCGGGACGCCTATGCCAGCGGATTGCTGATGGGTCCCCGGGTCATCACAGCCGGCGCCTGCAACAGCCCGTCCGCAATGGGCAACAGCGCCTTCGGCCCCGTCTACAAGGAGTTCAACGGCCCTCATGAGGCGTGGGAGGTTGCCCGGACCGACATTGCGGCGGGAGCCGACTTTGTCAAGTATATGGTTACCGGCGCAGTGATGAACAAGGGTGGCGACCCCGGAGCCATGATCTGCACCCAGGAGGAGCTGCATGTACTCTCCGACGTGGCCAAGAGCCTCAACACCTATGTGGCCGCCCACTGCCATGGCAAGGAAGGTATCATGGCCTGCGCCGAGGAGGAGATCGGCACCATTGAGCACGCCTCTTACATCGACGACGAGTGCATTGAAGCTCTGCTGGCTCACGGCAATGTGACTGCCGTGATCCCGACACTCTCGGTTGCCTATTCCATGGCCAGAAACATCACCGGAAACACTCCTGACTTCATGCGGGAGCGGTCTTTGGACGTGATGGAAAACATACATCAGAACATGGGCAAGGCATACCGGGCGGGCGTCCGCATGGGCTGGGGCTCGGATGCTGACCGGGACACCTTCAGTCTCCAGCCCGGACTGGAATTCAAGGCCCGCAGGGAATTTATGGATTTGTCCAACGTGGAGCTGTTGCGCCAGGCCACCATCGACAGCGCCCGGATCGTCCATCTGGACAGCCAGGTGGGTACGGTCAAGGTTGGAAAGCTGGCCGATTTGATTTGCGTCGACGGCAACCCGGACCAGGATATTTCCGCCATGTATCGGCTCCCCGCTTACGTCTGGAAGGAAGGAAAGCTCTTCGTGTAATTGTCCCCGATGGATAACCGAAAAGAATGTATCGCGGTCTGCGCCTAAACGCAGACCGCGATATGATTATTGGGCAAGCCGCTGCCCAGTGCCACAAACATTCGACAGTGATTGATAGCAAGCAGAGCGATTGGGCAATACAGATTATTTTAGTTCTTTGACAGGCTGAAAACGACCCTGTGGCGAAGCCACAGGGTCGTTTGTTTTGCATATCTCCCTCAGGACTGCCAGTCCTTTACCTGCCGGCGCAGCCAGTCGCACCAGGCGTCCATGCCCTCGCCGGTCTTGGCGGAGACGGGGAATATCTCCAGCTTAGGATTGCGCCGGTGGGCGTACTCCACCACCTTGTCCATGTCGAAGTCAAAGTAGGGCAGCACGTCGGTCTTGTTGATGAGCAGCACATCGCAGACGGTGAAGATCAGCGGGTACTTCAGGGGCTTGTCGTGCCCCTCCGGCACCGACAGGATCATGGCGTTTTTCACCGCGCCGGTATCGAACTCCGCCGGACACACCAGATTGCCCACATTTTCCAGCACCACCAGATCCAGACCGTCCGTGCCGATCTCCCGCAGCCCCTGCTCTGTCATACCGGCGTCCAGATGGCACATGCCGCCGGTGTGCAGCTGGATGGACTTCACGCCCGCTTCCGCTATCCTTCTGGCATCCACGTCCGAGTCAATGTCCGCCTCCATGACGCCCATGCGCAGCTCATCCTTCAGCGTCTCGATGGTGCGCAGCAGCGTGGTGGTCTTGCCGCTGCCGGGGGAGGACATCAGGTTCAGCAGGAATGTGCCGCTCTGCTTCAGCTCCTGCCGCAGCCGCGCGGCCTCCCGGTCGTTGTCGGCAAACACGCTCTCCTTGACTTCGATGATCTTGTATGTATCCATGCTATGCGCCCTCTATCTCCTTAATGCTGATCTCGCTGCCCCGCAGCAGCCATGTGTCCTCGCTGCCGCAGCGGGGGCATGTCCGCCCGTGGGCGACAGTGGGGTATTCCCGGCCGCAGCCGCCGCACTGTGTCACGGCGGGCAGCGTTTCGATATGCAGCTGTGCGCCCCGCAGCAGGTCGGACTTCTGCACCGCCCAGTCCCAGCAGCTGACCAGCTCCTTGGGAATGGCGCCGCACACCTCGCCCAGCTCCAGCGTTACGCCCGCCACACGGGTGAGATCGTTTTCCGCACCCACCCGCTCCACGGTCTTGATGACGTGGAATACGATGCCTAATTCGTGCATATCACTCGGCCTTCTTCGCCCGGCGCTCGGCCTTTTTGATCTTGATGCTCCGCTTGATCATGTAGGGCAGGATGGCCTTCATCTTGTCCTCGCAGGCGTACATGGTGCTGCACTCCGGGTGCTCCCGGTGCAGGTGGATGGCGTCAAAGGCGCACTTGGTGGTGCAGACGCCGCAGCCGATGCACTTGTTGGGGTCCACGATGCTGGCGCCGCAGCCCAAGCAGCGCGCCGTCTCCGCCCTGACCTGCTGGGCGGTGAAGGCCACGCGCTCGTCCCGGAAGGTATTGCGCAGCGCCTCGTTGTAGCCCACGCGCTGGCGCGGCGTGTTGTCGTAGCTGTCCACGGCGATCAGGGCGCTTTTCTTGTCCAGCTCGATGAACTGGCGGCGGTCGCGGCCGATGGTCAGGGTGGCGCCCTGCACGAAGCGGTGCAGGCTCACCGCGCCCTGCTTGCCGGCGGCGATGGCGTCAATGGCGAACTTCTGACCGGTAAAGGCGTCGCCGCCCACGAAGATGTCCGCCTCCGCCGTCTGATAGGTGACGGGGTCGGCCTTGGCGGTGCCGTTGGGGTCAAACTCCACGGCGGTGCCGGACAGCAGCTCCCGCCACTCCGCCTTCTGGCCGATGCAGAACAGCACCGTGGTGCAGGGAGCCACCCGTACCGTGTTCTCGTCGTATACCGGGGCGAAGCGGCCGTTCTCATCCTTGACCTTCAGGCACTTGACGAAGGACACGCCGGCGGCCTTGCCGCCCTCGACGCTGACCTCCCTGGGACCCCAGCCGGCGTAGACGGCGACGCCGTCCCGCTCGCACTCGCTGCGATCCTCCTCGCCCATGGGCATCTCGTCATAGCCCTCCAGACAGTACAGGCTCACGTTCTCCGCGCCGCAGCGCACCGCCGTGCGCGCCACATCCGCGGCGATGTTGCCGCCGCCGATGACCACCACGCGGCCGGAGAGGGACTTCTTGTCCCGCAGGTTCACGTCCCGCATGAAGTCCACGCCGGAGATCACGTTCTCCGCGTCGCCGCCGGGGACGGGCAGTCTGCCGCCGCTTTGCAGGCCAACGGCCACATAGAAGCCCTTGTAGCCCTCCTGACGGAACTGGGCGATGGTCACGTCCTTGCCCACCTCCACGCCGCAGCGGAACTCCACGCCCAGCTGCCGCAGCACGTCGATCTCCGCCTCCACCACGTCCTTTTCCAGACGGAAGGAGGGAATGGCGTTCATCAGCATGCCGCCGGGGCGGGCTTCCTTTTCGAACACGGTGGGGCGATAGCCCTTCTCTGCCAGATAGTAGGCGCAGCTCATGCCTGCGGGGCCTGCGCCGATGACGGCGATCTTCTCGGCGAACTCGCCGTCCACCTTGGGGATGACCTTCTCCGGCACGAACCGCGTCTCCGCGTCCAGATCCTGCTGGGCGATGAAGCGCTTCACCTCGTCGATGGCCACGGCCTGATCCACGGTGCCGCGGGTGCAGGCGTCCTCGCACCGGCGGTTGCAGATGCGGCCGCACACGGCGGGGAAGGGATTCTCCCGCTTGATAAGCTGCAGAGCCTCCCGGTACTTGCCCTGCGCCGCCAGCTTCAGGTAGCCCTGCACGGCGATGTGGGCGGGACAGGCGGTCTTGCAGGGGGCGGTGCCGGTGTCATAGCAGTTGATGCGGTTCTTATCCCGGTAGTCGATGCTCCACTTTTCGGGACCCCACTTCACCTCGTCGGGCAGCTCCTGCCGGGGATACTGGATGAAGCCGTCCTTGGTGCACAGCTTCTGTCCCAGCTTTACCGCGCCGGCGGGACAGTTCTCCACGCAGCGGCCGCAGGCCACGCATTTCTCCGTCTCCACTGCGGCCACGTAGGCGCTGCGGGACATGTTGGGGGTGTTGAACAGCTGGCTGGTGCGCAGGGCGTTGCACACGTTCACGTTGCAGTTGCAGATGCCGAAGATCTTCTGCTCACCGTCGATATTGGTGATCTGGTGGACGAAGCCGTTGTCCTCGGCCTTTTTGAATATCTCCATGGCCTCGTCATAGGTGATGTATTCGCCCCGCTGTGTCTGCACCACATAGTCGGCCATGTCGCCCACGGCGATGCACCAGTTCTCCACATCATCGCCGCAGCCCTCGCCCAGCTTGTCGCGGCTGGCACGGCAGGAGCACATGCTCTTGGCGTATTTGCCCTCGTACTTGTGCAGCCAGTAGGAGATCTTTTCCAGCCCGATGGCCTCCTGTTCCGTCTCGATGGCCTTCTCCACCGGGATGACGTGCATGCCGATGCCGGCGCCTCCGGGAGGCACCATGGGGGTGATCTTCTCCAGCGGCAGCATGGTCATGCGCTCAAAGAACGCCGCCACCTCCGGGTGCTCGTCGATCTGGCTTCTGCGCATGTTCAGGAACTCGGCGCTGCCGGGCACGAACAGAGGCAGGATATAGCGCTTCTCGTGGGCGGGGTTTTTGCCGTCCAGATTTTCCCAGTTGTACTCGATGATGCCCAGCCAGGACATGTCGTCCAGCAGCTTTTGCAGCGGCTGGCGCTCCATCTTCGTCAGCTTCATCAGCTGCTCGATGGTTTTGGGCTTGCGGACGCCCATTTTCAGCGCCACGTCCACCATCTCGTCGGTCATCACGCCGTCCAGACCCCAGTACTCCGGGTCGTCCACGGTGGTCTTCAGGCCGATGCGGTTGGTGATCATGCTGCCCAGCTTCAGCAGGTTCTCCCGGGGCGGCCGGTCGGGACGGGGGATATGGAAGGATAGCTTGCTCTCGTCCAGAGGGAAATTGGTAGGCTTGCTGCCGTTGATGTCGCGCATAGTCTCTCTCCTCCGTTTTCTCTGCTCCGACCAGCGGCGCGTATGGCGGCAGGCGGGAGCAATGTTGAATTTAAACTTGATGTATACCTTTTGACCGGTGGTTTGCTTATTTCTCGTTGACCCGCAGCTCCAGCACGTCCGGGCGGGCATAGTGTCCCACACAGTCCAGCTCCATGCGGCTGGCGGGCACCTTCTGCATGTCCAGATCGGCGTAGATGATGGCCTCCTTGTCCCACACGGTGACGGATGCCTCGTGGCCGAAGGGGTCGATGACGCAGCTTCCGCCCCGGCAGGCGATATCCGGCAGGGCGGCGATCTCCGCTGTGCCGCTGACCGTCTGGGGATAGTCCTCCCGGCGGAAGATCAGGTCGGCGTTGATGAAGTAGCAGTGCCCCTCGATGGCGATGTGGCGGATGGTGTCCTGCCACTCCGGATTGTCGTTGGTATTGGGGGAGATGTACAGGGAGATGCCCTTCTGATACAGCGCCACCCGCGCCAGCGGCATGTAGCTCTCCCAGCAGATCAGGTTCCCCATGGGGCCCCAGGGCGTGTCCATCACCGGGAAGTAGTCCCGCTCCGCGTCGCCCCATACCACCCGCTCGCTGCCGGTGGGCTTCAGCTTCCGGTGGTTCATGGCCGTGCCGTCCGGCGCGATCATCATGTTGGAGTTGTACAGCGTGCCGGTGACGGCGTCCCGCTCGGAGTAGCCCATGCTGAGGTACACGCCCCGCTCCTTCGCCCGGCGGATGAGCCTGCGCATCTCCGTGCCGTCGGCCAGCAGGGAGTTGTCGTAGTACATTTTCCAGTCCTCGCGGCCGGTGGCCTTGCGGCTGCCCACGGTGAAGCCGAAGGTCATGCCGAAGGGATAACCGGGGATGAACAGCTCGGGAAAGACGATCAGCTCCGCGCCGTTGTCGGCACTCTCGTCAATGAGCCGCAGCGCCTTTTCCAGACATTTGATCTTGTCGAACATCACGGGCGTGGCCTGTACCACCGCCACGCGGCAGGTGCTTTTTAATTCTCGCATGACGTGACCTCCTTGTGGAATGTGGCTTGATTATACCAGATGGTACCATCGCTTGACAAGGATAAACCGCCGATTGACAAGGATAAATCGGCGGTTGTGTTATGGAGAAAAACGGCGTATAATACAACAGATATGATATGGACAAGGAGAGACATGCATGAAACTCATGGTGCTCGACGGCAACAGCCTTGTGAACCGCGCTTTTTACGGCGTGGGAAAGAATCAGCTTCTGACCACGCGGCAGGGGCTGCACACCAATGCCATTTACGGCTTTGTCACCATGCTGCAGAAGCTGCTGGACGACGAAAAGCCCAACGCGGTATGCGTGACCTTCGACCGGCGGGAGCCTACGTTCCGGCACAAGGCCGATGCCGCGTACAAGGCCACCCGCAAGGGCATGCCCGACGAGTTGGCGGAGCAGATGCTGCCGCTCAAGCAGGTGCTGGCCGCCATGTCCATTCCCTGCTATGAGCTGGCGGGCTATGAGGCCGACGACCTGCTCGGCACCATCAGCCGCCGGTGCGAGGCGGACGGCTGGGACTGCGTGATCGCCACCGGCGACCGGGACAGCCTGCAGCTGATCACCGACCGCACCCGCGTGCTCCTGCTGCCCGGCGGACGGAATGACGGCGCGCGGAATATGACGCAGAAAACGTTCCGGGCGGAGTACGGCTTCGACCCCATTCACATGATCGACCTGAAGGCGCTGGCGGGGGACAGCAGCGACAACATCTCCGGCGTGCCCGGTATCGGAGAAAAGACCGCCATGACGCTGGTACAGACCTATGGCGGCATTGACAACATCTATGCGGAGCTGGACAGCCTGCCGGTGAAGCCGGCGGTGCTGCGCAGACTGAAGGAGGGCGAGACGGCGGCGCGGCACAGCCATTGGCTGGCCACCATCGTCACGGACGCGCCGCTGGACTTCGTGCCGGAGGCCAACCTGCGCCAGCCCTTCCGCCCGGAGCTGTACGAGCTGTTTCTGCGGCTGGAATTCCAGAAGCTCATCGACAAGTACCATCTGGCGCCGGAGCGTGAGCCGGAGGAGCTGCCCGACCACACCGCCTCGGCGGAGATACTGGAGACGCCGGAGCAGGCGGAGGAGTATCTGACCCTGTGGCGCGGGGCGGAGTATGTGACGGTATACGGCACGCCCGATCTGCGGGCGCTGGCGGTGGAGTGCGCCGCCGGAGAAAACGGCAGCCGGATCGCGGAGCTGTATGCAAACCGCTATACCGGCAACTGGCACCGGCTGCTGACGGCGCTGTTTTCCGATGATATCCGCAAGGTGGGGCACGACGTCAAGGACATGATGCGCGCCCTGCTGGAGCGGGAGCTGCCCGCCGATGGCTTTGTGTTCGATACGGCGCTGGCGGCCTATCTGGTGGACGCCACCGCCGGGAAGTACGACCTGCCCCGGCTGTTCGTGTCCTATTACAACGAGGAGCTGCCCAAGCCCGCCCACTTGCAGCCGGATGCCTTTTCTCCGCTGGCGGGGGACGTGGTCCCGGCGCAGACGGCGCTGCTGAGCTACACCTCCGCCGTGTCCGCCCTGTACGAGACGCTGCTGACGCAGCTGCGGGACATGCAGCTGGAGGAGCTGTACTATCAGGTGGAGCTGCCCCTGTGCCGGGTGCTGGCGGATATGGAGATCGCCGGCTTCCCGGTGGACAGAAAGGAGCTGGCGGCCTTCGGCACGGTTTTGCAGGAGGCCACCGACCGGACGGAGCAGGCCATCTATCAGGCGGCAGGGGAGAAGTTCAACATCAATTCGCCCCGGCAGCTGGGGCGGGTGCTCTTTGAAAAGCTGCAGCTGCCCCACGGGAAAAAGACGAAAACCGGGTGGTCCACCAACGCGGACGTGCTGGAAAAGCTGCGGTACGACAGCCCCATCGTGGAGGACGTGCTGCAATACCGGCAGTATACCAAGCTGAAGTCCACCTATGTGGACGGGCTGATGAAGGTCATCGACCCGGACGGGCGGGTGCGCACCAGCTTCCAGATGACCGCCACCGCCACGGGGCGGCTCAGCTCCACCGAGCCGAATCTGCAGAATATCCCCACCCGCACGGAGCTGGGCAGCCAGCTGCGGCGCATGTTCACGGCGGGGGAGGGCTGCGTGCTGGTGGACGCCGACTATTCCCAGATCGAGCTGCGCCTGCTGGCGCATATCTCCGGCGATGAGGCCATGCGGGAGTCGTTCCTGTCCGGGACGGACTTTCACACCGCCACCGCCGCCAAGGTGTTCCATGTGGCGGAGGACGAGGTGACGCCGGAGCTGCGCCGCCGCGCCAAGGCGGTGAACTTCGGCGTGGTGTACGGCATTTCCGCCTTCTCTCTGTCGCAGGATATCGGCGTGTCCGTGGCGGAGGCCAGGGAGTATATGGAGCGCTATTTTGAAACGTACAGCACCCTGCGGCAGTACATGACCGACGTGGTGGTGCAGGCGGAGCAGGACGGCTATGTGCAGACCATGATGCACCGCCGCCGCGCCCTGCCGGAGCTGAAAAGCAGCAACCACAACCTGAGGGAGTTCGGCAAGCGCGTGGCGCTGAACATGCCGGTGCAGGGCACCGCCGCCGACATCATGAAGCTGGCTATGGTGCGCGTCCACGATCGGCTGCGCCGGGAGGGACTGCGGGGGCGGCTGCTGATGCAGGTACACGACGAGCTGATCGTGGAGTGCCCGGAGGAGGAGCGGGAGCAGGTGGAGCGTGTCCTCACCGAGGAGATGGAGCACGCCGCCGAGCTGTCCGTGCCCCTGACAACGGACGTCCACTGGGGCAGAAACTGGCTGGAAGCGAAGGGATGAGAATATGAAAAAAGTACGCATCGTACCTATGGCTGCCGAGCATCTTAACGAAGTGGCGGCGCTGGAGCTGGCCTGCTTCTCCCGCCCGTGGTCGCGGCAGATGCTGGCCGAGGAGCTGGACAACCAGTGCGCCGCCTTCCTGGTGGCGCTGGAGCCGGAGACGGACAAGGTCATCGGCTATGCCGGGCTGCTGGTGGCGGCTGACGAGGGGTATATCACCAACGTGGCGGTGGATCCCTCCCGCCGCAGACAGGGCGTGGCGGCGCAGCTTTTGCAGGTGTTTGACAATTTCGCCAAGGGCAACCGGCTGGCGTTCCTGACGCTGGAGGTGCGGCCGTCCAACGCGGCGGCTATCGCCCTGTACCGGGGCTTCGGCTTCCGGGAGGTGGGGCGGCGGCGCAACTACTACGACCTGCCCAAGGAGGATGCCCTGATCCTGACGAAATACTATACAGAGGAGGCACAGGCGTGAACATACTGGCTTTTGAATCCTCCTGCGACGAAACGGCTGTGGCGGTGGTGCGGGACGGACGGCAGGTGCTGTCCGACGCCATACTGTCACAGGCGGACATGCACGCCCTGTACGGCGGCGTGGTGCCGGAGATCGCCTCCCGCAAGCATGTGCAGGCCATCACTGCCCTGACGGACAAGGCACTCTCCGACGCGGGGCTGACGAAGAAGGACATCGACGCCGTGGCTGTGACTTACGCGCCGGGGCTGATCGGCGCGGTGCTGGTGGGCGTCAGCTTTGCCAAGTCCGCCGCCTATGCGCTGGGCGTGCCGCTGATCCCCGTCCACCATGTGCGGGGGCACATCGCCGCCAACTATCTGGCCTTCCCGGAGCTGGAGCCGCCCTTCACGGCGCTGGCTATCTCCGGGGGCAATACGCTGATCGTGGACGTGGCCGACTACACGGACATGACCGTGCTGGGCGCTACCAGGGACGACGCCGCCGGGGAGTGCTTCGACAAGGCGGCGCGGGTGCTGGGGCTGCCCTATCCCGGAGGCAAGCCCATGGACGAGCTGGCGCAGCAGTCGCAGGGCGGCAAATACATCCTGCCCAGCGCCCATGTGTCCGGCGCGGAGCTGGATATGAGCTTTTCCGGGCTGAAAACCGCCGTGGTGAATCTGGCGCACAACGCCCAGCAGAAGGGCGAGCCGCTGGACGCGCCGGCGCTGGCGCGGGATTTTGCCCGGGCGGTGTCCGGCGAGCTGGTGCCCCGCGCCATGCGCGCGCTGGAGCTGACGGGGCGCACCGTACTGGTGGCCGCCGGCGGCGTGGCGGCCAATTCCGTGATCCGCGCCGACCTGCAGGCCGCCTGCGACAAGGCGGGGGTGAAGCTGTATCTGCCGCCGCTGAAATGGTGCGGCGACAACGGCGCTATGATCGGCGCGCAGGGATACTATGAGTATCTGGCCGGGCACACCGCCGGTACGACGCTGAACGCCTACGCCACCATGGATCTGGGCGACCCGGTGTATTGAGTGCGGGCGTGTTCGCCGCTGAAGGACAACCAACAGGAAAATTGTTGCATAATTTTATTGTGCAGAATGACATGCGCTCCCGCGGAGCGCCTGCGCAGAATGGCGCAAATAGCAAGAAAAAGTACAAAAAAGAAATTTGCCGCATTTTGCGGCAAATTTTTTTGTTTAGGCGATGAAAAGTTTCGTAAAAAAATTTTCAAAACGAAAAACGCCGTATATATGAAGCGAAAAAATACATACAGAATGTATGGTACCTTTTGGCGCCACTGGGGAAAACCGGGAAAAAGCACAAAAAAATCGGAACTTTTTGCGCGAAAAAGTTTCGGGCGAAATGACGAACGAATTCCAACACTTTTTCAGCTTATACCAAAAAAAGTGTGAAAATTTGACGGGGAGTGCTTCTTTTTTTATAATACTCGCGGAACAAAAAGCAAGATCCCCGCACAGGGAAGCGGGGAGGAAAGAGGAAAACAATGGAAAAATATCTTGTCCTGGCGACCTTTGTAGGGTCTGTCATCGCGCTGCTGTTCGCGTTCTTTACGGGTAAGCGGGTACTGAGCTTCGACGAGGGCACACCTCTGATGAGCAAGATCTCCCGCTCCATCCGCGAGGGCGCGAACGCTTATTTGCGGCGGCAGTACACGGTGGTGGGCATTTTCTTTGCCTGCATGATCGTGGTGCTGTGCGTCATGGCGGCCTGCGGCCTGCTGACGTGGTTCGTGCCCTTCGCGTTCCTGACCGGCGGATTCTTCTCCGGCCTGTCCGGCTTCGTGGGCATGCGTATCGCCACCAAAGCCAACTGCCGTACGGCCAACGCCTGCCGCGAGGGTCTGAACCGCGGCCTGCGGGTGGCCTTCTCCGCCGGCAGCGTTATGGGCTTCACGGTGGTGGGTCTGGGTCTGCTGGATATCAGCGTGTGGTTCATGCTGCTGCGCTTCGTGTTCAAGCTGGAGGCCGCTGACATCACCAGCGCCATGCTGACCTTCGGCATGGGCGCCAGCTCCATGGCTCTGTTCGCCCGCGTGGGCGGCGGCATCTTCACCAAGGCGGCCGACGTGGGCGCCGATCTGGTGGGTAAGGTGGAAGCGGGCATCCCGGAGGACGACCCCCGGAACCCTGCCGTTATCGCCGACAACGTGGGCGACAACGTGGGCGACGTGGCCGGTATGGGCGCCGACCTGTACGAGTCCTACGTCGGATCCATCATCTCCGCCTCCGCGCTGGGCGTGGCCGCGTTCAGCGATCAGGCGTTCAAGGCCATGGCCATCCCCATGGTCATGGCGGCGGTGGGCATTATCTGCTCCATCATCGGCTCCTTCTTCGTCAAGACCGAGGAGAACGCCGACCAGCGCACGCTGCTGAAGGCGCTGTCCCGGGGCACCAACCTGTCCGCGATCCTGATCGCCATCGTCTCCTTCTTCCTGGTGTGGAAGCTGCTGGGCATCGAGCACTGGGGACTGTATGTGGCTATTCTGTCCGGCCTGGTGGCCGGCGTGCTCATCGGCAAGGCCACGGAGTACTATACCTCCGACACCTATAAGCCCACCCAGGAGCTGAGCAGCAAGAGCCAGACCGGCTCCGCTACCATCATCATCGGCGGTCTGGGTCTGGGTATGCTGTCCACGGCGGTGCCCATCATCATCGTGGCGGTGTGCATCCTGCTGGCGTTCTTCCTGTCCGGCGGTACGGCCAGCACGGGCATGGGTCTGTACGGCATCGCGCTGGCGGCGGTGGGCATGCTGTCCACGCTGGGCATCACCCTGGCCACCGACGCCTACGGCCCTGTGGCCGACAACGCCGGCGGCATCGCGGAGATGGCCGGTCTGGAGCCGGAGGTGCGCAAGCGCACAGACGCGCTGGACTCCCTGGGCAATACCACCGCGGCCACCGGCAAGGGCTTTGCCATCGGCTCCGCCGCGCTGACGGCGCTGGCGCTGATGGCCTCCTACATCGAGAAGGTCAAGGAGGTAGGCGCGGACGTGACGTTCGAGGACTTCTCCCTGATGAATCCCGTGGTGCTGGTGGGTCTGTTCATCGGCGCGTGCCTGCCCTTCGTGTTCGCGGCACTGACCATGAACTCCGTGGGCCGCGCGGCGCAGAGCGTGGTACTGGAGGTGCGCCGCCAGTTCCGGGAGATCACCGGACTGATGGAGGGCAAGGCCGATCCCGATTACGCCCGCTGCGTGGATCTGTGCACCAAGGCCAGCCTGAAGGAGATGGTGCTGCCCACGGTCATCGCCGTGGTAACGCCCATCGTGGTGGGTATGATCCTGGGCTTCAAGGGCGTGGTCGGCCTGTTGGCCGGCGCCACCGTCACCGGCTTCCTGATGGCCATTTACATGGCCAACGCCGGCGGCGCGTGGGATAACGCCAAGAAGTACATCGAGGCGGGCAACTTCGGCGGCAAGGGCAGCGACTGCCACAAGGCCGGCGTGGTGGGCGACACCGTGGGCGATCCCTTCAAGGATACGGCGGGCCCCGCTATCAACATCCTCATCAAGCTGCTGAGCATGGTGTCCATCGTGTTCGCGGGTCTGATCGTGAATTACGCGCTGCTGTAAGCGCGGTATACTGTACAGCAAAACGCCGGTCGAAAGACCGGCGTTTTGGCGTGCAGGGGGAAAAACCACCCGTCGAGGATGTCGTCCCCTACATCCGCTTATCGGAAATATCCTACGTCGTGAGGTTGCTATCAGGCTTCGCGTAGGGCGGCCTGCCCTCAGGCCGCCGCCGTTTATGGCGGGCGAATTCGTTTGCTGTGCGGCGGGGTGAGGGCACCCCGCCCTACGGCATGTACGGTGCTGCACTTTGTGAGGGGCATTGTCCGCCTCTGCACTCTTTACGGGGAGAAACAAATGGTATATGATAGAAAAAAGCGCGAAGGGAGGTGGAGTCATGGCGGAGACAAAGCGGTGTATACAGTGCGGCGCGGTGCTGCCGGAGGACGCCGCCTTCTGCCCCCACTGCACCGCCACGCAGGTGACGCGGCAGGTGCAGGCCGTCCCCCGGCGGCGGCGCTGGCGGAAAATGGCGCTGCTGAGCGTGGGTGCGCTGGCGGCGCTGACCGTGGGCGGCTGGGCGCTGTGGGGGCAGGAAAAGCCCGCCGCGCAGGAGGCGGTGCTGCCCACGGTGACGGCAGCCAATGCCTATGACCGGCAGTGCCAGACCTATTATGAGGGCGCGGACGGGGAGCTGTACTGGGTGTTTGCCGCCTTCAGTCCGGCGGGCAGCGATGGGGAGAATTGCCCGAACGGATACCGCAGCCAGCTGATCGCCGCCGGTGAGGAGAGCTGGGGGCCGCTGACGCTGTACGCCTACGACGCGGTGACGGGCAAAAACGCGCGGGAGGCCTTTGCCCCGCTGGTGGAGGACTGGCAGGTGACGGCATCGGCGCAGGAGGGCGACGCCTGCCGCATCGTGATGGAGGACGCCGATTACAGCGCCGGCGGCGCCATGTACGCCCGGGAGCATATCGCCACCAGCCTGTGCGGGCGCAATGAGATCACCTGGACGCTGCACATGCGCAATGGCGACACCGTCACGCTGACGCAGGTGGAGGAGTACGGGGAACGACCGGCGGTGGACTACCGCTGGGAGAACGAGGACATGACCACTCCGACGGCGCTGCAGGCGCTGCTGGATCGGGCGGCGGAGGAGACGGAGCCGGAGGACGTGGTGACGGTGTATCTGCCCGCTGTGACCTACGACCAGCCGCTGCATGTGCGCCGGGATATGAACCTGATCGGGGACGGCACCGTTATAGCCGGCGGGCTGGTGGTGGAGCCGCTGGCCTATGGGGACGACAAAGGGGTCTGCGTCAACGTGAAGGACGTGACATTCGCCGGTGACGGCGGCGTGGGCTTGCAGGTCATGGGTCCCACATGGGTGCGGGGCTGCCGCTTTACCGGCTGGGACGTGGCGGCGCAGGCGCTGGACGGCGGGTGGATCTGCTCGCAGGAGAACACCTACGACAGCAACGGCGTGGCGCTGGAGCTGGACAGCGGCTCGGCCATGCTGTGCGGCAGCAACATGAACAACAGCCGGTTCCTGCGGAACGGCGTGGCCATCCGCGTGAAGCGGCTGCCGGTGGAGTGGATGACGCTGGAGCTGTACGATTGCAGCTTTTACGGCAACACCGTGGATCTGGACGACCCGCAGGGACTGGTCGTCCGGAGGTAGGAGAAAAACACCGCGGCTTCCTGCTGCCCGGCGTACGGGAAACGGTGCTGCACTTTTGCCGTATATTACGGGTCACAGGGGGAAAAGCGGGATCGAGGGCACAGCATGACGGAAAGAAACAGAATACGCCGGTCGTTGGGATGGAAAGCCGCCGGAGGATGGATTTTATTACGTCTAGAACACGGATCGGAGCGCGGGCGCACTGCGCTGGGAGAGTTCCAGCCCTATACATACGATGGCTTCAGAAAGCTGAAGGCCAAGCTGCTGACAGGAGAGGATATTGCACCGGTGCGCGAGCAGAACCGCGAAGCACAGGGGCTGTATGCCATGGCCTCTATCCGGGACGAGGCCGGGCGAAGCCACGGATATATGGCGGTGGTGCTGTCCATGGATGCGACGATACAGGCCGAACGGGATTTTCTGACCCATATTATCTGCGTCCTGCTGCTTATTACGGCAGTCCTGGCGGTTCTGTCCATCCTGACGGCGCAGCATATCCTCATCAAGCCGGTGAACCAGCTGACGGATGCGGCGGAGAGCTTTGTGCAGCGGCGCAGGGAGGCTGCGCCGGACGAGCGTATCGCGCCGGAGGCATCCGGCGGGGACAACCGCTTTTATGGGACAGAGCGAATGCTGGCAGCCCTGAACACCTGCGATGAAGCGATGCCGCAGGAGCTGCTGGCCGCGGTTTAGACGGATGTTGATTGTGCTCGGTATGTATTACCCCAAGAAGAGAAGCGTAAGGTAAAACTATAGGAAATGACCGCATATTCATCATAGTCACTAAAGACAAAAGATGCAGGGACGAGTGCTGATAGCTCTCGCCCCTGCGTCTTTTGTTTCATGGTCTGGCTCCGGTATAGTCTATGTTGAATATATGCAAGCGTTGTTTTAGGCAAATTATAAGACATGCACTTCTTGCCTGCAAACAGTGTTCGCAGCGCAAAAGGCGTTGGCACTTTTTCGTTTCCGCAACCGGTGTATGAGCTGGAAGGTCCATTCGCAGCGGAGATCTCTTCTATTTGTAGATCGCATCAGACACGGTGAAAGCCCTCTTACCTTGGCGCCGTGCAATGCGGATAGTCCCGCAGCCGTCCGGTGTACAGCCGGGTGTGGGGCAGCTTCAGGAAGTGGATGGGCTGGACGACACGGGCGCGCAGCTCACCCGCGCCGCGCACCTCTGCGTGCAGCAGCATATCCTCCACAAATTCCGAGCAGTAGTAGCGGTTCGACCGCTTCCAGAGGATGTGGAAATACGCCAGGAGCAGGCCGCCCAAATTATAGGAAAACTGCTCCCGCCGCGCCCACATGGCCTCCAGTGTCGCCTCCAGCGCCGCGTACCGCTCCTCGGTGATCTCCACCGCAAGGATGACGGCGGTGGTGTCGGAGAAGCGGCGGAACGTCCCCGCGTGGGGGGATTCGATGACGAAGCCGCCCCAAAAGGGGTTATAGGGGTGCCTGCGCCCGAAGGAATACATCCTCGTCAGGTCCTGGGACAGACTGAGGGAGGCGTGGTTGTACTCCGCGCCGGTGATACACTTCAGAATACGGGACAGCATCGTACCCGTTTGTGTGATGACGATAAAAATCTGCTTGTGCGTTCCGTTCATAAGGCTCCTTCGCATGCCGGACGGCCTGTGCGCCGCCGCGATGAGTGGGTCATTTGAGGTTCATTCCGACGGCTCTCCCGGCAGAAAGGTGCGTCTATCTTATCAATCACAGCTATGGATGTCAAGGCGGTTCTATGTCAAGGCTACCTTGAAAAGTGGCGGCATACCGACTTTGTGACAGTTTTGTGACACTTTCCCCGCACTTTTGCGGGGGAAGTTATAGGCTTCCTCTGATATGATACAGACAAGGTTGGTACACGACCTGAATATTTCAAAGAAGGAGCGTAATATACCATGAAAAAGAAAACAGTTTGGAGCCTTTTACTGGCACTGGCAATGACGGTTACAGCCATCGGAGCATCGACTGCGGCATTTGCCGCTGCGCCCAATCAGGCAGAGCCGCAGACCCTCATCGCTACCGAAAACGAGGATGCCATTTGGGATCAGATCGAGGCGCTGGAGGAAAAAAGCGATGCTGTATTCCAGAGAAATGAAGCACTGTGGGGCAAGGTGGACGATGCCTGCAATGCCCTGCCTGATGACTACGATTTCGAGAACTTTGACGAGGCGGCGTTCATCCGCGGCATGACTACGCTGACGGAGGCGGAGAAGGAATCCCTTCTGAATGACATCAAGGAGCTGAACGAGCTGGACGCCCAGATGGAGAAGCTGTATGGACAGCTGCCCGCCTGCGACAATATGCCGCTTTACGAGAAAGCGCTGGAGAAGGCCGATCCCAAGGTGCTGGACGAGATCGACGCGCTGGAGCAGGAGTATGACCGCCTCTGTGAGAAGAACGCCGATCTGTGGGACAAGGTGGACGAGGCTTACTTCAACCTGCCGGATGACTACGACTTCGACAACTACGATGAGGCCGCCTTCATCCGCAGCCTGAGCTTCCTGACCGACGCGGAAAAGGACGCGCTGATCGCCGACTACAACCGTCTGGTAGAGCTTGATAACCAGCTGTGCAAGCTGTACGACACCATTTGGGGCGATACCGGCTGCGAAAGCGGCATCTGCCCCTTTTGACGGCAAAGAGTTTTTCTGATATGATGAACTAAATACGACGCCGATGCTGCGCCTGTGCGCAGCATTTGGCGCTGCTTTCTAGGAGGTCACCATGGGACATTCCATCTATTTGGCGGACGATGAAAAGAGCATCCGGGAACTGCTCCATAGCTTCCTCGCAAGCGACGGATATACCGTGCGCTCCTTTGAAAGTGGCGACGCGCTGCTGGAGGCATTCCGTCAGGAGCCTGCGGAACTGGTCATACTGGACATTATGATGCCCGGCACGGACGGCCTTACCGTGTGCCGGGAGCTTCGCTCTGTTTCCGATATTCCCATTATCCTGCTTACGGCCAAGGACAGCGAGCTGGACTACGTCATGGGCATCAGCCAGGGCAGCGACGATTATCTCACCAAGCCCTTCCGTCCAACGATATTACTGATGAAGGTGAAGGCGCTGCTGCGCCGTGTGGAGATGGACAGGGGGAAAATGGCGGCAGCAGAGGATGAGCTGCGCTACGGGGATATCCGCTATTCCGCTACGGAAAACGCCGTCTTTTGCGGAAGCACGATCGTGGCGCTGACCCAGACCGAGCTGCGGCTGCTCAGCTATATGATGAAGCAGCCGGAAAAGGCCTATTCCCGCGAGGAGCTGCTCAGCGCGGTGTGGGGCTTTGACTCGGAGGTGGAGACCCGCGTGACCGACGAAACCCTGCGCCGTATCCGGAAAAAGCTGCTGCAAGCGGGCAGCACCGTCAGCGTAAGCACCATATGGGGCTTTGGCTATAAGTTGAAGGGGGCAGAGCGCACGTGAAAAACATCAAGCTGCGGATCGTATACCTGATCCTTTGCTCGGCTCTGCTGCTCTTTGCACTGTTCATGCTGGCGGTGAACCTCATTATACCAGCACACTTTGTGCGTGAGGCAAAAAAGGCGCTCATCAGCGAGGCACAGTACCAGAACCGCACCATCCCCTATACCGACGATGGATCCTTTTTTGACGATGAATGGAATGACACGGAGGAGCACTTCCTTACGCCAAGCATCGTATTTTTAGAGCTGGATAATGCCAATCAATCAAGCGGTTGGAACAGGGACGCATATCGCCTGGAGAAAAAACTGCTGGAATACTGCAAGGGGCGGGATCTATCGCTCAACCAATGCTATACCTTCAAAACGGACAGGCATCACCTGATCTTCATGTCCGTGCAGGAGGAGCAGGACGATTGGGAAAAGCCGTACGCCTATATCATGTACATAGACATCGGGCCCATCACCCGCTATATCGTGACGCTGAACTGGGCCTTCTTTGCGGTACTGCTGGCGATCTCCTCCGTCATGTGCCTGCTGGGCTTCCGCTTCGGTCGGGATATTGAAAAGGAGGCGGAGCGGCAGCAGACCTTCTTCCAGAATGCCTCCCACGAGCTGAAAACGCCGCTTATGGCGATACAGGGCTATGCGGAGGGCATACAGGCGGGCGTGATGGACACAGGCAGCGCGGCGGAGGTGATCCTGGAGGAAAGCGACCGCATGACGGAGCTGGTGGAAGAGCTCTTGGACATCTCAAAAATCGATATGGGGCGGCAGCAGCTTGCCCTTTCCGAAGCGGATATTCGGGAGCTGCTATACGACAGCATACGCGCCGTGGAACCGGCAGCAGCTGCCAGCGGCATTACCATCGCACCGGACTTCCCTGAAGAACCCGTCATGGTCAAATGCGATGACACGCAGATGCGCAGGGCCGTCACCAATATCCTATCCAACGGCGTGCGCTATGCCCGCAGCGAGCTGCGCCTGACCTGCCGCGCGGATAAGCGGCACGTGACCATCCGGATACAGGACGATGGAGATGGCATTGCCGAGGGAGATCTGCCCCACATCTTTGACCGCTTCTACATGGGGAAAAGCGGAAAATCCGGCATCGGCCTTGCCTTGACGAAGGAGATCATTCACCTGCATAAAGGGACGATCCGCGCTTACAACGGGGACACCGGCGCTGTTTTCGAGATATCCTTTCCGGTGAGCAGATAAGAAGATCACCGCACCGCCTTTGAGCGTCCCTCTTGCAAAAAGGGCGGGCCCTGCAAAATGAATAAGTGTTTTGGGGCCGGGTATGGGGCGCGGAGCCACGCAAAGCCAACAGCGGACGCCGTGCAAGAGCAGGCGGCTCCAGCTGAAGAAAACGAATTGCCGAAGCAGCTCGATCCATTTCAATCTATCAGTCTAACAGAAGCTTGAACCATGGGCGGCGGGACAGTAAACTGTCCCGCCGCTCTGGTTTTCAGCGGGCATGGTCTTTCTCGTGCGCAATGGTTCTCCACGCCGAGGCTGCCTCTACCAATATTTGCATGGCAAGGCGGTGCATTTTTTCTGAATATGACAGAATGGCAGCACAATTCTTCCAAAAATATCTTGACAAGATTTATCAAGATTGATAGAATGGATATATAACCCAAAAAGGAGATGCAGGGATATGCTCATCACAAGGGAAACAGACTATGCACTGCGGATGCTGCGGGTGCTGCTGGACGGAGAGAAGCACTCCGCCGCCGAGATGGCGGAAACGGAGCTGATCCCCATGCAGTTTGCCTATCAGATCCTGCGAAAGCTCTCCGCTGGGGAGCTGGTGCAGGTGAGCCGGGGCGCAGCCGGCGGCTGCCGGCTGTCCTGTGACCTGCGTGGCGTTTCCCTCTACGACCTCATGGCCGTCATGGGAGAGCATGACGTCCTGTGCGCCTGCATGGAGCCGGGGTATGACTGCCGCTGGCAAAGCGAACACGGGAAATGCGCCATCCACTGCCAGCTAACGGAGCTGCAGCGAAAGCAGGACGAGGCGTTCCGCGCCGTGAGCCTGCACCGGCTGCTGACCGGCGAAGCAATTCAAAAAGAGGAAATGACCCAACAAACGTGATATAAGGAGGTACACCGTATGCTGTTTCAGACCACACCCGCGCACGAGGAGCTGCGTGCCAAGATCCGAGCCTTTGCGGAGGAGGAGATCAAGCCTCTTGCATTCCTGCTGGATCAGAACAATGAGTTCCCTGACGAACCTGTCAAAAAGATGGCACAGCTGGGCTGGCTGGGGCTGCCGTTCCCCAAGGAATACGGCGGCGCGGGCCTTGACATTCTCAGCTACGCCATAGCGGTGGAGGAGCTGGCCCGTGTGGACGGCGGCGCAGGCGTGATCCTCTCCGCCCACGTGTCGCTGGGCGCGTGGCCCATCTTCGCCTACGGCACGGAGGAGCAGAAGCAGAAGTATCTCGTGCCGCTGGCAAAAGGCGAAAAGCTGGGCGCCTTCGGCCTCACCGAGCCTAACGCCGGGTCGGACGCCGGCGGCACGGAAACCACGGCACTGGACAAGGGCGACCACTACCTGCTCAACGGCGGTAAGATCTTTATCACCAACGCGCCCAAGGCGGACACCTATGTGGTATTCGCCGTCACCACGCCGGACATCGGTACCCGGGGCATCTCCGCCTTCATCGTGGAGAAGGGCTGGAAGGGCTTTGAATTCGGCGATCACTACGACAAGATGGGCATTCGCTCCTCCTCCACGGCGGAGCTGATCTTCAACGACGTGAAGGTACCCAAGGAGAACCTGCTGGGCAAGGAGGGCGACGGTTTTAAGATCGCCATGTCCACGCTGGACGGCGGCCGCATCGGTATCGCGGCGCAGGCACTGGGTATCGCCCAGGGGGCCTTTGAGCACGCACTGACCTACGCCAAGGAGCGCGTCCAGTTCGGAAAGCCCATCGCGGCACAGCAGGCCGTTTCCTTCAAGCTGGCGGACATGGCCACCAAGCTGCGCTGCGCCCGCTTCCTCGTCTACTCCGCGGCGGAGCTGAAGGAGCAGCACGCCCCCTACGGCATGGAGTCCGCCATGGCGAAGATGTACGCCTCGGACATCGCGCTGGAGGTCACCAACGACGCCGTGCAGATCCACGGCGGCACCGGCTTCCTCAAGGGCATGGAGGTGGAGCGCGCCTACCGCGATGCCAAGATCACCACCATCTATGAGGGTACCAACGAGATCCAGCGGGTGGTCATCGCCTCCCATCTCATCGGCAGGCTGGGCAAGAGCTCCGGCGGCGAAAGCCGCTCAACGGCCAAGAAGCCCGCGCCCATCACCGGTATCCGCAAGCGCACCATCTTCCGGGAGGGCGACGCCGCCCAGCAGGTCAACGATCTGGTGGCGGCACTGAAAAAGGACGGCCACGACTTCTCCGTGGGCATCCCCATGGATACGCCCATTCCCAAGGCGGAGCGTGTGGTCTCCGCCGGTAAGGGCATCGGCGAGAAGAACATGAAGCTGGTAGAGGGTCTGGCCAAGGCCGCCGGCGCGGCCATCGGCTCGTCCCGTCCCGTGGCGGAGACGCTGAAATACCTGCCCCTTGACCGCTATGTGGGTATGTCCGGACAGAAGTTCACCGGCAACCTCTATATCGCCTGTGGCATCTCCGGCGCCACCCAGCACCTCAAGGGCATTAAGGACGCCTCCACCATTGTGGCTATCAACAAAAACGGCAACGCGCCCATCTTCAAGAACTGCGACTACGGCATCGTGGGCGACGTGATGGAGATTTTGCCCCTGCTCACCGCCGCGCTGGACAGCGGCGAGAAGCAGCCCGCGCCGCCGATGGTGAAGATGAAGCGTCCCACGCCGCCCAAGCCCACGCCCATCGGCGACACCTATGTGTGCGGCGGCTGCGGCTACGAATATGTGCCGGAGCTGGGCGACGAGGACGGCGAGATCGCGCCGGGTACGTTGTTTGAGCAGCTCCCCGCCGACTGGGTATGCCCGGAGTGCGCGGAGGGCAAGGATCAATTTGTGAAGGCTTGAGCCGGGAGGGTATGAGATATGTATTGTGTGCGTAATGTGACCAGCGACCTCTACTGGGTGGGCGCCAACGACCACCGCCTTGCCCTGTTTGAAAACTGCTTCCCCATTCCCCGCGGCGTCAGCTACAACGCCTACTGCCTGCTGGATGAAAAGACGGTGCTCTTTGACACGGTGGACTGGTCCGCCTGCCGCCAGCTGCTGGAGAACCTGAACCACGTCCTGAACGGGCGGGAGCTGGACTATCTGCTCATCAACCACCTGGAGCCGGATCACGCCGCCTGCATCGAGGAGATCCTGCTGCGGCACCCCAAGGTGAAGGTCATCTCCAACGAAAAGGCCTTCATGCTCATGCGGCAGTTCGGCTTCCATGTGGACGACCACGAGTGCATCGAGGTGAAGGAGGGGGACACCTTCTCCTTCGGCCGGCACACCGTCACCTTTGTGGGCGCGCCTATGGTGCATTGGCCGGAGGCCATGGTGACCTTCGACCTCACTGACGGCGTGCTGTTCTCCGCCGATGCCTTCGGCACCTTCGGCGCGCTGGACGGCAAGCTGTTTGCCGACGAGGTGGACTTTGAGCGGGACTGGCTGGACGATGCCCGCCGCTATCTCACCAACATTGTGGGCAAGTACGGCCCCCACATTCAGCTCCTGCTGAAAAAGGCCGGTGGGATCCTGGATCAGATCAAGTATATCTGCCCCCTCCACGGCCCGGTGTGGCGGGAGAATCTGGGCTGGTTCATCGGGAAGTACGACACATGGAGCCGGTACGCGCCGGAGGAAAAGGGCGTGCTGATCGTCTACGCCTCCATGTACGGCAACACGGAGAACGCGGCGCAGGCACTTGCGGCAAGGCTCTGCGACAAGGGCATGAGCCGCGTGGCACTGTACGACGTCTCCTCCACCCACGTGTCCCAGCTGATCTCCGAGGCGTTCAAGTACAGCCACATCGTGCTGGCCTCGGTGACCTACAATCTGGGCATCTACCCCGCCATGCACGACTTCCTTATGGACATGAAGGCGCTGAACCTGCAAAACCGCACCTTCGCCCTCATTGAAAACGGCTCATGGGCGGTGAAGTCCGGCGACCTCATGCAAAAATTCGTCAACAACGAGATGAAGAACATGACGGTGCTCAACGAGCGGCTCAGTCTTGCCTCCTCGCTGGGGGAGGACAAGGCCGTTGAGCTGGAAACGCTGGCGGACGCGATTTTGGAGTCCGTGCAGTGACCGGCGCGGGGAGCGGAAGAAAGAAATAGGCTGCCGGAAGGCCCTGTCGCCTCCCTGCCGGGGAGACTGTATTCCGCGAGATGGGGCGGACAAGCACGATCCCGCGCTTGTCCGCCCTTTTTCCAAAGGAGGCACAGCAAAGCAAGTCAGAACGCAGCAAAACGAGTTTCGGAAAACAGGCTAATGCCGGTTCAAAACAGAAAATCAGGAGGTGCTTTTCCGATGGCCATCCGAACGGTAACGGATGCGATCCGCTATGTAGGGGCGGACGACAACACATTGACACTCTTTGAAAACCAGTACCCCGTCCAGCCTATGGGAGTGAGCTACAACTCCTATGTCATTCTGGATGAGAAGATCGCCGTGATGGACAGCGTGGACGCACGGGCGGCGGAGGAATGGCTTTCCAATGTGGCGCAGGTGTTGGAGGGGCGCAGCCCCGACTATCTTGTGGTCACACACATGGAGCCGGATCATTCCGGCAGCCTCATGCATCTGGCGCAAGAGTACCCGGAGATGAAGCTCGTGGGAAATGCGAAAACATTTACCATGATCAAGCAGTTTTTCGGCACAGGTGCGCTGACGGAGAACCGTATGCTGGAGGTCAGCGAAGGAGATACGCTTTCCTTGGGTACGCACCGGCTGCGCTTTTTGCTGGCGCCGATGGTACACTGGCCGGAGGTAATGACAGCGTATGAGGAAACGGAAAAGATCCTGTTTTCAGCGGATGCCTTTGGCCGCTTCGGTGCGCTGGAGCGGACTGCCCGCGCCCCGTGGGCGCCGCAGGCGCGGCGGTATTACTACAATATCGTCGGCAAATACGGCGCGCAGGTGCAGGCTCTGCTGAAAAAGGTCTCCGCGCTGGAGATCAAAACGATCTGCCCGCTCCATGGCCCGATGCTCACAGAGGGGTTGGAGGAGTATCTGCGGCTTTATGACCTGTGGTCACAGTGGAAGCCGGAGGAACCGAAGAGCATACTGATCGCGCATGCGTCCATCCACGGAAACACCGCCCATGCGTCGGAGATCCTCAAGGGCAAGCTGGAGGGAAAAGGTGCGCGAGTTACCTTGTGCGATTTGACCGTGACAGACCTGTCCTATGCCGTGACCAGCGCATTCTACTGCGGGAAGCTGGTGTTGGCCAGCTCCACCTATGACGGAGGACTGTTTCCGCCCATGAAGGCCTTTTTGGAGCATTTGCAGGCCAAGGGCTTCCGAAGCCGCCGGGTCGGCTTGATGGAAAACGGATCCTGGGCACCCGCCGCCGCACGGCTGATGCGCGCCGAGCTGGAAAAGATGAAGGATATCCGACTGTGCGAAACGGAGGTATCGCTGCGTGGCGCACTGAACCAAACCAGTGAGACGCAGATGGATGCGCTGGTGGCTGAGCTCTGCGCGGAGTAAGCGGCGGGAGGCCGGACGGTATCCCCGCGCCGAGGCTGGCTTCGTCCAGCCGCCCGATGCCTCAAAAGTGAAACGGCGTTGCTGATTTAGACGGCAATATGGTGCTGCGTGAGGCTGAAGCCTTGAGGGCAGATAAAAGCGCAGTCGCAGATATTCTCTGCGGCTGCGCTTTTTGCCTTCCAATCATAGTGCGGACAGATAGGCTTCGACAGTAATTCCAGGTTTCTGAGATGACATGAAGTGTACTACATGGAAGCGCGCTTCGTGAGGGAATAAGATTTTTGTAGAAGATGCAGAAATCTGTCGAAACGGAGGTCCCAGCACATGAATCCATATAAAGAAATACTCCGAAAATTCTTCTCGAAATATGTCAGCACTCTGCGTAAACGCAGGGGGCTGACGCAGGAGGAGATGGCGGAGAAGCTTCGCATCACCGGGCGGGCATATAGCGATTTGGAGCGGGGCATATACTGCTTTTCCACTGTTGCACTGGTGTTCCTGCTGCTCATGCTGGAGGAAGGGGAGATAAAGGAAATTTTATCTCCCTTGCGGGAGGAAATTGAAAAAGTCGAGAGCAGAGAGGTGGCGTAGTGATCCATGGAGATGGGGAATATATACGGGCTTTTGCGCCGGCTTGGCCTATCTGCGGAAAACACTCGCTTTTTTCACGTTTCGTATGCTGTCTACCTGATGACCCGGCAGCCGGCCCGGGCGCCATTTGCTGAATGGTGGCTGTACCCGGCAGTTGCCGGACACTATCACACCTGTATTTTCAACGTGAAGCGCAGCGTCTGCATTGCAGTGGACCGGGTGTGGGAAACGGAAAGAGAGGCACTGGTATCCATCACGAAGTATCCCTTGAAGAGGGAGCCTCTTCCTTCGGAGTTTATTGCCATCCTTGCCGCCTACATCAAGAGCGGCGATGCAGCGTGAGCCTTTCACAATTACCGTGTGCTTAGGGAGGTAAGAAATAATCGGCGCGCAGGGTAAGCCTGAAAGCAAAGCGCCACCATGGGGACAGGATACGGCGGGTCCATCTATCATGGAGAATGGCAAGCTCATGGACGTAAAGTCCCCTCATTTTAAATAATAGCAGAGGGCGGCAGCATTGTACTGTCGCCCTCTTGATTACCGAACAGCAAAGATGGACGAGGCTTCAACGGCGGCGCTTTTGCGCCGTTCATCTTGACCGCTGACAGGCTCGACTGGGTTTGCCGTTTATTTTCTTATCCCGGTATGTTCTCAAGACAGTCTCCTTTACCGGTTCTCCGCCAGGTATTCCTCCGCGTAGTGGACAGCCACCGCGCCGTCCGATACGGCGGTGACCACCTGCCGCAGCGCCTTGGTGCGCACGTCGCCCGCGGCGAACACGCCGGGGAGGTTGGTGCGGGTGGATTCATCCGCGATGATGTAGCCGGATTTGTCCAGCGCCAGCTCGCGTCGGAACAGCTCCGTGGCCGGGGCACGTCCCACGCTGATGAACACACCGTCGCAGGCAAGGTCATGTTCCGCGTCGGTGTTGACATCTTTTAGCCGAAGCTCCGTCAGACGGCTGTCGTGCAGCAGCGCGGAGACGGTGCTGTTCCAGCAAAATTCCACGTTAGGCGCGTTCATCAGCGGCTCATGATAGACCTTCGTAGCCCGCAGGCTGTCCCGGCGGTGGATGAGATAGACCTTTTTTGCAATACGGGACAGGGTCAGGGCGTCCGCCGCGGCAGAGTTGCCGCCGCCCACCACCGCCACGGTCTTGCCCCGATAGGGCGCGCCGTCGCAGGCAGCGCAGTAGTGAAGGCCCTTGCTAACGAGTGCTTCCTCGCCGGGAACGCCCAAGGGACGGGGCGACGCGCCGGTGGCGATGACCACCGTGCGGCTCTGAAAGACGCCCTCGCTGGTGTCCAGCGTCTTGATCCTACCGGAAAGGCTGGCCTTGTAGACCTCCGCCAGCTCCGTCACCGCGCCGAAGCGCTCGGCGCTCTGCTGCATTTTTTCGCCCAGCGTAAAGCCGTCGATGCCGCTTTCAAAGCCGGGGTAGTTGTCGATCTGCTCCGTCAGCGCCATCTGCCCGCCGGCGGAGAGCTTTTCCAGCACCAACGCGGAAAGCCCGGCACGGGCGGCGTACAGGGCAGCGGTGTATCCGGCAGGGCCGCCGCCGATGACGATCATATCGTAGATTTTTTCCATGGCTGTCTCCTTACTGAGAAAGCGCTTCCTTGATAAATGCTTCGATGGCCGCCTTGGAGGCGGGCGCGACAACGGAGCCGATCACCTCGCCGTTTTTAAAGAGCATCAGCGTGGGGATGGTGTCGATGCCGAAGCGCTGGATGAGCTGCGGCTCCTCGTCGTAGTTGATCTTGCCAGCGATGAGCGTGTCGGCGTACTGCTCCCCCACCTTGTCAAAGGCCGGGGCAATACGGCGGCAGTAGGGGCACCACTGGGCCCAGAAATCCACCAGCACGGGCTTGTCCGCGTGCAGGACGTCATTTTCAAAGCTGTTGGTCGTAATGGTAAGCATCGTAAAATCCTCCTATTTCTGTGTAAAAAGTCGTGTTTCAATGTCTGCGATGGTAATGTGCGAGAGATAGGCGGCGCATTCCTCGTTCATGTTCCGGTACAGCGCGTCCATCACGCCTGCCATGCCGGAGCAAATGGCGCAGTCACGGTCAATGTCGCCGCTGTGCCACGCGCAGTCCACAAAGCGGGTGTTTACCGCCTCCGCCACCTGCCGCAGGGTCAGTATCGCCGGGTCTGCCGTCAGGCGGTAGCCGCCGTCCAAGCCCTCCCGGGTCTCCACCATTCCCGCCTTTTTCAGCCCCGCCAGCACGCGGCGGACGCGGGTGGGGTTGGTACAGATGTTCTCCGCCAGCGCCTCGCTGCTGAGGGAGCGTCCACTGTGGCTCAGGCAGACCAGCGCGTGAACGGCCAGATTAAAAGAACTGTCCATGGTCATCCCTCCTGCGATAATCTGTACTTGTGAAAAGCACAGTTTATACTGTAACTATAACAGATACAGTTTGGTATGTCAAGCTTTTTCGTCAATTTTTTCAGCGGAAGCCCTCCATAGCTGTTGACAACAGGGCGAATATGCGTATAATGAAAACAAGAATAAGAATAGTTCTTATTTTGGAGGGGCGCAGTATGCCGAAATACGCAGAGGAGATATTGGCCGCCGTAACGGATCTGCAGCAGCATCCCACGGCGGAGCAGGTGTTCCTGGAGATGAAGAGGGAGCATCCACGCATCGCTCTGGGTACGGTATATAAGCACCTGAACGGTTTGGCGGAGGAGGGGCTTTTGCTCCGCATCACCGAGCCGGGTTCGCCGGACCGGTACGACCGGACGGAACGGCATGATCACCTGATTTGCAGCCGGTGCGGGAAAATCACGGACGTTCGGCTGCCGGATATGCAAGAGCGGATCCGGGAGGCACTGGGGCAGGAGATCCTCTCCTACGACCTCAGGATCCGGTATATCTGCCCCGCCTGCCGGGAGCAGAAAAAAGACAACATTATGGAGGAGAAGCACCATGAACGCTAACGTATCTAAGCTGCTCAACGAGCAGATCAACAAGGAGTTCTACTCCGCCTATCTGTATCTGGATTTTGCCAACTACTACGCCGCCGTGGGCTTAGACGGCTTTGAGAACTGGTACCGGGTACAGGCGCAGGAGGAGCGGGATCACGCCATGCTGTTCTATCAGTATTTGCAGAACAACGGCGAGGGTGTCACCTTTGAGGCTATCGCAAAGCCGGAGTGGGAACGAGGCGACCACATGACACCGCTGAAGAAAGCGCTGGAGCATGAGAAGCTGGTCACCGCCAGCATCGACGCCATCTACGCCGCCGCATACGAGGCCAAGGACTTCCGCGCCATGCAGATGCTGGACTGGTTCATCAAGGAGCAGGGCGAGGAGGAAAAGAACGCCGCCGACCTCATCACCAAGATGGAGCTGTTCGGCGGAGACAGCAAGGGGCTGTATATGCTCAACAGCGAGCTGAAGGCACGGGTCTACACCGCGCCCTCCCTGGTGCTGTAAGCCGGGCGCGGCTGCGGCTTTCGCATCAGACAAAAGGCAGACCGCATACAGGCGGCCTGCCTTTTCTTCTGTCAGACGGTTAGAGACGACTAACTATATATAAAACAGAAAGGAAATCAGAGCTTGAACGAGGAAAAACGCCCATGCCGGATAAACAGCTTTTGCGCCTGCCTTTATGACTCAAAGCCCAGCATGATCCCGCCGCGCTCGGCGTAATAGCTGCACAGTCCCCGCAGCGGATAGCTTCGCACATCCGCCTCCGGAAACCGCTGCTGGATCTCGGTGCAAAGCTCCAGCGCAAGAGCCGCATTCTGACAATGCCCGATTCGAACCTTTCCGCCCTTGTAGCCAAGCTCCACCATTTCGCTCAGCATAAACTGCCGCGCTTTACGAACCCCACGGCACTTTCCAAGCATCTCAAGCGTACCCTCGGCGCTGGCCTGCCCGATGGCGCGGATCCCGAGGACGTTTGCCATTGTTGCGGCGAGCTTGCTGACACGGCCGTTCTGTGCAAGGTTGTGCATGGATTCCAATGCAAAAAGTAGGTGCGTGTGGGTCTGATATGTATTCAAGGATTCGCATGCTTTATCAAAGTCCGCATGAGAACGCAGCTCATACAAAGCCCTTTCAATGAGAAGGGCGATTTCAGGTCCGGCGGAAAGAGAGTCCACAACACAGATGCGCCGGGCCGGGTTGCGTTCCTCACAATTCTTCTTTGCCACGCAGGCAGCATTATAACTGCCTGAAAGAGCGCTGGTAATGGTAAAGGCAATCACATTGCCGCTCTCACCGAATGCGCTTTCCCAGTCTGCGATGTTCGGACAGGCACTGTAAGATCGCCCTTTGGTTTCACGGAGCGTACTGACCATCGCGTCAACATCAAGATTGGCGTCATCGCAAAACTCCTCAGTGTCAGTGCGTATTGAGAGCGGAACACTGACGAAGTCCGCTCCATCCAGTGTGAGAAGGTCGCAGCTGGAGTCTGCGACGATACGAAACTGATTCATGGTGTGTCCTCCAAATAACAAGAAACATTTCAACCGACTTTGAAAGCCGACGCCGAAATTCTATCAGGTTTTTATCATTCCGTCAACGGTTTTCAGAAAACCGATAAAAAGATTTTGCAAAACCATTGAAAGATTGATGAGAGCCGTGTATAATGGCCACATGGAAAAGGGAGTGAATAACATGATAGAGGCTATTGAGGGCTTTCGCTTACCGCGGTATGCACAGATTCCGGATGTCGGGCTTTATCTGGAGCAGGTGGTACGCTATGTCAACACACACCTTGCGCCGTTGGGGGAACCGGAGCTGACAAACTCCATGGTGAGCAATTACGTGAAGCAGGGGCTGATCTCCTCCCCTATAAAAAAGTCATACACAGCGGAGCACCTTGCACGGCTCCTGTTTATCGCCGTAGTCAAGCCCGTTGTCCCGTTGGAAGGGCTTCGAATGATGTTCAGCATACAGGGGGATAACTATACCCTTCCGACCGCATATGACTATTTTTGTGATGAGTTTGAGAATATGCTCGGCGCGGCGTTCGGCATAGCTTCCGCAAGAGAGGGCCTCGGCAAGACACAATCCGACGCAAAGGATCTTCTCCGCAACACGATCGTGGCCACCGTCAACAAGGTCTATCTGGATCGGTATCTGGAAGAATATCAAAAGCAGAGGGAAGAAGCCTCCGATGAACGGTAAGCATCGGCGCGGGGCATTGAATAAGCATATACATACCACGAGCAGTCAGTGGGGACTCACCGGGATTTCCGCTGATTAGCTTTTGACTTCCAAAGGCTTTGCTCACAAAGGACCGTGATGCGGTGGTTACTCAAGCGTTAGGATTTATTGTAACGTACCAGAATGCCGATCAGCGCACAGAAAACCGAAAGGACTGCCGCGCAGATGGTCACGCTGCGAAAGCTCTTGAACATCTGTTAAGAACGGGGATTTAATGGAAATATATCTTAAATTCGCTGAAAATAAAGCGA
>ENA-UOIY01000181-UOIY01000181.1-human-gut-metagenome-genome-assembly--contig:-P114-NODE-181-length-106725-cov-115.095763_pt1 | contig 106725 bp, 99 predicted proteins | sample MGYA00242335_ERZ723882 | MGnify/ENA metagenome assembly ERZ723882 | reverse complement strand
CAGCTTGTCCGTCATGTAGGACAGCAGATTCAGAAGGATCGTGCTGCGGACGTTGGCTGCGACCTCGTTCAGCCCTTTTACACCGAACACAAGGAATCTGGTCGAGGTCAGGTTGCTGTGACCATTGAAGAACTTGGCGTCAGCCCCCTTGCACATGGAGTACAGACCCAGCAGTACCTGCTGGAGCATCTCCTTTGTGTAGAGCTGCGGCTTCTGCTCGTCAAAATTCAGGTATTCAATCTCGATGTAGTCATAGAATTCAGAAAGGATCGGATAATCCTCTGACTTCATCAGGCTGAAATCCGTTTCTTCTGTAATGCCCCATTCGGTATAAAGACGCATCAAAAGAATCTCGATGGTGTCGATCTGCGCCGTTGTGAAATCCTTATAGCAGCGCAGTACGTCTTTCAAAAACGAAATGTGCTGTGCCAGCCGCGTGGACTGGCGGAAGGCGCTCGGTGCATCCACATCATACGGATCAGCGTCGGTATCCCAGCAGCGCGGTTCCAGCAGATTGATCTTATACGTTCCTTCGATGATGTCTGCAAAGCACCCACCGACTGCACGGCACATCTCCCACTGCTCGTGCTCCACGTCCAGCGTGATGATCGACTTTCCTGCTTCGAGAAAGTTCAAAAGCAATAATTTCATCAAGAAACTTTTGCCCTGCCCAGTATTGCCGAGAATGAGAATATTGGCAGAAGTTTTATCTTCATCACGCTGGTCAAAATCGACCACGATGTTGCTGCCGCATTTATCCTTGCCGATATAAAAGCCCTTTCGGTCTGTCTTGCCGGAGTAGTTGAACGGGAACAGATTCGCCACAGAACCGGCAGGCAGCACCCGTTCATATTCCGTTCCGAACGCATTATAGCCGCACGGACTCACGCAGCAGAAGCCCTGCTGCTGGCGCAGCTTCAGCTTGTCCACATTGAGCTTTGCCCGTGTCAGCTCTACCGTGACCTGATTCTGCAAGATTTCGAATTCCGTCTGATCCGATGCGATCAGCTCCATATAGACCGCGCAGTGCATCAGGGATTCCTTGTTGCGGTGCATGGAGCCGACGAGCGTTTTGACATCCTGCAAATTACTCTCGGCCTCGACCGCCTGCTGGATGTTCTGCGTGCTGTTCCGCTTCATGCGGTTGCGGATCTCGGCGTTGTGGACGATCCGGCTTTCCTCCAGCGGCGTAACAATGCGCGTATAAACGTGCAGCGTTACGCCGTGCATCTCACCTAAGTGGCGCAGGATGGCCTGATCGTCCGTGGCGGTCGGATATTCCCGCAGTGCCCAGACGCACCGGATGCTGTTGCCGCAGAAATAGCGGTCAAATTCAAATTTGACCAGCGATGGCGCGATCATATCCAGAAACGATTTCAGTTTTTCCGCTTCCGGATCGGCGCGCTGTTTTTTCTTAAAAAGCGCCATGTTCATCCCTCCAGAAACCGCTGACCGTCGTAGTCCTCCATCCGCTCCGAGGTCGTGTTTTCTTCAAAATAGAGCGCAAGAATGCGCTTGAGATCCTCGCGCCCTGCTCTGCGGACAGGCAGGCCGCTCTTGTGCAGGGATTCCTCGATGGTGGAGAGAAGCGAATAGACGGTTTCGCGTTTTTCATTCTTTAGCCGCACAACCAGATAGAACTCTCGCGCCAGCTTCATTTCCACCTGCATCTCGTCCAGATGCTGTCGGTCCTGTTCCAACAGGCGCCGGATCTCCGGATTCGTTTCCTGCTGGAGCCGGTCATGGTAGAACGCACGGTTCTGCGTAAAAGATTCTCTGGAATTGAGCGCCAGCAGCTCGATGTTTGCCTGTGTACTCAGTACATTTTTCAGGGCCTCGATTCTGGCATAGATCGCGTTCGCAGGCAGAACACCGAGGTTGGATGGGCGGACAATGTAGAATACAAGATCGCCTGTATCGGTGGAAATGCAGTAGTCCGTAATCTTCTGGATTCCCATGAGCTGCTGGGTGGACTGCCGCCGTTTATCTTTCTTCTGCTTTTTCATGTTGGATCCTCCCACTCGAAAATTTGCTGCTCTGTGATGTAAAAACTCACCACGAACGAGAGAAAATCCAGCACACTGAGCCCGTCTAGATGGATGGACAAAAACGCATACGCCGCCACCAGCACCATTGGCAAAAACAGCCCAAGCTGCGTCAGCGCAAGAACTGCAATGAGCAGTCCAATGCCGATGACGGCCAAGTCCCGTAGCTGCCAGAGCCAGAGCGTGGCTTTGGCATTCAGGTTATCGGGGTAAATGTAAATACGATCACCTCCAAAATGCAAAAAAGCGCCGCCGCAGAAATCTCTGCGGCGGCGCTGGGTGGTTATTCTTCTGTTTGCGGCTGCGCCGCGTTTAGCTCCTGCACACGCGCCAGAGCGACGAAATGGGTGGCATAGCTCCGCTCGATCTCCGGGCTGCCGCTTTTACTGAATTGCAGCGGAATGACCGGCTTGTGACCGGTCCCGTTTTTCTTGCGGACACCCCAGCGTTTGTAATAGCAGAAGGACGGCTTCAAACCATGTGCCTGCGCATACACGCGCATCTGGTGCAGCACGAAGGACAGCCGTTTCAGGTTGGCATTGCAGACAGCTTCCAGATACCGCACACGGCCAAACCGCCAGTCCTCATATTTCTGCTTCGGCAGGATGCCGGTGTCGATGAGCACATCCACCGGCGCAGCATATCCGCGCACCTGAAGCTGATGGTACATGGAGCTGTGGATCTTGCCGATCAGCTCTTTTTCATTCATGCGCCGCACCTCCCATCTGCAATTTCAACTATACCACAGCTCGCCTGTAAATGCAAAAGCGGAAGCCGCAGGTGATCCCTGCGGCTTCCGGCTGCACCGTTATTCTTCTTCGGCATCCATGTCCGGTTCATCGGGTTCTTCTGTCTCCGAAGCGTTTTCGCTGCCTGCCTGCGCTGTAGTGTCTTCTTCGTCCTGCTCCAGCGCGTCCTCGATCAGCCCGATGATGAACTGCTTCTGTTTGAGATTGTTCTTCTTGAGGTATGCCTTCAGCCGCTCAAAGAGTTCCTCCGGGAGCTGGATCGCCATGGTTCTCATATCACCTGTCATTTTTGTTCCTTCTTTCATTTTGTAATAATCTGTGATAAGTTGTTCTACGAATTCGCTGAGTGTCCTGCCGGATCGTTCCTGCTCCTGCCGCACACGCATATGGAGCGCTGTGTCGATTTGCGCGCAGAGGTTTTTCTTGTCTGCCATTGGCTTCTTCCTTTCTGTTCTTGATTGCAAAGCAAGCATACTGTAAGCTTTGGCACAAAGCTATTCACTAGAAGCAACAAAAAAGCGCCGCAAAACGAAGCATGTCACCAACTGCTTATACACTACAGAATTAATAAAAACGGCATACTTGCTTTGTGCGCAAGTATGCCGTTCCTATGCTGTGCAATTCTTATGCTGTTATCGTGCTAGGCTCCAATGTTGCGCCATTGGGGGTTATTTTTACGCAATAGTGTTCATGGATTGCATAACCGATAAGAGCTAGTGCTCCGCACATTGCTAATACTATAGTATTATTTTGTGTGTTTGCCGGTGTTTCTCTCCATAAATGTGCTGCCGCCATTTTGACTGGCTGGTACATATCTACCACTCCTGGTATTATTGCCCTGCTTTCCATTAAACAACCTCCATATTTATGTCCCATATTGTCTTTTGCTATAAAATGAATTATACTTGAATTATAAGAAATTGTTTTAAAAATGTCCATCGTCAAATAAATAATTATTGTCGCATAAAAGGAGGTGTGAGATATGCGTGGCAGAGGTCGCCCAAAGGTGGAGAACGTTAATTTAGATGTTGAAATTCTTGATGAGGCTCGCAGCGCCTGCAATCATATAAGCATTGATCAATTAGCGCACGACTGTGATATCTCCCGCAAAACAATCGAACGTGCTCGCAAGCAAAAGAGAATAAATCCCGAATTTCTCGATCGAATTGGAAAGCGGCTAAATGTTGACCCACACTGGCTAACAGGTGACGATCTGAAAATCCCGTTTATAAAAAGAAATCGATTATATTGCAAATTGTCAAATCATCCATATCATGAAATGATGCAGCTGCAAAAAAACATTGATTTCACACGGCATTTCAATGAATTGCTTATCCTCCACGGAGTAACTCGCGAACAATTCGATGCACTTTCAGACGGGTTTCGGTTTGGATTTGAACTTGAGTTGGACTTGGTCATTCAGCTTCTCATGTTCAAATACTTTTCAGATTCGGCAGACCCGGCAACTAATCCGTTTTTGTCTAATCGGGAAATTGCAAAAATGGCACAGCAAGTGTTGTCAGGGGATACTTACAATAAACTATTAGAACTGCTCGAATTATAGCAGCTCATGCCGCAGCCGCCTTTGCTACGGTTTTTGTAATGTTGATCGCCGTTTGTGCGGTATAAACTGCGCTCGATAGGTTCGCTCTGGTCGAGGTGTCCAAGCCGAACGCGCCTGCAATGCGCGGAATTTCTCCGGCAGAGAGCATCAGCCCCAAGCCGAGCAGGGCGTGTTCATTGAACAATGACAAGCCTGCAATTAAAATCGTGGCCTGCAAAAAAGCCGTGAGGCAAAGCCCCACGACCTGCTTGCACCACTGATAGAACCCGTCCAGATACCCGCGCGGCACAGAAAACATATACAGACTGCCGACCGCGATCTGGATGAGCAGGATGCCGCCGCGCTTCAAGTTTGCAAAGAATACCTTGATGACCGCATACGCCATGAGGATGATGCAAAACAGCACCATGATCGGGCTTGTAACCGAACCGAAGCCGCCGACGTGCGTCGTAGCAAAATCTACGAAGTTTTCAACGGTCAGCTCGTCAATGATATTTCCGGCGACCGTGCCGAAGCTCGCGCCCGCGCCGCTGATGGCATAGCCAAAGTTCGCCTGTAAAGACACACAAAGCTCATAGAGCTTCACCGGCACGACGGAAAACAAACTGACCGCCATAAATCCCTTGATGAGATTCATGGCTGTTCCTTTGATGTCGGCCCTGCCGGACGAGTATTCCAGCCCGCATTCCGCGCAGGCGACCACGAAGCCGACCGCATACAAAATCCAAGCAAGATACGAGAAAAACAGGACGATGCTCTGCACCCAGCTCATTTCAAACATCTCGGCTCCCATGTTGCCCATCTCTGCAAAGAAGTTTGCAAGGAAGCCGATGATCTGCTTGTAGACCCAGTCCATGATCTGCTCCAAAATCGTGTCGGCTACAAAATCCCAGATAAACAAGCCGCGTCACCTGCCTTTTCTTTCTGAATTGATCACAGTCCGACGATGCCCCAGATGTAGGTTGGCGCGGTCAGTGTGAACACGAGACAGGCAAAGAGGATGGCTGGGGCAGTCCATTCAAACTGCCCGGACTTTCGATAGTCAAAGTATGCAGTGCCTAATTTCACGAAGAAAGCAATGGCTAAAACCATATCAATCACGGGAAAAACCACATTATCCACAACTGTTTTGATCTGCGTGGACGCTGTGGTCCAGGTGCTTTCAACAGCGGATGCCACATCGCCGCTGCCGGCCGCCGACGCGACCGTCGCCAGCAGCAGGCAGAGCAGCGTGCAGAAAACAAGCAGTTTTCCGCGCTTCAGAATTTTCATCATAAATTATTCCCCCTTCCATTCCAGCACGAATACGACAGACAGGACATCCTGCTCGGTAACGGGCTGCGAGACCGCCGACACAACGGCATCGTAGGAGAGCGGCAGTTTTCCGTTCTCTGCAATCGTCCACGGCGAGGTCAGCGAGAACGTTTCTGCATCACCGGTTTTCGTCGTCACAGAATCGTTGATTTTGAAACCAAGCTGTTTCGCATCGACTTTGGCGTGCGCCATATCGGTCGTGTAGGGTACGAGCTGCCAGCCATTCTTGGTAGAAATTGAAACACTGGACACGATGACATCACCGGTAGACGCATTGATGATCTCCGCTGCGCCAACATGAACTTCTCCACCTTCGTCTACGATGAGCGGCAGTGTAACAGGAACCGTGACCGAGAAAACCTCTGTGATCTCCCAATGCGCATAGTAGGTGCTGTCACCATCTGTCTTGTAGATGGTGTTGGCATCCACCTGTGTGCCGCCGTTCGCTTCCGTGAACCAGCCGAGGAACTCGGCATTCTTGCGCGTCGGCTCAGTCGGCAACGTCAGCTTTTCGCCGTAGGTCTGCTTCGTTTCCTCTGTCGTGCCATTGCCAAGATCCCACGTCAGCGTATAGCTGTTGGCGGTAAATTGTGCGTAGAACGTCTTAGCCGCTGTGATGGTCACAGTGTTGTACAAGCTGCCGCCAGAAGCAGACGTGTACCAGCCCTTGAACGCATGACCGGTCTTGACCGGCGTGCTCGTCGGGGCGGTTGCCGTCGCATTCGGCTTGCCTGTCGTGGTGATGCTGGCCTTGCCATCAATGGTGCCGCCGTTCGTTCCTGCGTCCCACTTGATCGTCAGGCTGACAGTTGCACCGCAATCGTCGCACTTGCCGTCACCGTTCGCGTCGGTGTGGTCAGCGTATTCATAGCCAGAATCGCCGCAGGCCGAGCACGTCTTGGTGCGCTTATGCTGCGTTTCGCTGTCCGACACCCACGAGCCATAGGAATAGCTGTGATTGGCGTAGTCATAGGTCGATGCGCCGCAGCCGGAGCAGGTTTTTGAGCGTCTATGCTGGGTATCACTGTACTTACTCCATGCACCGGTGGAATAGGAATGCGAACCGTAGTCCGTGGTGCTGTATCCGCAGGTACGGCAGGAGACCGTTCGGCTATGCTGGCTGGAAGAAGAATTGCTCCACGAGCCGTAGCTCATGCTGTGGCTGGCATAATCATAGTCCGTCGCACCGCAGTTTCGGCAGGAACCTGTGCGCCGATGCTGACTGGACGAATACTGCTCCCACGAGCCATAGCTATAGCTGTGACCGCTGGAATAGATGGTTTCGCTCTTGGTTTGGCCACAAGCACAGCTATAATTACGGTATCCATTACTGGTGCAAGTTGCGGCCTGCTGACTCTGTAATACCCATGTATGGCTACCGCATTCCGGGCAGGTGCCCGACCCATAAGCACCGGATCCGTGGCTCTTGGTAGTGTATGTTCCTAAATATTGAACGTAATGGCAGCTATTGCATTCATTATAGTTGGCATGACCACGCGAGGAATGTGCGACTTCGACGTATGTTCCTTGGAATGAATACTTCCCACACGACGGGCAGTTGCCGATAATCGAGCCAGTTGAGGTGACGGAAATGCCCGGCGCACTCATGATGCCAACGGCTGCGGGGGTATCGGAATATATGCCGTACAAATCGTAGAAGTATTTGTTGTTCCGATTGGAGCCGGCCCAATCATAATCGTAGAACGGCACCGACGATTTGGGATACCCGATGATATAGCCGATATAGAGTGTATCGCCGCTGTCGTTTTCCCGCCAGAAGGCTTCTTCGCCGATGGATTCCAGAATGTCCTCTCCGTAATAGATCGTGAGCGTGGACAGCTTCGGGCAGTTGTAAAAGGCGTGTCTGCCGATGATCGGTGTGGTGCCGGGGATCTCTGCCGTGGTCAGATTGACGCAGTCCTCAAACCAGTACGCAAGGTCGGAAATTTGGAGATTTTCCATATCGTCAAACCAGACCTGCGTGATCTGATCCCGCACAGCCGCCCACGGCTGATCTTCCTTGCTTGTGAACGGCTCACAGTCGCCGGAGCCGGAGATCGTCAGCCAGTTGTGTTCGTTCAGCTCCCACTTGATCTTGCTGCCGGGGATCGTGCCGGAGGAAGCTGACTCAGACTGTGTTGCAATTTCTTCGTCAGGTGCGCTGTCATAGATCGTGTGTTCGTCCGCTTCGGCAGCAAATGCCGAAATGCTCAAAGACAGCAGCATACAGAGGACAAGCAAAAGTGCTGTGATTTTTCTGAATTTCATAGCTTAACCCTCCATGACGGCGGCAATCGTGAAGATCACGGTCGCGGCGTTGATGTTCGTGACGGCCTCGCTTGCGGACACCTTGGCTTTATATCGGATGGCGAGATTTTTCTCAGCGGCAATCGCCGGGAACGCACCGTCCACAAGCGTCAGACTGCCCACGCCTTTCGTGCTACAACCATTGATGCTAAGTGCGATGCTGTTCTTGCTTGCCGTAAAATCGTCAAAATTGCCGATTTCAAACGTGCCCGCCTGAACATCTACCTTGGTCACACGAATTGCGCCGGTCTTGCCGGTGTTGGTGATTGCGGCATTGTTGGCGCAGACCACATAGCCGTCAACGAGAGAAACCGGCAGCGCAGCGGGAACTGTACACGAAATTGGCGCGACGGTGTTGACCACGGTGAGCGTCACCGGCACGCGCGCCTCGGTCGTTTCCGCTGCCGACGCAGGCACAGGACGCGCGAAAATGAGCGCCAGCGCCAGAAGCAGCGCCGCTGCTTTTTTAACATTGTTCATCAGCGCACCTCCTTGGGCCACAAATACGCTGTGTGCAAGGTCAGCTCTGTGTTCAGCGTGCCGATCTGCTTGCCGTCGCGGAACGCCGTGATCGTTACGGTGCAATCCACATTCCCAAACTCCGGCGCTTCCAACAGCGTGAGCGTCGAAATACTCTTGCCCGCAGCCAATTCAAATGCGTCAGCAATCAGAGCGTTATCTTTGTTGCGGCGAATTTCTACCTTATAGGTATCGTTCTTGCTATTGTTGATGAACTCGGCTTTTACGCTGGATTCTCCGACCAGAGCATATAGATGAGCAGGAGCAGTAATATCAATCTGATTGTCCGCGACGATGGCATTGAGCTGCTTCTGTGCTTCGCGCAATCCGGAAACGTCGTAAAAAATGACTTCCGTTTCCTTGTGCTGTTTCGCACGTTCGGTGATACGAACCTTGATCGTGTCAATGACCGCAAGGGTAGAATCTCTGTCATAAATGACCTTGACTGCATCGTCTACGCGGGCTACGACAACAGCGGGCATATTCGTGCCGTTGTTACAGTAAACGGCTGCCGTGCCGCCGCCCCAGACGAGCAGACGACCCTTGACGGTCACGTTATCGAGCGTGATTTTGCCATCCGCCGCGCCGCAGCCGATGATCAGATCGCCATCCACGGTCAGGTTTTTCAGCTCTACATCGTCGGTGCGGATCAGGACGCTGCCCTTGATGTCCTTGTCATAGCTACCCTTTACTGTGATATAGCTGCCGATGATGTTATGGAAAATCTGCGCAAATTCCGCGCGGGTGATATTGTCCAGCGGCGCAAGGATTTTGCCGCGGCCGTGAATATAGTCTGCGCCTACCATCGCGCGCACATAAGGCATCGCCCAGTTGGAAATCTCGCTGCGGTCAGAGAACGCGGACAGATCTGTTTTTGCGTATGCGTCATAGTCCAGCTCCAGTGCGCGAGCAACGACCGTCATGGCTTCTTGCCGCGTGATAGGCGAATCTGGTGCCATTGCGGAAGAACTGCGCCCGTTATAAGTACCCATCTGGACGGCGAGAGCAACGTCCTTGTAGTACCACTTACTCTTGGAAACGTCCTTGTACTGCGAAATATCCGCCGCCTTGTAGCAGCCGAAAGACCTGTTGATGATCGCGGCCATCTCCGCGCGGGTCATGTCGCCGTTCGGATCGATGATCGTGCTGGATTTGCCGTACAAAAGTCCGTTGTCCACGGCGGCACTGACAGCATCCGCGTACCATGCGTTGCGGTCAAAGTCCTTGAAATCTGTAGCTTTTCTGGCTGTGCTTGCCGCCGATGCCGAAACCGCCAGCGACAGGCAGGACGCCACGGCAAGAAGCATTGCGAGGATTCGTTTGTGTTTCATGTTGAAGTCCTCCTGTTAGAATTTAAGGGGAACGCTTTTGGCGTTCCCCTTGGATGAATTGCGATCAGACCGCATCCCACGCGATAATGAAGAGTACAGACGCGATGGCCGTGTTCGTGACGGCTTCAGAAACCGGAGTCACGATGGCGTCATAGGCGATGCCGATGCTGTTTGCCGAAGTATCGCCCACACCGGACATGAAGCAGCCGTTAATCGCGTCGGTCAGAAGTGTCTGCTTGGAAGCGTTCTTGTCGTCGGTCATCTTCTTTTCGCCGTCGCCGAGGCGGAGGGAGAAGCCAAACTTGTTGGAGTTGACCTTTTCATGGGCAAGGGTGGCCTTGTCACCGAACGCAGCCAGCGACCAGCCCTGCGCGGCTTCAATGCTCACAGAGTTGACCTTGACTGCACCAAAACTGTTGTTGACGATCTTGGCATCGGTCGCAGTAGAAACAGTGCCGTCGGTGCCGACAGCGATGGGCAGCACGGTCGGAACAGTGACGCTCATTTTAGTAGCTGCGGGATCTCCGCCGATGCTGCCGTCCGCGGTGCTGGACAGGGTAACAGACGAAGTGCCAGTGCCGCCAGAAGCGTCCACGGTGTTGGCAGCGGAAGCGGAAATGGCGAGAGAAGCGATCATGCAGACCGCGAGGATGAGAGAGATAGTCTTCTTAAAGTTTTTCATGGTGTTTACTCCTTTTTCATAATAAAATTTCAGTTTTTAATGGTGATTGTGATGATGGCCCCGGCCGTGCCGATGATTTCGCCGGTTTCGGGGTCGAGATTGTGGAACATCGCTGTACATTCATATGTGCCAGCCGGAAGCTCCACATCAAGGGCAGCGCGTTCGATCTTGCTGCCCACAGGGATCGCTTTGGACTGATAAATGACCTCCTGTGTGTCGTTGCGGATGAACTCGACCTGCTGGGGGTAATTGTTGATAGCTTCATTCACGATCATGACATTGCCCTCCGCCGTTCCGTTTTCAAAGTACGGCGCGGTGTTCATTGAAATATTGATCATGCCCTCCGCGACCTTTTCATTCAGCTTCTCCGCGATTTCTTCCGGGCTGAGATTATCCCAGCCGCCCTCGATGGCTGCATCGTCATAAACGATACCCGTCTTGGGAGCGTCCTTGGATGCAGCAGGCTTGCGGATCAAACGAACAGCAGTAAAAATGCCGAGCGTGAGCGCAGCGGCGAGGCCGACAACGGCGAGGATGACGAGGGTTCTTGATTTAGCGTCCCGTTTTTCAAATTTGTGCATAATTTTGTCCTTTCTGTGTTGGGACGCGGAACCGCTCTCCGGCTGGTCGCGCGCCCGATATGATGGATGTTTGGTCATGAGGTCAAGCCTCCTTTCGGACGAGCAGAGCTATCTGCCCATGAAAAAAGCGCCCGCCTTCAGGGCGGACGCAGACAATGGACGCGATATTTCATTGGAAACCTCCCGTTTTTTATTTCGCCGCTTTTCTGTAAGCGTCGATGACTGCTTCCTTGAGCGCTGTGCGCGCTCCGGACGTGATGGGATGAAAAACATCCGTGTACAGCGTTTTGCCATTCTTGTTGAATGCTTTCTGCGGCATGAAGATGTTCAGCCCCTGCTTGGATTCTGCCAGCCGGACGCCGTGTACCTTGAACATCCCGTCAAAGGTGACCGTTGCGTAGGCTTTGATTTTCGCGCCTGCGTCCGCGATGTGGTCGATGGTGACTTCCATGTTAGAAAAGTCCATATGGTTGATTCCTCCTATAGCTGCATTGTCATTTCATTTTTCTGGGTTTGCGCATACGCTTCATCCAGCGGATAATCCTGCTCGGCATGACCTTCGCTGCGCAAGCTCTCCAACATACCGAGAAACCGTGTTCCCTGTTCCGTGCTCTGATCCAGTACCCAGCGATCTCGCAGCACATCCAATGGATTTTCAAATTGCAGCAGATATGAAAGATCCCTGCGGGAAAGATCACTGCCGCTGCACAGAAATTCCGAATAGCAAGTTGCGGTTGCTGCAATCTCATCTGCTATGCCAATCAGCACGCCGGGGCTTCGGTCATACAGATTTCTCTGATATGTCTGCCAGTTCTGTTCAACTTTCTCCGAAAGCCGTTTCCAAAGCTCGGATGTGGTCTGCACGTTTCGGCAAACAATGCTGCCATGCAGAAATTCAGCGACATCGATTGCCTCCGCGTTTCGGAACGGCAGATCCCCGCGGAAACCGATCTTCAGCTTGGAAAACTCCGCTGCGACTTGCACCAGCTCCGGAGGGCTGTTCAATGGGATCTCCTGATTCCAGCGGTACCAGTTTCCTTCGCGGCGGCGCGGTGTCAGCTTCAGGATGATATGCTCATCCGGCTCGAATTTCGGATAGCGGCAGAGCTGACCGCCAGCGCCGTAATACGGCTTGCCTTCGCAAAGAACTGTTTGCTCCATGTATGCTTTCATTTTTGCAAGGCTTTCACAGAACCAGCATTCCGTATCATCAAAGCGCCGGATTGCGCCGTCATCCAGAATGCTTTCCAGATTCGCTTTCTTTGTCAGGTGGTAGACCTCGGACGGGATCGGTGCTTTTACATACATGATTTCTGTCCTCCGTTTTACTTCTCATAGATGGTATCACCCTTCACCAGATGCCGCGCAAGCTGGCGCAGGCATAAGCCGCGCTTGCGCAGGCATAAGCCGCGCTTGCGCAGACGCGCAAGCAACTCTGACGGGATGGTTTGCAGGATGGCTTCTGCATTTTCGTCGCTGCGTGCATATTCCTCGCAGAGCGAGTCGCAGCTTCCGCACGCCTGTTCCAAAGCCGCCAGCAGTGTTTCCTGTGTGCTTTTCAGCATCGTCAGCGTATCAAGCACCGCCGCTGCGCTCATCTGGCGGCTGGTCAGGAGGATACTGCGCCGACCGGTCGCCATCGCCGTCATTGGGCCCATTGCTGCCAGGTGACATTTCGCGGCCATTTCCGGCTTCACCTCCAGCTCCAGCCGGAGCATCGTTTTTGTCTGTTTCATGTTCGTTCCTTCTTCTGAGATAAATTTCCCGCAGTGAACCGCAGGCAGGTTCATGCACCAGCACCAGATCGCCGTTCTCGATCTCCGCCGGGAACATGCTGAACTGCGGCTGGATGTACGGGCGCGGATCGTAATTTGTCATGATCAGTTCGTCGTATGTTGCGCCGGCTCTCTGTGAGAGGGGATTGCTGCGCCGAAACGCGAGGATATAAAAATCGCCGTACAGACTGCGGATGAACGGGCAGTCATTGTACGACACGACGATGTATCCCTTGCATTGCGAGAGAATCCAGTGCAATTCTTCGTGCTTCTCTTTCGGAAAATCAACGGCATATAAACTTTCTGCGTCAAAATACGGCGGGTCACAGTAGATCAGGCTGTCGGGCCCGTCGCGTTCGCGGATGATGTCCAGACAGTCCTTGTTTTCGATGATGACATCCTGCAATCGTTTAGAAGCGTCATCAAAAAGGTAAAGAAAATTCGTGAGGTTGTTCGGCTTGACCCCGAACGAGCTGGTCGTGCCGCTGAAGCTGCCGCGGCAGACCTTGTAATATGCCGCCGCCCTCTGGACATCGAACAGGCGGCTTCGCTCCCGCAAAATTTGCAGGAGTTCCTCGCGTTCTTCACCTGTGAAGCATTCCATCACGGCATCTCGTTCATCTACAATGCGTTGCTGCAAAAGCTCTTTTTGCTTCATAAATTCTTTCAGGAGATCAAACTCAGCTCTGGAGTGGAGCGGCAGGAATTTCAGCTCCTGCACAAGCTGGATCGTACATTCTCGCGCACACAAAAAGAGATTTACAAGGTCGCAGTTGAAATCGTTAATAGATGTCCATGCGGCTGATTTTCGGCTGTATGCCGAGTAGGAGCGCTCCACCGCCGCCGAACGGCTCCAAGTACAGCTTCGGGTTTGACGGGAACACCTGCCAGATGTACGGGATCAGCTTTTCCTTGCTGCCGATCTAGGGGATAAACGGCCTAGCGATCCCGGCCACCCCCGTCCGGCTTCTCAGAAAAGTTCTCCATTGCCTGCTCCAAGCCGCAGATCGCCGCATCCAGACCGGCGCGCATTTCCTTGAGCTGCCGGATGGTGGAGTAGAGCTCCGCCGCATTGCTGGCGTAAAAATATCCCTCGCGGCTGCTGGCAATGGGGACGGCCTTGCGCCGCAGGCGATTGACCTTTTTGCGGAGGTCGCTCTCCCGGAGATTCTTCTGCCGGACGAGGTCACGGCTGCAAATGAGATGCGCGCGCCCAAAGCAGAAGCGTTTCAGATAGTCGCGCAGTTCTTCATCGTTCATAAAAGTCCTTTCCGAGCCGTGCTCCCGGAAAAGAGCGCAAAAAAGAAGGGCGGCTTTCCTCACCGGGAAAACGGCCCTTCTGCAATTTCATTATTCACTTGGGTGGTTCGAGCGGCTTCCCGCCCGGAATCAGTTCAAAGAGCTTCTGCTCCTGCGGCGGATCGCCGCCCGCCGAGCGCCATCCGGCAAGGAATGCAGCGCGGATGATGTCATAGAGCGCCTGATGCGCTTCGTCCGCCTCGGCTCCCTCCAGAAAAGCGTCCAGCGCCTTTTCAAATTCGTTGCTCATCATGCTCTTTCACCACACAGTTTCAGCATATACTCGTCTTGTGTGGTATTTTACCATGATTTTCTCCAAAATACAACATAGTCTGCGTATTTGCGCAAAGTATATCGACGAATACTATAGGCATCTCTCGTAAAATAGAGGCAGCAGGGAGGTGCGTCATGGATAAGCACTATAAGGATTACATCCAGATCGGGTTGAATATCATGCGGTACCGCAAAGAACAGGGGCTGACGCAGGATCAGCTTTCCGAGATGGCAGGCTATTCGCGCAATCATTTGCAGCGCGTGGAGACTGCCGTCTGCAAACCGACGGTCGGTCTGCTTCTGGATGTGTCGGAGGTTCTCGGCGTTCCGGTGGAACGGCTGATGGAAATACGGAAATGAGAAGAGCGTCTGCTTTGGCAGGCGCTTTTTACATCCCCATCTGCGGTTCCTGCGTTTGCTCCTGCTGCTGTTCCGGAATCGGCTCATGCAGCGAACCAAAATCCTCGCGGTTGACCATACCGTAGGGTGTGAGCTCCGCGCCGTACTGTTTGAGGACGTCTTCGGCATAGGCTTCGCGGTTCAGGTGCTTGTAGATCAGGTCTGCATCCTTGCCGCCGAGAACAAATTCCAGCTCGTCGCGCACCAGCGCGTCCTTATCGCGTATTTTTGTCTCGAAACAGTATTGCGGCAGCTTTTCAATGCGGTCGAAGACATCGTCCAGCGTCTCACACTGCGTCGCATCGACAACAGCTTTGAATTTTGTAAGCTGCCCATCAGCTTTTAATTCTTGAAGAGATTTGGCAAGTTCGTTGATCCTCGGAAGATCTTCCACATCGGTCAGCATGCTGTTCAGCTGTGGCACGATGGCATCACAGGCTGTGAACTGCGCGTCGAACCATTCCGGTGCATCCAGTTCGTTCTGCACCTCCAATAGCCGCTGCTCCGTTGTGGGCAAGTCCAGAACGGATGTTCTCTGCTCATTCTCGTGGTTCATGAGCGTCAGGCGGATCATGTAATTGATGTCCCGCTGCGGCTCATGCTCCGGCAGCGGCTCCAATTCCTCCGTTCGGACAACGTAGCCGTGCGGCGTGAATGTGCCCGCTTCGCTTTCACGCATCTGTTTGCCGATTTTTGCGTAATCCAAGAGGGCATAGGCGCTGTCCGGCAGGGCATCCAGATCCTCCCGAAAGCCGTTTTCTACATAGAATTTTCCGAGATCTTCGTTCGAATGCACATCTGCAAGCACCTGGCAATGATCCACATTGGAAGCCAACATCATCAGCTCCTGCGTTGTGATGGGTCCGTTGTTCTCCTGCATATGCTTGTTGACCTGCATCTGCAAGAGTCCTTCCAGCGCTGTTTCCTGATAGCTATCCAGCTTACTGAGCTGCTCGGTTAAGGCGTTGAATTTGAAGATTGACATACTCTCGTCCAGATGCGGGGCGAGATAGTCAAAGCAGTAGAATTCATCCACCTGCCAGTAGACATCACCAGGAGACTTCGTGTGAATCTGCTCAAATGCGTCCATCATCTCATACTGGCTGACAGGGAACGTCAGCTCCACGCCGCGTTCATCTGTGGCACTGCTGCTTACCAGATAGACCTCACATACTTTGCGCAAGGGTCATTCCTCCTGTCTGTTCCTGTTCAAATCGTTCCTGCTCGGTCTGGATGTCCCAATCGACCGCCTGCCAAAGATGGGCATACAGCTCCATACTGCCGACACGGATCTCATGCTGCTCCACGCTCTCCCCAAACCCGTCACTGGCTTGTCCGGCTGCAAAGCGCTTCAGATTGTCCAGTTCTGCGCCGGTCAGTTCCCCAGAAACCATACACTCGGCTACGCCCCAGAGTTTGCCGTCTCGTGCCTCGGCTTTGAAATAGAGCGACTGCACCTTTGCGTCAACTCCGTCGTTCCGGTTGTAGTATTCCATGAATCCGCGTGGCGTGTCCAGAAACTTTGATTCACGTTCCAATGCACCGGTGATGGTATCCGCATAGCCAACAGCGTCGTCGTCGGAAAGCGTGAGTTCCTCATCCTCATAATCGCCCCAGTCATTTTTTTCATAATAACCGAGCGCCAACTGCATGTAAAGCTTTAATTTCTGCGGCTTTACCACAGTAAAGTCATCCTCACCGGGGACGAGAGAAAGCCCGCGCCCATTATCCCATTCCATTAAAAGCTGACCAGCATCGTCAATGCCCTGCACCGTTCCGGTCATGCCTTTCGGGATTGGCTGCGGATCATTCATCTCAGACTCCAGCCGAACGCGCGTTCCCGGTGGAAACTGCTCACGCAGAAGCTTTACCATATAGGGTTTCATAAATGGCATATCACATTCCTCCCATCTGCATTTCCTGTTTTTCTGTCTGCTCTGGTCGCTGATATTGCTTGAGAGACTCTTTTGCCCAATCCGGCAGGTACTCGTCTTTCAGAACGCCAACAAAATCATTCCGGTTCCAGCGCGTCTGCTCTCCATCACCGAGACAGGTGCAAAGAATGGAACGGCCGCGTGCGGTCGGGCTGCACCCAAAGCCGCTTTCCGCCAGCCAGAGTTGATTCTCAGGCGACAAGTATTCCTCTTTCAGGGTATTTGGCGAGAGGACAAGCACCTTTCCGGTGTAGTCCAGGTCGCTCGAATCCGGTTCGCACTGCTTCCGGTCAAACATTCCGAGATCCATGACGAGCGTTCTGTAGTGTGAAATGAAACCGTCCAGAATGGCAGAATGACTTCGGGCTGCGAAGCAGTAATTATGCATTTCGTCGGGTGGAATGTAATGACTGTTTGCCCAGTCCCGGTTGGATGGACGAAAGCGTCCATCGCCGCGCCGCTCCTGCACCGTATTCGCCAGAACGTGCTCCACGCGCTTGTAGCCGTACAGCTCGACGATCTTTTCCACCGTGCCGTCCTTCAGATGCATCCCGTCGAAACTTTCCCGAATGAGGATATCGATCCCGCCCGCGCACGCACAATTTTCGCGAAAGCTCTCGCGCCATTTTTCGATTTCTCCGCGTTCGCGGGCTTCTTTTGCACCGTAGGGATAAAGCGGGACCTTACTCATCGGCATCATCCTTCACCTGGCTTTCCGCGACCAGCATTTCGTTCAGCGCGTACAGATCGTAGCCGAAATCCAGAAAATACTGCAAAATCGGGTACGGCACGTCCGTCAGATCGTGCCGGTAGGATGCCTTACCAAGCGTAATTTTGCCTTCTTCCTCGACCGGATCGCATTCCAGCTTTGCGTCTTTTGCGATTCCCGCGTGCTTGCGCAGCCAGTCCGGCAGAACGATCTCAAACTCGCTCAAAACGTCCGCCGCTGCCAAGCCTGCCTGTTCTTCCTCCGCTTCGCCGCACTCCGCGGCGAGGGCTTCCAAAAACTCGCACGCCTGACCGGTCAGCGCGTCAATGAGCGTGATAAGTTCAAATGTACTCACGCTTTCTGGCATAAGCAAAATGCCGCCATTCAGCTGCACCATAGAGATGAGCTTTGCATCCTCCATCCCGCAGAGCTTGAACATCCCCTCCGGGATGACGGCATTGCGGTTCCGGTTGATCACCTGAAATTCCATTTTCGTTCCTCCTTTTACATTCCGCCCATCTGCATTTCTTCAGATGGGGTTAAATTATAATCTTCTTCACGGCACGGGTTTTCCTCGCCATAGAAGTCATACACGATATCATCCACTGCCTTGCGAATCACCGGGTCCTCCGTGATCGTGCGGAACCGGAATCCTGTTGTCGCCTCATGCGGCAGTTCCTCGCGGATGCAGTCCAGATATTCTTTACTGTCTGTAAACTGCCGTGCATCGCCGTTGATAAAGCTGACACTTCCCACAATTTGCGCGTCAGTAGATGTCTTCGTCATCTTCATCCTCCGGCACATACAGCGCCAGCTTTGCGGCATCCGCCAGATGCGCGCAGATGGCAAGAACACCGGTCACGCCAATGATCACGCCAAGCGTCATTACGATTGCTTTTTTCATGGTAAAACCTCCATTCTATAACGTCATTTCATATGTCTGCTTCGGGTCATGCAGATCATCCAGAACCGCCTGCGATAAGTTCTCATTTCGCACAACAAATCCGCGGCTGCACGCTGCGCCGCTGTGCGTATCCAGAAATATCTGCCCGACTGCTTCATAGTCAACGGTTTTGCATAGCTGTTTTAACATCGGCGCAACACCGCAGTCCATCAGATACTTTCCGATGGACTGCGCACTGCTGCATCCGGGCAGAATAACGTAATCGTCCAGATGCTCTGTCAGCTGCAAAATGTCCTTTGTGCTGGAGATTTTGTTTGCATCCAGCATCCCCACGAATTTGTCGCAGTCGACCTCCGACATATGCTCCAGCCGCTTGGCAAGCTGATTGATGCGTTCCAGCTCGCCCTCTGCGGCAAGATCTACGCCGCTCAGATACAGCCCTAAATTCATGACCTCGCTTGCCGCACCCCGAATCGTGACTGTTTTGGACATCGCCTTCAAAGTTTCCAGCGTTCTGTCAACAGCCTCTTTTTCTGCGGGAGTTGTCGTAGGAAATGAGAGAAGCAGCTGCTTCCCGGTCTCACCCTGCCTTAAAAACAACGTCACCATGCCATTCCCTCCATTCTTACATCCTGCTCCTGCTGATAGTTCTCTGCCGGATCGTCCTGCATCAGCTCGTCCAGCGTCAGTGTGCCGTGGTAGGAAACATAGCCGCGATCCACAAATACACCGTTTTCCTGAAGCATTCGGCTTATGCCGTAGTCGCCGTAGTTATAGAAATCTTCAAGGTTCTCGTCATATTCGTAATGACCGGACTGTTGTATCATGTACCTCCCAAGTTCCTCCGGCGTGTGGACGTTTGGTGCGAAATCAAATTGATCGAGGTTTTCTGCCAGCTGGCGGATATTGGCTGCACACGTTGGTTTCGCCATCTGACAGACCGCGCCGAGCTTCACGAAATTCTGTTCCTTGAAATTTGAGCACATCTGACATAGCCGGTTCAGTTCAAAGAGCGATTCGCGTTCAAAATCCAATGCGCAGTTGACCTCATCCGGGAATCGGCTATCTGAAACCAGCATCTGCATTTCGCCGCAGGATGGAATACCGGCGCGAAGCATCGCGCGTTCCAGCTTGATCCGGCTTGCCGGGAGCTGCACCCACTCCTGCTTCTTTGGATCATCTTCACCTGTGGCTCGGAGCTTCAGCTCCATGATACAGCTTTCTGGCATCCAGATCGGAGGCAGATGCTTGCGGTCATACGCCTGCTCCAGCTTGATGCCGTTGTCATACACAACACCAAATTGCGTTACATACCCCGGCTGCCCGGAGATCAGCGCCAACGCCGTCTCCTTGCCGTCCAGATCTTCCAGTTCTTTCGGATCACAGGCGCCGTGGACGGTCAGATAGTGCCGTTTGCCAACCAGCTCCAAATCATTAAAATCTGAAACGACCGTCACCTCTCTGGCGCAGAAAGAAAGATCGATCAGCTCGTCCGCTGCGGATAATCTGAATCGCTCCACCGCTGCATTAAATTGCAGTAGCTCATACCGGTCGAAGCTCTCCAACTGCTTTCCGAGCCAGTCCAGTTCGTCCACATTCGCCATCGTGCCAATTAACCGCTCCAGAGCAGGGCAGTCTGCCGTGCCAATGTCTGCAACGAAGCAGTCCTGCTCCACCACCGCGCCGCTCTGAATTCCATTCAACGCACGAATCGTTTCCTCGTATTGAGCTTCCGGAATTGGGAACTCGACTGTGACAGTTCCCAATTCTGGGATATTGTTATTTTCCAGCGATGCTTTGAACAAGAACCCGCCTCCTTCCATTGATTTCTTCCATGTCTGTCAGCACGCAGCTGCCATTTCCGTGGTTACACTGAAAGCCGTGCGCCATGTAATTGCAGTGTTGGCAGCGTTCATAGTCGCTGCACACCAGCGGCTCCGGCGGGTCGCGCGGGCAGTCCGGCGCGCACCGACTGATGTGCAGATTCCAGTGCTTTGATTTATCTACAATGATCGTTCACCTCCAGAACGCAAAAAGCCGGGACTTCTAAAATCCCGGCTCTCTGCGAATATTACATTGTCTGTTCCATTGTGGGGCGCTGCTCCTGTTCCTGCTGCGGCAGAAGCAGCTCGATCTGCTCCTGTACGCTGTGAAGCTGCTTTTCTTCTGCATACGAGAGCGTCGCGTCATCCTCCAGCGCAAACGCACAGGCATACCGGATCACGGCAAGCTGCTCATCCGAAAAAAGGCGCTGGCTTTCCACCAGACCAGCACGGACGGCAAAATCTTTCTTCGCAGCTTCGTAGTTTTCCATGAAGTAATGCCCAGCGTGGACACCCCGTCGGTCGAAGTCCCATTCCCATGTCACAAACCGAGCGCCCTTTTTCCCAAGCTGCCCGGCCAGCACTGCATCACCGAAATCCGCAAGCACCTTGTAGGTATCATCCAGACCGACAGCCTTCAGCGCGGGTGCGCGATCAAGGATTTGCATATACTCTTTGACCTGTCCGGCTGTCTGTATCACCGTCCGAATCTGTCGGTCCACTTCCGGTCCTGTGATATCCACTGGTCGGAAACGGATGATGCCGTCTCTGTCAACCGAGCAGAGCGGCTTCTCGTTCCATTTGACGTGAATCAACCCGTCCTCCAGCAGCCTTGCATCCAGCTCCCTGTGCAGGAGCTTCTGTTCTACCTCTCGCAGAAATCGTTCTTTCTGTGGTGTGAGTTCTTCGTTCATATCATACCTCCAATCTCAGTGCCCTTTTTGAGCGCAAAAAAGGCGCTGGACTTGGTTCGTGAAAACCAACAATCCAGCGCCCATAACTTTGTGAAAGATTTTTCTTCGTTTTTTCCGGAATCTCGCCGCCGCAGCCCTCTGAAAAAGGGCGCTGACAGCAAAAATTCCTTGAATATGGAAAAACAGAGGTTCAAAGCCCCTGCCATCCGCGATTTCATCTATGGAGTTACCAAAGAATTTTGAGAATAAAAAATTGCCGAACACGTTGAGATGACTGGCTTTTTTGCCATTTCATCTATAGTGTTCGGCAATCATGGTGACCCGTACGGGAATCGAACCCATATTACCGCCGTGAAAGGGCGGTGTCTTAACCTTTTGACCAACGGGCCTGGTAGCGGCAATCTGACTCGAACAGATGACACTCCGGGTATGAACCGAATGCTCTACCAACTGAGCTATGCCGCCATATTTACTTGCGCCGCATCTCACGGGCACGATGTATTATAAGGGATTCAGATCGATTTGTCAACCGGAATCTTTCACTTTTTTAGAAATTTTTCTGTGTATTTGCTCCATACTAACGCCGGGGTGATAAAATGACGCTTCGATATTTCTGCCTGATCGTGCTTGCGGGCGGGACGGTCTATGTCTGCATAGAGCTTCTCTGGCGCGGCCGCTCCCATTGGAGTATGTTTCTGGACAGCGGCCTGTGCGCGGCGCTCATCGGTATGCTCAACGAATGGGCGCCGGGGCTGCCGCTGAGTGCGCAGGCGCTTCTCGGCGCCTGCGTCATAACGGGTTCGGAGCTGGTGTTCGGTTCCCTGTTCAACCGCTCGTATGCCGTCTGGGACTACCGCAGTCTGCCGCACAATGTTCGCGGGCAGATCTGCCCGCAGTATTTCTGCGCGTGGCTGTTCATTGCGCTGCTGGCAGTGCTTCTGGACGATGGACTTCGGCTTCTGGCTCTCGGCGAGCCGCTGCCGCAATACCGCTTATTCTAATTCCCCGAACACCCCGTCCCGGCAGAGGTCCGTCACGCGCACGGCGCGCAGCTCGTTATGCAGCTGCGCCGCCTGTACATAGACCTTAACGTAATTCATGGCATGACCGGCGTACAGGCCGTTTTCCTCCTGCTCGAACAGCACCTGCTGCGTCGTACCGAGCATGGACGCGTGGTACGCGGCCTCCAGCTCTGCCGCGGCAGATGCGGCCTCGGCCGCGCGGCGCTCCTTGACGGCGTTCGGGATCTGGTCAGGCATATCTGCCGCAGGCGTTCCCTTGCGGCGGGAGTATGGGAAGATGTGAAACATGGAAAGCCCGCAGGTCTTCAGGAATTCCAGCGATTCCGCGAATTCCTCCTCCGTCTCGCCGGGGAAGCCGACGATCAGGTCGGTCGTGACGGCGCAGCCGGGGAAATACTTCCGCAGCAGCCGGACGCTTTCGAGGTACCGGGCCGTATCGTATTTGCGGTGCATCCGCTTCAGGACGGTATCCGAGCCGGATTGCAGGCTCAGGTGGAACTGCGGGCAGAGATTCGCATATCCGGAAAGCGTCTTGCAGAACGCCTCGTCGATCGTGCGCGGCTCCAGAGAGCCGAGCCGGATGCGCACGCCCGGCACAGCCTCGCACAGCGCTGCCAGCAGCTGCCGCAGGCAGCTGCCGTTCTTCCACTCCCAGCCCCAGGACGAGATCTCAATGCCGTTGATGACGATCTCGCGGTAGCCCTCGGCGGCAAGTCCCCTCGCCTGCTCCACAGCCGCGTTCAGCGGCATGGAGCGCACGCGTCCCCGCGCGTAGGGGATGATGCAGTATGTGCAGAAATTGTTGCAGCCGTCCTCGACCTTCAAAAGCGCTCTTGTGCGCGCGGCAAGTCCGCCTGCGGGCAGGATCTCAAAGGTACGCGGGCCGCCCGCGTCGTCCACGCAGTCCCATTTCTGCCGCGTCTGCGCAGCGCCGATCATATGCCTGACAAAGGCCTCCCGCCCGTCCGTGCCGATCAGCACGTCCACGTCGAGCTTGCGGATCTCGTCCGGGCTGCTCTGCGCATAGCAGCCGCACACGCCGACCACGGCGTTGGGGTTCAGCTTGCGCACGCGCCGGATGGCGTTGCGGGACTTTTTATCGGACACGGCTGTGACGGTACAGGTGTTGATAATGTAGCCGTCGCAGATCTCGTCAAAGCTGCCGAGCGTATGGCCGCTCTGCATGAGCAGCTGCTCCATGGCCTGCGTTTCATATTGGTTGACCTTACAGCCGAGCGTATAACAAGCAAATTTCATAAAACCACCAAAATCAGAGATTATGCACAAAAAAGGTTTGTATTTTTTGTGGATAGTATAAAATACAGTTTTCGATTATACTGGATAAAAGAGAATCCAATCCCAGCATTTCTTCTTTTTTCAGTATGATTATACTGGATTTCGAGCCGATTGTACAGTCCATTGCAGGAGGATTTTCCGTGAGAGAATTTACCGTCATGTTCCATTCCGTGAACGAGATCGCGCAGTTCGCCACGATTGCGAACCGGCAGCCGTTTGCGGTTCACTTCAACTATAAGGACTCCCGGCTCGACGCAAAATCCATTCTGAGCCTCTGCGCGCTCCCGCTGCAGACGCCCGTTACGGTCGAGCTGCCGGACCGCGCAGCCGACGGCCCCTTTCTCGCGGACATCGCACATTTCCGCTGCGACCCGGACGCATAAACAAAGTGATATCGCACCCTTTCGTTTCATATGCTTGTACAAATGAAACGGAAGGGTGTTTTTCTATGAAAAAGAAGCTGCTCTGCATCGCGCTTGCGTTTGTTTTCACAGTGGGACTGGGCCTGACGGCGCAGGCGGAGGATCTGGCGCTGCCCGCACCGTCGTGCATCCTGATGGAAAAGGACATAGGACAGATCCTCTATGAATCCAACGCGCACGAAAAGCTCCGCCCGGCCAGCGTCACGAAGATCATGACGCTGCTGCTGGTGATGGAGGCGCTGGACAACGGCTCTATCGGCTGGGACGACACCGTCACGACCTCCGCCGCGGCAGCCGCCAAGGGCGGCAGCCAGATCTATCTTGAGGAAAACGAGCAGCTGCCGCTCCGGGAGATGCTCAAATCCGTCGTCGTCTCGTCGGCGAACGACTGCGCCTGCGCACTGGCCGAGCACGTGGCGGGCAGCGAGGCCGCCTTCGTTTCGCGCATGAACGACCGCGCAGCCGAGCTTGGCATGACGGACACGCATTTTGTCAACTGCACCGGGCTGGACGATGGGCCAGACGCGGACACGCATCTGACGACGGCCTATGATATCGCCCTCATGTCCTGTGCGCTTTTGAAGCACGAGGAGATCAAGGAGTATACGACCATCTGGATGGACACCGTGCGAAACGGCCAGTTTGGCCTGTCCAATACCAACAAGCTTGTCCGCTTCTACGACGGCACGACCGGCCTCAAGACCGGCTATACCTCCGCCGCCGGATACTGCCTGTCGGCTTCCGCCGAGCGCGGGGGCATGGAGCTGGTCGCGGTCGTGCTGCACTGCAAAACCTCGGTCGACCGGTTCGAATCGGCCAAAGCGCTGCTCAACTACGGCTTTTCCGGCTACGCCCTCGTCACGCCGCAGCCGGAGGGCGGCATTCCGCCCGTCCCGGTCGTGCTGGGACGGCAGGATTCCATCACGCCCGTACCGGAGCGCAGCGAGCCGCTTCTGCTCGAAAAGGCGCTGGCCTCGCAAGTGCAGACTGCGGTTACGGTCGACGAGTCCGTGCAGGCCCCTGTCGAAGCCGGGCAGCGGCTCGGCACAATGACCGCCACGGCGGGAGAGCGGCTGCTTGCCGAAATTCCGCTCGTCGCGCCGGAGGCCGTCCCCGCCCGCACGTTTCCGGAGCTCTGGGCGGAGTTTTTGAAAAGCATTTGCCTGTCTGCCTGATTATTTTTGACCGGGGTCGAGCTCTGCCTTGTATTTCCGGCCCACGCGCCGGGACGCGTCCGTGACGCTGCCGCGCGAGATCGCTGTGACGCCGAATTTGCCGCGCAGCTGATCGACGGTCTGGTCAAGCTTGCGGGCGCGTTCCTTTTTCTCGTCGCGGAACAGGGACAGCTGTACGGCATCGTCCCCGCACAGATCATTCAGCGTCACGCCGAGCAGACGCAGCGGTGTCACGCCGTCCCAAAGCTCGGAAAACAGCGTCCGGGACATGGCGTACAGCTCCGCCGTCACATCCGTCGGCTCCGGCAGGCGGCGCTGATGCGACCGGTTCCGAAAGTCGTTTCCGCGGATCGTCACGGTCACGCAGGCGCAGCGCCTGGAGTCTGCGCGCATACGGGACGCAACGCTGTCACACAGGGCAAGCAGGATCTGGTTGGCCTGCGCCAGAGTCGTCACGTCCTGCTCGAGCGTGACAGAATTGCCATAGCCCTTGACGGCTTCCGGCTCGGAAAGGACCGGAGCATCGTCGATGCCGTTGGAATAGTCGTGGATGAGCTTTCCCAGCTTGACGCCGGTCAGCCGCTGGATATACGCAAGGTCTGCCTGCGCCAGATCGCCGATCGTGCGGATGCGCGCGGCGGTCAGCTTTTCCGCCGTGGAGCGCCCGACGGAAAACAGCGAACCGACCGGCAGCGGCCAGAGCTTCTGCGGGATCTCATGCGCGAAAAGCGTATGTACCTTATCCGGCTTTTCAAAGTCGCTGGCCATTTTCGCCAACAGCTTATTGGGCGCGATGCCGACGTTGACCGTGAAGCCCAGCTCGGAGAAGATCGTATCTTTGATGATGTGCGCGATGGCGACCGGGTCCGGATAGAGCAGCCCCGTGCCGGTCATGTCGAGGAAGCATTCGTCGATGGAAACCTGCTCCACAACGGGCGCGTAGCGGCGGCAGACGGCGATGAACGCTTTGGAGTTTTTCGAGTACAGCCGGAAATCCGGCGGAGCCAGCACCAGCTGCGGGCATTTGCGCAGCGCCATGCCGACCGGCTCGCCGGTCGTAACGCCGAAGGCCTTTGCGGGGATGGATTTTGCCAGAATAATGCCGGTGCGCTTGTCCCGGTCGCCGCCGATGGCGGACGGGATGAGCCGCAGATCGGCCTCCCCCGCCGCAGCGCGCCGCGCCGCTTCCCACGACAAAAACGCGCTGTTGACATCTACATGAAAAATCAGCCGCTGCATCCGCTCGCCTCCTTCTGCTCCCAGTATAGCATATCTGTCCGAAATTTGCGAACAAAAAATCGAAAATTGGCTAATTTTTATTCCGTGCATACCAAGCGAAACGCGTATGCAGCCGGTAGGCGCGAAGTCTGCTCCGTCCCTGACAGCTCCATTCGATTTTCTGTCGTTCTCTGCACGAACCAGATGCGTTTCGGGCTTCATTTGAGGACAATCCCCGCCGGGAAAGCCGGCGGCGCGTAAAAATCTGCCTCTCCCTGTCATGCAGTGCTATGACAAGAGGAGGCAGATTTTTGTGTCGTCAGTCCAGCGCGTCCAGAATCACTGACCAGGCCTGCGTGAGGCGCTCAATGCTCCAGGCGGCGTTGGCGGGGCTGGTGGAGGGAAGCTTGACGGCCTCCCGGCCGGTCAGCTTTTGCTGATGGCGGCAGTAGAGCTGATAGGAGGTCGCGCCGTTGCAGAAGATCTGCCGGATGGGCGCGGTCTTTAAAATCGGCGTGAGGTCGGTCGGAACAGCCTCACGGATGGAGCTGTCGCTTGAGCCGGTTATTTCGCAGCTTGCAATGGCATCCCAGAGCGCGATGTGGTGCGCGTGCAGCATCTGCTGCTTTTCCTCAATTGTGCGCGGGCAGTCGCAGCCCAGCACGGTCGAAACGACGCGCCAGAAGCGGTTCTGCGGGTGGCCATAGAAAAACATGGCCTCGCGCGATTTGACCGACGGGAACGAGCCTAAGATCAAGATCCGCGACTCCGCGTCATAGAGCGGCGGAAACGGATGGGAAAGCCTGTCCATCACAGCGCTGCGATCAGTGCGTCGACCGCCTCCGGCTTTGTCGCCCAGGAGCAGACAAATCGCGCGGCCTCGTGGTCTTCATCCACGCGCCCGTTCAGCTCGAACGCGAAGTTCTGCTTCAGCCGCTCGATCTGCGCGTGAGAGAGGACAAGAAAGACCTGATTCGTGGGCGAGACGGCGTAGAGGGAATAGCCCTTTTCTGCCGCTGCTTTCTGAATGCGCTGCGCCTGCGTGACGGCATGGCGCGCCATGGTCAGCCAGAGATCGTCCTCAAAATACGCCTTGAACTGCGTGCCGAACAGAAAGCCCTTGGCGAACATCCCGCCGCGCTGCTTGATCATGTTCCGGAAATGCGGCTTGAGGCTGTCATTCGTGATGACAAGCGCTTCGCCGAACAGCAGGCCGTTTTTCGTGCCGCCGATGTAGAAAACGTCGCAGTATTCCGCGAAATCTGCCGGGGCCAGATCGTTTCCCTCCGCAACCAGCGCGGCGGGCAGGCGTGCACCGTCTAAAAACAGATACAGCCCATACTCCCGGCAAACGTCATGCAGCGCGGAAAGTTCCGATTTTGTATAGATCGTGCCAAGTTCTGTCGCGTCGGAGATATAGACCATGCGCGGCAGAACCATATGCTCGTCCTGTCCGTCGCAGTGGCGGCGCATGACCTCGCGCACAAGCGCCGGCGTCAGCTTACCGTCGGGCGCCTCAATGGCGCAGACCTTGTGGCCGGAGGCTTCGATCGCACCCGTCTCATGGACGTTGATGTGGCCGGTATCGGCGGCGATCACGCCCTCCCACGGGCGCAGCGCAGCGGCAATGACCGTCGTGTTGGCGATTGTGCCGCCGACCATAAAGTGCACGTCCGCCTGCGGGCAAGAAAAGCGTGCGCGGACAATGTCTTTTGCCTCGTCACAGAAGCAGTCCATGCTGTAGCCGCAGGTCGTGATGAGGTTATTTTTTTCAAGTGCGGCGAGCACCTGCGGGTGCGCGCCCTCGGAATAATCGTTGCGGAAAGAGATCATGGAAAAGCCCGTCCTTATTTCAGATTCTGCTCTGATTGTAGGACTTTTCGGTGAAAAAGTCAACGAACCGCCTGCGTTTTTTCGCTGCGTTCCGGCAGATACAGCAGCCCCCGCAGACTCGGCGGCAGACAGCGCTCCGCCGTTCCGCTGAGACACGCAGCCAGAATAAACACACCGGAAAAGACCGCCGCGCGGAGCAGCAGCCCCGCCGGATCGCTTTCCAGCTCCGGCAGCAGCTGCGCCGCAAGCGCGCCGGCTCCGGTGCAGGCCCCGACGCCCAATGCCGCGCCCAGTCGAAGCGGACAGCCGGTGACGATCAGCAGCCGCCGCAGGCTCAGCGTGAAGTTCAGAAGATGCGTCGCGGCGAACGCGAAAATATAGCCGCCCAGCCCCCAGCGCGGCAAGAGCAGCACGAGCAGCACCGCGTCCAGCGCCGAGGTAAGCGTGTTATAGCGCACATTTGCGACCTGCTCGGAAAGACCCTTCAGCATCCCATCCGTCAACGCGTCCAGATATAAAACCAACGCCAGCGGCGCGAACACACGCAGAAGCCGCCCGGCCTGTTCGCTCTGATACAAAATTGCCGTAAGCGGCTCTGCCAGCGCATACAGCAGACCCGCCGTAAAGCCAGCGAACAGCAGCCCCGCCCGCAGACACTGCCCGGTCACGGAGGCAAGCCGCTCCCGGCGGCCCTGTGCGCGGCAGGCGGCAAGCTCCGGGATCAGCAGATCGACCAGCGCGTACAAAAACGCCGACGGCAGCATAAGCGCAGGAAACACCATGCCCGTGACCGTCCCGTATGCCGCCATCGCGCCCAGCCGCGTCGCACCGGCCCGCGTCAGACCCCACGGGATGAGGAACTGCTCCAGCGCCCGGAGCGCTGCGCGCAGCAGATCGTTCAGCGCCAGCGGTGCTGCCAGAGCGCCTACGCGCCGGGCCATCCCGGGTGCGTCCGTCTGCCGGACACCGCGCCAGCTCTGCCGGTAAAGCGCGTAAAGCGCCGCGTCCGCCGCGCAGGAGGACAGCAGCTCCCCACCCAGCAGCGCAAAGCAGGCCCCGGACACAGTCTGCGGCGCAAAACGCAGCAGGAGCAGGCTCAATCCAAGCCCCAGAACACGCTCGCCCGCGTCAATGGCTGTCAGCTGCCAAACCTTTCCCACAGCGGTCAGGTACCCGCCCAGCACTAACCCCGCACACCCGGCCGGGAGCAGCCCCGCAAGCAGCCGCAGGCTGCCTACCGCCGCAGGCTCGTGCAGCACGCGCCCGGCCAGAACCGGCGCGGCCCAATAAAGCCCGGCCGCCGCAAGCGTGCTGGTCACGAGCACGAAGCCGAGGCAGTGCGCGGCGGCCAGCTGCACCTGCGCAGGCTCCCGCCTGCCGTGCGCCTGCGCGCACAGACACGAGGCCGCTACGCGCATCCCGGCCAACCCCAGTGTCGTGGCAAACGCGGACACGGACAGCAGCAGCTGCACCGCGCCCAGTCCTTCCGCACCGATACGCCCGGCCAGATGCGCCTGAAACAGCATGGACGCAAACCGAAGCAGCAGTGCCGCGGCGGTCAGCAGCAGCGTATTCTTAAGGATCTGACGGCCAGAAAACAAAAAATCACCCTCCGCTCCATGTTTACGGAGCAGAGGGTGTGTCTATGACGGATTTTATTTCAACTGGAAGGTATAGTACACCGCGCCGATCAGCTCGACGGCAATTGCTGCGAACATGGCGTAGAACGCGAAGCCGGAGCCGAAGATCAGGCAGGCGGCCAGCACGACAGCCCAGAGCACGCAGATGAAATAGAACAGCAGCGGATTGAACCCGTCCGGGAACAGCCGCAGCATCCGGCTGCCAAGGTTGAGCTTGCCGTGGTTTTTCGCGCACAGGAACGCGGTGAGCGCCGTGCCGATCAGGATCAGCGCAAGCAGCGCGCTGCCCGCGATGCGGTTGGCCATATAGGAGGTGCGGGCGATGAGATAGAATACAACGCCTGCAGAGGCCGTGACCAGCGAGAAGGTGAAGAACTCGGAATGGTAGAGCTGCCAGACCATGTACAGGCAGTAGACCAGCGCGTGCAGCAGATAGATCACGATCATGTTGCCCGTCCAGAAGATGGACAGGATCAGGCTCGAGACGAACAGCAGCGCAAACGCCGCCAGCCAGTAGCGGCAGATCGTCCGCGCAAGCCCGTTTTTCAGCAGAACGCACAGCACAAGCTCAGCGGCGGTCAGCGCCAGAAACACATACCGCTGAACGCAGAACATCGGATAAAGCGCCGTAAAGCCCTCTACGGTGCTGTAATAGCCGCCAAGCTTCCAAAACGCGTAAATTACAACGATCATCAGCACGAATGCGGCGGGGACTTTATAGACAACGGACTGATCCTCCGTCTTTTTTGCAGCAGTTTTGTTCTTTGTCATCATTCTGTTCTGTCCTTTGATTCAAAAATATACATTATATTAAATATCTATCGCGTCAGTCCAGCGCGCCGGCGGCGAACAGGACGGCGCTGAGCGCGCACAACGGCGCAGTCTCGCAGCGGAGAATACGCGGACCGAGCGTACAGACCTGAAGTCCGGCGCGCTGCGCAAGCAGGACCTCTTCGTCGGAAAAGCCGCCCTCCGGCCCGGTCATGATCGAGACGGTCTTCGCCTGTGCGCTGCCAATGGCGCGGCGCAGAGAAAGCGCGTGCTCGTTTTCATACGGAAGCAGCGCCAGCTCGCATCCGGCCGCACGCCGCACCGCGTCCTCAAACGACGGCATCACGAGCACCTGCGGGATCCGGCCCCTGCCCGACTGTGCAGCGGCGGACGCGGCGATCTTCTGCCAGCGCTCGCGCTTCTTCTCCGCCGAGGCTGCATCAAGCTTCAGCACGCAGCGGGAGGATGGGAAGGCCGCGATCTCGTATGCGCCAAGCTCCGTTGCCTTCTGGATCACGTGCTCGAGCTTGTCGGCCTTTGCGTAGGCCATATAGACGCTGCAGGCGACCGGCGGCTCCGCAGTGGACTCCTCCGTGCTGGTTACGACCAGACACACCTGCTGCGGGGAACAATCAGAAACGGTGCAGCGGTAATCCGTCCCGCAGCCGTCGCAGACAAGAACGCTGTCGCCGCGCCTGAGCCGTAGGACCTTCGCGTGCGCCGCGTTTTCCCCGTCAAGCGTCAGGAAGCGCCCGCGCACGGCGTCCGGCGAAACAAAAAACTTCGGCAACCCCTTCGCCCGCCTTCCTTGTGTACATTCAACCGGTATTATACCAGATATCGGGACGAAGCGCAAGTAAAAAAGTGATGGAACATCCGGCCAAAAAGAAATAAAACACTTGACAAACGCGCGAAGTGTGATTATAATAACCGAGCAATCGAAAATTGAATGCGAGAGTGCTGGAATAGGTAGACAGGCACGTTTGAGGGGCGTGTGGCAACAGTCGTGTGAGTTCAAGTCTCATCTCTCGCACCAAATTAGACAAAAACCGTGTATAACTTGAGTTATACATGGTTTTTGCTTTTTCTGCCGGAAAATCACATGAAATAAACTCGCAAACTGTGCAGAATGTGCATACAGAAGATAACAAAATATCATTTATTCCTATGTTTTATCTCTTGGATGAGGTGACAACATAGGAATTTTTATTTTAGGAGGAACAAAACATGAGAATACCATATGGTTTTACTTTGACCAACAACGGGACACTTGAAATCAACAGGAGTGACGCAGATAACGTTGCTCTGATTTTTGACTTCTATATGGCAAGTGCAAGTTTGGGAAAGGTTGCAGATATGCTTTTTTCAAAACAAATACCGTCTCCGACTGGAAAGGCAAAATGGACTCGTGCCGCGGTAGACCATCTTCTTTCTAACGGAAAATATGTGGCGATCATCGGGCTAAAGAAGTTTCTGGATGTACAATTTGAAAAGGCGGCACGCTGTAACATTGATTATGACAAGGAGGGCTTGCCGAGAAAAAATACGCGCTATGTTTCGCATATTATGGCTCAGAAATGATCCATCTTTTATATTTCTGTACATTATGCTACAATAACCTTAAGAGGTGAGAGATGTGGCAGAGAAACTTAGTTTGGTGGATATGATCGGTATCGGAAACTTGTTGGAGCCCCTCGTAGCTGAGGATATCATCACCTGTGAGGAGCGGGACCGAATTATATTGCGAATTGCGAAGGACAATGAGATTGACGAATACAGGCTTTCTGTTCTTGCCGGCTATAAAAGAAGTAAGGCGGAGGTGTTGGCCCGCATGGAACAGAGAAAGCAGTCGAAGCCTCAGCACAAAAAGCAGGATGATAGTTATATTTCGCTGACTGAGCTTGCACGAAATCACAGCAAGAATACCCCGGGATATGTGATACAGAGCTGGCTGCGCAGTGAAAATACACTAGCCTTTTTAAATCTGTGGGAGCAGGAAAATAACCCCGATTACAGAGAAGCGGGCTACATTGAACTTTTAGAGAAAAAGAAAACTGCCTCGTTTACTTTGACGCCAAAACTATGGATTGAGAAAACAAAGGCGATCGGTATCGCTTCCAAACAAGGCAAAGGCGGCGGGACGTTTGCGCATCCGATGATTGGCTGTGAATTCGCATCATGGATATCGCCGGAATTCAAGATGCTGTTGCTGAAGTTGTCGCTGAATAGGGAACGGTTAAAGGAATGACTAAGGCTGCATATAGTCGGTTCTTTCTTTGCGAGTAATACATTCAGAGTCAGACTTACACGGAGGATGGCAATATGAATTTCTTCGATTTTATGCGCAACACATTCGTGACAAACGAACCTGTTTGGAACTATTATGGCACAGAAATCTATACTGATCCTGTTGCTTCACCGGGACGGTCCGCACAGTTTATTCAAGATTATTTCTTGCAAGGTCAAAAAGGCGACATTGTCTATGAGTTGGATGCACATCACGACGTGAACATACACGGCATATCGCTCCTGCTTTCCGAATACAGAGCGACTCACACGGTGTCGGCATTCTTCTTGGGGATATTCCTTGAGGATTGTCTGACACAGGGGCAGTGTGGCGCGGATCTCGCGGTGCACGGTGATTTCTTCCCGTTTTCATATCTTTGGTTTCTGACCTGTTTATATCATGATTATGGTTATATTGTGGAAGAAAACTGGAAGCCAAGCTGTAGACGATACAATGAAGCAAGAATATGCAGTTTGGATGGATATTATAGACTGCGTAATATCAAGCGTGAATTAGACATTACATATTCACCGTACCAGCAGATCACTCCGCTGCGCAGAAGTGTGCAGCGACACAATAAATCTCACAGAGAAACGCACGATAGGTCGACAATTATTTCCTATTTGTTGGGCAACAGTCCATCATTGAAGGATGGTCTACAGTTTGCATGCGGAGCAACGGTCACTGGTTTCCGGTATCCGCAAAAACTCCTTATGCAATACTTTTCTTACGGCATACATAGGCTTTTTCCGCCATGCTATAACCACGGTATCATCGGCGGATATCTACTCTTTGACAGGTTGTTAAAAGTATACGAATCTGCTTACAGACATAGATATCCGGAACACGGAGAAGAATATGCTGGCATCGAGTCATTTGAGTGGAGCGGAAAGCACTTTTGTATCGAGCAAATTCCCGTATTTGCCCATATTGCAGATTGCGTCATTTCTCACAACGTTTGGAAAGCAAATGACGCATCAGAAACAGAATATCTGGAGTGCGGGCTGGAGGCATTGGTGGGAGAACGATTCAAAAAGATTGAATTTCAGGAAAACCCGCTGCTGTTCATCTTGGCCGTTGTCGATACGATCGAACCGTATAAAATCTATAGCTCGAAAGCGGCGGATCGGGACGCAGTTCGTATTTGGAAATCCATTGATATCTCTTTTACAAATAATACGTTAACGCTCTCGTCTCGCTATAAATGCCGCCCGATTACAAAAATATACGAGCGAGCAAAAGGATTGGAGGCATGGGTGGATATCGAAAGTATTGAGCTCAGCAGTGATAGAAAAAGCCTTCGTATCAAATTTAAATGACTGAAACCGAAGCGGGGGTTTGAATATGGCGTAGACGATTTATGGTATTCCGATGTTTGAGTGGATGGCAACGAAGCCTTGTACATTTGCTTTTCCTGTTTTTCTCTGTTACAATAAGTCCATAAGGAGGGGAGGACAATGCTGATGAACGCAAACGAATACTTGGAAACGGTGGAACTGGTCAAACAGGAGATCCGCACGGCACAGTATCGGGCAACAGTTCAGGTGAACGGCGAACTGCTTCGGCTGTACCACGCGATTGGAACGGTCATCAACGCGCATAAGGTCTGGGGCAGTAAGTTTGTCGAAAACCTTGCCGCAGATATCAAGTTGTCCTTCCCGGAGATGAAGGGGTATTCTGCCCGAAATCTCAAGTATATGGCAAAGTTCGCGGTGCGTTTTCCAGCTGATGAAATTGTGCAAGCACCGCTTGCACAAATCACTTGGTACCATCACATCACACTGATGGACAAGATAAAAGAACCGACAGCGCATATCTGGTACGCGGAACAGGCTGCAAAGAACGGCTGGTCGCGCAATGTCCTTGTCCATCAGATCGAGAGCGGCCTATATCAGCGGCAGGCTTTAGCCGAAAAGGTATCCAATTTTGAATTGCGCCTGCCTTCTCTGCAGAGTGAGCTCGCCATCCAGACGATGAAAGACCCGTACATTTTCGATTTCATTCCGTTCAAAACGGATATGTTGGAACGGGAAATCGAGGAAGCGCTCGTGAAGGACGTGACGAAGCTCCTGTTGGAGCTTGGAACCGGTTTTGCATTCCTCGGAAATCAATATCATCTGAACGTTGGCGGCGACGATTTTTATATAGACCTATTGTTCTACAACCTGAACCTTCGCTGCTATGTGGTGATTGAACTCAAAACCGGTGAATTTAAGCCGGAGTATGCGGGACAGTTGAATTTTTATCTCTCCGCAGTTGATGGGATTTTGAAAAAAGAACAGGACAATCCGTCAGTCGGACTGCTGCTCTGCAAGAGCAAAAATGATCTGGTCGCGGAATACTCGCTGAAGGATATGAGCAAGCCCATCGGCGTGAGTGCGTATCAGGTGACAAGCAAGCTGCCGGAGGAGCTGGAAAAGCAGCTGCCGTCCGTGGAGGATATTCAGAAGCGGATCAAGTAAAGCAGCGAAAGCCCAAATGGAGGATTGATAGATGCAGAACAAAAAATATCTGGAGTTGGATGCGCTTGCTGCGCCGAACGGCTATGTCGTACCTCCGACGAAAGAGGATCTGGCCTACGTTGTCCACTTCCGCAAGACCTGCCAGCGTTATCAGATCGACTTTGCAAAGGCCGATCCGGACGAACGCGACTTCGTGATCCATATGGCAGAGAAAACATTTTTACAGAAGCGTGCTTGATTTTGTAGTTGATCGGAGTCACTCCGACAAGATGTGTGTTCATCTATAGTGTAGTGAAAGCACAGACCGGAACAGATTTCTGTTCCGGTCTTTCTTTTTATCTGTGTTGTATAAACACATGCAACTTTTCTCATATTTGCCGCTGTATGTAGAAGCAATGATTTTACATACAGGAGGCATATTATGACGGAAGAAAACTACAACTACCGGACAAGCCAGATCATGCTGCGCAATCAGCTTCCGGGGAACGGAAGATGGAACATCCCGATCATTCCGAAATTTTAGGAAAAGCCCGGAGACTTTGACGATTTGCTTTTGATCGGCTTCGACAAAGCCAGCGCAGACGACCAGAAACACAAGGAACGTATGGTGCATTTCTTTCTCTACGATTACCGGTTTGAACGGGTATGGGAAAAGCCAGACACGGTACTGGATAAGCTTCGTCCTTACCGCGCGGTACTCTCGCCGGATTTCAGCATGTATCTGGAAATGACGCCGGTTTTGCAGCTGTACAACGTGTTCCGCAACCGCTGGTGCGGCGCATACTGGGCATCGCAGGGATTGCGTGTTGTCCCAACCGTTAACTGGGGCGATGCGGCGACGTTTGATTTCTGCTTCGCGGGAATCGAAAAAGGAAGCGTTGTTGCCGTATCGACCTACATGGCATCGGCACACGACAACCGCTGCGATCAAAAAGAATGGTTTCTGGCAGGCTACCGGGAAATGCTGCGGCGGATTGAGCCGGAGAAAATTATCTGCTATCATACGCCGTTTCCGGAAATGGAAGGCAACATCGTCTATGTCGATTACAAGCGCAGCTCGTGGCGGTATCTGAACACGCAGCAAGCTTTTTCAAAAGAAAATCTGGAAGATTTTCTAATTGGCAAGACATATCGCCCGGAATCTGATAGAATAGAAGCGTACATGGATGTTCCTGCGTTCGAAAGCGGCGGCAGCGCCTACGGCGGAAAACTAAGACCATCCAAACCGGAAGATGAACGCTTCTGGGGCGAGCCTGGTGAAATAAAGTATTCTTATACGGCAAAGGGCGAGCGAATTGAAACGTATATCGGACCGGATGGAAGGGCGTATCTTGAAATTCATTATACAGATCATGGAAATTCAAAAATGCACGACGTTCCGCATGAACATGTAATCACGTGGGACGAATCCGGCTTTCATTTTACCAAAGATCACACGAAAAAGTGCTTATGTAAGGAGGTTACAGGAATGATCTCATGGGGGGGAACAAACAGCTTTGAGGACAATCGCTTCAAAACGATTTCTGATTTTAAACAGTGTATGCGGCGCGGCGGCGAGGTAGAGTTCGAGTGGAACGGCGTCATGTACTGCTGCTTTGGCTGCGTGGAGGATCCGGACAGCGGACGGACACGGATGCTGATTTCGCAGGCGGGCAGCGGCGAGGTAAACACGCGGACAGAAAAATGGTGCGACAGCGCGGACGAAATTCTCGAATACCTGGTAGGAAACGATCGCCTGCGCGATGTGATCACGCAAGTCAAGGTCTGGAGCCGCACCATTTGAATTTCATCTATAGTGTAGTGAAAACGCATGTCGTCGCGGACTGTGCAAGTTCGCGACGACTTTTTTATGCTTTGCATTGAAAAGTCATCTCTCACCCGCTCCGTCGCTCCTCCTCTCAAACTCGCAATCGCTTCGCTGGATTGCGAGTTTGTTTTTTGAGCCAGGCGTGTCTTTTTTATTGGCGCGAAAACGGTCTGCTGTGCAGACCGTGCCGCCTGCGGGCGGGAATTGAACGCGTGGGTGTCTCAAAGTGGTTTTTGAGACACCCACGTTTTTTACGCAAATTCGATCTCATCGCAGATGATCCTTGTCTCGATCAGGGCGGCGGCGCAGATTTTTCGGTATACGGGGCCTGCGGGCGCTTCGAACAGGATGTGCGCCTCGTAGCCGCGCCCGCTCTTGTGCCGGTAAAGCTCCCGGTACAGCCAGACCGCGCCGACGCGGGGCGGCTCCTGCTTCACATTTGCATTGCGGAAGGTCACGGTATGGTATTCAGAAAACGGGCTGTCGATGCGGAGCGTGAGGTCTGTTCCGGTGATAATCTCCCGCACCGTACCGTCATGGAAGAAAAGCCGCTGTAACAGTCCATCCGGCAGCGCCTCGCGCGTCTGCGCGGCGCAGTACGCCCGGTCGATCTCGTCCAGCCGCTTCTGCACCTCCGGCGTCATGGGGTCTGTCTGACAGGCGATGTACCAGTCCTTTGTAAGATACCGCATAACTGCCCTCCTCTATTTGATCGACATAATCCATTCATCGCCGCGGAGCAAATATTGGAATTCCGTCAGCTCCGGCGTGTTCATCATGCGCAGCATTTCTTCGAGATCGTCCACGGTTTGCAGGGACGGGAGCTTGCTGTATTCGATCCACGCCATTTCTCCTTCCTCCGACGAGGTCAGCGTTCCCGACCATTCCACGGCCTTGAACAGCAGCACGACGTACCGGCCTGCTTCGATTGGGAACTGCTTGACGCCGACGAGCCTCGGGTTCCGGATCGTCAGGCCGGTTTCCTCCTGCATCTCCCGGATGACAGCGTCTACGAACGACTCCCCCGGCTCCACATGGCCGCCCGGCAGCGCCCAGCCGTGCCAGTCCTCCTTTTTCCGGTTCTGGAGCAGCACCCTGCCGCCGTCCTCCAGCAGACATACTACGGCCAGCTCTACATTCTCCGTTCTGCTCATATCCGAACTCCCCTCAGTTTTTTCTTATTGTAGCAGAGAACCGCAGTCCGCGCAACCGTGCTTCCCGGAAAACCTCTGCGCGCTTCCTGTGTTTTCTTGCATTTTCCAGTCGAAGCTGGTACAATATTGCTATCCAGATTCTATCGGGCCGGGCGGCGTTCCGGGCCTGAAATATGTCAAAGGCAGGTGCGCTGTCATGCCGCTTATTATCGTTCGAAACGACATCACGACTATGCGCGTGGACGCCATTGTCAATGCAGCCAACGAGTCTTTGCTCGGCGGAGGCGGCGTGGACGGCTGCATCCACCGGGCGGCCGGGCCGGAGCTGCTGGCTGAATGCCGGCGACTCGGCGGGTGCAGGACCGGCGAGGCCAAGCTCACGCGAGGATACCGCCTGCCCTGCAAATATATCATTCACACCGTCGGCCCGGTGTGGCACGGCGGCGATCACGGCGAACAGGAGCAGCTCGTTTCCTGCTACCGGACGAGCCTTGCGCTGGCAAGGAAGCACCATTGCCAGACGGTGGCGTTCCCGCTGATCTCCTCCGGCGTTTACGGGTACCCGAAGGAGCAGGCGCTGCGCACGGCGATGGACGCCATCGGCGCGTTTTTGCTGGAGCACGACATGACGGTCTATCTCGTCATTTTCGACCGCAGTGCCTACCAGATCAGCAGCCGGCTGTTCGCGGACATTGCTGCGTACATCGACGACCACTATGTAGACGCGCATACGGATTTTATCCGCTCGCGTCCGTACTCGGATTCGATCACCGACGAAGACGTAAGGCCCACCTGCAGAGCCCCAAGCGCGGCGTTCCCGTCCGTCCCCCGGCCCCTCCGCAGTCTGAACGACAGGCTGAGGCATCTGGACGCCGGATTCTCCGAAACGCTGCTGACGCGCATCGACCGCAGCGGCAAAAAGGATTCCGAGATCTACAAGCGGGCCAACGTCGACCGCAAGCTGTTCTCCAAGATCCGCAGCAACCCGGACTACCGTCCATCCAAGCCCACGGCCCTCGCCTTTGCCATCGCGCTGGAATTGGATCTGAACGAGACACGCGATCTCATAGCCCGCGCGGGCTACGCCCTCAGCCGCAGCAGCAAGTTCGACGTGATCATCGAGTATTTCATCAGCCAGCGGAACTACAACATTTACGAGATCAACGAGGCGCTGTTCGCCTTTGACCAGAGCTTATTGGGGGCGTGATTCGCAGACACCTCTGAATTCGCGCCTGTAGGGGCCGATGCCTACATCGGCCCGTTAGGAAGTTGCGAATTCGCCGAAGATTACCGTTAAAATGGTGCAATCTGCCGGGCCGATGCGATGCCCGCAGGCTAGTTTCGAGGCGCAACCGCGCATAGCGCGGCTCTTAGCGCCAAAGATGGGCATCGGCCCCTACATTCAAAAAACAGGTTCTTGCGGGTTTATGATAGATTTCCGGAAAATGCTGCATTCTGTGCGGGCGGACAGAGTCGTCCGCCCCTACGCAGGACTTGGAAATCATGCAGAAAAAATCGTAGTTTAAAATATGTCGCTTTCCAAGCGACCAAATCCTCCTTTGTGTTCGGTATAATCAGGACACAAACAAACACAGGAGGGTGTTCATAATGACAGAACTGGTTTTTATTCTCGATCGCAGCGGCTCTATGGCGGGGCTGGAAGCGGACACCATTGGGGGGTTCAACTCCATGATCGCCAAGCAGAAGAAGGAAGCGGGCGAGGCGCTTGTCTCCACGGTCCTGTTTGACCGCGACAGCACCGTCATTCACGACCGACTGCCGCTGGAGAAGGTGCCGCCCATGACGGAGAAGGACTATTTCGCACGCGGCTGCACAGCGCTGCTCGACGCGGTAGGCGAAGCCATCCATCATATCGGCAGTGTCCACAAGTACGCCCGGCGGGAGGATGTGCCGGAAAAGACGCTGTTCATCATCACCACTGACGGCTATGAAAACGCCAGCCGCCGCTACAGCTATGAGACGGTGCAGCGGATGATCGAGCGGCAGAAGACAAAATACGGCTGGGAGTTTCTGTTCCTCGGCGCGAACATCGACGCGGCGAAGGAAGCCGCCCGCTTCGGCATCAGCGCCGAACGTGCGGTGGATTACAAATGCGACGAGGTGGGCACGGCGCTCAACTATGACGTGATCAGTGAAGCGATCTGCACCGTCCGCGCGTCCAGACCGCTCAGCCCCGGATGGAAGGCGCGAATCGACGCGGATGTAAAAAAACGTGGGAGGTAATCAAATATGTACGGCGCAATTCTGGGCGATATCATCGGCAGCCCCTATGAATTCGACTTCAACAATTACAAGTCGAAGGATTTTCCGCTGTTTTGCCGGCATTCTGAATTTACCGACGATACGGTCATGACGCTGGCTGTGGCAAAGGCGCTGCTGGACACGTGCGGGCAGGACGACGCAGCCATCAAAGCAGCGCTTGTGCACCAGATGCAGCAGCTGGGCCGCGCCTATCCGGACAAGGGCTATGGCGCGCACTTCAACGGCTGGCTGTATGAGGCTGCTCCGCGGCCCTACAACAGCTATGGCAACGGCAGCGCCATGCGGGTCTCTGCTGCGGCGGAGCTGGCGGAGGATATGGAGCAGGCGCTGCATCTGGCGAAGCTCACAGCAGAGGTCACGCACAATCACCCCGAAGGGATCAAGGGCGCACAGGCGACCGCCGCGGCAATGTTCCTCGCCCGCACCGGCAGCAGCAAGGCGGATATCCGGACGTATGTGGAACGCGAGTTCGGCTACGACCTCAGCCGCAGCTGCGATGAAATTCGCCCTGACTACCATCATGTGGAGAGTTGTCAGGAGACAGTCCCGCAGGCGATCACCGCGTTTCTGGAAAGCACAGATTTTGAGAACGCGCTGCGCACAGCGGTATCTCTCGGCGGAGACAGCGACACGCTGGCCGCCATCACCGGCAGCATCGCCGAGGCGTTCTATGGTGTGCCGGAGGATCTGAAAGCAGAGTGCCGCAGACGGCTGACGCCGGAATTGGAAGCGCTTTTGCTGGCATGGGAAGCACGGGCAGCCTGACCATGCCCTATCCAGCCGCTTGTGAACGCTTTATGAATTTTGCAAAAACCCCTTGCAAACGAGGAAAAGTGTGCTAGAATACAGTTAGCACTCAGATAGCATGAGTGCTAATCTGCAAAGGACGTGACATTTACTATGGCAAAGAAACAGTTCAAGGCGGAATCCAAGCGTCTGCTGGATCTCATGATAAACTCCATTTACACGCATCAGGAAATTTTCCTGCGTGAAATCATTTCCAACGCCTCCGACGCCATCGACAAGCTGGCCTATCAGGCGCTGACCGACGAGAAAGTCGGCCTCAGCCGCAGCGATTTTGCGATCGAACTCAAGCCCGACGAGACCGCCCGCACGCTGACCGTCAGCGACAACGGCATCGGTATGGACAAGGACGAGATGGAAAACAACCTCGGCACGATCTGCCGCTCCGGCAGTCTGCAGTTCAAGCAGGCGCTCGACAAGGAGAAGGCCGCCGACACCGACATCATCGGCCAGTTCGGCGTGGGCTTCTATTCGGCATTCATGGTCGCGGACAAGGTGACCGTCATTTCGAAGAAATACGGCTCCGACGAGGCCTGGAAATGGGAATCCGAGGGCGCGGACGGCTATACCATGACCCCGTGTGAGCGCGCTGCCGCCGGTACGGACGTGATCATGCAGCTGAAGGCCGACACGGACGACGAGAAGTATTCCCGTTTCCTGAAGACATGGGAGCTGCAATCCCTTGTCCGTAAGTATTCCGATTACATCCGCTACCCCATCCGCATGGCGGTTGAAAAGAGCCGCATGAAGGAGGGCACGGAGAAGAGCGACAAGCCCGAATATGAGACCTATACCGAGGTCGAGACGCTCAACTCCATGGTTCCGATCTGGAACCGGAATAAAAAGGACGTCACCGACGAGGAATACAACAATTTCTATAAGGAAAAATTCTTCGATTTTGAAGACCCGCTGGCCGTCATTCACGCGAACGTCGAGGGCGCGGTCACGTATAAGGCCCTGCTGTTTATCCCGGCAAAAGCGCCGTATGATTTCTACACCAAGGACTTCAAGAAGGGCCTGCAGCTGTACTCCTCCGGCGTGATGATCATGGAAAACTGCGCTGATCTGCTGCCGGACTGCTTCCGCTTTGTGCGCGGCGTGGTCGATTCGCAGGATCTGAGTCTGAATATCTCCCGTGAGATGCTCCAGCACGACCGGCAGCTCAAATTCATCGCGGGCAATCTCGAAAAGAAGATCAAGACCGAGCTGCAGAAGCTCATGGACAACGACCGCGAGAAATACGAGAAGTTCTTCGCGGCCTTCGGCCCGCAGATCAAATACGGCGTTCTGGCCGATTACGGCGCGAAGAAGGAAACGCTGCAGGATCTGCTGCTCTACTGGTCGAGCAAGGAGGGCAAGCTGATCTCGCTCAAGGAATATGTCGCCGCCATGCCGGAGGATCAGAAGTATATCTACTATGCCAACGGCGAGAGCCGCGAGGCGCTGCACCAGCTGCCGCAGATGGAAAAGCTGCAGCAGAAGGGCTGCGACGTGCTGTTCATGACCGACGAGGTCGACGGTTTCGTGCCGCAGACGCTGGCAAAGTATCAGGACAAGGAGCTCAAGGCCATCACGGCGGGCGATCTCGGCCTCGAAACGGAGGAGGAGAAGAAGGCCGCCGAGGAAAAGAGTGAAAAATCGAAGCAGACGCTCGAATTCGTCAAAAAGACGCTGGGCGACAAGATCAAGGACGTGCGCCTGAGCGACAATCTGGGCAGCCACCCCGTCAGCGTCGTCCCGGACGGCGGCATGACGTTTGAAATGGAGAAGTATTTCAAGCGCATGAACCCCGAAGCCGGTATGAAGGCCGACCGCATTCTTGAGCTGAACGCCGATCACCCGATCTTCGCAAAGCTGCAGATCGCAGTCGCGCAGGACGAGAAGAAGGCGGAGGATCTGGTGAAGATCCTCTACACGCAGGCACTGCTCATGGCCGGTCTGCCGGTCGAAAACGCAGGCGAATACACCGATCTGGTTTGCAGCCTGATTGGATGAAAAGCATACCGCTCCCCTTGCCGCGCAGCAGCCCGGCAAGGGGAGCTTTTTGCACTTCAGAATTGGGCCGTCTTCGGAAGCTGTGATTGTGTTTTGAATGTGCGTCTGCTATAATGAGGGAAACAGGAACTCTCAAACGCTTTGCGAAGCGACGCAGCTGCCGCCGGTACGTGCCGGAGAAAGGACCCGATACTATGGAAAACATTCTGATCAGCGCCTGTCTGCTCGGCGTCTGCTGCCGGTATGACGGCGAATCGAAGCCCATCATGCAGACCGTTGCACTCATGGAGCGCTACCACCTCGTCCCTGTCTGTCCTGAGCAGCTGGGCGGACTGCCCACGCCGCGCGAGCCGTCGGAGCGGCAGGGCTGCGCCGTTGTGATGAAGAGCGGCACGGATGTCACGGCGCAGTACCGCCGGGGCGCGGAGCAGACGCTGCATCTGGCCCGGCTGTACGGCTGCAAGGCAGCCGTTCTGAAGGAGCGCAGCCCGAGCTGCGGCAGCGGACGCATTTACGACGGCACGTTCTCCGGCCGCCTGACATCCGGAGACGGCGTAACGGCGGCGCTTTTGAAGGAAAACGGCATCGCCGTCTACGGCGAGAGCGAGATCGAAGCGCTCCTGTCCCAGCCGGAGCCGGACGAGCCCCAGCAGAGCCTGTTCTGACACATTGCTTTTACAGTGAACAGCCGGCGGAACGATGCGTTCCGCCGGCTGAATTTTTTATGTATGCATTAATTTCGGATGGACATCTCCATCAGAGAGAGCGCCTCGCGCAGGCTGGAATAGAAGCCTGCCGCCGTGCGCGGCACAGGCTTGGCGCCCTGGTACCAGTCGCACTGCTCCAGCGCCGTGTCGCCGAGCGTCCGGGCAAGGCTCCTGCCGAGGCCCATCGCCTCGGCATACGGAAGGATGCGGTAAAAATACTGGCTGTCCTGCGCCAGCCGGGACTGCAGCTGGCTCTGCGTGACGCGCCGGAGGAACTTGCGGTAGCCAAGCGCCTGCGCGACGATCTCGTCGCCAAAGGCGGTGCGCCTGCCGCCGTGGAGCGTCAGCACGCCGATCAGCACCTCGCAGGCGATCACCAGCAGCATCACAAGAACGCCCTCGCCGAGCTGCGCCATTGCCAGAAGCGCCGCCGCACACGCCGCAGCCAGTCCTGCCAGCGGCCATTTTCCCTGATAATACGCCGCAGGCGCATATTGGATCACCGCAAACAGTACGCCGCCGAGCACGAAGATCACGGCCAGCAGCAGCCAGCGCACGAAGCCTGACGGCAGGATCGGGCTTGCCGCCTCGGCGGCAGTCAGCGCTCCGGCCAGAATGCCAAGCGCACGCATAATGAGCGGATTGCCGCTGGTTTTGCGGTACATCCGCCTGACCCAGTAGCGCCGCAGGACCTCGTCGGCCTTTTCCGCCGTGCGCTTATACAGAAGACTTACGCCCTCGCACACGTCGCCCTGCGAAAACAGCATCTGGAACAACCTGACCTCTGCAGGGCGGCGCTCGTTGCCCATATCGACGCGGCGGCGCAGCACCACCCGCTCATTTTTGCCGCAGGAGATAGTCAGATATCCCAGACTTGCCCAGTGGCAGACCAGCATATTGAACTGGATCGGTCCGCCCGCCAGCAGGAACGGCATGTCGCACGGCAGCGCCGCATCCGGCGGCAGCATCCGTGAGGATACGCGCACCCGTGCACTGCGCAGAGACGAGAACCAGTAAAGGAACGCCAGCGCGAGCAGCAGCAGAATGATTGCCGTGCCGGCCCAGCCGAACGAAAGCGTGGTATGCGCGCCGGAAAAATAGGACTTATCCAGCGTGAGGGTCATTTCGAGCGATTCATGGTCCTTCAGCCCCGTTTCGATCACGCCCGTGATGCGCGACTCGGAGACATCCAGATCGATATAGTCGGAGATCACGTCGCCGTGGTAGCCGCTGGTAAAGGCCGGATAGCTTTCAAACGGCTTGGGCAGCGTGACAGTAAAGACATATTTGGAGATGGGATAGTCCCATTTCGCGCTCATGAGCGGAAGGCTGAGCGTCTGCACGCCGTCGGCCTCGCTTGCAAGGCCCGAGATCGTATACATGACGGTAAACGAGCGCGTCCCGGTAAAGCCGTTTGCATCGGTCAGCACGAGCACGGGGCAGTCGCCGTCGGTCTGCTTCTGCGTCTGATAGCCCGCGACGGAGGCCTTCTTCGCGCCGGCGCTGAGCGGGAAGCGCAGCTGTGTCTGCGCGCCGCTGATCTCCAGCGTAAAGCTCTGCGTGACCTGACAAGAGCTGCTGCCGGTCAGGGTACAGTCTGTTTTCATTTCGGAAATAACGGGCTCCGCCGCGCAGACGCCTGTGCAGAGCGCCAGCAGGCACGCCAGCAGGAGCAGCAGCCGCTTCATGCGATCACCTCTTATGTTCATTTGCATCCAATTTACCACAAACGCGCCCATTTTGCAACCTCGGCCCGCAGGCCGCTTTTTTTCTTCCGCCATACTTGGCGGAAGGGTACGTTATGTGATACACTGTCGGCAGAATGCTTTTGATCGGAAAGGACAGATTTTATGACGCTTCGCGATACCGCTGACCAGATCATCCGCGCAAGTCTGCGCGCCGTGCAGCCGGACGCCGCCGTGCAGCGCGCGCTGCAGGATTTTTCCTGCGCGGGGCGCGTCGTGCTCATCGCCATCGGAAAGGCCGCGTGGGCCATGGCGAACGCGGCGTGGGACACGCTCAGCACGCGCATCACCTCCGGCGCGGTCATCACCAAATACGGCCATAGCCGCGGCCCCATCGGCCCGCTTCAGATCTTTGAGGCCGGGCATCCGGTGCCGGATGAGGCCGGACTCCGTGCCGCACAGGCTGCGCTGGAGCTGACGCGCGGACTGCGGGAGGAGGATTGCGTGCTGTTTCTCATCTCCGGCGGCGGCTCGGCGCTGTTTGAGTCTCCGCTGGTGCCGCTTGCCGAGCTGGAGGATATCACCGGCCAGCTGCTCTCCTGCGGCGCGGATATTGTGGAGATCAATACCATCCGCAAGCGGCTGTCCGCCGTCAAGGGCGGGCGGTTCGCGCTGCACTGCCGTCCGGCGCCGGTCTTCTCGGTCGTGCTGTCGGATATTCTCGGCGACCCGCTCGACATGATCGCCTCCGGCCCTGCAGCGCCGGACAGCAGCACGTGCGCCGAGGCGCTGGCCGTCGTGCGGAAATATGGGCTGCGCCTGTCTGACCGGGCGCTGGCCTGCCTGCAGACAGAAACGCCGAAAGCACTGCCGAACGCAGTCTCCCGCGTGACCGGCAGCGTCCGCGCCCTCTGCGATGCGGCAGAGCAGGCGGCGCAGACGCTCGGCTACCGCTGCATCCGGCTGACCGACTGTCTGAGCTGCGAGGCGCGGGAGGCGGGGCGGTTCCTTGCCGCCGTCGCGCGGACGCACGCGTCACCGTCTGAGCCGCTTGCGTTTCTCGCCGGAGGCGAGACGGTCGTGCATCTGACCGGCTCCGGACGCGGCGGACGCAATCAGGAGGTTGCGCTGGCCGCTGCGGAAGGACTTGCCGGGCTTGCGCAGGCCGCCGTCTTCTCCTTCGGCTCCGACGGGACCGACGGCCCGACCGACGCCGCCGGAGGCTTTGTCGATCAGGACAGCTTCGCCGCGCTCCGCGCCGCCGGGCTTGACCCCGCCGACATTCTGCGGCGCAACGACGCTTATCCCGCGCTGGAGCGCATCGGCGGCCTCATCCACACCGGCCCCACCGGCACCAACGTCAACGATCTCGCCATGCTCCTCCTGCCGCGCCGGGAATGAGCGGCGCTATACGTTTCCCTTCAGGATCTCCAGCGCCTGCTTTGTGTCGCAGTCGAACAGCTCGCGCTCCCCTGCCTCGACGAGCAGCAGCGCGTCCTCGTGCCGCCGGATGACGGACGAGCCGCCGCGGTCAGCCTCCAATGCGCACAGCTCCGGGAAGAACCGCGCCGGGAACAGGCACGGGTTGCCGCGCTTTCCGTTGTGCGCCGCAGCGGCGATGCAGTCCGGGTTCGCCCGCCACGCGTCCACGACGCGCCGCACCGTCCCGGCCCGCAGCAGCGGTTGGTCGGCGACCATATATAAAATACCGGCGCAGTCCGCCATCGCCTGCGTGCCGAGGCGGATGGTGCGGCTGATGCCGTCCTCCGGCCGGTCGTTCAGGATCGTATCAAAGCCCGCCCGCGAAGCCTCCTCCAGAAGCGCCGGATACTGCGAGACGACCGTGACGCGGGCGAACATCTCCGCCGGGATCGCCGCAAGCGCCAGCGAGAACAGGCTCTGCCCGTCAAAGCACGCGGCCAGCTTGTTTTCCCCGAAGCGGGAAGCATTTCCGGCAGCCATGAGCAGGCAGCCGGCGGGAAGTGCAGAGATTGCAGCCATATTGTGTGCTCCTTGTGATTTTCTACAAAACAGTATAGCTATTTTTGCATATTTGCGCAAGAATCATACAGTTTTTTCGACATTCGCGAAAAAAGCCGTTATTCAGAAAGTAGGATAATGCTTTCACTTTCTCTTCAAATCCGAATATGCTACAATAGGAACAAATAAAAGTGGAAAAATGGCGGATTTCGTGCACGGACGCGCAAAACCCGCCTGTAATCCGGCAAATGGAGGTAACCGAATGAACATCGTAGGCAGAAGCGAGGTTCGTGTCGACGCCTTTGACAAGGCGACCGGCCGGACAAAATACTATGATGATCTGGCCCCGAAGGATGCGCTGCTCATCAGAGTCAAGCATTCGACCATTGCGCACGGCTTCGTCAAGTCGGTCGACATCAGCAAGGCCGAGAAAATTCCCGGTGTTGTCAAGATCCTGACCTGCTTCGACGTACCGGATATCCCGTTCCCCACGGCTGGCCACCCGTGGTCGATGGACCCGTCCCATCAGGACATTGCCGACCGGCACCTGCTCAACCGGCACGTGCGCTATTACGGCGACGATGTCTGCGCTGTCATCGCCGAGGACGAGGTCGCAGCCATGCAGGCCGTGCGCGCCATCGAAGTCGAGTATGAGGAGCTGCCGTTCGTGCTCGACGTGCAGAAGGCCATGGAGCCCGGTGCGCCGCAGCTGCACGAGGCGTTCCCCAACAACATCCTCAAGCATACGACCGCAGCGGCGGGCAATTACGCCGAGGCGATCAAAGAGCCGGGCCTCATCAAGGTCGAGGGCTGGTACGAAACGCCGACCGTGCAGCACTGCCACATCGAGAATCACGGCTGCTTCTGCTATGAGGAAAACGGCCGCCTCGTCGTGACCAGCTCCACGCAGATCCCGCACATCGTACGCCGCATCGTCGGACAGGCCCTGGGCCGTCCGTGGGGCGATATCCGCATCATCAAGCCATACATCGGCGGCGGCTTCGGCAACAAGCAGGATGCGCTGTATGAGCCGCTGTGCGCCTGGTGCTGCACGCAGGTCGGCGGCCGTCTTGTCAAGCTCGACTGCTCGCGTGAGGAAACCTTCGTCTCCAACCGTGTCCGCCATGCCATCCGCACGCACATCATCTCCTGGCTGCGCAAGGACGGCACCATTGCCGCCAAGAAGGTCGAGTGCTTCTCCAATCAGGGCGGCTACGCCTCCCACGGCCATTCGATCGTGGCCAAGGCGCTGGGTTCTTTTAACCAGCATTATCCCTGCCCCAACTTTGAGGGCGACGCTTACACCGTCTTCACCAACCGCCCGGCGGCGGGCGCCATGCGCGGCTATGGCATGCCGCAGGCGTCGTTCGCGGACGAGTCCCACGCGGAGCAGTGTGCAGAGGCTGTCGGCATGACGCCGCTGGCCTACCGCTGGCAGAACCTGATGAAGCCCGGCTACGTCGACGGCTTCTCGAAAAACGAGCTTTACGAGGACTCCTACCGGCAGTGTATGGAAAAGGGTATGAAGGCCATCGGCTATGAGGAAAAGGTGAAGGCCTATGCCAACCAGACCGGCCCCATCCGCCGCGGCATCGGCCTTGCGACCTTCTGGTACAACACCGCCGTCTTCCCCATTTCGCTGGAAACCTCCTCCTGCCGTCTGCAGCTGAACCTCGACGGCACGGTCAATCTGCAGGTCGGCGAAACCGAGATCGGTCAGGGCGCAGACACAGCCTACGCACAGATGTGCGCGGAGATCCTTGGCCTGTCCGATTATAAAAAGGTACACGTTCTGTCCTGTCAGGACACCGACGTGACCCCGACGGGCCTCGGCGCTTACGCCTCCCGCCAGACCTTTACGGCGGGCTTCTCCATCCGGCAGACATCCGAGATGCTGAAGCGGAAGATCCTCGAATACGCCTGCGAGCTCACGCGGCAGGCTACTTATAACATGGACATCATCGACTCCAACATCGTCCGCATCACCGACGGCCGCGTGCTGATGAGCCTGTCCGAGCTGTCCATGACCGCGCAGTATAACCCCGTCCATTCCGAGCACCTCACAGCGGAATCGACCTACACCATCCGCAACAACGCCTATTCCTTCGGCTGCACATTCGCCGAGGTCGAGGTTGATATCCCGATGTGCAAGGTCAAGCTGCTGAACATCGTGAACGTCCACGACTGCGGCAAGCTCATCAACCCCGCGCTGGCTGAGGCGCAGGTGCACGGCGGTATGTCCATGGGCATCGGCTACGGCCTGTCCGAGCAGCTGCTGTTCGATGAGAAGACCGGCCGGCCGCTCAACAACAACCTGCTCGACTACAAACTCTCGACCTTTATGGATCATCCGAACCTCGAAGCCGAGTTTGTGGAAAACTATGAGCCGACCTCTGCGTTCGGCACCAAGGCGCTGGGCGAGCCGCCCGCCTGCTCCCCGGCCCCTGCCATCCGCAACGCCATTTATCATGCGACCGACGTCGCCATCAATCAGGCGCCGATCACACCGCACGTCCTCTTCGCCAAATTCACCGAAGCGGGCTTGATTCAGGACTGAGGGAGGGAACAGACTATGTATGATATGAAAGCGCTCTATGAAGCGTACAGCGTAGAAGAAGCAGTCAAGCTTCGTCTGGAGCATCCCGAAGCGCAGATCATCGCGGGCGGCACGGACGTACTCGTTCAGATGCGCGAAGGCCGCCGCGCGGGCAAGGAGCTGATCTCCATTCAGAAGATCGACTCCATGCGCGGCGTCAGCATGGATGAAGACGAGAACATCCGCATCGGCTCGCTTACAACCTTTTCCCACATTACGCATAATCCTATCATCATTGAAAAGATCAACGTGCTGGGCGAAGCCGTCGACATGGTCGGCGGCCCGCAGATCCGCAACGCCGGCACCATCGGCGGCAACACCTGCAACGGCGTGACCTCGGCGGACTCCGCCTCGACGCTCCACGCATGGGAAGCCATCATCGAGCTGACCGGCGTGAACGGCAAGCGGTACCTGCCCATCAAGGACTTCTACATCAAGGCCGGTACGGTCGACATCAACGTCGCCGAGGGCGAAATTCAGACCGCGATCCTGATCCCGAAGGCCTCGTGGGAAAACACGAAGGGCTTCTACATCAAATACGGTATGCGCAACGCCATGGAGATCGCCACGACCGGCTGCTCGGTCAATGTGCGGCTGTCCGGGGACAAGAAGACGTTCGACCGCGTGCGCATCGCCTACGGCGTCGCAGGCCCCGTGCCCATGCGCGCACCGAGCGCCGAGGCCGTTGTAAACGGCCAGCCCGTCACAATGGAGAACATTGAGGCGTTCTCCAGGGCCGTTCTGGAGGACATCAATCCCCGTGACTCCTGGCGTGCCAGCAAGGCGTTCCGCAAGCACATCGCCGTGGAAATGGCCAAGCGCGCGCTCATTGAGTCTGTCAAACGCTGCGGAGGTGAGATCTGATGGCACAGTACGCTCTTGTCAAATGCAACATCAACGGCAAAGACGTGGAAAAGATCGTCGACGTCCGCGCAAGCCTGACGGATATGCTCCGCAATGATTTCCGGCTCACGTCGGTGAAAAAGGGCTGCGAGGTCGGCGAATGCGGCGCGTGCACCGCGCTCATTGACGGCGAGGCGATCAACACCTGCCTGTATCTGGCCGTTTGGGCCGATGGCAAGCACATCATCACGCTCGAGGGCCTCATGAACCCCGACGGCACCATCTCCGATGTCCAAAAGGCGTTTATGGAGGAAACGTCCATCCAGTGCGGCTTCTGCATCCCTGGCTTTATTCTGACGGCGACCGAGATCGTCAACTCCGGCAAGGAATACACCGACGACGAACTGCGCAAGCTCCTCTCCGGCCACCTGTGCCGCTGCACGGGCTACCAGAACATCTTCCGCGCCGTGAAAAAAACCATGCTCCGCCGCCTCGGCAAAAACGAGGAAGCAGAGCTGGTGCGATAATTCCCATACCGACGCCCCTTGTCATGCAGCGCATGGCAAGGGGCTTTTTTTATTACAAGCGCAGGAAACTTGAAACGACGATTGCTGTTTTGGGGATATAAGGAAATCCCCCTCCGGGCGGCGGACTGCCATTCGGAGGGGGTGCTGTTTATTTTTCCAGCTGCTTCTGCACGACCTGCACGATGCGTGCGATCGCGGCGCTCAGAGCCGCATTGACAGCGAATTCCACGAGGAAGTTCACGCCGATGAACGCGACGAACAGAAAATAGATGACGTTCGTGCCGCCTGCGTAGTCCTGCAGAACGGGCTTGAAGACCGTGAGCATCCCGATGGCAAACACGCCGGTGTTCACGACAGGGGCCGTCAGCGCGGCGAGTATGCAGCTGATCGTCTGCCTCTGCCGCAGCGCCTTTGCGACAAGTCCCGCGCACAGTCCGCACAGAACGGCCTTGCCGACGCACACGACGACGAGCCAGAACGGGCTTGCGACCCACAGGACGTTTGTAAATTCATCCGCGCCCGTGATGCCCGCAATCAGGCAGACGATCCCGAACACCGCGCCAAGACCGGCTCCCGCGCCGGGGCCAAAGAGGATCGCGCCGACGACGATGGGAACCAGCGTCAGCGAGATCGGGACCGGCCCGATGCGGATGCCGCTTGCGACGGTCTGCAGGACGACGACCAGCGCGGCCAGCAGGGCCAGCGAGGTCAAACGGACGACGGATGCATGGTTTTTGCGATTCATAAGTACCTCCTGCTGTCACTCCGGATATTCCGGATGCAACGCAAATTTATTTGACAGCACTACACAATTACAGCGCACAGCTTGCTTGCATATTTTTCGCCATGCTTCACAAAAATCCTCGGAAATCCACAAAGGATTTCCTCCGGCTTTTGTTTGCCTGGCAAAAAATCCGCTGGCGCAATCTGTACACTGAAATTGTTCCGTGCAGTCATTTTATTTATACTTTTTCCAAATAAAGGATCACGGAATTTCTTCCTCGACGGGTTCGCTGGAAATGGGCGCGCCGTCCTTGATGGCCTGCCACTGCTCGCGCGTGATGAGCAGCTGACGGGGCTTCGAGCCCTCGAACGGGCCGACGATGCCGCGCTCCTCCATCTCGTCCATGATGCGCGCCGCGCGGGCATAGCCCAGCTTCAGACGGCGCTGGAGCATGGAGACGGAGGCCTGTCCGGTCTCCAGAATGACGTCGACCGCTGCCGGGAGCATTTCGTCGCCGTCAGAGCCTTCTGTCTCTGCGGCTGTGCTGCCAGAGCTGCCGGAGCCGGTTTTCCCGCTCTCGGCCGCCTTTTTGTCGATCTCGGCCATGACGGAATCGGAGTATTCCGCTTCGCTGGATGCCTTGACGAAGGAGACGACCTCCTGCACCTCGTCGTCCGTGATAAAGCAGCCCTGCACGCGCTTGGGTTTGCCCTGTCCGAGCGGCGCATAGAGCATATCGCCCTTGCCGACGAGCTTTTCCGCGCCCGCCGTATCGAGAATGATGCGCGACTCCATCGCGGAGGCGACAGCGAACGCGATGCGTGAGGGGATGTTGGCCTTCATCAGGCCGGTGATCACGTCCGCGGACGGACGCTGCGTGGCAATGACCAGATGAATGCCCGACGCACGGCCCATCTGCGCGATGCGGCAGATCGATTCCTCGACCTCCTTGGCCGCGACCAGCATGAGGTCAGCCAGCTCGTCGATCACAACGACGATCTGCGGCATGGGTTCCAGCTCATCGTCCGCTGAGGCCCGCGCCTGCTTGTTGTAGGATTCGAGATCGCGGACGCCTGCGTCCGCCATCATGCGGTAGCGCCGCATCATCTCCGTCACGGCCCACTGCAGGCTGCCCGCAGCCTTTTTCGGGTCTGTGACGACGGGGATGAGCAGGTGCGGAATGCCGTTGTAAATGCCAAGCTCGACCATCTTCGGGTCGATCATGATGAGCTTGACCTCCTCGGGCTTTGCCTTATAGAGAAGGGAGATAATCAGCGAGTTCATGCAGACCGATTTGCCGGAGCCGGTCGTACCGGCGATCAGCAGATGCGGCAGCTTGCCGATATCGCCAATGATGCGGTTGCCGCCGATGTCCTTGCCGACAGCGAAGGACACGCGGGACTTGCACTTTTCAAATTCCGGCGAATCGATGACCTCGCGCGCCATGACGACCGAGACAATCCGGTTCGGTACCTCGATGCCGACAACGGAGATCTTGTCCGGGATGGCCGCGATGCGGACGCCGGACGCGCCGAGGGCCAGCGCGATATCGTCGGCCAGATTCGTGACCTTGGAGAGCTTCACGCCGCGCTGCAGCTCCAGCTCGTACCGCGTGACCGACGGGCCGCGCGTAACATTGATGATATGCGCCTCGATGCCGAAGGATTGGAGCGTGTCGCTCAGGCGCTCGGCGTTCTGCCGCATTTCCTCCGTGCCGTCGTGCGACTGGCCGCTTCCGGCCTTCAGGAGCGACACGGGCGGGAATTCGTATTCCGGCTTCTGCGGCTCCTGCTGGTCGATCTCCTGCGCGATCTGGGCCGCTTCGAGCTGCACGTCCGCTTTTTTGAGTTTTTCCGGCTGCTCCGGGATCTCGACCGGCGGCAGCGGCTGTGCGGCGGGAGCCGGCTTCGGCGCGTCAAAATGGTCGATCACGAGCGGCGGCATCTGGTGCGGCAGCTCCATGGGAATGACGTTCGGCACGGGCGGCGCTTCCTCCGCCGGGGCCTCCTGCGTGTCCGTGATCAGCGCGTCAAACTGGGATTTATAATCCGTATGGACAGGCGGCTGCTCCGCCTCCTCCGCGGCGGGCGCCTGCGGCGGCTCGGGCAGAGGTGCTGCGGCAGGCTTCTCCTGCCGGCGGCTGTTTTCCACAAAAACGTCCGGGCGCACCGGCGCGTTTTTCCTGCCCGCGGTCTTCTTCTCCGGCTGCTCCGGCAGAGGGGGATCGTCGACCGGAAGGTCAAAGTCGCTCGCACGGGAGGCCCGGCGCTGCTCCGTGCGCTGCACGTGCTCGATGTGCTTGTTCGCAACGGTATCGACGAGCACCTGCGCCGGGTCCTTGTGCTCGCGCTGCGGCTCGGCATATTCCGCGCGGGGCCGGTTCCTGATGGCCGTCACGATGCTTGCCACCGTCATGTTAAGACTTGTGATCAGGCTCAGCAGCATCCCCACGATCACGACCGCAGCCGCGCCGATGCGGCTGATGAGCGCTTCAAGCAGGCTCGCAATACCGCCTGCCAGAACGCCGCCTGCCGTGCCGTCGATGCCGCCGTCCCAGAGCGCGGAAATGACGCTCCAATCCCAGTCCGCGTCAAATTTTCCGCCGACCAGCTGCACCAGACTGCCGATCAGCATGGCCGTCAGGAACGTGCAGGTCACGCGCAGCGCGACAGGCCTGCCGTCGTGCAGGATCAGGATCAAAAAGCTCATGATGAACGAGAACGGCAGGATGTAAAAGCCCGCGCCGATCAGACCCCGGAACACCGACGTCATCAGATCCAGAAACGCCGCGTTCACCTTGAAGCAGCACAAGATCGTCAGCAGCGCAAGCAGGCCGCAGACCGTCGCGCCGATCTCGCGCCGGATGGGCGCAGACTGCTTTTTTGTTGTTTTTTTCCGTCCGCGGGAGGCCGTGGACTTTCTTTTGTTTGCAGAAGCCATGTGACCAAAACACCTCACGAGATCAGGGACAGGATCAGCGTCAACAGACCCGCACCCCAGCAGTAATAACAGAAGCCGCCGAATTTTCCGCGCTGCGCAATACGGTTGAGCGCGAAAATGGCAAGATATCCGGAGACAAGTGCGGCGGCGACGCCGCACAGATACATCGGGACCTCCGCCCAGTTGATCCCGGCGGAAATTGCCTTTACGAGCGAAAGGAGATTCGCGCCGAGCACGGCGGGAATGGAAAGGAAGAACGAGAATTTGACGGCAAACGTCCGGTCAAACCCGCGCAGCATCCCGGCGGAGATCGTCGTCCCGGAACGCGACAAACCCGGCACGACCGCGATCATCTGCGCAAGGCCGATGACCAGCGCATCCGAGAGCGTCATGGCCTTTTCCGTCTTGTTGCCGTGGCCGTAGCGGTCGGCGGCCAGCAGCAGAAAGCCCGTCGCGATCAGGGCAAAGCCGATGAAGAACGTATCGTAGAACAGGGAGTCAAGGTAGTCGCTCAGGAACGCCGCCGGGATGAGCGGCAGCGTCGCCGCGATGAGAAACAGCAGCAGCCGCCGCCTTGCCGGGTCCTGCCGCGCGCCGCGCTTGGGCTTTTGCAGGTGCAGCATCATCAGGCCCTCGCGGCAAAGCCCGCGCAGCTCCGTATGATACGCGAAGATCACCGCCCCAAGCGTCCCCAGATGCAGCAGCACGTCGAACAGCATCTGGTTTTCCAGATCGCCGATGCGCAGGAAGTTTTGCAGGATCGCAAGATGTCCGGAGCTGGAGATCGGCAAAAACTCCGCAAGCCCCTGTATGAGCCCAAGTAAAATGGCTGTCCAATAGGTCATACCAGTTCCTCCGTCTGGAAAGTCGCCGCCCGCACCGGTCGGCATACCAATTTATATTAACACAGATTCAAAAATATTTCCACTATACGTTCGAAAAAAGCGCGTCAAAAAGAATCCGAGCGCTTCCATGTTTTTATAGCGCAATTTGCGGTTTTCTGTTATACTGGATGCAGGAAAACGACGATTAGGGTGTATCTGAAAACTCACGATGTGACCGGCAGCGAGGGATTTTTGCGTTGCGCAAGACATTTTTTCGCAGGAATACTGACGTATTTCAAGGAAAAATGACGCGGCGCACCGCAAAAAGGCCCGCTGTCCGGGTGCGTTGGGAGTTTTCAGATACACCCTAGCCCGGATTGCAAATCCCGGTAGGGGCGGACGACTCTGTCCGCCCCTACGAACACTTTGAATATCTCACATAAAAACGACAGAAAGGAATGCGAACTATGATCTATAAGGACTTTCAGGGCTTGAAGCTTTCGCAGCTCGGGTTCGGCACGATGCGGCTGCCGCTGCGGGAGGACAAATCCATCGACGCGGAGCAGGCTGCCGCCATGACGTCGGAGGCCATTGCGAAGGGCGTCAACTATTTTGATACCGCCTGGCCGTATCACAGCGGCAAGTCGGAACTCGTCATCGGCGAAATTCTGAAGCAGTACCCGCGCGAGAGCTTTTATCTGGCCGACAAGTTCCCCGGACACCAGATTGCGCCGAGCTATGACGTGAAGGGCGTGTTCGAAAAGCAGCTGAAAAAGTGCGGCGTGGAGTATTTCGATTTCTATCTGCTGCACAACGTCTATGAAAATTCCATCGCCGTCTACGAAGACGAGCGCTGGAACATCCTCCCGTATCTGCTGGAGCAGAAGAAAAACGGGCGTATCCGCCACCTGGGCTTCTCGACCCACGCGGGCGTGCCCGCGCTGGAAGCGTTTCTGGAAAAGCACGCGAACGAGATGGAATTCTGTCAGATCGAGCTGAACTATCTCGACTGGACGCTGCAGCAGGCGAAGGAGAAATGTGAGCTGCTGAACCGGTACAGCATTCCCATCTGGGTCATGGAGCCGGTGCGCGGCGGGAAGCTGGCGAATCTGCCCGCTGCCGCGCAGGAAAAGCTGCACGCGCTGCGGCCGGAGGCCTCCGACGCGTCCTGGGCGCTTCGGTGGGTGCAGGAGATCCCCGGCGTGACGATGATCCTCAGCGGTATGTCCAACATGGCGCAGATGCAGGACAATCTCACCACGTTTGACCATCCGGAGCCCCTCAGCGCCGAAGAACAGGCGCTGCTGCTGGAGATCGCGGAGGGCTTCAAGTCCGCCGTTCCGTGCACGGCCTGCCGCTACTGCTGCGACGGCTGCCCGCAGGAAATCGACATTCCGCAGATGCTGCGTGTTTTGAACGAGCTTCGCGTCGTGCCGTCCACGAACGCGATCATGGCGGTCGAAGCCCTGCCGGAGAGCCGGCAGCCGAAAAGCTGCCTCGGCTGCGGCGCGTGCGCGGCGGTCTGTCCGCAGAAAATCGACATCCCCGGCTGTATGCAGGAGCTGGCGGAGCGCATCGCGAAGCTCCCGAGCTGGGCTGAGATCAGCCGGCAGCGCGCGGCGGAGCAGCCGTAAATTATTAAATTATTTGTGAATTCTTCTTTTTCGTGATGATTTTCGCGCAGCCCATGTATATAATGAATACTTGAAATCTTAAGAGGATTTTCAGAAATTCTTCATATTCGGCAGGTGTTCATTCGTCATGCTCTATGTGTTCCTCGCGCTTGCGCTGCTCTCCGGCTGCGCGCTGACGTATGCCGCGTCCGGCTTTGCCTCGCTTGCGGCTGTGTGGCAGGTACCCGTGTTTTTCCTCGGCAGCTTTCTGGCGCTCGTGGTGCTGTTTCTGCTGGTCGTGCTCGTCTCGTGTCTGTTTGTCGACCCGAAGAAGCTGCTGGAAAAGCCGAGCGGCTATTTCCGGTTCCTCCTCAACGAGTTCTGCCGCATTGCGCTGGCACTGGGCGGCGTCCATGTCAATGTGACGGGGCTGGAAAAGGTCCCGCGCAAGGGCCGCTTCCTGCTGGTCAGCAACCACCGGTTCGCGTTCGACCCCATCGTGTTTTACGCCGTCATGCCGTGGGCGGAGCTGGCCTTTTTGTCCAAGAAGGAAAACTTCTCGATCTTCATCGTCGCGCAGGTCATGCGTGAGGTACTCTGCCTGCCGGTCGACCGGAACAACGACCGCGAATCGCTCAAGTCTATTCTCAAGGCCATCCAGTTCATCAAGGACGACAAGGCCTCCATCGCCGTATTCCCGGAGGGCGGGACGAACAAAACGGACGCTCCTCTTCTCCCCTACCGCAGCGGTGTGTTCAAGATCGCGCAGAAGGCGAATGTGCCCATCGTGGTCTGCTCGCTGGTCAATTCCCGCGCAATTCTGCACAATATGTTCCGCAAGCACACGGAGGTCTGGCTGGACGTGCTGGACGTCGTTCCTGCGGAGGAGCTGGCCGAAAAAACGGCCATTGAGGTCGGCGAACGCGTCCACGCGGTCATGGAGGCCGGGATCGTCGCCCGTGAGACGGAGCAGGGGCTGCGCGCATAAAGCGTCCAGAATTCTCGTTTCCCCTTTACATCCCGCCGGTTTTCCTGTATAATATACCCCGACAATTTTGAAAAGTGTGGGAAAAGCATGATTGAATTCGATGAATATAAGGTAAAGCTCAATAATATCCGCCCCAGGCTGGACGCGCTGGCGGACTCCCTCGGCATTGAGGCCGCGAAAGAGGAAATCGACCGCCTGCACGCGCAGATCGATTCCGAGGGCTTCTGGGACAATCAGGAGATCTCGCAGAAGGTCATGAAGCAGAGCCGGACGCTGGAGGCCAAGGTCGCGCGATACGAAAAAATGTGCAGCCAGTGGGACGATCTGTATACGCTCTGCGAAATGGCGCTGGAGGACAACGACGACTCCATGCTCCCCGAATTGACCGAGGGCTATGCCCAGCTCGAGCAGGAGATGGAAAACGCACGGCTTGAGACGCTTCTTTCCGGCGAATATGACAATAACAACGCCATCGTCTCGTTCCAGGCGGGCGCAGGCGGCACCGAGGCGCAGGACTGGGCCTCGATGCTCTACCGGATGTACACGCACTGGACCGAGCAGCATGGCCTGACCTACAAGATCCTTGACTATCTCGACGGCGACGAGGCGGGCATCAAATCCGCCAGCATTCTCGTCGAGGGTGAGAACGCCTACGGTATGCTCAAGAGCGAAAACGGCGTCCACCGCCTTGTGCGCGTGTCCCCGTTCGACGCAAACGCCCGCCGTCAGACGTCCTTTGCCGCAGTCGAGGTCATTCCGGAGATCACGGACGATTCCAAGGACGTCGAGATCCGGCCTGAGGATATCGAAATGCAGGTCTACCGCTCCTCCGGCGCGGGCGGCCAGCACATCAACAAGACAAGCTCCGCCGTGCGTCTCATTCACAAGCCGACCGGCATCGTCGTCTCCTGCCAGACGCAGCGCGACCAGTTCCAGAACCGCGAGACGTGCATGCGCATGCTGCGCTCGAAGCTCATCGAGATCAAGGAGCGCGAGCATCTGGACAAGATCTCCGATATCAAGGGCGCACAGCTCAAGATCGAATGGGGCAGCCAGATCCGCAACTACGTTTTCATGCCCTATACGCTCGTCAAGGACACGCGGACAGGCTTCGAAACATCCAACGTCAACGCCGTCATGGACGGTGCGCTCGACGGCTTCATCAACGCCTATCTGACTTGTCTTGCCACAAATACGTGGGTCACAAAGAGCTGATTTCTGCGGAAAACGGCAAAAATGCTCTTGCATTCACATCTGAATTGTGATATGATTTTCTAGCTGTTTGAAACAGCCTGATAGAATATGATCTCGGCGAGCCGTCTGCCGACGAAGGGCGGCAAATGGTTTGGAGGAATTTTCATGAACGCTCTGCATACGATTTTAACGATCATTCAGGTCATTCTGGCCGTCGGCCTCGTCGTCATCGTGACGATCCAGTCCGGCAAGTCCGCAGGTCTGTCCGGCGCCATCGCCGGCGGCAGCGGTGATACCTACCTCGGTAAGAACAAGAACAAGGGCCTCGACGCGAAGCTCGCCCTCGCCACCAAATGGGTCGGCGGCGTGTTCATCGTCCTGACGCTGGTTCTGAACCTGTTCTGATGCAAAACAACTTACCGCCGCTCTGCGATGCAGAGCGGCGGTTTTTTGTGTGCTCAGCGCCCACCGGCCCGGGGTTACAGATTTCCGGGCTCCGGCAGTTCCGATGCATTGTCCGGCCTTTCAGGCGGCGTACCGCCGGAGATGGTCATGGAGCCGTTGGAGTCAAAGCCGTCGCCGTCCGTCGTATAGGCGCTGATCGCCGCCGGAGATATCCATGGAGAAATCAAAGCCGGACAGGTCGGAATTGGCCGCGTTCAGGCAGTCGTCCGAGGCACGGATGCGGATGTCGCCCGAAGCGACGTGCAGCGCCGCGGCCTCCAGCCCCTCATCGCAATCCGTGATCGAGATCGCAGGCCCGTCCGTGCCCTCCGCGCCGATCTGGAGCGTGTAGTCGCAGTGGATCGCGTCGTCTGCGGCGGAAATGGTCAGATCGCCGCTTTCGATCGTCAGCAGCTGCGCGGACTGCAGTCGCTCTTCTTTTGTGACGGGGCGTATCAGCATATGAAATGATCCTCCTGTTTCAGAAAGCGCATTAAAAAAGCAAACAAAAGCCGAATGCAGTTGGTATGCACCAAACGCCTTCCCCGGTGGGCAATGTCATCAACTTAAGACCATAGACGGTTTGTTTTACGCAAAAACCGTTGAAATGCAACCGCAGTTGGTAGGGGCGGGGCTCTGCTCCGCCCGGCAGAATGCAGTGAATTCCTTCGAGAATTTGCGGCGAATCCGCAAGCAGTTACCTCTTTGGATGTAGGGGGCAGCTGTGAATTCGCCGAAGATTCCCGTAAAATCGGTACATCCCGCGGGCGGACAGAGTCGTCCTCCCCTACAGAGAGTGCGAAGGGTTGTTGTAGGGGCCGACGACTCTGTCGGCCCATTGAGAAGTTACAAATTCGCCGTAGATTCCCGTAAAAACGGTGCATTCTGCCGGGCCGATGTGTACCGGCAAGCGGCAGACCCACATCCGTAACGCTCCTTCGTCGCGAACGGCTGTGACCGGCATCGGCCTCTACGGCCAAGCGGGTAAGTGCATACGGATTCGCCGAAGATTTTCGATAATTCGGTGTATCCTGCCGGGCGGAGCAGAGCCCCGCCCCTACCAACTGCATTTGTTTTGCCGTTTTTTCGCATAAAACAAATGCACCGGTCTTAAGTTGATGACATTGCCCCGGTGGGGAAGCCTTGGGCACTCCCGCGCCGGTGCTTTACCGAAAAGAAAAGTTCTTAATGCTGCAGCGTACCACAGAAGCTATGAAACATCGCCATTGTGTTTAGGGTGTATCTGAAAACTCCCAACGCACCCGGACAGCGGATCTTTTCACGCTGCGCTGCACCATTTTTCCTTGAAATACGTCAGTATTCCTGCGAAAAAATGTCTTGCTCAGCGCAAAAATTTCTCGCTGCCGGTCACATTGGGAGTTTTCAGATACACCCTAAGGGAAGCTGTTTTGGGCGCGGTTAAAACAGATCCAGCATGGCGTCCAGATAGATGGCCTCGCGCACGTGCAGCTGATGCTCCGGCTTTGTCAGATAGTAGAGCAGAAATTCCAGAAGTATGGCGCTGCCGAGGCCGCGGCCTTCGAGTTTGAAATTGGTGAAGCCCATGGGCAGATAGACTGTCCGGATGTCCTGCGCGCTGATAAAGCCGAGGTTTTCCATGGCGCGGGAAAACCGGTAGCCGTCCGCTGCGCCGGGAGCGGTGCAGCGGTGCGGAGCGTCCTCGCCGAGCGTTTTCCGGCTGACGGCCTCGTAGCAGGCTTTGCGGTCTTTGCAGCCGAACCAGCAGCATTCGTTGCACAGAAATTCTGTCTTGTCCTTCAGCGACTGCGGCAGTGTGCGCAGCTGTTCAAAGGCCCTGTTCAGCCGGAAATCCGGCACGACGAAGCGGAACGCTTCGCGCTCCAGCTCCTTCCGGAGCTGGGGAAAGCCGGTCAGCACCTTTGTCGTAGAAGAGACAAAGTAGAATCGCGGATAGGCAGTGCGCAAATAGTCCAGCAGCAGGTCGGAATGGACGATCACGCCGTTCTGCGGCCCGCCGGGTTCCGAGAACAGGCGGCAGAGCGCATTGCAGGCTGGATCGGACAGATGGGCCTCCGTCAGAAGGGAATTGCTGAACGTCAGCCGGGCGGAAAGGCCATATTCCTGTGTCAGCGCCAGAACCGCGCGCGGGTCCTGCTTGCCGCAGCCCACGCGTCCGCCGCCCCAAATGCAGCCCTCCGGCGCGCCATAAATCGAGGCGATCTCGCACCAATCATAAAAATATTCCCGGTGCGCCCGGTAGAGCGGCAGAAAGACGCGGTAAAACTCATAAAATTCAAACAGGCCGGGCAGATGCAGCTGCGCACGTTTCGGTTCGGTCATGTGGTTGTCCTCTGATACGAAGCCCCGGTTTCCAGACGGAAACCGGGGCATTGTGTGATGGGGCAGGGGAGATTAGGCCTCTTCCTCTTCCTTCTTTGCGTCTTCGATGATCTTGGCCTGGTTCATCTGCGGGACTTCCTCGTAGCGGACGAACTTGAGCGTGTAGCTGCCGCGGCCCTGGCTCATGGCGCGCAGGTCGATGGAATAGGTAGTCATCTCGCCGATGGGGACTTCCGCCTCGACGATCTGATAGCCGGGATTCTCGGGATCGGGGTTCATGCCCATGACGCGGCCGCGGCGCTTGTTGAGGTCGCCGATGACGTCGCCCATGTTGTTGTCGGGGATGAGAACCTTGAGTTCGCCGATCGGCTCGAGCAGGGTCGGGCCGGCGGTGGGCAGACCTTCCTTGTAGGCGATGCCGGCAGCGGTCTGGAACGCCATATCGGAGGAGTCGACGGGATGGTAGGAGCCGAAGTACAGCGTGGACTTCAGGAACACGACCGGATAACCAGCCAGAACGCCCTTGCCGACGCAGTTGCGCAGGCCCTTTTCAACGGACGGGATGAAGTTCTTCGGCACGCAGCCGCCGACCGTCTCATCCGCGAAGATCATCTCTTCGGACTCGGACTGCGGCTCGAAGCGGATGTAAACATCGCCGAACTGGCCGTGACCGCCGGACTGCTTCTTGTGACGGCCGTGGATCTCGACCTTCTTCTTGATCGTCTCGCGGTACGCGATCTTGGCGGGCTTGAGAACAGCCTCGACCTTATACTTGCTCTGGAGCTTTGCCATGAGGACGGACAGCTGCATATCGCCGACGCCCGCAATGATGAGCTCCTTGGTCTCGGGATCGTTGCCGTAGGTGAAGGACTCGTCCTCTTCTTTCAGCTTGACAAGGCCGTTGGCGATCTTGTCTTCGGTGCCCTTGACCTTGGCGTAGACAGCCATCTTGTACATCGGCTCGTCGTAGGTCATGCCCTTGATGCGAACGGTCTTGCCCGGCAGGCCGAGGGTGTCGCCGGTCTTGACGGAGGCAAGCTTCGTGAAGACGCCGATGTCGCCGCAGCAGACCTTGGAGGTCTTGGTGTTGTCCTTGCCCTTCGGGAAGAACATATTGCCGAGCTTTTCAGAATCGCCGGTGCGGACGTTGGTGACGGTGAGGGTGTCCTCCATGTCGCCGGAGATGACCTTGAAGTAGGAGTTCTTGCCGTACTGGTCAGCCAGCGTGTTGAAAACGAACGCCATCGGGCTGCCGTTCGGGTTGAGCTTGAACTCGGACTCGCCGCCCTCGTCGTCGACCTTGGTCATGGGCTTGCCCTCGAGGGGGTTCGGCGCATACTTGACGATGTTGGCCATCAGGTTGGTGGTGCCGAGGCCGGTGTAGGCGCAGCCGCAGAAAACGGGGGTCACGCTGCGGTCCCGGATACCGGCCTTGATGCCGGTCTGAAGCTCTTCGGCGGTAAACGGCTCTTCCATGAAGAACTTCTCCATGAGGGCCTCGTCAGTCTCCGCGACCTGCTCGTTGAGCTCGGCCATGTATTCTTCGATCCTGTCGTTGGCGTCTGCGGGCAGAGCGATCTCCTTGCCGTTTGCGTCATAGGCCTTCTTCTCAATCAGGTCGACCAGGCCGACAGCCGTTTCGCCCTGCATGATGGGGAAGGTGAACGGAATGACGGAAGCGCCGAACATTTCGCGCAGGGAATCGAGAACGTTGAAGAAGTTGGCGTGCTCCTCGTCGAGCTTGGAGACGTAGAACATGGCGGGAAGACCGCCCTTGGCGAGATACTTCCAGCCCTTTTCGGTGCCGACGCCGATGCCGCTCTTGGCGGTCAGGCAGATGAGACCCGCGTCAACCACGCGCAGGGACTGCACGATCTGACCGGCAAAGTCAAAATAGCCCGGATTGTCGATCACGTTGAGCTTGCACTTGTTATATTCAACGGGAATGACAGAAGAAGAAATGGAATACTGTCTCTTCTTCTCTTCGTCGTCAAAGTCAGAAACAGTGGTGCCATCAGCACGCTTGCCCAGACGGGTGATCGCCTTGGTGGTGAACAGCATACTCTCGCACAGAGCGGATTTGCCGTCGCCGCCGTGGCCAAGCAGGCAGATGTTGCGAATGTCATTGGCAGTATAGCCCATAGTAAAAATTACTCCTTTCTCCAGACGGGGCGCAAGACGGCGCGCTCCGTCCCTCGGCAGTTCTCATTTCGCCGACTCTTAAATTCCATTATATACGAAGCCTCATAGGATTGCAATTAGAATCTTGTCAAATCCCATGAAAATCTGCGATTTTTCACGCGCGGCTATGCGCGGCCCGCCAAAAGTCCGGCCAGAAGCCCCGGAAGGAGCCACAAAGCCGTGTACAAAAACAGGTTCCAGCACGACGCGGCGAGGTCTGCGCCGAGGAATGTCAGCACAAACATCAGCCCCGCGCCGAGGATGCTTCCCACAAGGGCAATGCAAATGCACAAAATCGCCGTGCTCCGCAGTCCCCGCGCCGCGACAACGCTCCCGGCGAAGCTTGCAAAGCTGCTGCGGGCCATGAGCGCGCCCTGCGTTCCGCTGCGTACAGTCTCCGGCTCGGAAAGGGCCGCGCGCTCCTCCACGATGGGGAATTCAATGTGCTCGGGCGGGATCTTGTAGCGCTGCTTTAAAAACTGCGGCGTGATCATAAAATCGCGCGTGGCCAGCACCGGCACGAGCGCGCCTGCGCGCAGAACGGAGGCAAGACCGGCCCGAACGGATTCCGCCGGAGCGTAGTTGAGGGCGAAGACGGCGGTAAGCTCGCCGTTGACGGACAGATAGACCGCCTGCTTCAGCCGTGTCCCCTCCGGCACGCGCACACGCATGAGCTTCATGAACGCGATGGAGCCCATGAGCACGACGTCGCCCCGGATCGTCGCGCCGAGGCCGCCGCTTTCGTACCGGCGGAAGCTGTCGACGGTATAGCGCCTGCCGTTCTGGTCGTGCATCATCTGCTCGAACAGCGGGACAAGACCGCTGCCCGCCGTCTGTACGACGGCGTTGGCATAGCCGATGACCATGGGCGCGGGGCGGCTGCCGTAGAGCTTCATGCCGCCCTGCGTTACGTTCTGCGGCGGGAACAGGTCGGCGTCCTCAATGATCAGTCCGGCCTCACCGGACAAGATCCGTGCGCCCTGCCAGCCAGCGACGGCTGCGCCGACGCGGTACAGCTTTTTCGCAAACGTGGAAAACGGTTTGGCGTAGGCAATGAACACGCCTGCGGGGAAGCCCGCCAGCAGCATGGCTGTCCACGACCAGAGAAAGCTCTTTCCGCCGCGCATCGCGGTCAGAATGGACAGCACGAGCGTCACCGCCGTCATGACAGGGGCATAGACGCGCATGATGCGGCTGCCCGCGTCCGGCATTTCCAGCTGGATGGCGAACTGTGCCGCGTCGCCCGGCGCACGGAAGATGCAGTCGTAGCCGTGCCACGCCTTTTCCTCCCGTACGGCGGCGACAGGCTCTTCCATGTTGCCTGCCGCGCGCAGCGACCTGCGCCGCGCCTCATATAATAAACTCCGGCCCCAGAGGGCAAGCAGCAGCAGGACCGACGCGACCGTACAGAACGGCGTTCTGCCCTGCATGACAGCAAAAAAAGCATCGACGATCACGGCACAGAGCACCACAAACAGCATACTGGTCTGATCGAACCGCAGACGCAGCGCCTGCATTACGCCGGACAGGCAGATATCATAGCTCAGAAGCGCCTGCGCAAGCAGAAGCCCCAGCATGATCGCGGAAAACACGCGAGAATAGCCGCTGAAATCCCCGATCACAGAGGATGCCGACAGAACCAGCAGCAGAATCGACACCAGACACGTCAGTACGCTCAGCAGCAGCCGCAGCCGGACGCTGGAGGCGGCGGAATAGAACTGGTACGCGGCCTCCAGGGAAGAAAAGACGTGCTCAGGCTGCTCGGCGGCACGCTTTTTGCGGGCCTCCTTCTTCTGGAAGCGTTCGAGCTGACGGCGGCGCTTCTCGGCCTGCCGCCTTTCCCGGCGCTCGGCACGGGCACGTTCACGCGCTTCTCTGGGGTCAGCTGCGGCTGGCTCCGGATCCGGTTCGCCCTGATAGGTCCAGACGGCGGGGCGCTCCGGCTCAGACTCTGTCTTTGTGTGGACGGGCGCAAAGCGGATGGTGTCGGCAGGCTCCTCGTCCTCCTCGGACGCAGGAGCATCGGGCGCACGTCCGGCTGGCGAAGCAAGCCGGACAGTCTCGCCGGGCTCTGCGGCCTGCTCCTCGCGCTTCGTCCAGCCGCCGAACTCGTTCATGATCTCCTCAAGCGAGTATTCCGGCTCCTCCTGCTCCGCAGGCGTCTTGTTCAGTTGTACTTCGTCCTCAGGACGCCTGGTTGGTTCCATAGTGTGCTCCATGTTTTGTGAATCTACCATACTCGCTTTGTAGGGGCCGATGCCCACATCGGCCCGGCAGGATGGGCCGCTTTTACGGAACTCTTCGGCAAAGTCGTGGCTGCCTCACGGGCCGATGTGGGCATCGGCCCTACAAACCGCCGTACCCGGCCCGCAGAGATCCAGGAACGGGAAATTACCCCCGCTGCCGGACGGCCTCATACAATAAAATTGCGGCGGCGTTCGATGCGTTGAGGGATGAAATGCGGCCGCGCATGGGAATACTGACTTTAAAGTCGCACGCTTCGGCGACAAGGCGGCTCATGCCGTCGCCCTCGTTTCCGATGACGATGGCTGCCGGACCCTTGAGATCGGCCTGATAGAGCGCCGTATTGCCGTCTGCCGCTGTACCGAAGACCCAGACCCCGGCCTTTTGCAGATCATGGATGGCGCTGACCAGATTGGCCACGCGCGCCACCGGCAGATATTCCAGCGCGCCCGCAGAGGCTTTGCCCACAACGGCGGTCAGACCGACGCTGCGGCGCTTTGGGATGATCACGCCATGCGCGCCCGCGCACTCTGCCGTGCGGATGATCGCGCCCAGATTGTGCGGGTCGGAAAGCTCGTCGCAGATGACGATCAGCGGGGCTTCGCCCCGGCTTTTCGCGTTTTCGAGAATTTCATCGACCGTTGCATAGGCGTGCGCCGCGACCATGGCAATGACGCCCTGATGCGCGCCCGTGGCCGAAAGCTGGTCGAGCTTGCACCGGTCGGTTTCCACGACGGCGGCTCCTGCTTCCCTTGCCATGGAGGCCAGCCGTGCAAGGGCGCGGTCGGTTTCTCCGGCGGCGATGTAAAGCTTGTCGATGGGACGGCCTGCGGCAAGCGCCTCCTGTACGGCGTTGCGGCCCTCCAGCATATTTTCGGCGGCCTCCGCAGGCTCCTGCGCACGGCGGGCAGGCGGGCGGCGGTCGTTCCGGTTCCATTTTTTCTGTTCCATAGTTTCTCCAGCTTGTCATAATAATTCACAATATAGTATAACAGCTTCTTTCGGAAACCTCAATCCCAATCTCACAATTCACAGAAAATTTACCTGCCGGTGCAGGTTCTTCCTTGTAAATGCGAGGCGAGTGTGATAAGATTTGTAACAGAAAATTCCCTACTAAAACTTCCCACGTTTTCACAGAAGGAAGGTGCGTTTCTTGAATAACGACCCCAAAAACAAAAAACCGCAGGACAATAAGCCGCAGAACGGCGACGATGGACGGCAGGGCAGACGGATCATATTCCTGATGGTCGCGGCGCTGATCGCGACGCTGCTTATCAATTCGCTCTATACGACCATTGCCAACGCGTATCTGTCGGAGATCACCTATAACGAGTTCCAGACGTATCTCGACAAGGATGAGATCGCCGAGCTGGAGTTCCAGTCCGACCGCATGGTCATCCTGACGCGCGACGAGGCCAAGAAGCCGTCGTCGCAGCAGCGGCTGTACTACACCGGCTATATCCCCAACGTTTCGAATGACGATCTGAAAGACCGGCTCGACGCGCAGGGCGTGGAATACAACACCGAGATCGTCGAGCAGGCCAGCCCCATCGTGACCTTTGTCGTCACATGGCTGCTGCCGGTCATCATCATGTATGCGCTGCTCAGCCTGCTGATGCGCAGCCTGTCGAAGAAAATGGGCGGCGGCATCGGCGGCATCGGCGAGAGCAAGGCCAAGGTCTATATGGAAAAGTCCACCGGCGTCACGTTTGCCGATGTGGCCGGACAGGACGAGGCCAAGGAATCGCTTGTCGAGATCATCGATTTCCTGCATAACCCGCAGAAATACGCCGCCATCGGCGCAAAGCTCCCCAAGGGTGCGCTGCTGGTCGGCCCTCCGGGCACCGGCAAGACGCTTCTGGCCAAGGCCGTCGCGGGCGAGGCAAGCGTTCCGTTCTTCTCCATTTCCGGCTCCGATTTCGTGGAAATGTTCGTCGGCGTCGGCGCAAGCCGCGTGCGCGATCTGTTCCAGCAGGCGGCGAAGGTCGCCCCGGCTATCATCTTTATTGATGAGATCGACGCCATCGGCCGCACGCGAGACTCCAAATTCGGCGGCAACGACGAGCGTGAGCAGACGCTCAACCAGCTGCTGGCCGAGATCGACGGCTTTGATTCGAGCAAGGGCGTCGTGATCCTTGCTGCGACGAACCGGCCTGAGATCCTCGATAAGGCGCTGCTGCGCGCGGGCCGCTTTGACCGCCGCATCATCGTTGACCGGCCCAATCTCGCCGGACGCTACCAGACGCTGCGCGTCCACACAAAAAATATCAAGCTGGCCGAGGACGTCGACCTGCACAAGATCGCGCAGGCGACTGCGGGCGCGGTCGGTGCGGATCTGGCAAACCTCGTCAACGAGGCGGCGCTGCGCGCCGTGCGCATGGGGCGCAAGGCTGTCAACCAGCAGGATCTGCTGACGTCCTTTGAGCTTGTCATCGCGGGCACGGAGAAGAAGGGCACCGTCCTGACCGACACCGAAAAGCGCATCGTGTCCTACCACGAGGTTGGCCACGCGCTGGTCGCGGCGCTGCAGAAACACTCACAGCCCGTCTCCAAGATCACCATCGTCCCGCACACCTCCGGCGCACTGGGCTACACCATGCAGATGCCGGAGGAGGAAAAGTTCCTGTCCAGCAAAGAAGAGCTCATCGTCGAACTCCAGACCATGCTGGGCGGCCGCGCCGCCGAGCAGGTCGTCTTCGGCATCGCCACGACCGGCGCGTCGAACGACATTGAGCGTGCGACGGAGCTGGCTCGCAAGATGGTCACACAGTACGGCATGAGCGACAAGCTCGGCCTCATGGCGCTGTCGACCGTCTCGAATCCGTATCTCGACGGCAGCACGATGATGAACTGCGCCGACTCCACCTCCTCCGCGGCGGACGAAGAGATCCACAAGCTGCTCATGGACTGCTACGCGGACGCGAAAAAGCTTCTTGTCGAGCACCGTTCGCTTCTTGACGAGATCGCGATGTACCTGCTGAGCAAGGAGACCATCACGGGCGACGAGTTCATGGCCTACGTCAACGCCGACAGCAAAAGGCTGACGGACGGCAGCGAGGCGGAAGAACCGCCCGAGCAGACCGAGGCCCCGTCCGAATCCGAATAAAACCACTCGTGCCCCTGCTGGAAAGCGGGGGCACAGTTCGTTTGCCCCAAACTCCCGGCCTTCTCCTGCCGTGGAGAGGTGCATTTTCAGGGAAAATGACGCAGAGGAGTCCGAGAAGCTCCCGTGCCGGTGCGGCACAGAAAAAATAGCGCGATCCCGCTTGACGCGCAGGGGGAAAGCCTCTATAATAGGGAAGCTTTTGCGGCAAATGATACGAAAAAGAGGAACTGTCGTTATGGCAAGATCGCGTTCCGCCCGTGCGGGCGGTATTCAGATGACCGAAGGGTCACTATACAAAAATATCCTGCTGTTCAGTGTCCCGCTGATTTTCTCACAGCTTTTGCAGGTGCTGTTCAACATGGCGGACGTCGCTGTTGTCGGGAAATTTTCCAGCGCGACGGCGCTCGGCTCCGTCGGCTCTACGTCAACGCTCGTCACGCTGTTTACGGGCTTTCTCATCGGCCTGTCCAACGGCGTCAATGTCCGCGTAGCGCAGTATCTCGGCGCACGTCAGGAAGAAGACACGCGAAATTGCGTCCACACGGCGCTGATTTTGTGTACGCTGTCCGGCGTCGTGATCGCGGTTTTGTGCTTTTTCCTGGCCGCGCCGATGCTGGAGCTGCTGAAAACGAAGGACGATCTGCTGCCCGGCGCAGTGCTCTATTTCCGCATTTACGCGCTCGGTATGCCGGCGCTCGGCATTTTCAACTTCGGCAACGCCGTCCTGAGCGCCAGCGGCGACACGAAGCGGCCCCTGGCCTATCTGACGGCGGCAGGCATCCTGAATGTGATTCTGAACCTGTTCTTCGTCATCGTCTGCAAAATGGCCGCCGACGGCGTGGCGCTGGCAAGCATCATCTCACAGTATCTGTCGGCGGTTCTGGTGCTTCTGCACATGACGCGGCTGACAGACAGCTGCCGCGTGGAGTGGAAGCTTCTGCGCCTGCATGGCAGCGAGGTCGGGCGCATTCTCGGCCTCGGCGTCCCGGCGGGGATTCAGCATATGATCTTTGCGGTCGCGAATCTGTTCATTCAGGTCGGCATCAACTCGTTTGATTCGACCGTCGTTTCCGGCAACTCCGCCGCAGTCAACGTGGACAACGTGATTTACAACGTCATGGCCGCGTTCTATACCGCCTGCTCGACCTTCATGGGCCAGAACTGGGGCGCAGGGAAAAAGGACCGGATGATGAAGAGCTATTACATCAGCCTCGGCTATTCGTTCGCGATCGCGGCGGTTCTCGGCGCGGCGTTTCTTCTGTGCGGCGAACCGTTTCTGTACATCTTCACAAACGACGCGGACGTCGTCGCCGCAGGCATGGAGCGGATGCGGATCATGTGCTTCTCCTACTGCGTCAGCGCCTTCATGGACTGCACCATCGCTGCCTGCCGCGGCCTTGGCCGCAGCTTTGTGCCGACGGTGATCGTGATCATGGGCTCATGCGTGTTCCGCGTGATCTGGGTCTATACGATCTTCGCGCATTTCCACACCATTCCGTCTTTGTATCTGCTCTACATCTTCTCGTGGACGATCACTGCCGCGGCGGAGATCCTCTATTTCATTCGCTGCTGCCGCCGTCTGCGCACGGCGCAGACAGCCTGACGAAGACGCGCACGATTCTGGTCATATCTCCGCGTGATGGTTCGGATCTCACGCGGATATAAGCTGCTATGATGTGCCCCCCGGCCCTGTCCAGACGCGGACAGGGCCGGGGATTTTCCATTCGTGCGCATATTCTCCGATTTTTGACTTGAGAAGTGCGGGAAAGCGTGATAAAATAAATCAAATTGGACCCTTCACGAAAAGGAGCAGAGAATACTATGGCACTGAGAAAGATCGTGACGGTGGGCGACCCCATTCTGACGAAGGTCTGCCGTCCTGTCACAAGGTTTGACCAGAAGCTTGCGATTTTGATCGAGGACATGATCGAGACGATGCACAACGCGAACGGCGTGGGCCTTGCCGGGCCGCAGGTCGGCGTGATGCGCAGGCTCTGCGTCGTCGATACCGGCGAGGAAGACGTAGAGCTTGTGAACCCCGAGGTCGTCGAGGTCAGCGAGGAAACGCAGACCGGCGTGGAGGGCTGTCTGAGCCTGCCCGGCAAATACGGCATCGTCACCCGTCCCGAGCACGTTGTCGTCCGCGCACAGGACCGGAACGGCGACTGGTACGAATATGAGGGCGAGGATATCGTCGCCCGCTGCTTCCTGCACGAGATCGACCATCTTGACGGCCATATGTACACCGAGATCGCCGAACGGATGCTCACGCCGGAGGAGCTGGAGGAGATGACCCGGCAGGAGGAAGAGGAGGACGGGGAATGAGACTCGTCTTCATGGGCACGCCCGAGTTTGCAAGGGCGTGTCTGGAAAAGCTGCATTCGGACGGCTTTGACATTGCTGCCGTCTATACCAAGATCGATACGCCGAAAAACCGCGGCATGAAGCTCATCCCGTCGCCCGTCAAGGAATATGCCCAGTCTGTGGGCCTGCCGGTGTATCAGCCGCAGTCCTTCCGGGACGAGGAGACGGTGCAGCAGCTGCGGGAGCTGAAGCCCGATCTGCTGGTCGTCGTCGCCTACGGCAAAATTCTGCCGCAGGCCGTGCTGGATATCCCGAAATACGGCGCGATCAATATGCACGGCAGCATCCTGCCGCAGCTTCGCGGCTCCGCGCCCGTGCAGCGCTCTATCCTGAACCACTGCGATGAGGCCGGCGTCACCGCCATGTACCTCTCCGCAGGCATGGACGAGGGCGATATCATTGAGATCCGCAAAACGGCAATCCAGCCGCTGGAAACCTCCGAGGAGCTGATGGCGCGCCTTGCGCAGCTCGCCGCGCCCCTCTGCGCCGATACCGTCCGCTCGATCGAGGCTGGGACGGCTCCGCGCATCCCGCAGGATAACGCCCGCGCGACCTACGCGCCCATGCTGTCCAAGGAGGAAAGCCCCATCGACTGGAACCAGCCCGCGAGATTCATTGTCGACCACGTGCGCGGCCTTGTCCCGTGGCCCGTCGCCACGGCGGAGCTTGGCGGCACGGAATTTAAAATTTACCGTGTGGAATATGCCGATCAAAAAACGGAGAAAGCCCCAGGTTCGCTCGTCGCGCTGACGAAAAAGGGCCTGCTCGTCGCCTGTCAGGACGGCAATACCGTTCTTGTCCGTGAGCTGCAGGCCAAGGGCGGCAAGCGTATGCCCGCCCCCGATTATTTCCGGGGACATCCGATCACCATCGAATAAGAGGTAGCTATGAACGCAAGAACGACGGCGCTGTCCGCGCTGATTGCCATGCGGCGGCAGAACGCCTGGGCCGACGGCGCGCTGAAGGACTATACGGCGCGTGACCGGCTCGACCGCCGCGACGCGGCGCTGGCTGCAAGGCTGTTATACGGCGTGGTGCAGAACCGGATGCTGCTGGATTTTTATCTTGCGCAGGCCGTAGCGTCCCCGCTGACAAAATTACAGCCTGTCGTGCTTGATATCCTGCGTCTCGGCGCGTATCAGATCTTATTTCTGGATAAGATCCCCGTCTCTGCCGCCGTCAATGAAGCGGTCGAGCAGACGAAGACCTATGCGAACAAACGCGCCGCCGGTCTGGTCAACGGTTCGCTGCGCACCCTTGCCCGCAGAAAGGACGAGCTGGAAAAGCCGCACGATCTGGCCACGAAATACTCTCACCCGCAGCCGCTCGTCGACTGCCTGCGTGCGTCCATGGACGAGGAAACGCTCGAAGCTTTCCTCGCCGCCGATAATGATATTCCGAAGACTGCGCTGCAAGTAAATCCCCTGAAAGCCGCACCTGAACAGGTCGCTGCTGCGCTGGACGAAGCGGGGGTCGCCTATGAGCCGCACCCGTGGCTTCCCGGCTGCTTCCTCGTCTCCGGCACGGGCAATCTCGAATCGCTGCCGCTGTTCCAGTCCGGCGCGGTCTATGTGCAGGACGCCGCCGCAAAGCTGGCCGTGCTGGCCTCCGGCGCGGCGCCCGGCATGCGCGTGCTCGACTGCTGCGCGGCCCCCGGCGGCAAGAGCTTCGCCGCCGCCATGCAGATGGAAAATACGGGCAGCATCCTGTCCTGCGACCTGCACGCGCATAAGATTTCCCTGATCGAAAAAAATGCCGCCCGGCTCGGCATTTCCATCCTGAAGGCCGAACAGCGCAGTGCGTCGGAGTTTGACCCCGCGCTCGAAGCGCAGTTTGACCTCGTCATCGCCGACGTGCCGTGCTCCGGCCTCGGCGTCATCCGCAAAAAGCCGGACATCCGCTATAAGCCGCTGGACGCCATCGAGCGCCTGCCGGAGGTGCAGCGCGCCATTCTGGAAACCGTCAGCCGCTATGTAAAGCCCGGCGGCGCACTCCTTTACAGCACCTGTACCGTCCGAAAAGAGGAAAACGAGGCTGTCGCCCTGCCGTTTTTGCAGGCACACCCGGAATTTTCACTGGAACCGTTCCCAGTCCCGGACGGACTTGACCTTCCCAACGAGGGCTATGCCGCGCTCCTGCCGCACAAACACGCGGCGGACGGCTTTTTCATCTGTAAGCTGAGGAAACACGCATGAAACAGGATATCAAATCCATGACGCTGGCCGAGCTGCAAGACGCGTTCGCGGCGCTTGGTGAACCGAAATTCCGCGCAAAGCAGGTCTTCGCGTGGCTGCACCGCGGCGCGGTCAGCTTCGAGGCCATGACGAACCTCTCCAAGCCCCTGCGCGAAACGCTGGACAGCCTCTATTTCATCAATAAGCCCACCGTCGCCCGCAAGCAGATCTCCAGGCTTGACGGGACGATCAAATATCTCTGGAGGCTGCGCGACGGCAACTGCGTCGAATCCGTCGTCATGCAGTACCACCACGGCAACACCGTCTGCATCTCCTCGGAGGTCGGCTGCCCGATGGGCTGCAAGTTCTGCGCGTCGACCATCGGCGGCCTTGTCCGGCGGCTGGAGCCGTCGGAGCTTCTTGATCAGGTGCTTTTTTCCCAGCTGGATTCCGGCCTGCCGATCTCCAACATTGTCCTGATGGGCATCGGCGAACCATTGGATAACTTCGACAACGTCATGCGTTTTCTGGAGCTTGTCAACAGCCCGGACGGCATGAACATCGGGATGCGCCACATCAGCCTTTCCACCTGCGGCCTCGTCGACAAGATCGAACAGCTTGCCGAACGCGATCTGCAGCTGACGCTTTCCGTGTCCCTGCACTCGCCGGACGACGAATCGCGCAGTAAGATCATGCCCGTCAACCGCCGCTGGCCGGTCGATACACTGCTGGCAGCCTGCCGTGATTATTTTGCGAAGACCGGGCGGCGCATTTCCTTTGAATATACCATGATAAGCGGCGTGAGCGACAGGCCGGAGCAGGCGCAGCTGCTGGCAAAGAAGCTGGCCGGAATGGGCGCGCACGTCAATATGATCCCACTCAACAACGTCACCGAAAGCGGCCTGCATACCTCATCCAGACAGGCCATCCGCCGCTTCCAGACCATTCTGGAGGAAAACGGCGTCACCGCGACGCTCCGCCGGACGCTCGGCAGCGATATCGACGCTTCCTGCGGCCAGCTGCGCCGCAAATATGAATCAAACTGACTGAAGGAGGAATCTCCATGCAGACCTGGGGTTTGACCGATCCGGGCAATATCCGGCAGCAGAATCAGGATTCCTACGCGATCGTGCCGTTTGGCCGCGACCGTGTGCTCATGATCGTCTGCGACGGCATGGGCGGCGCGAAATCCGGAAACGTTGCCAGCAGTCTCGCCGTCGAGGTCTTCACGGACGAGGTGCGCCGCACGCAGCGCCCCGGCATGACACCGGAAAAGGCCGCCGCCATGCTCCGCAGCGCACTGGAGCTGTCCAACAGCGCTGTCTATGAGCAGTCGCAGCTGAGCGATGATTTTACCGGCATGGGCACGACGCTCGTCGCCGCCTGGATCAGCCGCGATCTGGCCGTCGTCATCAACGTCGGCGACAGCCGCGCCTACCACTTCACCCGCGAGGACGTGCGCCTTATCACGCGCGACCATTCCATGGTCGCCTACATGGTCGAGCGCGGAGAGCTGACGCAGGAACAGGCCAAGCTCCACCCCGGCAAAAACGTCATCACCCGCGCCGTCGGCACCGAGCCGGAGGTCGAGGGCGATATCTTCACCTGCCGCCTGCGCCGCGACGAGTGCATTCTGCTCTGCTCTGACGGCCTTTCCAACGAAATGGCCGATCAGGAAATGCTTTTTGAGGTCGTCCACGGTCTGAGCAAAAGCGACTGCTGCCAGCGGCTGCTGCACATCGCCAAGAACCGCGGCGCACCCGACAACGTGACCGTCACGCTGGCGGCTGTCTGACGGGAGGGCGCATAGGATGAAATTTTTCGGAAAGGAGCGAGCCTGATGGACCGATACATCGGAAAGCTGTTGGATAACCGCTATGAGATCCTTGAAAAAATCGGCTCCGGCGGCATGGCGGACGTCTACAAGGCCCGCTGTCACCGCCTCAACCGGCTCGTGGCCATTAAAATATTAAAGGAAGACCTCTCGCAGGATGCAGAGTTCCGCCGCCGCTTCCACGCCGAATCGCAGGCCGTCGCCATGCTCTCGCACCCGAATATCGTGAGCGTCTACGACGTGTCGCGTTCAGACAACATCGACTACATCGTCATGGAGCTGATCGAGGGCATTACCCTCAAGCAGTATATGGAGCAGAAGGGCACGCTCAACTGGCGCGAGGCCCTGCACTTCTCCACGCAGATCTGCAAGGCACTTGAGCACGCGCACAGCCGCGGCATCGTCCACCGTGACATCAAGCCCCATAATATCATGATTTTGAAGGACGGCAGCGTCAAGGTCGCGGACTTCGGCATTGCCCGCGTCTCCTCCGCACAGAACACCCTCACGCGCGAGGCGCTCGGCTCCGTCCACTATATCTCGCCCGAGCAGGCCAAGGGCGCGCAGGTCGACTGCCGCGCCGACCTCTATTCTCTCGGCGTCGTCATGTACGAAATGCTGACGGGACGCCCGCCGTATGACGGCGATACGCCCGTTTCTGTCGCCATTCAACACATTAACGGCCATCCCACCATGCCGCGTGAGCTGAACCCCTCCATTCCGCTCGGCCTTGAGCAGATCACCATGCACGCCATGACGGCGGAGCTGTCGCACCGCTATCCCTCGGCGACCCGTATGCTCCACGATCTGGAGGAATTCCGCAAGGAGCCGAACATCGTCTTTGACTTTACCGCCGAGGCTGACAGCATCGACGTGCAGCGCCTTCTGAACGACCCCGATTATATGCCCAAGACGCTGGGCCGCACGAACGCGGTCAAGGGCGCACTTGCCGACGCGGTCGCGAAGAAAAAGCAGCTCGAGCAGGACAAAAAGGCCCAGCAGGACGCCTCCCGGCGCGGCAGCCGCATCGCGGTCATCGCCGGCGTCGTCTGCATCGCGCTGGCCGTGATCGTCATCTGCTATTTCCTGTACAATTATTTCTTCTCCGGCCTGTTTGGAAAGACGGAGGAAACGGCTGTCCCGCGGCTCATCGGCCTGACCGCCGACCAGATCCGGGCCGAGGATTATCCGGACTTCGTCATTCAGATCGACGGCTACGTCGAAAGCAGCCAGTATGCGGCGGGCGTCGTCGTCGACCAGTCCCCGCTGCCTGAAAAGCAGGCGAAGGTCGGCAGCACCATCAAGCTGACCGTCTCCGCGGGCGTCAGCGAGACGAAAATGCCGCCGCTTGTCAATCTCACGCGGCAGAACGCCGAGCAGCAGCTGAACGCCCTCGGCCTGAACCTGAACATTCAGATCGAAGAGCGCAAGGACGATATCTATACTGAGGGCTATGTCATCCAGACAGACCCGGTCAGCGATACGCCGCTCACCAGCGGCCAGACCGTTACCCTCGTCGTCTCGCTCGGCCCGGATATCGAGCTGACCGAGGTTCCGACGCTCGTTGGCGAGGACGTGGACAAGGCGCTGCAGATGATCGCGGACGCCGGACTGCAAAACGGCAGCATCCGCAGCGACGACAGCGACCTGCCCGCGGGCACGGTCACGTTCCAGTCCATCGACGGCGGCCAGATGGTCAAAAAGGATACCGTCATCAACCTGCGCGTGTCCAAAGGCCCAGAGGAGGCCGCGACTCCGGTCGTGACCAATCTGACGCAGGATCAGGCTGTTCTGCAGGACGAGTCGGTCACGCTCTCCATCTCCGCCTATGCCTCCGACGACGGGACGCTCCGCTACGCCTGGTACATGAGCACCGACGGCGGCTATGAAAACGCCGCGCTCGTCTCGCGCAGCCGGGAAGGGAACACCACCTGCGCTGCCGATACCTCCGTCCCCGGCACGTATTACTATTTCTGCGTCGTGGAAAACTCCCTCGGCGACGATACGAAGACCACCAAGTCCAACATGATCGAGGTCGTCGTGCAGGAGAAGACCGTCGAGAAGACCATCGAGGTCAATCTTCCGAGCAAAAGCGGCCTGTATGAGATCACTGTCTATGTCGACGGCGTGCTGCAATACGGCCCGGCCTCCGTGTCGATCACAGACGACCGCTCTGTGATTGTCGAGGTCACGGTCAGGGGCAAGGGTACGCTCCCGGTCGACGTCTACCTCGACGGCGCGATCTACGATTCGCAGCTGATCCTGTTTGAGTAAGCGCATGGAAGAGTATCGCATCATCAAAGCCCTGAGCGGCTTCTATTATGTACAGACGGAGGACGGCGTTGTCGAGTGCCGCGCCAGAGGCCGCTTCCGGCGGCAGGACCAGTCGCCCCTCGTCGGCGATTTCGTCCGTATCACCCGGCAGGGGGACAAGGGTGTTCTGGAGGCGCTTCTGCCTCGGAAAAACGCGTTTATCCGCCCGGCGGTCGCCAATATCGACCAGCTCGTCGTGCTGGCTTCCTGCGCCATCCCGGTGACGGAGCCGTTTCTCATCGACCGCGTCCTCGCCATCGCCCAGCTGCAAAACGTCCCGGCCCTCGTCGTCGTCAACAAGGACGATCTGGCTCCGGCGCAGCCACTTGCGGAGATCTACCGCAGAGCGGGCGTCCCCGTGCTCGTCACGAGCGCGGAAACAGGCGAGGGCATCGAGGCCCTGCGCGAAGCGCTTGCAGGAAAGCTCTCCTGCCTGACCGGAAATTCCGGCGTCGGCAAATCCAGCCTTCTGAACCGCGCCTGCCCGCAGCTTCAGCTGCCCGTCGGCGAGGTTTCGGAAAAGCTCGGCCGCGGCCGCCATACCACGCGCCACATTGAGCTTTACAGCCTGGGAAGCAATACGTTCGTCGCCGATACCCCCGGCTTCTCCGCGTTCGACACCGAGCGCATGGAGCTGGTGCACAAGGAGCAGCTGCAATATGCCTTCCCGGAGTTCGCTCCGTATCTCGGCCATTGCCAGTTTCCAGACTGCGCCCACCGGAAAGAGCCCGGCTGCGCCGTCCGTAAGGCCCTCGCCGAAGGAAAAATCGGCCAGACCCGCTATAGCAGCTACGAGCGCCTGTACGAGCTGGCCAGCCAGCTCAAGGAATGGGAGCTCAAATGAAAAACCCGCGCCCGGACGCACAACAAGCCGTCCGGGTGCGGGTTTGTTCTATGATCAAGAGAGAAATGAGCTTGCCTGAGTGTATGTGGGCATCGACCCCTACAGCTGCAGCCGGACAGGTGAGGATCACTCGTTCTGCGCGTTCTCTCCCGCCTTTGCTTTTTTAATGTACCGGTAAATGCTTGCCTGCGAACAGGACAGCTTTTTGACCGTGAACTGCACCGCGCCGCGCAGCTCGAACATCCCCTGCTCGTGCAGCTGGGCGATGATGCGGGTGCGCTCGGCCTGCGTCAGGCGGTCGAGCGGCACGTTGACGGACTTCGTGACCGTCTCGAACAGCTCCTCCATGAGGCTGTTCATGTCCGATTGGAAATGCTCCGCCGGGACGGCTGCCGCGTGCTGCGGCTGCATGGGCTGCTTGGCGGGCGCGTCGACAGGGAAGTAGTGGTGATGGACAAAATCGTCCGGGTGGATGAGCTTGAGAATGGCGTCGCTGATCTCGTGGAACCGGCTGTCGTCAAAATTGATGCACAGCAGGCCGACCAGCTTGCCGCCGTCCTTGATAAACATCGTGCTCGAACGGATGGTCTTTCCGTTTGCAAGCTGTCCGGTGTAGTTCAGATTATAGTCGCTCGTCTCGTACTGCTTCTGCATGATCATGCGCAGCGCCGCGTTTGTGATCGGCGCGCCGACGTCGCGGCCGCTGATGGTGCCGTTGGCAATGGCGGCCACGCGGCTGGTTTCCGGCAGGATCTCATGCAGTACGACCTCATAATCCGGCCCAAGCGTTGCGCCGAGGTATTCGACCAGCACGGTATACTGCCGAAGCATCTGTTCCGTCATAGGGCTTCCTCCTTATGATGTGTCCGTATTTCTCATACTAGCACAGTTTTTTCGCGAAAGCAACGAAATCCGCCCGATTTTCTCACTGTATTTTCTCAAAACGAGAAATATTTTTTTAACATACGAAAATTAATAGTAAAAATTGTGCGAAATGCACAATTTTGAGTTTTTTATCTGTTGGTTTACAGTAATTATATTGACAACTGAATCGCGAAGTGATAAACTCTTATCATAATGAGGAGGTGAGGACAGTTTATGAAAACCGTCATTTCTACTGAAAAGGCCCCCGCGGCCATCGGCCCGTATTCGCAGGGCATCCAGGCAGGCAGCCTGATCATCACATCCGGCCAGCTGCCCATCGACCCGGCAACCGGCGCGTTCCCCGCAACCATCGAGGAGCAGACCCGTCAGTCCCTCGAAAACTGCAAGGCAGTTCTCGCAGCGGCAGGCGCGGCCATGGAAAACGTCATCAAGACGACCGTTTTCCTCAGCGACATGAACAACTTCGCAGCCATGAACGGCGTGTACGCCGCGTTCTTCGAGGGCGCTTGCCCCGCGCGCAGCGCAGTTGAGGTCGCACGTCTTCCGAAGGATGCGCTCGTCGAGATCGAGTGCATCGCCGTCCTGTAAGCAGGAAAAAACCGTGAATTGATACTGTCCGCCAGGCGCCGGCAAAACCTGTCTGCGACGACCGGGGTATCTCCAAAACAATCGGCGTAAAAACGCCAATACTAATGGAGGTCAGTATTATTATGAGCAACGAATATCCGCTGAATGTCCCCGCGCCCCATCATTTTACCTTTGCCGTCCGCGATATTCCCGACGTTACCGTCGAGCAGCGCGAACGCGTCCTGAAAGCCACCCATTATAATGAGTTTGCATTCCCCGCCGGTATGCTGACGGTCGATATGCTCTCCGACTCCGGCACCACCGCCATGACCAACCACCAGTGGGCCTCCCTGTTCCTGGGCGACGAGGCATATGGCCGCAACACCGGCTACTATGTCCTGCTCGACACCTTCCGCGACATCTTTGAGCGCGGCGGCGAAAAGAACTGGAAAAAGATCCTCGATCTTGTCCGCACCGACTGCCGCGACGTCGAGACCATGATGGAAAAGGTCTACCTGCCCGAATACGAGGGCGGCCTCTTTAACGGCGGCGCAGCCCAGATGGAGCGCCCCAACACCTTCATCATCCAGCAGGGCCGCGCAGCGGAATCCGTTCTGATGGAGATCGTCAAGAAGATCCTCGCCGCCCGTCATCCGGGTAAGGTCTTCACCATCCCCTCCAACGGCCACTTCGACACCACCGAGGGCAACATCAAGCAGATGGGCTCCATCCCCAGAAACCTCTATCATAAGGAGCTTCTGTATCAAGTACCCGAAGGCGGCAAGTACGAGAAGAACCCGTTCAAGGGCAACATGGACATCGAAAAGCTGGAGCAGCTCATCACCACGGTCGGCCCCGAGAATGTCCCGCTGGTCTTCACCTGCATCACCAACAACCCCATCTGCGGCCAGCCGGTCTCCATGGGCAACATCCGTGAGATCAACCGCGTTGCGCACAAGTACAACATCCCCCTGATCTTCGACGTCGCTCGCTGGGCTGAAAACTGCTACTTCATCAAGATGAATGAAGAAGGCTATGCCGACAAGTCCATCGCCGAGATCGCCACCGAGATGTTCTCCTACTGCGACGGCTTCTGCATGTCCGCCAAGAAGGATGGCCACGCCAACATGGGCGGCATGGTTGCCTTCCGCGACAAGGGCCTGTTCTGGCAGAACTTCTCCGATTTCAACGAGGACGGCACCGTCAAGACCGACGTCGGCGTTCTGCTCAAGGTCAAGCAGATCTCCTGCTACGGCAACGACTCCTACGGCGGTATGTCCGGCCGTGACATCATGGCGCTGGCTGTCGGTCTGTACGAAAGCTGCGACTTCAACTACATGGACGAGCGCATCAAGCAGTGTGAATATCTCGCACAGGGCTTCTACAAGGCAGGCGTCAAGGGCGTCGTTCTTCCCGCCGGCGGCCATGCTGTTTACATCAACATGGATGAGTTCTTCGACGGCAAGCGCGGCCATGAAACTTTTGCCGGCGAAGGTTTCTCGCTTGAACTGATCCGCCGCTACGGCATTCGTGTTTCCGAGCTGGGCGACTATTCCATGGAATACGACCTCAAGACCCCGGAGCAGCAGGCAGAGCTTGCAAACGTCGTGCGCTTCGCCATCGACCGCAGCCGCCTTACGCAGGAGCATCTCGACTACGTCATCGCAGCCGTCAAGGCTCTGTATGAAGACCGCGAATCCATCCCCAACATGCGTATCGTCTGGGGCCACAACCTCCCGATGCGCCACTTCCACGCGTTCCTCGAGCCGTATCCCAACGAGGAAAAGTAAGCAATTCACAACAGAAGAAAGCAAGTAAACCTGGACGGCGCTGCGCCGGGGCTCCCGGCGCAGCGTGACAGTCGAATCCAACATTCTTATTGGAGGGAAAGAAATGGCTGACAAACAGGCAACCACACAGCGCGACGGCTTTAAATCCAAATGGGGCTTTATTCTGGCCTGCATCGGTTCCGCCGTCGGCATGGGCAACATCTGGCGCTTCCCCATCATGGTCTCCCTTTGGGGCGGCATGACATTCCTGATTCCGTATTTCATCTGCGTGATCCTCATCGGCTCCACCGGCGTTATCGGCGAGTTCGCACTCGGTCGTGCCACCGGCGCAGGCCCCATCGGCGCGTTCGGTAAGTGCACCGAGCTGCGCGGCAACCGCAAGATCGGCGAAGCCATCGGCTTCATCCCGGTTCTCGGCTCCATGGCGCTGGCCATCGGCTATACCGTCGTCATGGGCTGGATCTTCAAGTACACCGCGATCGCCATTACCGGCGATATGCACGCCATGGGCCAGGATATGGCGGCCATCGGCGGCCACTTCGACATCGTTGCGATCAGCAACCTGCCGTGGATCATCGTTGCAATCGTTGCCTCGTTCGCCATCATGGCGATGGGCGTTTCCGGCGGCATTGAGAAGGCCAACAAGGTCATGATGCCGGTTCTGTTCTTCCTGTTCGTGGGCCTCGGCATCTACATTGCGTTCCTGCCCGGCGCAAGCGAAGGCTACAAGTACATCTTCACGCTCGACCCCAAGGGCCTTGCAAATCCGATGGTCTGGATCTTCGCTTTCGGTCAGGCGTTCTTCTCCCTGTCCGTCGCGGGCAACGGCTCCGTCATCTATGGCTCTTATCTGCCCAAGAATGAAAACCTGCCTGGCTCCGCCAGAAACGTTGCCGTTTTCGATACGCTGGCTGCTCTGCTCGCCGCGTTCGTTATCATCCCCGCCATGGCAGCGGGCGGCGCTCCGCTGGAGAAGGGCGGCCCCGGCCTCATGTTCGTCTGGCTGGTCAACGTCCTCAACGGCATGCCCGGCGGCCGGATCATCGGCGTCATCTTCTTCGTCTGCGTTCTGTTCGCCGGCCTCAGCTCCATCATCAACCTGTATGAAGCACCCGTTGCGACCCTGCAGGATAACCTGAAGCTGAAGCGCGTTCCGGCTACTGCCATCATCCTTGTCATTGGCTGCGTGATTGCAATCCTCATCCAGAAGATCACCTCCGAGTGGATGGACGTCGTCTCGATCTACATCTGCCCGCTCGGCGCTCTGCTGGCTGGTATCATGTTCTTCTGGGTTGCCGGTAAGAAATTCGTCCTCGACGAAGTCAACGACGGCCTCCAGAAGCCCATCGGCGGCTGGTTCTATCCGCTTGCCAAGTATGTCTACTGCATCCTCTGCATCGTAGCGCTTGTTGCAGGCGCAGCCCTCGGCGGCATCGGCTGATACACCATTCCAATTTCCCAAAACGCGCGTACCGGGGAGCCGGTACGCGCGTTTGCACTTAGGGTGTATCTGAAAACTCCCAACGCACCCGGACAGCGGGCCTTTTTGCGGTGCGCCGCGTCATTTTTCCTTGAAATACGTCAGTATTCCTGCGAAAAAATGTCTTGCGCAACGCAAAAATCCCTCGCTGCCGGTCACATCATGAGTTCTCAGATACACCCTAGGACAAGACTGTGACGTTCGGTTTATACGAAAAAAACAAAACCGAACGCATCTGGTAGGGGCGGGGCTCTGCTCCGCCCAGCAGGATACGGTGGTTTTATGGAGCTTTACGGCGAACTCGTATGCACTTGCCTGCTTAACTGTCGGGGCGATGTGGGCATCGACCGCGACAACCAGCCGTGCGGACACTTACGGATTCGCCGCAGATTTCTGAAAAAAGCACTGCATCCCGCAGGCGGACAGAGTCGTCCGCCCCTTCGAACCGACCTTCTGCAAACAGGTCTTTTAACGAAACAACAGCCGCTCTCGGAGTGAACCGGGAACGGCTGGTTTTATGTCTTTATCGCAGTGTCACGCCGAGGTCGTTTTTGAGCTTTTCCAGAACGGCGTTCGTGACACCGGTGGTGTCCTCGTCGGTGAGCGTGCGGTCGTCCGCGCGCAGCTCAAGGCTGAACGCAACGCTCTTCTTGCCCGGTGCAATGCCGGGGCCGCGGTAGATATCAAACAGCTGGATGGAGCGCAGCAGCTTGCCGCCCGCCTTCTTGATGCAGGCTTCGAGCATACCGACGGTCATCGCCTCGTCGCACACCAGCGCCAGATCGCGGCTGACGGTCGGGAACTTGGGCAGGCTGTGGAACACACGTTCCGGTGCAAGCGCAGCCTGCAGGCCGGTGAAGTCCAGCTCCGCGACATAGACCTCGCCGTCGATGCCGTAGCCCTCCGCGACCAGCGGGTGGATCTGACCGATCACGCCGAGCTTTTTGCCGTCGATGATAATATCGGCGCAGCGGCCCGGATGATAGCTCGGGTTCTTCGTGTCGGCGATATACGCCGCCGGATGCACGTTCAGCTGTTCGAGCAGCGCGTCGATCTCGCCCTTGAGCGTGAAGAAATTCTCATGCTCGCCATACGTACCGAAGATCATGCGCTTCGGCTCGTCCGGCAGCTTCTGGCCCTCGACCGGCAGATAGATCTTGCCGATCTCATAGAGCTTGACGCCCTTGTTCTTGAACGCATAGTTGCGGGAGAGGATATCCAGCATACTCGGCAGAATGACCGTGCGCATGATGGAGGTATCCTCGCCGAGCGGATTGACGAGCTTGACCGTTTTGCGCAGCGGGCTGTCCGCCGGAAGGCGGATGGCATCGAACGAGGACGGGGAGACGAAGGAATACGTGATGATCTCGCTGTAGCCCAGCGCTCTTGCCGCCGCACCAGCGGCGTTTTCCAGCTTCTGCTCGTCGGAATAGCCGCCCATGGTGGTCGCGCCGCGCATGAGGGTGGTTTCAATGTTGTTGTAGCCGTAATACCGGGCGACTTCCTCCGCGATATCGGCCATCACGCGCAGATCGGGCCGCCAGGACGGAACCTGGATCATGCCGTCCACGACGGGGACTTCCTCGCGGCGCAGATACTCGATCATATCCGCCTCGGAGATATCCGTGCCGAGCAGCGCGTTGATGCGCTCCGGCTCGAGCTTGACCGTGACGGGCTGCGGAACATAGTTCAGAACGTCGATCATGCCGTCCATGACCTCGCCCGCGCCAAGCAGCTCGACCAGCTCGCACGCACGGTTGACGGCGGGGACGGTCAGCATCGGGTCAATGTCCTTTTCAAACTTCGCGGACGCGTCCGTGCGCATACCGAGCGCCAGCGCCGTCTTGCGGATAGAGGAACCGAGAAAGTTCGCGGATTCGAAGACCACGTCGATCGTATCGTCCACGATCTCGCTGTTTTCGCCGCCCATCACGCCTGCAAGGCCGACCGGCTTCGTCTCGTCGGCGATGACGAGCATATCCGGCTGAAGCGTGCGAACATTGCCGTCCAGCGTCGTGAGCGTCTTGTCCTCGCCCGCACGGCGGACGACGATTTTGCCGCCCTTGACATAGCGGTAGTCAAATGCGTGCATCGGCTGGCCGTATTCGACCATGACATAATTTGTGATATCAACGATATTGTTGATCGGACGGATGCCCGCCGAGCGCAGACGCTGGCGCATCCACTTGGGGCTGGGCGCGATCTTGACATTGCGCACCATACGAGCTGTGTAGCGCGGGCACAGGTCGTCTGCCTGCACATCAACATCAAGCAAATCGCAGAGATTTCCTTCTGCGCCGCCCTTGACGACCGGCTCATGGTGCTTCATCGGCACATTGAATGCGGCGGCCGTCTCACGGGCGAGTCCGATGAGCGAATAGCAGTCCGGGCGGTTGTTCGTGATCTCGAATTCGACGATGGAATCATCGTTGCCGATGACGACGTTCATATCCTCGCCGACCTCGCAGCCCTCGTCGTTCAGAATCCAGATGCCGTCGGCATACGCCTCCGGGCAGTCATGCTCGGTCAGGCCAAGCTCCTTGTAGGAGCACAGCATGCCGCAGGATTCCACGCCTCGCAGCTTGCCCTTCGTGATGTGGATGCCGCCGGGCAGGTACGAATTGTGCTGCGCGACCGGAACCAGATCGCCCTCGTGCACATTCTGTGCGCCCGTGACGATCTGCACCGGCTCACCGGAGCCGCAGTCGACCATGCAGACCCACATATGGTCGGAGTTTTCATGCTTTTTCATCGACAGGACCTTGCCGACGACGACGTTTTTGATCTCCGCGTCCATGCGCTCGGTCGTCTCGACCTTCTGACCGGCGAGGGTCATGACGGAGTCGTATTCTTTATCCGTAGCCGTGATATCAACGAATTCACGGAGCCATTTTCTCGAAATATTCATGTCGTACCCTCCTTAGAACTGAGACAGGAAGCGAATGTCGTTTTCGAAGATCATGCGCATATCGCTGATCTTGAACCGGCGCATGGCCATACGCTCAAGGCCGATGCCGAAGGCGAAGCCGGAGTAGATTTCCGGGTCAATATCGCAGCCGGCCAGTACCTTCGGGTGCACCATACCGGCGCCCAGCAGCTCGATCCAGCCCTCGCCCTTGCAGGTCGAGCAGCCCTTGCCGCGGCAGTTGAAGCACTGCACGTCGACCTCACAGCTCGGCTCGGTGAACGGGAAGTGGTGCGGGCGGAAGCGGACAACGGAATCTTGGCCGTACATGGCCTTGATGAGCGTCTCAAGCGTGCCCTTGAGATCGGCCATCGTGATGCCCTTGTCGATGACAAGGCCCTCGATCTGGTGGAACATGGGGGAGTGCGTCGCGTCGACCTCGTCCTTGCGATACACGCGGCCGGGGGCCAGAATGCGGATCGGCGGCTGGCCGATGGCCTCCATGGCGCGGATCTGCATGGGGCTGGTCTGTGTGCGCAGGAGGACTTCTTCGTCATCTGTCACATAGAACGTGTCGCTGCGGTCGCGGGAGGGGTGGTTCTCGGCGATATTCAGCTTGGTGAAGTTATAGTCGGCAAGCTCGACCTCCGGGCCGTCGAGGATCTTGAAGCCCATGGAGATAAAAATATCCTTGGCCTCGTCGAGCGCCTTGTTCATCGGATGCCGGTGACCCAGCTGGACAGGGGTTCCGGGGATGGTCACGTCGATGGCCTCGGCCTCCAGTCTGGCCTCCATGGCCTTTTCTTTCAGTTCGGCGCGGACGGTTTCGATTTTTTCCTCAATGGCGGCGCGGACGTTGTTCGCGGCCTGACCCATGACGGGGCGCTCCTCTGCGGACAGCTTGCCCATCGTCTTCAAAACGCCGGTCAGCTCGCCCTTCTTGCCGAGAAAGCGCACGCGCAGCGCGTCCAGCTCCCCGGCGTCCTTGACGCTTTCCAGCGCGCCGAGCGCTTCCTGCCGGATTTTTTCGAGTTGTTCCTTCATAAACGAATGCTCCTTTTCGTGATAATACAAAAAAATAAGCCCTCCGCCCGGAATCGGGACGAAAGACCATGCTTCCGCGGTACCACCCGCTGTTCGCAGAAAAATCTGCGCTGCTTTCTGCCCGGTAACGGCGGCAATAACCGGCGCGTCCTAGTAGGGGAGTGACCCCGTTCAAACGGCAGCTCACGAGAGAAAGCCCTGCGGCCCAACCGGGAGGCGGCTTCCAGCAAAACCCGCCCTCTCTGTACCCGGCCCTATCGGACAGGACAGCTCGATCCTCGCTTTTTCCAGATATCAGATGCATTTTAGCACAACAACCGCCGTTTGGCAACAGCTTTTTCGGAAAAAGCACAGAAAACCCGGCGGCTGCGCGCCGCCGGGAGAAATTTCTTATTGCAGTCCCTTGCCCGCTTTGACCTTGTCGAATTCCGCCTCGATCTGTGCGTCAGGCTCTGCCGTGAGCAGGGAGACGGCGACGATCACGATCACGCTGAAGACGAACGCGGGCAGCAGCTCATAGATGCCGAACATCCCGCCGAGGGGCTTCAGAACGAGCTTCCAGAAGAAGACCATCGCGCCGCCCGCGACCATACCGGCGATCGCGCCCTGATATGTCGTGCGCTTCCAGAACAGGCACAGGAGCATCAGCGGGCCGAAGGCCGCGCCGAAGCCCGCCCACGCAAACGACGTGATGCCGAAGATGGTCGAGTTGGAGTTCCAGGCGATCGCCATGGCGACGATGGTGATGAGCACCAGCGTGATGCGCGAGCACCACATGACCTGCTTTTCCGTCGCATCCTTCTTGAACACGCCGCGATACAGGTTCTGGCTGACGGCGCTGGCCGAGATCAGCAGATACGAATCGGAGGACGAGATCGCCGCGGCCAGCACGCCCGCGCAGGCGAAGCCCGCGAGGATCGGCGGCAGATAGGACGTCGCCGCGTCAATGAAGATATTTTCCGCATCGTTGTTGGACAGATAATCAAGCCCCGCGACGCTGCGGCCCACGACGCCGATGAACACGGCGGCGGCCATCGAGATCACGACCCAAATGATCGCCACGCGGCGGGAGCGGCCCAGCTCATGCTCGGAGCGGATGCCCATGAACCGCAGCAGCACCTGCGGCATACCGAAATAGCCAAGACCCCACGCAAGGCAGGACGCAATGGACAGCGCGCCGTAAGGACGGCCTGCACCAAAAGCGTTGACCTCTGTGGTCGAGGGCGTCGCCGTGCGTACCATGGAGAAGAAGCCGTCAATGCTCTTCGCGTTTTCGATGACTGTGTTCAGTCCACCTGCGGAAACGACCGACAGGATCAGGATCAGCACCAGCACCGTGACCATCACAACGCCCTGCATGAAATCGGACGCGCTCTCGGCCAGATACCCGCCGAGGAACGTGTAGGCCAGCACGAACACGGCAGCGACGATCATCATGCCGCCGTAGGAGAAGCCGAACAGATTTGCGAACAGCTTGCCGCACGTGGACAGGCACTGCGCCGCGTAGACGCTGAAGAAAATGATGATAATGAGCGAGCAGATCGTCATGATGATCTTTTTCTTCTCATGGAAGCGGTTCGAGAAGAAGTCCGGCAGCGTGAATGCGTTCACGGCGATGGAATACCGGCGCAGCCGCTTCGAAACGATCAGGAAGTTGAGGTACGTGCCGATGGCAAGCCCGATGCACGTCCAGCCCGCGTCCGCAAGGCCCGTCCAATACGCAAGGCCGGGCAGGCCCATCAGCAGATAGCCGGACATATCGGACGCCTCCGCGCTGAACGCCGTGACCCACGGGCCGAGGCTGCGTCCGCCGAGAAAATACGACTCGGCGTCCTTATTCGCGCGTCCGGCAAAATAAATGCCGATGCCGACGACAGCGGCCATATACAAAATCATGGCCAGCAGATGCTGCAGATTTGCTCCACTCATAACGCATTTCTCCGTTTCTTTCTCTTGACACATTACAAATATTCATGTATAATATCAAGGAACTTCATAATATGCGCGTATGATAACACGTTAAAGTGAAAAAAGCAAGAGGTTTTTCAGTATGGATACGAAAAAATATGAGGCTTTTGAAAAAACAGTGGAGCTGCAGTCTCTGACAAAGGCCGCGCAGGAGCTGGGCCTTACGCAGTCCGGCGTCAGCCATATGCTCTCCGCCATCGAGGCGGAGCTTCAGCTGCCGCTTTTGAAGCGCACGCGCACCGGCGCACGCCTCACGCCGGAGGGCGAGCAGATGATGCCCTATATTCACGAGATCGTGCGGCAGGAAAGGCTGCTGCGGCAGGCGGCGGAACGCCTGCATACGCTCGTTACCGGCAAGATCCGCATCGGCACGTTCACCAGCGTCGCCACGCACTGGCTGCCCGCCATGATGATGCAGTTCCAGAAGGAGCACCCGCAGGTGGATTTCCAGCTTTTCAACGGCGACTATCATGATATCGACACCTGGCTCGGCGACGGCAGCGTCGATCTTGCGTTTACAACGCTTCCCGCCCGTCCTGGCTGCCGCTGCACACCGCTGTACGAGGATGCGCTGGCCGCCGTCCTGCCGAAGGGGCACCCATTGGGGCAAAGTCCGGTCTGCCGGGTCGAGGAGCTGGCAAAGGAGCCGTTTATTTCACTCCTGGAATCCTCCAATCATGACGTGCGCCGTGCGTTTCATGCAGTCAAGGCCCGGCCAAACATCCGCTTTGAGACGAAGGATGATTATGCCGTTATCGCCATGGTCCGGCAGGGACTGGGCGTGAGCATCATGCCGTCCCTGCTGCTGCGCGGCAACACAGACGGCGTGGAGATCCGCCCCATCGACCCGCCCGCCAGCCGCACCATTGCTCTTGCCGCTGCGACCGATGCCCCTGCCGCCACCCGCTTCGCGGACTTCGCAGTCCACTGGGTCAGAGAGAACACATAAAAAACCGGGCCGCTGCGGCTTGCAGCGGCCCGGAGCATTTATTTCCGGCTCAGTCGGGCTTCCATATAGTTGTGCGCGGCAGTTTCAAATTCGTCGGCAAGGGGCGGAAGCTCCACTTTGCCATATTTGCGTTCGAGCGCAAGCTTGAGGATCAGATCGGCCAGCTTCGGGTTTTTGGGCAGCAGACAGCCGTGGGAATAGGACGCGAAGACGTTTTTGTAGCGTGCGCCCTCCGTCCCGTCCTCGCCGTTGTTGCCGTATCCCTCGAGGACTTTGCCGAGCGGCTTCACGCCGGAGCCGAGATACGTCTTGCCGGAGTGGTTTTCAAAGCCGACAATTTTACAGTTCGCCTCGTCGCACGTGAACATATAATTGCCGATCATACGCTGCTCGGAGCCGACGGTGTAAAGATCGAGCGCGCCGGTAAAGTCACACTGCTTGCCGTCCCAGGTCTTGTAATACTGGCCCAGCATCTGATACCCGCCGCAGATGGCGAGCACGGGCACGCCGTCCTCGATGGCGGCTTTCAGCTCTGCCGTCTTTTCGCCCTTCAGATCGTGCATCAGGATCTCCTGCTCAAAGTCCTGTCCGCCGCCGATGAAGAGCAGATCGCAGTCCTTCGCGGCAAGTTTCACCCCGATGGGGACCGGGACAATGTTTGCCTGCATCCCGCGCCATTCCAGCCGCCGCTGCATACACAGGACATTTCCGCGGTCGCCGTAGAGGTTCAGAACGTCGGGATATAAATGATAGATGTTCAGTTCCATAGCTTACTCCCAGAATTGCTTGTAGCCATACGTTTTGCTGATCGTGCCGCGCAGAGCCAGCATGGCCGTGTACGTCGGCATGACGAAGACCGGCAGCTTATGCGCCGTCGCCTCCTCCATCAGCACGCCGTAGTCCTTCTGCACGTGCAGCTTTTCCTTCGGGAATCCGGCGTAGAGGAAGCGCAGGGCCATATCCTCCGCACGCGTGCCGGACAGATAGACCTCGCGGAGCGTATCGCCCATATCCGTCAGACGTTCAAAGGCCACGTCCCAGATCCAGCTGACGTCGCGGCCGTCCTGTGTCCGGTCGTTGAGACAGGCGGCAAAGACAAACGGCTCGGTCCGCTGCGTCAGGAAGCTCAGCACCTGGTTGCAGCCCGCCGGATTCTTGATCAAAATCATGCGCACGTCCGTGCCATTGATCTCGAATTTCTCCATGCGCCCAAAGCCGCAGGCAAAGCGGGACAGCGACTGCGCCGCCTTCGGAAGCTCCAGCCCCATGGCCTTTGCTGCCGCCATGGCCGCGCAGGCGTTATAAATATTGTATCCGCCCGGCAGATTGACCGTTGCGGGGATCTCCGTTTCGCCGTCGCGGAAGACGACCTCGGAGCGTTCCTCGTCGCTCAGAATGACCTTGCTGACGCAGATATCCGGCTTCGGACGGGCATAGCCGCAGCGCGGGCAGCGGTAGCCGCCCAGATGGCCGTAGGTCACAAAGTCGTATTGATATTCGCTCTTGCACTTGATGCAGTACGGCGCGTCGGAGAGGTCCGAAACCTGCTCCTCATAGAGCGGCGTGCTGATGCCGTAGAAAATAACGGGGTTCGGCACGTCGTCGTGCAGGCTGGTAATGAGCGAATCGTCCGCGTTCAGGCACAGAACGGCGTTCGGACTGTTCTGCGCGCCGACGCGCAGCTTGCTGAGCGTATGCGTGACCTCGCCGTAGCGGTCGAGCTGGTCGCGGAAGACGTTCGTGTAGACGATCACCTTCGCGTCGACATATTTGCTGATGAATTTCAGCGCCGCCTCGTCCGACTCAATGAGCGCGTGCGAATATCTGCAACGGCCCGTGAGCGTGGAGTGGACGGCGAATTCCGCCGTGACGCCGGACAGGAGGTTTGCGCCGGATTTATTTGCAAAGTAAGAGATTCCAGCGTCCTGCCACGACTGCTCGATCATGCGCGAGGTCGTGGTCTTGCCGTTGGTGCCCGTGACGATCACGGTCGTCACGTTCCTTGCAAGTTCACCCAGCAGATTCGGGCAGAGCTTGAGCGCCACGCGCCCGGGAAAATCCGTGCCGCCTCTGCCCAGCAGGCGGATCAGGGCCCGGCAGAGCTTGCAGGCAAGCACTGCGGTCATCACTCGTAACTTCATATCACACTTATATCATATTTTTTCGCAAAACTCAACTGGTTACGAAAGATTTACAAAATTGTGCTTGTAATGGTTGTCATAATCTGATATAATGCAGTCGAATTGTTTCGAAAATGTGCCGTTCCGGTCCGGGAACGGAAAAAAGGAGTCTGTAAACCATGCGAAAGGCAAGAAAACCGCTGTGCCTGCTGCTGTGCGCCGTGCTGCTTCTGTCCATGAGCGCGGCCGCGCTCGGCGCGAACAACAACTATAGCAGCTGGTTCCAAACAAACTATGACGAGATCAACAAGCTCGGCCTGATGCCCGCGTCCTTTAACGGCCTTGATCTGACCAAGGACATCACGCGCGGCGAGATGTGCGAGCTGGCCGTCTACGCATTCGAAAAGGCCACCGGCAACGACATCGATATGTCGAACGAAACGTTCACCGGCTTTACGGATACGTCGAATGAGAATATTGTCAAGGCCCATCTGTACGGCATCGTCAACGGCTACGAGGACGGCTCGTTCCGCCCGAAGCAGCTGCTGACGCGGCAGGAATTCTTCAAGCTCATCGAGAATTTCTGCACGGCGGCTGCGTTCTCCCCCAAGGCGAAAGACGGCGCGCTGAACGGCTTTGCCGACGCCGGATCGATCTCCGCATGGGCGAAGGAGGCCGCGCAGATCTGCGTGAGCTATTCCTATGTGCAGGGCACGAAGCTTGGAAATGGCACGTATCTGAACCCCAAGGACAACGCCAGCCGGCAGGAAGCCATGACGATGTTCCTGCGCTGCTATAAGACCATCCAGTGGTTCTATGATGAAAACGTCAAGAGCGCGACGGTCGTTGTTGACCAGATCAATCTGAACGTCACCGTCACGAGCATCAGCAAGACCATGTACGTCTGCCAGACGGGTTATATCAACGTCCGCGATTCCTGGACGACCGGCAGCACGAAGGTCGGCGAGCTGAGCTACAACGCCGCCGTCACCGTCACCGGCATCACGACTACGACCTCCGACGGCCACCAGTGGTACCGCATCAAATATAACGGCATTACGGCCTATGTCCGCGCAGACCTGCTCGCCGATAAGAAGGACAGCACCGTCACGCCGGGCAGCGGCTCCGGCTCCGGCAGCGGCGGGACCGTCTCCGGCTCCGGCACAGCCAGCGAGATCGCGAACTTCGCCATGGGCTTCGTTGGCTACAGCTACGTCTGGGGCGGCTCAAGCCCGTCGACCGGCTTTGACTGCTCCGGCCTCATGTACTATGTCCTGACGCAGTACGGCTACTCCATGAAGCGCGTCGCCAACGACCAGATGACGCAGGGCACCTATGTTTCCCGCAGCGACCTGCAGGTCGGCGACCTCGTCTTCTTCGGCTACAGCGGCTACGCGAACCACGTCGGTATGTACATCGGCGGCGGCAACTTCGTCCACGCCTCCACGCCGTCCACGGGCGTCCGCGTCAACTCGCTTGACGAATCGTATTACAAGACCCGCTTCCTGTGCGGGCGGCGCATCATCTGACGATCAAATCATGACATACCGGCCCCCGGTCTGCTTAAAAAGCGCCGGGGGCCGCGCTTATCAAAAGGAGAATGTATGGAGCGAACCGAGCTGGCGCTTGCGCGCCTGTCCAATCAATATCTGCTGCACACAGGGGAGCGGATGGAGGTGCTCCGCGCTATGAACGGCTTTCAGGCGCAGTTCCTCTCCAACGCGCTGTATGCCATGCGCCTGCGCAGTACAGCGTATGACACAGCACACGCGGCAGACAGCCTCGTAAAGAGCTGGACGCTCCGCGGCACAATGCACATCTTTGCAGAAGCCGACCTTCCGTTGTTCCTGCACACTGGCTGCCGGTACCGGAGTCGGGACTGGACTGTTCCGTCATTCTGGAACCAGCGCCCGAACTGGGCGCTTACACCGAAGCGGCAGGCATACTTTTCGGACCTGATCATCGATGCACTTGCGCAAGGGCCAATGACGCGCGAGGCCCTGAAAGCCCGCTGCCGTGCTGCCGGAATGACGCAGGCGGAGGAGGGCAGCATATTCCATCCCTGGGGTGGCGGCATACGCGAGCTCTGCGAGCGCGGCTTTCTCTGCGGCACGGTCAGCGAGGAAAAGGCGTTCCGCCTCTGTCCGGCATTCACACCGATGGAGGAGCAGGACGCACTGCTGGAACAGACGCGCCGGTATTTCACGAATTACGGCCCGGCCTCCATCCGGGATGCGGCCTATTATTTCGGTTCCTCGCAGGCGGAGATCAAAAAGCGGCTGGCCCGGCTTCCCGTGGAGGTAGCCGAATACGAGGGGCAGCAGCTGTTCAGTCTGGATTCCGGAAGAGCACCAGGACAGTCGCTTCCGGACTGCCTGCTGCTGGCAGGCTTCGACCCGCTGGTGCTGGGTTATGAGAAAAAGCAGAGTATATTTCTTCCGCCGGAGTATCTGCGCGGCATTTTCAGTCTGTCCGGCATCGTCATGCCGCCGGTGCTGCTGCACGGCAGCGTAGCGGGCCGCTGGAAGCACAGCGGAAAGCGCCTGCTTATCACGCAGTTCCGCCCATTTTCGCAGGAGGAGCGTGGTTTTGCAGAGGCAGCCGCGGCGCAGCTTTGGGACGAAGCCGTACAGCCTGTCTTTCAGGACGCATAATCGACCTTTTCAAACCGAAAAATCCATGCTATACTTTTCTTGTCCCTCATACGCTTGTATGGGGTGATCATATGAAAAAATGGGTAGAGATCATGATGCCGGTCATGCTGTTTGCGACCGTTCTGTACTTCTGCGTCTTCGCCGTCCTGACGCATCAGAGCGCGCAGACGGCGGCCATGCAGCCCGGCGGAACGACCGTCGTGCTCGACGCGGGGCACGGCGGGGAGGACGGCGGCGCGACCGGCGTTTCCGGCACGTCGGAGGCGGCGCTGAATCTGGATATTTCGCTGCGCCTGCGCGACCTTCTGCGCCTGTGCGGCGTGCGGGTCAGCATGATCCGCGAGACGGATACGGCGGTCTATTCAGACGGCTGCCGCACGATCTCGGAGAAAAAAGTTTCGGACATCAAAAACCGGACCGAGACGGTGAACCAGACGGAGGATGCGCTGCTTCTGAGCGTGCACCAGAACTTCTTCACCGAGGGCAAGTACCACGGCGCACAGGTCTTCTACGCGAAAACGCCCGGCAGTCAGGCGCTGGCCGAGCAGCTGCAGGCCAATCTGGCCCTGGGCCTCGAGCCGGGCAACCGCCGGCAGTGCAAAAAATCGGACGGCGTGTATCTCATGGAGCATATCGGCTGCACCGGCGTGTTGGTCGAATGCGGATTTTTATCCAATTACGAGGAAGAACAGCGGCTCTTGCAGCCGGAGTATCAGAAAAAGCTGGCCGCCGTGATCGCGGGAACGCTGTCCGTGTGGCTCTCAGAGGAGCATCCGAATGAAATCTAAAACCGTTTTTGTCTGCAAGCAATGCGGCAACGAAACGCCGCGCTGGCAGGGCCAGTGCCCCGCCTGCGGGGCATGGAACTCCATCGTGGAGTTCGAGGACAAAAAAGCGCCTGCCGCGAAGGCGGCAGGCCGGGCAGGCATCGCGCGTGCCGTCCCGAAAAAGCTCAAAGAGGTGACAGGGGAGCAGGAGATCCGCTTCTCCACCGGTATGCAGGAGCTTGACCGCGTTCTGGGCGGCGGCGGCGTGCGCGGGTCGCTGATTCTGGTGGGCGGTGCGCCCGGCATCGGCAAATCGACGCTTCTGCTGCAAATTTGCGCCTATCTCGGAAAAACGCTCCGCATCCTCTATGTTTCCGGCGAGGAATCGGAAAAGCAGATCAAAATGCGTGCCGACCGGCTGCAAGTCGCGTCGGACGAATTATATATCCTCTCGGAGACGGATCTTTCCGAGATTTTAAGCGCTGTCGACGAGGTGCAGCCGGATATTCTCATTGCCGACTCCATCCAGACGCTCTACAGCCCGGAGAATACCTCTGCCCCCGGCAGCATTTCACAGGTCAAGGACTGCACCATGGCCCTCATGCAGCTGGCCAAGAGCAGCGGCGTGACCGTCTTTGTTGTCGGCCATGTCAATAAGGAGGGCGCGATCGCGGGGCCGAAGGTGCTCGAACACATGGTCGACTGCGAGCTGTTTTTCGAGGGCGAGCACGCCAGCAGCTACCGCATCCTGCGCGCGGCCAAGAACCGCTTCGGCTCGACAAACGAGATCGGCGTGTTCGAAATGGAGGGCAGGGGACTGCTCGAGGTCCCGAATCCGTCCGAAATGCTGCTGGCCGGACGGCCATTAAATGCCCCCGGTACGTGCGTGGCCTGCGTGATGGAGGGTACGCGCCCGGTTCTGGCGGAAATTCAGGCGCTTGTCGCGCGGACGAATTTCAACGTCCCCCGCCGCACGGCGGACGGCTTTGATTTTAACCGGGCAAATCTCATGCTGGCCGTGCTGGAAAAGCGCGGCGGCGTGAATCTTGGGATGTCGGACGCGTATGTGAACGTCATCGGCGGCTTGCAGCTGGACGAGCCTGCCGCCGATCTGGCCCTTGTGCTTGCCGCCGCGTCCAGCTTCCGCGATAAGCCCATCGATCCGGCGACCGCCGCCATCGGCGAGGTCGGCCTGACGGGCGAAATTCGCGCCGTGACTGGCTTGCAGCAGCGCCTGTCCGAGGCGTCCCGCACCGGATTCAAGACCTGCATCATCCCGCGCCACGGGACGGGCAATGTCACCGCGCCCGACGGTATGGAGCTGCTGCGCGTGCGCAATATCCGCGAAGCGATCGAACTGGTTCTGTCATAAATCAAAAAGGAGAAATCGATATGGAAGTGCGTGCATTACTGGATGTTCTACATATTGCTGAGCGCCTCAAGGACGAACTGCGCCACTGCGAGACGAGCAGGGGCCGCCGCGAAAGCGTCGCCGAGCACAGCTGGCGGCTGGCACTGATGGCATTTTTCATGAAGGACGAATTCCCGGCGCTCGATATGGACAAGGTCATCAAAATGTGCCTGATCCACGATCTTGGCGAGTGCTTCACCGGCGATATCCCGACGTTTCTGAAGTCCGCAAAGGACGAGAAAAAGGAGGATACCGCGCTGTTTAGCTGGGTCGCGTCGCTCCCGGCTCCGTATAATGCGGAGCTGGCCGCGCTGTATACCGAAATGGGCGCGCTGCAGACAGACGAAGCGAAGCTCTATAAGGCGCTGGACAAGCTCGAAGCCGTCATCCAGCACAATGAGTCCGATATCCGCTCGTGGGAGCCGCTGGAGTATGATCTGAACCGGACATACGCCTATGACGCCGTCGCGTTTTCTCCCTATCTGACGAAGCTGCGTGAGGCCATCCGCGAGGATACGGAGGAAAAGATCAAAGCGGCGGAAAAATAAGCGATTTTCCGCAAAAAAGTATTTGACATGGAGAAAAATCTCTGGTATAATCCATAAGCCGCATTAAAGAGGTCAGAAGCTGCTCCGGCACACCTCAAGAGCGAGTCTACGAAAGAAAAGGTAGGTGCAAACGAATATGCAGGCTATTATCGTTACCGGCGGTAAGCAGTACAACGTCAAGGAGGGCGATGTGATCTACATCGAGAAGCTCGCGGCGGAGGCTGAGCAGACCGTCACCTTCGATCAGGTTCTGGCAGTTGTCGACGGTGCTGACTCCAAGTTCGGTACCCCCACAGTTGCAGGTGCTAAGGTTGAGGCTAAGGTGCTGAAGAATGGCAAGGGCAAGAAGATCCGCGTCTTCAAGTACCGTCCGAAGAAGGACTCCAAGTCCCTCCAGGGCCACAGACAGCCGTACACCAAGGTGCAGATCGAAAAGATCGCGCTGTAATTTATGACGCGCGTCGAATTTTTCGATCACGAGGGCAGGATCACCGGATTCTGCTGTTCGGGCCACAGCGGCTATGCAGAGGCAGGCAGCGACATTGTGTGCGCAGCTGTTTCCACAGCCGTCAAGCTTGCAGAGTGCACGATCAACGATGTGCTCGGCGAGCACGCAAAAACCAGGGTGAATGAAGACGAGGCCCGGATCACCTTAACCCTTCCCGCAGCGTGTGAAAGCGAAGAGGCCGTACAGGCGGTTCTCTCCGGCATGATGCTCACATTATGTTCTCTGCGGGATGACTATCCTGATTATATCGAAGTTTTGGAGGTGCAAAACGATGCTTAATATCAGTTTCCAGTTCTTCGCACATAAGAAAGGCGGCGGCTCCACCAAGAACGGCCGTGATTCTGAATCGAAGAGACTCGGCGCGAAGCGCGCTGACGGTCAGTTCGTTCTGGCTGGCAACATCCTCGTTCGTCAGAGAGGCACGCACATTCATCCGGGCAACAACGTCGGTATCGGCAAGGACGATACGCTGTTCGCTCTGATCGACGGCAAGGTCAAGTTCGAGCGTATGGGCAAGGATCGCAAGATGTGCTCTGTCTACGCAGAACAGTAATTTTGTTGTAAAAACCCCGAACGAGTCCCGTTCGGGGTTTTTTCTTGAAAGGTGCGGCAGCATGACCTACTATCACGCTTCTCCGACAGGCGGCCTGCAAGTTCTCGAACCGAGAAAGTCCCCGTATTTTGACAAGCCCACGCAGGTCTGCCTGACGTCCCTGCGCGCCATGGCGCTGTTCTACCTCATCCGGAATTATGAATACGCATACGGCTATACCCGGCAGGGGAAGCTGTATTTCGACGATCCGTTCCCCGACGCGCTGAAAAAGCTCTATGCAGGCAAATCTGGCTGGCTCTACACCTGCGAAGAGGGGGACTATGAAAAGACGGAAATTCCGAACGAGTTCGTTTCCGCGCAGCCTGTCCGCATTATTGGCGCGGAGTATATCCCGGACGCCTATGAGGCGTTTTTGCAGGAACAGGCGGCGGGAAACATCCTGCTGCTCGATTACGCGCATTTTGAGTCCGACCCGGAGAAATTCGCAAAGAAGCGTGCCTGGCTGCAAAAGGCCATCTCCGAAGAAATTCGGAAAAAGGAGATCTGGAAAGCCCCGGATTCCGACCGCGCGCACTATTATCAGGAGAACTATCCGGAAATCTGGACAAAGACTACGAAAACCTTACTGACAGAGGAGGAACCTCATGTTTATTGATAAAGTACGCATTTCGGTCAAGGCCGGTGCGGGCGGCAATGGCGCGGTGGCCTTTCACCGGGAAAAATACGTGGCCGCAGGCGGCCCGGACGGCGGCGACGGCGGCAACGGCGGCTCCATCGTCCTGCGCGTCGACGATAACCTGTCCACGCTGATGGATTTCCGCTACAAGCGCAATTATACCGCGCCGAACGGCGAGAACGGACAGGGCAAGCGCTGCCGCGGCAAAAATGGCGAAAACCTGATCATCAAGGTGCCCAGAGGCACCGTCGTGCGCGATCTGGCCACGAACGAGATCATCAAGGATATGTCCGATTCCGCCGATTTCGTCCTCTGCAAGGGAGGCCGGGGCGGCTGGGGCAACCAGCACTTCGCAACGCCGACCCGTCAGGTGCCGCGCTTTGCCAAGGCGGGCCTCCCCGGCGAGGAGCATGACGTCATTCTGGAACTCAAGCTGCTGGCTGACGTCGGCCTTGTCGGCTTCCCGAACGTCGGTAAATCGACGCTCCTGTCCGTCACGTCCAACGCGCACCCGAAAATTGCAAATTATCACTTCACCACGCTCTATCCGAACCTCGGCGTGATCTACGTCGCCGACGGCGTGTCGTTCGTCATGGCCGATATCCCCGGCATCATCGAGGGCGCGGCGGACGGCGTCGGTCTCGGCCATGATTTCCTGCGCCATATCGACCGCTGCCGCCTGCTCGTCCACATCGTCGACGTCTCCGGCAGCGAGGACCGCGACCCGGTCGACGACTTTGAAAAGATCAACGAGGAGCTTCGCCAGTATTCCCCGGACCTTGCGTCCCGCCCCATGCTTGTTGCGGCAAACAAGGCGGACCTTCTGCCCCCGGACAGCGACAATCTGGACCGCCTCAAGGCGCACGTCGAGGCGCAGGGCTACGAGTTCTACGTGATCTCCGCCGCCACGACACAGGGCACGCGCGAGCTGATGAAGACCATCGCAGGCAAGCTCGCCGCGCTCCCGCCCGTCACGATCTACGAGCCGGAGTACGTCAAGCCTCTGGCCGAGGCAGGCGACGCGGACGAGCTGCAGATCGAGCGCTATGACGATCTGTGGGTCGTGTCCGGCAAGTGGCTCCAGAAGCTTCTGAACGATATCAACTTCGACGATTACGAGTCCCGCATGTACTTTGACCGCCAGCTCCGCAAAAGCGGCCTGTTCGACCGTCTGGAAGAGCAGGGCATCGAGAACGGCGACACCGTCAGCATCTACGATTTTGAATTCGACTACACGAAATAAGCAAACAAAAACCCGCAGCCGTTCGGCTGCGGGCCTTTGTTTGAAGAAAGAAAAGAAAAAGAGAAGAAAGAGAGGATTGGGTAAATCCTTGATTATGAGTATACGGGCAAATCGTGTCCGAACTGTGAACGGCAGGAAAAGGAATTGTGAACATTTCGCTGCTGATCCGCTCCTGCACGGAAAAAATAAAAAAACGAAAATCACCACTTGACAAATCCCGACTTTATGCTATAATAACGGAGCGCTCTTGAGAAAGAGACTTGCTGCTGTAGCTCAGTCGGTAGAGCGCGTCATTGGTAATGACGAGGTCGGCAGTTCGAATCTGCCCAGCAGCTCCAGAAAAATCCTTGAAACCGCAATGGTTTCGAGGGTTTTTTCTATTTTTTGTAAGCAGCTTATTTCTGAGGTTTTCCAACAAATCTTCCAACAAAACTGCCTGCGCAGCGGCTACATGGCGGCAAGCAGCCTGACAAGCTCTGGTTTTTCGGCAAGAATCTGAAGAACTTTTTGCATCTCGCTGGCCGGTGCAAACGCCCCCGGTGTCGGCGTCTGAAAGAAGTTTTCATCCACCTTCTGTGCCAGAAGCAGCCGCTCTTCGTTGTTCGTATGCGCATATACTTCCGTTACCATGCGAGCCTGTGCGTGGCCGGTGTCGCCCTGAACCGCCTTGATGTTGCCGCAGCTGATCTGAAGCTTGATGGAGGTGCTGCTGTGCCGCAGGCTGTGAAACACAACGCTCCGCAGCTCGTTTTCCTGAATAAACGTCGACAGCATTTGATCGATCTGCCGCGGCTCATACGGGCGGCCGCCCGACTGTGCAAGAACCAAATTAAAATCCTTGTAGTCAGAGCCAAGCAGCATCTTCTCTTCGTCCTGCCGATTCTTCGTCTCGATCAGTGCCAGTGCAACGGTTTTCGGAAGGAAGACCGTGCGGACGCTGCTGGCTGTTTTCGGCGTTTTTAATGTGAGCATTGTCTTGCAGTTTGTCCGCTTCCACTCCGGAAACGTAAAAAAGACTTTGCTCCGACCGCGCTTTTCCAGTGCCTCCACGCTACTCTTTTCGCAGCGTTTGAGTTCCTTGTTAATAAACAGTGAGGCGTTTCCAGAAGCAAGGGTTTCCTCCGACAAGTCTACGCAGTCCCATGTCAGACCGAGAATTTCCCCGATTCGCAGGGAGCAGCCGAGTGCCAGAAGCATCGCCAGTTTCAGAACGGGGTTTTCGCAGATCGCCAGCGCATATTTGACCTCGCTGGCTGACCATGAATCACGCTCTTTTTTTACACGTTGCGGGAGCGTTACGTTTTCTGCCGGATTGATAGCAATGTACTTCCAGCCGATGGCCTTTTTGAAAGCGCCGCTCATCAGCGCATGGATCTTGACGATGACGGACGGCGAAATCTTCTTATCCGTCTTCTTATGTCCCTTGAGTACGACAGCCGGCTGATCCAGCAGCTTGTCGTAAAAGACGTCCAGACCGTGTGTCGTCACATCTTTTACTAAAACATCTCCGATCGCCGGCTTGATATAATGCGCGATGAAATGCTGACTGCTGGATAGGTAAGAATCTCCCCAGTGCTTCAGTCCATAGAGCTGCACATATTCATCCAGCAATTCTCCCACCGTCACATAGTGATCCTTTTTCGGCGCAATGATTGTCTGTTTCGGCGGCTCAAATACACCGAGGCTTCTTTCATATTCAATTTGTGCAATGCGCAGCTTCGCCGCTTCATAAGAATCAAATCGTTCTGAGAACGGCTTTTCATAATTTGGACAGCGATAGCTGATTTCATATTTTTGACCTTTTTTCCTTGGTACCATACTCTCACTCCTTTGGACGAACTGGAGCGACTGCCTCCTTCCTGTGCCTGCAAATCTGAAAGTACGGTATCCGTTCGTACTGCCAGTATAGCATGAATGTCTCCTTCAACGCGGCAACCTCTTCATCGCTGATATGCACCATCCTGCCAAGCCGCTGTGATTTCAGAATGGATGCTGCTGTCAGTTCCATGACCTCAAGCCGGTCAAACGCTTGCAGCAGCGATTCTCCGGTCACGATCACACAGTCATTTTCCACGATGGCTGCCGGATGCGCGGCATCAAATTCCTTTGCCAGCTTGTCTGGATCCAAGTAAAGTTCTTCATACGGCACCCGCTTGACATCGCGCAGGAGAATATAGCTTTCCGGGATCGTTCTTGCATCAAATTCCATGTCCGTGACGGCAAACGCCATTGCATGAACTGGATGAGCTAAAAGCACCGCTCCGATCTGCGGATTTTCCTGATAGATTTTCCGGTGCGCCAGAACAGCACGGGACGGCAGTTTTCCTATCTCCTTGGCCTCGCCTTTGATGCGAACCAAATCGTCCTCCTCCAGATAAGCACGGTCAAAGCCGAACGGCGTAATAAGGAAGCTCCCGTCAGGCAGGCGGACGGAATAGGTGCCATGTGTTGCTGTAAACAGAGCCATTTTGTAGGAGCGCCGGATCAGCGTGATCATGTCGCGTCTGGCTGCCAGCTCCTCAGAGCTGCGGCATTGGGGAATGAGATCTTCCAGTCTGGTGTGGCTATCGGTTTCACTCAGGCGGTAAGCGTTTTCCGGGAGTGCGCGGATATTCCCAAGCTGACCTGCCAGCACCTCAAGCTCCGCCGTATAATTGAGTGTTTCAAACTGCTGAAAGGCAGTAAACATATCCGGTGCGCCAACGCAAACGCCGTGGTTCTCCAACAACGCGATATTGCACCCCGCTTCAAATACCTTTCCAATTTCCATGCCGAGCTTCTGGCTGCCTGGAACCGCATAGGCCGCAAAGCTTACGTCTCTGCATATGTGTCGTACAGATGGGATCAGGTCAAGGTTTGGGCGCTTTCGGACAACGGAAAACGCTACAAGCGCCGGCGGGTGCGCGTGCAGAACCGCATTCAGATCCGGGCGCAGATGATAAACCGATCGATGGAACGGCAATTCCGACGATGGCTTATGCTGTCCTTCGCAGACTCCGCCCGGACGGACACAGATGATGACTTTTCGGCTGAGTGTACCTTTGTCAATGCCGGCAGGAGTGATCCAAATGTTCCCCTCCGAATCGCGGATCGACAGATTTCCGCCGGACATGGTCGTAAGTCGTTTGTCATATATCCGCTGCATAAACATGACGATCTGGTCTGCTGGATGGATATATTGAATATTCATATTGAACGCTCCTTATAAAAAAGTTCTCAAAAAAGTTCTCATTTTCTGATAGGCGGCTTCCCATTCCGGCGTATGATGCGGGCTGTAGGTCTTGACGTCTACCGACCGGCGGACCACATCACGCAGTTCGTTGATGTCATGGATGTCGCCCAGAGCCAAGGCCTGCGCGAGCAGGTTGCCGATGGCCGCGCCTTCCACGGGGCCGGTCACGACGGGGCGGTCAATGGAGTCCGCCGCAAACTGGTTGAGCAGCTTGTTCTGGCAGCCGCCGCCGACGATGTTCAGCGTGTCGATGCGCTGGCCCTTGATCTCCTCGAGACGCTCGAGCGCCCAGCGGTATTTGAGCGCGAGCGATTCATAGATGCACCGCGCGATCTGCCCGACGGTCTCGGGTACCGGCTGGTTCGTCTTGCGGCAGAAGTCCTGAATTTTCTCGACCATCCGGCCGCCGGCGAAGAATTCGCCGTAGTCGGGATCGATGATGGAGCGGAAGGGTTCAGCCTTTTTTGCCTCTTCCACAATGTCGTTCCAGCTGAGGTTTTGACCGGCCTTCTGCCAGTCGCGGCGGCACTCCTGAATGAGCCACAGGCCCATGATGTTCTTCAGAGGCCGGAAGCCGCCCTGAATCGTGCCCTCGTTGGAGAAGTTCGCGTCGCGCACGGCGTCCGTCAGAATCGGCTCGTCCGTCTCCACGCCGAACAGCGACCATGTACCGCTGGAGCAGAACGCGAAGCTGCCCGTGCCGGGGATGGCGGCCACGGCCGAGGCCGTGTCGTGCGTGCCGACGGCGGCGAAATGCGCCTGACTGAGGCCCAGCTCCTCCGCCAGCTCCGGACGGAGCGTTCCGCGAAGGCTTCCCGCGCGGTCGAGCGGCGCAAAGATCTTTTTCGGAAGCCCCAGCGCCTCGATCGTCTGCCAGTCCCAGTCCTTCGTGGTGGGGTTATAGAGCATGGAGGTCGTTGCCTCGGTGTATTTCGACTTCTTTTCTCCCGTCAGGAAGTAGCCCAGAAGATCGGGCATGAACAGCAGTGTTTCCGCGTTTGCAAGCGCCGGGTCGTCCTGCAGCTTGCGGCGGTAGAGCTGATAGACGGTGATGAAGTTCATCGTCGCAATGCCGGTACGGGCAAAGAGCGTCGGAAAATCAACGGTCTTCCAGACGGCCTCCATATCCGCATCGACCGCGTATCGATACGAACGGGGATTGGAGAGCAGGTGGCCGTTCTTGTCGAGCAGGTCGTAGTCCACGCCCCAAGTGTCGATGCCGATGCAGTCAAGCTCCCCAACGTTCGCGTTTTTGAACGCCAGAAGTCCCTGCTTCAATTGGCTATACAGATACGGCAGATCCCAGTAGAGCACGCCGTTCATCTCGATGTAGTTGTTCTCAAACCGGTGCAGCTCGCGCATCGTGATCTTCTCGCCGTCGAACTGGCCGAGAATGGCACGCCCGTTGCTTGCACCGAGATCAAACGCCAGTAAGTTGCGCATCATTTCACAACGCCTTTCTAATAATGTCGGGCAGACAAGCGCCTGCCCGGTGGATAAACTCAGCGGATATTTTTGTACAGCGGACCGTAGGCGGCGCAGGCGCGGTAGTCCTGGCCTTCCTTATCCATGCCGAATGCGTTCCATGCGGCCGGACGGAAGATGTCCTGATCGGCGACGTTGTGCATGCAGACGGGGATGCGCAGCATCGAGCAGAGCGTGATGAGGTCCGCGCCGACGTGGCCGT